>Ga0316217_10007877_pt1 | contig 10008 bp, 5 predicted proteins | sample 1anoAmetaG_FD_203633 | JGI IMG/M metagenome (GOLD analysis project Ga0316217, IMG submission 203633) | Freshwater microbial communities from Trout Bog Lake, Wisconsin, USA - 1anoA | ecosystem: Environmental > Aquatic > Freshwater > Lake > Hypolimnion/Profundal zone | place: USA: Wisconsin... | reverse complement strand
ACCCCGATTCAGGCAACTCAAGCCCTGCAGTTGAAATCAAGCCCAACATTGATCCATTTTTAACTTGGTGATTTACTTACATGTTTTAAGTACTTAGCTCTTATTAAATTGGAATAAACGCAAAATATTTTTAAAAAGAATATTGAAAGCACAAACTGAGGCTTTAGATATCTGATTATTGGTACTATTGGTTGGAGGAGAAGTGGTGTTATAAGATGGTTTTAAAGATGTAACAATGAGTAAACGCGAAAAAATAAAAATCAAATAAAAAGGAAAGTTGCATCCTGGACAAGTTATTAAATAAGTTGAGCGAATATATCCTACGAAACTTCGTGAAGGGTTTGAGTAGCAAACAGCTAAATTCCATCTTTCTCAAAGTTATCCTCCTCTATGCAAGATCGGATAAAGATATTTTCATTCTATAGTCTTTTTAGGACTAAGGGATTCTTTGACGGCAAAGGTTCGTCGTATTAGACTAGAATACCGCAAAGGTTTTGAGCCCATTCAAAGATTTTATCTTTGGCTTGCCTGAAAATGATCTAAAGAGATTATTCATCTATAGAGTATTCACTCATGCTTGCAAAAAGTTTAAAGGACCATGGAAATTGTTAGCCATTGCCAGCGTAAAATGGACGATAGACCTATAGATGTTCGTTAAAACCATCGAAGATAGCTTTAAAATGAGCGATTTCGTAGTTATTAATCAGATTTAAATCCTTTATTATGAAAAAATTACGCTTTAGTTGACAAAATCTAGGAATAAAGCTTCATCGACTACTTTGAACTTTTTCTCTTGCTCCAAAGATAAATTTCTAGTGATTCTTCTGTACTTCTACTTAAAGTTGAACCCATACATCTTTCCAATCATGTATACAAACTACTAGGTATACTACAGCTCAATAAAGCAAAAGAAGTGTCCCAAGAAATTCAAAATGGAGAGCAGACTGGTGTCAATTGTATTGGGGTTCTTGTTATTATCCAAGATGATGTTTTTCTGCTTCAACTCTCTCCTTGTGATCATTTCTTCTAGTTTTTAGAAATTGACAGTAACTGGTGGGGTTATCAACTCTAAGGGAGACTTTTATTTTGGTTTGTGGTGGGTCTAAACGAAATTATCTTAGCCCCTTTCTATTATTTAGTCGAATTGGATTGGTTTTATCTTTTGCTTCGATTTTATTTACTTTTATTTGTTTGATAGCTTCGCCATAACTGACTCCAGGAGCTGGCTGAAATGCAGCTTTTCGCTTTCGCTGAGAGCATTGAAAGATTTCTCATCCATCAGATGGGTGAACTCGAGTTTAAACAAAAGATCAGTTAAACTTTACTGGCTATTGACAGATGCCTCCACCATTTCTGAAGCAACTTCCTTCTAAGCCGTTTCAGCCGGTTTTGGCTCAACTAGATGTTTTTACTCAACGATTTGTTTCCTCTCAGAGTATTGCATTCCAATTTAACAGCATTCTGCAGCAACTTCGATCTCTACATTCGCATACGTCTTCCCTACATAAACATTTGAAATGGCCTTATCCTACTTCTCCACAGTCAGTAAGTTTTCTTTTGCTTCTTAGCATCTTTATTTCCTGCTGCTGCTTGCCCGCTTCCTGAGTTACCCTTTTTCTGCTTGAACTGCTTTGGTCTTTGACAGGCTACTGAAGTAGTTGAAATCATAGCTCGTGGATGCTGTTTTTGAGAAGAATTCTTCGAAAAGTTTTTGTTAATTTTTTGAACTAATCGGTACAAAATTTTCATCAACGACGCAATACTAACGATAGCTCTCTTCTGGCACCCAACTTGGGGGAGTTTCCACGTTCAAGGGCAGGTCAAAGAGTTTGCATTTTCTGTTTGATTTTGAAGTTATCTGTCCTTTTCTGATTTCCGCAACGGGTGATTTGGTTGTCGCGTTGTTACCTTTTTTGTTCCTACTTTTTTTATCAACGTTAGATTGAGCAGGTACTGAGGTATGAATGGTGCAATTGGTTGACACTTTGGTATGTCCTGAGAATTGCTTGGCGTTTGATGCGTTAATATGGTTGTTCCATGCTTAATCTGGTATTTGGATGGGTTTTTTGGGGTTGGTTACTTTTTGCTTGCGATTTTTCATTTAGAAAAACTTGTGTTTCTATAATTGTAATTAAAATTTGCTTATCCGTATTTGAGTAAAAATGGGATTATCTTTAATTTAATATTTGAATGGGAGGCAAGGCCAAGAAAAGCAACAAGCCCGCAGACAAGCCCATAGTAGATGAGGCCAACATCACAAAGAAGGTGTAGCCCAGCAAGGAGGAGTAGCTCAACCGCATCATGACTGGCATCAACGAGATGGATCTGGATAATGACCATTTGATTGACACTGTTGCCTTTGATCAGTCCAAGGCCATTCTGGACAATGCGATGGAGGATATCAACCATTATTTGAGGCTGTTCAACAAAGGAGAGTACAAGGCTTTTCCTAGGGTTAAAATAGATTAGTGATGTGCGTCCAGTATTATACTTATTTCAAATCATACCAACCTCTAATGTAGCTCAAACAACAGTCATATCTCTTTCTATTCAGTATTCCCTGATGCTTGCAGTCTGTACCAATAAAAGAGCGAATCTAATGGCAAAGTTAGTTAACCCACGTTGCTTTGATATCTTGCTTCATCTCTTAAAAGATTGAGTTGCTACAGTTATATTTCATCCGATCTTTCATATCTTTTCCGCAAATGACAATAGCTTCAACATTTCTGCACACAATTCTTCTACATTCAGTCATTCCTTAGTCATCATAGTATCAACAAGTTGATAAATCTATCCTTATTCATTTATAATCCTATTAATCCATAAAAGCAAATTGAATGCAAGCCAACTAGCCCAGGAATCGTACACCATAAAATAGCCAGCACGTAGCTTTGATGAGTGTCGTGGGAGAAGACGATGACATACATCCCTAATAACTCAGCGGTGATTAGAACGACCTCAAAAACATTCATATGCGCTCGGGCTATACCAATCAATACAATCACAAAGCAAGTAAATCTACAAATATCAGACTTCAGTCTCACCAGTGCTACCATAATCAAATCGATCATCGGCTCAGGCATTATTTCTATGCCTTATACAGTCAGCAAGACAGGGTGGGTGTTTGGTCTGATCTTATATGTCTTGGCCGCACTTTTGAACCACTTCGGGTCAGTGCTGCTATTGAAGGCCAAAAACCTTTCTCGCCACAGCAACTATAGCACGATTCTGTATGAGATCTGGAATAACAAAATATCGAGGATAATAGGTTCTTTAACGATTTTCTTGAACAACGCTGGAATATGTAAAAATGTAGGTACTAAGGTATCGTTCTGATGATAATTTTTAAGCAAGCTTTAAGTCAAATTATATGCTGCCAACAAGATGCTAGCTCTTGCTATTACACTTAACCTACTTGCGATTGGTATACAAATCAGATATTTCTGGTGTCTGCAATGGCTGCGAGTGCGATCCCATTTGCGTTTGTCAAAAAGATTGAAAAACTAAAACTAGTGGCCTTTTTTGGAGTGATCGGAATATTTGTCTTCGCTATAAGCTTTGTCATTTTCTTTTTCCAGGGCTAACAATCAGATCATAGCATTCAACTTTTCCCTTCCGATCCGCTAGCAGCTATAGCGGCGATACCCAACATCATCTTGACTTTCGGGTTCCAGATGAACCTCTTCCCCATCTTCAAAGGAATGCAGAAGGCCAATGACAGGAACATGCGAACAGCAGTGGCCGTGAGCATAGTCTTATGCACAATCATATACATGGCTATCGGGGTGCTCGGTTACCTATATTTTGGAAATAGCCTCCAAGTAAACTTCTTGCTAAGTTTCACACATCGAGACACCCTTTATTACTTCATCAACTGCAGCTTCCTCTTCTCAGTTTGCTGTGCCTTTCCTATCCTATTCTTCGGATGCAGGAACAACTTCATTGCCATTAGTCAGCTCATCAGATCTGACAAAGATTAATCTGTTAGCTCTTCGAGATTGGAAGAGGAACCTATACCGCATGTGGGGTCAGAAGCAACCGGGGAAGACCAATAAAGCGAAAGAAGGAAGATTAAGTTTTAGTTTAGACTTTTTACGCTGATCATTTTTCTGATCATTGTGGGCGCAGCCATGGCCATTTGTGATGCAGGCATCGTATTTAATATAACAGGGGCTGCTTCTGCCTTCCCCATCAGCATTCTGTTCCCCTGCCTGTTCTATTTTAAGCTGATCCAAAAGAAGAAACTACCCAAAACCATTAAATACTACATCGCATTGTTCCTATTTACTATTGGCGTCCCCTTAGCCGTGGGCACCATTGTCGCTCAAGTGATCATATAAGTTCGACGCAAGACTGCTAATACCGCTTCATTCTATGTTTATTCCAACGAAAGTAACAGTACATGCCCAGGTTTAAAATATTACTGAATCATCTCTTCTATGATATTATCTAATGTATTATTGTATAACCTCAGCTATAATCCAAATAGCCTAATAAGCTAATCTTCTCGTTTCATGCCGAAATACACCGATCTTTGTAATCACAGATCTTCTAGAATCTGACTCTGCGGTTTTATGATTGATTAGTCTACTCCAAACAAGTTGTCCCAATATTCAATCAACTATCAAATATAATTACCCATGTACAATAAATCTAATTCTCTCAACCAGCGTCGAATCTGGACAGATATCGCGGAGGATATCGGCCATGTCCTCAGAAAGCAAATGCTTAATAACCAAATCGTCAGTCGCTCGCAGAAGAAGCATCAGACCTCCACCCATCTCATCACTAAAAGTTTGTTCTAAAACCCAAAAATATCGGCAGTTTTGCAGTAGACGCAGACAAAAAAGCTTTACTTTATGCGAGACAGTAGCCACTCTCTGAGACACAAAATCCAATCGCAAAAATACGTAAATGTCTAACTCCATAGCCTAAATTCGAGAACCTGCGGGCTATAAAGAAAATGTACGACAACGAAGGAGAGAACAGTCTCTAAAACGAATATTCCCGCGCAAAGATACTAAGTTAGCAAAAGAAGAAAGAGGCAGAAATGATGAAATCCTACCTGCACAAACTGAAGGTCTAGAACAACATCAAGAAGATCCATAACTTGAGGTAGAAGTGCTACAAGGTGTGGAAGCTGAGGATCACGAATTCCACGAAGAAGAACCAGGCCATACCCACTGAGCGGCACTATTAATGAGTTTTAATGATTGGTAAGCAGACTGGTTGTAAACATATGAATCCATTAAGTCGGATGAGTCTGCTTGTTTCTAATTGCATTTAAGCCAATCAGCCGTCATATGTCATATTATATACTTCCATACAAATTTATCCCGATTCCAGCCAATGCCTTGCTTCTTCATCCGATTCCCTTCATTTGGCTGTGTTGACTCTACTTATTCTCCAAAAACACTGCTGGTTATGGATTTGTTTGTTTACTGGTAGCATTTGACAGTTTAGACAGATCTGTGCCTTATTTATTATTTTAAGCTATCCAAATGTATAGAAATCAAGGGAAAGGCGACACCTTGGTCCAGACTGTAGATTTCAACTCTCTCCGCAAAAATAATGTACAGCCGATCTGCAGGGTCGAAAACAATTTCATGTGCTTTACCAACCAAAGTAACTCTCCTCTATTGCTCATTGGATGCTACTCCATTCTCCAGGGCAACATCACTTTTCATGACTCCTAATTCAGTGACTTCCCTTTTGATAATTTGCCTAAGGCTTTCCAGCAGTATTGCCACGAAAAAACTGCTTCAGAGATCTTCAATATTTTGAAAGTGAAGTCTAAATCCTAAGATTTGATGGCATAGTTGCTTAATAACTATCCAGTCTTAACCTTTATTCTATAGTGTTGGGTGAGAAAGCGAACAATAGCTTGGCTGGACGCTAACCCTTCAAATGAATGCATGGGAAACTAACATTAAATTTTGGTTGATTTGGGATCCGAAATAAGAGGTCCTTTGTTGTCAATGGTGGCAATGTGCTTTAAGCTATGGGTCAGCCTGACCTTCGATCTCTTTCCCATTATAACCACAGCATCCAATAAGGAGTAACTGGGAGATTTCGCTTCAAGTTGGTAGCTCAAGATAGAGTACAAATCGGATTCTATGGTAGTAGGGTATATGATGGAAAGGGATTAGGATTTGATTTCGTCTTTTCCTTCATCTAAGAACAGCTAATGTGGCTATCTAAGGAGATCAAAGGTTAATGACAATGAGATAGAGACTCGTAGTGGAGGCTAGTTTAAATCAGTGCGAAAAGAAAGGCCGGGACAGTGCTAGAAATGTGGGGCTGGAAAGCGCTGCGAATGCAACCAAATAAAGCGTAAGGGATTCGGAGTGACCCCAAAGAACAACCAGCTTTCATCATCAACATCCAACCCTTTCAAAAGCGACCCATTCGTTTTCGGTTTTTTGAATGAGCACAATTTATCAAAAATAAGAGAATCTAGTAGCGGTCAGAAATGATGACATTTCATAATTTTATAATCATAAGTTAATAATCGAAAGGCATGGGCTGCAGCAATAGCATGGATCTCTATGAGCCGAAAAGTTTCAGGGGGAAGACTGTGATATGGCTGTTGGGAGGAGGGCCTGGCTCACCAAAGCAGCAGTAACTAATCAAAGACTTAGATTGGCCCAGTTTCTAGTGTCTCAATTCAAATTCAAATACCTTTCAGCCCTAGATTTGATAAAGTTCGAAGAGAAGACCACTTCCCCATAGTCAAATTAAATAAGGAAATGCATCTAAACCAAAACTTAGTTTCCCGGGGAGCTCATCATGAAGATATTGAAACGGTCGATGGCTCTATTCGGGCCCAGGAAATATCTGATTGAAGGCTTCCCGAGATCTGAAACTGACCTCAAAGAGCTCAATTCTTTGGCTGTCAAGTTTCTGCATGTTTAAATTCTGGGTTACATTAACATAGACATGAGTTAGTCACAGATGAGGGAAAGTGGAATAAAGGCTTTGAGCGAGTTACGAAAATAACCTAACAAATAGGCTCTCTAAAAATAGGTGAAGGCTATAATTTAAGCATATCGTGGTAAATTGAGGCCAGTGCTGTAATACTACAAGTAAGAAAAGAAGCTGGTGAGTGTGCCTTTTTACAACGAAGATGTAAATCAACTTAACAGGTAAGTCGAGAAAGAGCTGAGGCATAGAGATCTAACTCCTGTGCAGTTTGTGCCTCTTCACTTTTTGCAAGGAAATGACGCCAAAGAAATTGAATTGTTTTCTATCAAGTTCTCGAAACGCTTTGGGCTGTTGAGTTGGGGGTTGACCTAGCTGCTCTAGGAGGCCAAAGCCAAGCCAGATAAGAAGAAGTAAGCAAGCAAATCTATCTAAACTATATCTGAAAGCTTTTTCGTGGAGCTAATAGCTCGGAAGATCTAGAAGTACAATTATAAAGGCGAATTTCTTTTCTGGGGCTACCCCAGAACCTAGGAGGACTTAAAAGCCTTAAGAGTACACTTTCTGCGATAGGTCCACTTCGCCACTTTTAGCTGCTGTCTGCATACTTCAGCTACTTAGAATTAGCAGCAACTATTCGAAAGGATTCGCTCACATTTTTAAACTTTCGAAAACACTCCTTCTTTACTGATAAATTCTGGAGATTATTCATATTAGCAGATAGAGAAACATATCGGCAAAACGGTTCATACACCCAAAAAGTTAGGTAAACTTTTAGTTATGCCATGTTTAGGGAAGGAAGGGGATGGCAATCCACTAAACAAATTCACAGATTATGCTTATTTCTAATTCAAAGATCTACTGAAGAAATAGATAGCCAAAGGAGATCTCTATTCTTAGCTGATATAATCTTGCTAAATTTTAAGTAAATCTTCGTAAACATAGATAAGCCTATCCCTGCAGTACTGGCAGCATCAATAGTAATGTCAGCCTTAAAGTAAAGCTTATAGCAGATCGAAACATTCAAAGTTGTGATAATCAGAGGCTACCCTCAAAATGTATAACAAGCTAAAGCTCTCTATGCAAGATGCCCTGAAATCGAGGCTTTGGGATGTATTGTCTATCGATCCAAAAATAGGTATTTGTAGAATAACGCAGTAAACAATAGAAAGCATCTTAGTTTTAGACGATGGGCAGAGTATTGGAAGTGGCTTGTGATTATTTTGAGCGATTTTCAGAGAAAAATACTACATAAGATTACAAGCTCTTCATGTAGAAATTTGATTCAAAATGATTATAATAAATGAATTTTTTATAATTGCTTGCTAGCAACCCTCCCATCCCTCTCAAACCTGACCGCCCAGCTACCTGCCACATGCTCTCCTGGGAAGACCTGCAGTTTGAGCAAGCCACTGAGGCAGTCCAAATGCAAAAAGAACAACAGATGATTGCCCATTCTCAGTAGCTAGGGGCAGCTTTGAGATAAAAAGAGAGAGAATTTCAGGCGCAGTATTAGAAATACCTTCAGCATCTGCTTCTGTATCAGATCTAAGTATGTTTGAGTGTAAATTTAGAATGACCGACTGAGAGAGATTTTGAGTGAATGGGATAATTAGCGTAAGAAGGTCGACTAAAAATGGAATAAAATAGAAGGAGCCTATGAACAACGCTTAGAGTTGCTCAAAATGGAGATGACAAAAGGATTTGAGATGAAATTGCAGCAAGTTGCCGAAGCGAATAATAAGGATTTGTAACAAATCAGGTAGTTGTATACAAAAAGACTAGCTTAGCATAATTAGAACCAGCATTAGCTTTAAGATATCGCTACCAAATTAAAACTTTAAATCGACCGTAAAAACACTAGGATCCAAATTCTTGAAGCAGGCAATCAAGACATTTTAGGCAGACTCGAGACAAAGACCAGGCAAATGAAATAACGTGATATAGAGGTTAATCAGCTGAAGGATTAGTTGTCGCGTGTGAAATAGGACGAAAACAGTTTGAGGCAACTCACCTATGGCTAGTTGTAGCGCAAGAAGGAGGCACTCTCTCAGTATGAAAAATAGAACAGTTAACTGCGGCAGATTCTTTAAAGTCTAAAAGAGACTATCGAAGAACTGAGGATACAAATTTCTTAGCTATAGTTTGAGAACGGGCGACTTGAGTAAAATAATGAAGATAAGATGATCAAATGCATGAAAATGTAAAAGGTTCTAGAGGAATTAAGGTAGCAAATCAAGGTAGATTAAATAAGTAAATCTTCAGGCCATCAGACTCATAATAACAAATCAACTCCACTTGATAAATACTCATCCCAAAACTAATCTAACTCCTCAAAGTCGAAAGAATCTTAAAGCAGTCCTTTTAATGCAAGATTGGATGACTCAGAAAAAGAAAAGGTTAAATTAAGAAATGGAAAATCATCTTCTTAAGAAAATCCGGTTATAAGCTCTAAAAAGCCCTCAGTCTCAGCAAATTAAAAAGAAAGGACTAAAAAATCTCTGTTTTAGCATCTGGACATTACTACCAAAGGTCATTAAGAAGTGGAGAACATGAAAGACTAAAAATATTCCTTTTCAGAAAGAGAACCTATAAACAAATAACAGGTTGTCTAATAGGAAAATGATTAAATTCAATAGCTCAAGGATCATATTTTATCGCTTTAGAGAAGACTTCATAATAGTTAGTCTGAACTGCGGAGGGCCTAAGAAAAGCTAAGACTACAATAAAACCAGCTGCGGCGATTTTAAGCTTAGAAACTGGCTACTGAGGAAGTTTACAAAGATAAGATTTGGGCGGATAGGCTGAACTACCTGCAAAAGTCACTTGACTAGCTGAACCAAGAGTGGGTGAAGAAAGAGAGATAGCTAGGAATGCTTTTCAAAAACATTTAATCAGTATACTTAGCGAAGTTGGAGGAGAAATAGGAGATTATCAGAGAACAGTAGCGTGTTTTGAAGAACAAATAGGATGAATGTCAAAAACTAACTGAGGCTTTGGCTTAAAAAGCCATGGAAATAGGTCAGATGAAGTCCAAGAAAAAATGATGGGCGAATATATATGAATAAGGATAAATTCTTTTTTTAA
>Ga0316217_10007876_pt1 | contig 10008 bp, 6 predicted proteins | sample 1anoAmetaG_FD_203633 | JGI IMG/M metagenome (GOLD analysis project Ga0316217, IMG submission 203633) | Freshwater microbial communities from Trout Bog Lake, Wisconsin, USA - 1anoA | ecosystem: Environmental > Aquatic > Freshwater > Lake > Hypolimnion/Profundal zone | place: USA: Wisconsin... | reverse complement strand
CGCCGGTTCATCGTCGCGCTGAGGAACTGACAGAGGAGGTAGCCGTGCGCCCCGTGCAGCTCCACCCCCGCGAACCCCGCCTCGTAGGTCCGGACGGCCGCGTCGCGAAACTGCGCGATGACCCGCGCGAGATCGGCCTCGGTCGCCGCGCGGGCCACGTCCGGGGCCACCCCCTCGCTCGCGCTCCAGGGCTCGCCTCCGATCAGCGACGCCTCCGCCCGCAGCCCGCCGTGAAAGAGCTGCACGACGCCCAGCGCCCCCGCCTCGCGGAGCGCACCGCCCAGCCGCGCCAGCCCGGGCTTCAGCGCGTCGTCGAACACCCCGAGCTCACCGGGCCACGCCTGCCCGTCCTTCGCCACGTGCGCGGCGCACGTCTCGACGACGCCGAAGCCGCCGCGCGCGCGCAGGAGCAGCCACGCGAGCTCGTCCTCCGAGAGGGTCCCGTCCGCGTGGCTCTGCTGGTTGGTGAGCGGCGCGAGCCAGGCGCGGTTGCGCGCCTTCACGCCGTTCCGGAACGAGAACGGCTCGAGCAGCATCCGCTACTTCCCCGCCAGCCTGTCGACGAGCGCGACGTACGACTCCATCGCCTTGTCCTTCGAGGCCCCCTTCTGCCCCTCCCACGCGTCGAACTTCGCGCGCCCCTTCAGGTCGAGCATCCCCGGGCGCTTGCCCGTGGCGTCGCCGACCGTGGCCTGCTTGTAGAGCGCATAGAGCTCGAGGAGCTGCTCGTTGCTCGGGCGCGTCGTGAGGGCGCTCACGCGCTTCTGGGCGTCTTCGAACTTCTCGGTGAGGGACATCGGGAGGCCTCCGGCGGACGACTCTAGAGCAACCCGGCCCGCTCCGGAATGAGGTCGCGGCGCCCGCCAGCTCGGAGGGGGGCCGCCCGCCGCGCGTGCTACCTTCCGCGCCCACAGTGAGCTCCAATGCGGCATCCCCCCTGCGCCGGCGTTCCGGCCTCCTCGTCGCCCTCGCGGTCGTCGCCAGCCTGGCCGCCGTCGGGGTCGTGCGCGCGCGCGGAACGGCCGTCCACGCCGCCGCCGTCACGCGGAGGGACCTGGAGCAGCACATCGTGGCGAGCGGCCGCGTCTGGGTGCCGACCCGCATCGAGGTCTCGACGCAGACGCCGGGGCTGGTCGTCTCCGTGGGCGTCGTCGAGGGGCAGCGCGCCAGGGCCGGCGATCTGCTCGTGCAGCTCGACGACGCCGAGGCCCACGCCACCGTCGCGCAGGCGAAGGCCGCAGTCGACCAGGCGAACGCCCGCATCGACCAGCTCCGCCGCGTCGGCTCCATCGTCGCGAACGAGGAGGTCCGCCAGGCCGAGGCGAACCTCGAGCGCGCCTCCGCCGACTACGACCGCGCGCAGAAGCTCCTCGCCTCCGGCGCCGTCGCCCAGGTCGACCTCGACAACGCCCGGCGGACGCTGGAGCTGGCGCGCGCCCAGGCGACAGGGGCCAAGGCGCAGCAGGTGTCGTCGGCGCCGATGGGGGCCGACTCGCGCCTCGCGCTGACGCAGCTCTTCCAGGCCGAGGCCCAGCTCGCCGGCGCCACCGTCCGCCTCGGACAGACGCGCATCCGGGCCGTGCAGGACGGCGTGGTCCTCACGCGCTCGGTCGAGCCGGGCGACGTCGTCCAGCCCTCCCGCGTCCTCCTCGTCATGGCCGCCGGCGACGACTCGCAGCTCGTGTTCCAGGCCGACGAGCGGAACCTCGCGGCGATCGCGCTGGGCCAGAGGGCGCGCGCCTCCGCCGACGCGTACCCCGACCAGGCCTTCGACGCCGTCGTGACCTACCTCGCCCCGTCCATCGACCCGCAGCGCGGCAGCATCGAGGTGCGCCTGCGCGTGACCCAGCCCCCGAAGCTCCTGCGGCCGGACATGACGGTCTCGATCGACCTGACCGTGGCCACCAGGGCGCACACGCTGACCGTGCCGAGCGACGCGGTGCGGGACCGGACGTCCGTGGCGCCGTGGGTCTTCGTGGTCGAGGGGGGGCGGGCGGTCCGGAAGGACGTGCACCTCGGCCTTCGCGGCGAAGGGACGGTCGAGATCGCGTCGGGCCTCGCCGAGGGGGAGGCGGTCCTCGTCCCCGACGGCCAGATCGTCCTCCCGGGGCAGCGCGTCCGCCCGGCGGGCGAGGGGCGCTGAGATGCCGTTCGAGTGGTTCGTCGCGCTGCGCTACCTGCGCGAGGCGAAGGCGCAGACGGCCCTCATCCTGGCCGCGGTGTCGGTCGGCGTCGGCGTCATCGTCTTCCTGTCGGCGCTCATCAACGGCCTGCAGGCCTCGCTCATCGACAAGACGCTCGGCGCGCAGCCGCACGTGACGCTCCACGCCCCGCGCGAGGCGCCGAGGCCGCTCGTCTTCGACACCGCCGAGCGGGCGATCTCGCGCGACATCCAGGCGACGTCGCAGCGGCTCCGGTCGATCGATCAGTGGCCCACCGTGCTCGCCGACGCCCTCCGCGCGCCGGGCGTCACCGCGGCGACCCCGCTGGTCACGGGGGCGGGGTTCGCGGTCCACGCCGACACGAAGGAGGCGGTCGTCATCCAGGGGCTCGACCCCGAGGCCTACCTGGCGATCATCGACATCCGCAAGAAGCTCGTCGCGGGGCGCTTCGACGTGGCCGGGGGCGTGGTCACCATCGGCGCGACGCTCGCGGCCGACCTCGGCGCCGGCGTGGGGGACAAGATCCGCGTCGTCACGACCGAGGGGGCGACCGACGTCGTGACCATCGGGGGGATCTTCAAGCTCGGCAACGAGGGGGTCGACCGGACGTGGCTCCTGACGTCGCTCCGCCACGCGCAGGCGCTCTACGCCCTCCCCGGGGGCGCCACGATGATCCAGCTCAAGGTCGCCGACGTCTTCGGCGCGGAGCGGATCGCGCGCGATCTCCACGACGCGACGGGGCTCGACGCCGACAGCTGGATGAAGCTCAACGCCGAGCTGCTCGCCGGGCTCTCGGCGCAGAGCAGCTCCAAGCTCATGATCCAGTTCTTCGTCGTCGTGGCCGTCGCCCTCGGCATCGCCAGCGTGCTCATCGTCGCGGTGGTCCAGAAGTCGCGCGAGATCGGCATCCTGCGCGCGGTCGGCACCCCGTCGCGCCGCGTGCTCCGGGTCTTCCTCATCCAGGGGGGGGTGCTCGGCCTGGCCGGCTCGTTCCTCGGCTCGGCCCTCGGGACGGCGCTCTCGCGGCTCTTCGAGAGCGTCGCGCGCAACCCGGACGGCGCCCCGAAGTTCCCCGTCCAGCTCGACGCGCAGCTGTTCGTGTCGGCGAGCCTGCTGGCGACCTCCGTCGGCGTCCTGGCCGCCCTGCTCCCCGCCCGGCGCGCCGCCCGCCTCGACCCCGCGACGGCGATCCGCAATGCCTGAGGCGCTGCTCGCCGTCGGCGGCGTCGTCCGGGAGTTCGGCGAGCGGGTCCGGACCCGCGCCCTCGCCGGGGTCGATCTGACGCTCGGCGCGGGGGAGTTCGCGGCGCTCGTCGGCCCGTCGGGCTCCGGCAAGAGCACGCTGCTCAACCTCATCGGCCTGCTCGATCGTCCGACCGCCGGGCGGATCGTCCTCGCGGGGACCGACACGACCGCCCTCGACGACCGGGGGCTCACGGCGATGCGCGCGCGGACGCTCGGCTTCGTCTTCCAGTTTCACCACCTCCTCCCCGCCTTCACAGCCGTGGAGAACGTCATGCTCCCGGCCTGGGGGGACCTCGGCGTCCCGAGCCGCGCGATGCGCGAGGAGGCCGAGGCGCTCCTCGTCGCCGTGGGGCTCGCCGACCGGCTGAACTACCGGACGACCGATCTCTCGGGCGGCCAGCAGCAGCGGGTCGCCATCGCCCGGGCGCTCTCCCGGAGCCCTGCCCTCGTCCTCGCCGACGAGCCGACCGGCAACCTCGACAGCGAGTCGGCCGGCGAGGTCTTCGAGCTGATGCGCCGCGTGAACCGGGAGCGGGGGACGGCCTTCCTCGTCGTGACGCACGACGAGCGGATCGCCGCCCGCTGCGACCGCGTCATCGAGCTCGTCGACGGGCTGGTGCGGAGCGACCGGAAGCAAGCGGGCCGCGCGCCGGGTTGAGCCCCGCCCCCGGGCAGCCTCCCCTCAGGCGCCGCCGCGGTCGGCGCTCTGGAGCTCGGCGACGATCGCCCGGAGGTCGCGCACGCTGTAGGGCTTCGGGAGCCGCGCCACGAACCCGAAGTCGGAGTGGTTCGCCATGACCGGGTCGGTCGAGTAGCCGCTGGTGGCGACGGCGCGGAAGTCTGGCTGCATGAGGCGGAGGCGGGCGGCCACCTCCTTCCCCCCCATCCCTCCGGGGATCGTCAGATCGAGGATGACGAGATCGAACGGCCTCCCCGACTCCCGGGCCGCCGTCCAGGCCTTGATCGCCGCCTCCCCCTCGTCGACCACCGTGACCTCGTGGCCGCCCTTCTTGAGGACCTGGTCGGCCACGCCGGCGATCATCGGCTCGTCGTCCATGACGAGGATACGCCACGGCTTCGCCGGGATCGCCGGCTCGACGTGCGCCGCCGGGCGCGGCGACGCCTGCGGCAGGGCGGGGAGGAAGATGGTGAAGACGCTCCCCTCGCCGGGGACAGAGTCGACCCGGATGCGCCCGCCGTGCTTGCGGACGATCGAGTAGGCCGACGCGAGCCCCAGCCCGCTCCCGCGCTGCTTCGTGGTGAAGAACGGATCGAAGATCCGCTCCCGGTTCTCGGGGAGGATCCCGACGCCGTGGTCCGTCACGACGATGGAGACGTAGGGCCCGGGGCCGACCAGCTCCGAGGCGCCGGGCTGCACGTCGACGTTGCGGAGCGCGAGCTCGACGACCCCGCCGCCGGGCATCGCCTGGTCGGCGTTCAAGAGGAGGTTGTGGAGCACCTGGGCGACCTGCCCCGGGTCGGCGTGGACGGCCCACGTCCCGTCCGGGGCGTCGACCTGACACCGGCTCCGGGCGCCGCTGAGCGCCAGCGCGGCGGCCTCCGCCACGATCGGCGGCAGCGCGACGACCTCCCGCACGGGGGCCCCCCCCTTCGCGAACGTGAGCAGCTGGCGCGTCAGCCCGCGCGCGCGGATGGCCGCCCGCTCGGCGTCGGTCACGAGGGCGACGGCGTCGGCGAGCTCGTCGTCTTGCAGGTGAATCTGGGCGAGCCCCATGTTCCCCGCGATCGACGTGAGGAGGTTGTTGAAGTCGTGGGCGATCCCCCCGGCCATGACGCCGAGCGAGTCGAGCTTGGCCATCCGCTCGATCTCGCGGTTCAGGCGGGTCTCCTCCGAGATGTCCCGGAACGCGAGCACGACGCCGAGGATGACCCCCTCCTCGCCGCGCATCGGCGCCGCGACCGTCGCGACGACCCGCTCCGTCCCGCCGCGCGCGAGCAGGAGCGCCCGGCACGTCACCGCCGCCGCGCCCGCCGAGGCGAGCACCTGCACGACCGCGCTCGGGCTGGGCCGGCGGCTCGACTCGTCGACCAGGGCGAGCACGTCCGTCAGCGCGCGCCCGGCGGACTCGTCGAGCGTCCACCCGGTCAGCTCCTCGGCGGCGCGGTTCATCAGGCTGACGCGCCCCATGACGTCGGTCGCGATGACCCCGTCGCCGATGCCGCGAAGCGTGACGGCCAGGAGCTCCTTCTCCTTCTGGAGGGCGGCGCTCGCCCGGTGCGCCTCGGTCACGTCGTGCACGACGACGAGGAGGGGACGCGCGGCCCGGTCGGCCGTCCCGCCGACGACCTCGAGCGCGCGCGTCGCCGTGAGGCGCGCCACGAGGGCCTCCCCGTCGGACCGCCGGAGCCGCAGCTCCATGCTCTTGCCCGAAGGGTCGTTGAAGAAGGCGCGGTAGCGCGCGTGGAACACCGCCCGGTCGCCGTCCGCGAAGCAGTCGGCGAACGCGGACCCGACCAGCGACGAGACCTCCCGGCGGACCATCGCGGCGAGCGTCTCGTTGGCCTGGAGGACCATCGCGTTCGGGTCGAGCGTCGCGTAGCCGACCGGCGCCTGGTGGTAGAGGCGGGCGAAGTCGTCCCGGCTCCGCGCCAGGCTCTGCTGCGCCTCGCGCAGCTCCTCGTTCTGGATCTCGAGCTCGATCTGGTGGACCGACAGGTCGTGGACCAGCGCCGTGACGTCCGCCGCCGGGACCGGCGACTCCTGCCCCCGCCTCCCCGCCAGCATCCGCTCCGCCCGGAGGCGGAGGGCGGTGCTCCGGTCCTCGGTGCTCGACCGGTTCGCGTCCCCGCTCATACCTTGCTCCCGAGCGGGCGCACGCTCCACTCGCAGCCCGAGACGCCGCAGACCTCCAGGATCAGCACCCCGAGCCTCGCGGAATCGAGGCGGAAGACCCGGAGCTCCATCGGCCGACCGACGGCCTTGTGGACCGCCGAGAACGTGAGCGCCTCGCCGGAGGAGGCGACCTGACGGTAGCGCTCGAACCACTCGTCGTCCGTCTCGGGGAAGACCTCGCGGAGCGTCCTGCCGATCATCCCCTCGCGCGCCCGTCCGGTGATCTTGAGGTAGGCCTGGTTGACGTCGATGTAGCGGAAGTCGCGCGGCGTCCCCCGGTCGTCGCGGACGATCTCGTGGATGACGAACCCGGTGGTCATCTGGTCGAGCAGCGACCGGTAGCGCGCCTCGCTCTGCCGCGCCGCGAGCTCGGCCTGCTTCACCGCCGTGATGTCGACCACCGTCACCACGGTGCCCGAGTAGGCCCTCGGCCCGACCTTGTACGGCATGATGCGCATCAGGTGCCAGCGGCCGTCGCCGGTCTTCACCTCGCGCTCCACGGCGCGCGCCGACGCGCGGACCTCCGCGACGAGCGCCAGGAAGTCGATGTCGGTCAGGAAGTTCGTGAAGTGGGCGATGGGCCGCCCGACGTCGCCGTCGAGCAGGTGGAAGATGGTCGCGATCTGCGGAGAGAAGCGGCGCACCTCGCCGTTCTCGTCGAGCAGGAGGGCGCCGATCTGCGACGACGCCAGGAGGTTGTCGACGTCGTTGTGGAGCTCGGTCAGCTCGATGATCTTGCTCTGCGACTCCGCGTTGACCGTGAAGAGCTCCTCGTTCGTCGACTGCAGCTCCTCGTTGGTCGACTGCAGCTCCTCGTTGCTGGCGAGGAGCTCCTCGTTGGTGGCCTGCAGCTCCTCGTTCGAGGTCTCGAGCTCCTCGATCGTCGCCTGCAGGTTCTCGCGGGTGAACTGCAGCTCCTGCTCGAGCTCCCCGATGTGCAGCTCCGCCTCGCGCGAGAGGTCGAACGACTGCACCTCCTTCCCGCCCGTCGGGGCGGCCGAGAGCTTCGTCTCGGTCAGGAAGACGGCCGCCAGCGGCTCCTGCCCCTTCCCCTCGGGGATGAGCTTGATGCGCAGCTCGACGGTGCGCGTCTCGCCCCCGTGGTGCACGCGCAGGTTGGAGAGGCGGAGGTCCTCGCGCTGCCGGAACACCTTCTGGATCCCGGTCGTCAGGGGGACGCTCAGGTCCTTCACGGCGAGCTGCGCGATGTCGTTCACCAGGCGCCCCGACGGGAGCTTGAAGAAGCCGTCCGCGTGGCCGAGGACGTGCAGGACCTCCTGCTGCGGGTTCACGATGACCGCGAGGGGGAGGAGATCGTCCGAGATGGCCTGGAGGAAGCGCTCCAGCATCCGGTCGTCCTCCGGCAGGCGCGCGGCCCGACGGGCCCCCGCGAAGTGGCTCTTGCGCGCGACGAGGTCGGTGTGGGCCGAGAGCGGCCCTTCCCCCAGCTTCAGCTGGCGCCCCTTGGACCGGTAGAGCTTCCACTTCGGCTCGACCACGTCCCAGAGCTCGTTCGTGTCGCCCGTCGTCTCGCTCGTGCCGAGCATGAGCAGCCCCCGCGACGTGAGCGAGAAGTTGAACGACTCGAGCACGCGCTTCTGCAAGATCGGCTGCAGGTAGATGAGGAGGTTCCGGCAGCTGACGAGCGAGATGTTGGTGAACGGGGGGTCGCGGATCAGGTTGTGCGGCGCGAAGACGACCATCTCGCGGATCGTCCGGGCGATCTGGAAGCTGTCCTGGCGCTTGAAGAAGTACTTGGACAGGAAGCGCGGCGAGACGTCGGCCGCGATGCTCTCCGGGTAGACGCCGGCGGCGGCGTAGTGGAGCGCGTCCCGGTCGATGTCGGTGGCGAAGATCTTCACGTCGCGCGTGACGCCCTGCGCCTCCATCGCCTCGCGCGCGAGCATCGCCAGCGAGTAGGCCTCCTCGCCCGTCGAGCAGCCCGCGACCCAGAACCGGACCTCGTCGCGCGCGTCGCGCGTGAACAGCTCGGGGAGGCAAGCCTGCGCCAGGAGGTCGAACGCGTCCTGGTCGCGGAAGAAGCTCGTGACGCCGATGAGCAGCTCGCGGAAGAGCGCCATGGCCTCGGCCGACGAGCTGCGGAGGAACGCGACGTAGGTGCCGATGTCCTCGATCTGGTGGACCGTCATGCGGCGCTCGATGCGCCGCGAGACGGTGCTCGGCTTGTAGTAGGTGAAGTCGACCTTGCAGTGCTCGCGGAGGATCGCGAACAGGTGCGCGAGGCTCTCCTCGTCGGTGAGCATGGCGCTCGAGCGCTCGACCTTCGCGACGTACGGGTGCTTGATGAAGGCCGCGAGCTGCGTCGGCATCTTCTCGGGGGCGAGCACGAAGTCGGCGAGGCCGGTCGAGATCGCGGCGCGCGGCATGCCGTCGAACTTGGCCGTCTCCTCGTCCTGGACCATCACCATCCCGCCGTTCTCCTTGATGGTGCGGATGCCGCGCATCCCGTCGCTCCCCGTCCCGGAGAGGATGATCCCCACGGCCTTCTCCCCCTGGTCCTCGGCGAGCGAGCGGAGGAAGACGTCGATCGGCAGGTTGATGCCGCGGTGCGGGTCCTGGTCGGTGAGGAGCAGCTTGCCGTGGAAGATGGTGAGGTTCTTCTTCGGCGGGATCAGGTAGACCTGATTGGGCAGCACGCGCATGCCGTCCTCGGCCCGGTGCACCGTCATGGGGGTCTTCTTCGAGAGAAGCTCCACCATCAGGCTCTTGTAGTCCGGCGAGAGGTGCTGGATGACGACGAACCCGAGGCCGCTGTCCGCCGGCATCCGGAGGAAGAAGCTCTCGATCGCCTCGAGGCCCCCCGCCGACGCGCCGATCGCGACGATGTGGCTCGGGGGCGGAGGTGCGCCGGCGTCGTCCACCGCGAGCAGCCGCGGGTCGTGCAGCACTTGGTCGTCGGTATCCATGCGGGTCGAGCGGTCCGTCAGGCTTCGGGTGGGGGGCGCAATTGCGGAACTTTTCAGCCCATTACCACCCGAGGGTTCGCGGTTCGACACTGAACGGCAGGTGTCCTGCGGGGGGCGCTGGCGGGGCGCCTCAGCGCACGCGCGAGAGGTCGATCGTCGCCAGCCAGATGTTGGTCGGACCGAACATGGAGACGTACCAGTCGACGTCGGCCACCGTGTCGCCGGCGTACCAGACGACGCGCGCGTGGGTGGCGTCGGTCATCGCGACGCCAGCGTAGGCGGTGTCGCCCGCGCTCGGGAGGTCGCCCCACCACTTCACGGCGAGCACCGGCTCGCCGTCGAAGGCGCCCCCGTCCCCGCCCGCGTCCGCCGCCGCGCCGCTCCCCCAGTCCCCGCTCGCGGCGACGCTCGCGTCGACCCCCGAGTCGACGGTGACGAGGACCCCCGCCTCCGCCCCGCCGTCGAACGTGCCTCGCTGCGCGGCCATGAGCTCGAAGAGCGCGGTCCTCTTTCGCATCCGCACGCCGTCGGTGTCGACGTGCCGCCGCGCGATCACGAAGAGCCGCCCCTGCCACCAGAACGCGACGGGCCCGTCGAGCCGCTCCCCCACGACGGTCTCGGGGCAGCGGAAGCTCGTGAAGGGGGGGGCCGCCCAGCAGACGTGGGTCCGCTGGTTGCCGTCGTTCCCCGCGAGGTCGGCGTCGGCGCCGTCCGTCCGCACCAGCGCGAGCAGCTCCCCGTTCGGCATCGGGACGAGCTCGGTCTCGAGGGGCGTGTCCGCCGAGACGCCGAAGACCTGCGCCCCCTCGGTCCACGTCGC
>Ga0316217_10007875_pt1 | contig 10009 bp, 8 predicted proteins | sample 1anoAmetaG_FD_203633 | JGI IMG/M metagenome (GOLD analysis project Ga0316217, IMG submission 203633) | Freshwater microbial communities from Trout Bog Lake, Wisconsin, USA - 1anoA | ecosystem: Environmental > Aquatic > Freshwater > Lake > Hypolimnion/Profundal zone | place: USA: Wisconsin... | reverse complement strand
ACTGACCGCCACAAGGTCGGGGCGCAGCGCCAGCAAGGCTTCCGCATCGTCCCGCGCGGGGGGATAGCGGCGGGCCTCGCCTGCGACGCTCGACACCTCGGCCTCGCGGGACAGCGCGCTCAGGGCCGCGATCTGATCGGGATCGGCGACCCGCAGCAGGATCGCGTCAATACAGGGGAACAGCGACACGATCCGGCGGGGGAGAGACGGGGCCGCCGCGCGGGCGGACAGCGGCAGGCCCGCCGCCCCCAAAAGCACGCTGCGCCGGGCAAGGCTCAATACCGCGCCCTCACCCCGACCATCGCCGTGCGCCCGACCGAGCCGAAGCCATAGGCGGTCTCATAGGCCCGGTCGAACAGGTTCTCGATGCGGCCATACAGGGTGAAGTGGGCGCCCAGCGGCGTCTCCGCCCGCACATCGACAAGGGTGTACCCCTTCAGCCGCGTGGTGTTGGCGAGATCATCAAAGCTCTCCCCCGCATAGCGCGCGCCGACCGACAGCACGACGCCACTACCGAAGCGCCAGTCCCCCTCCGCCGAGGCGGTGTCGCTTGGCCGTCGCGGCAGCGCCTTGCCGAACAGCGCGCCGGGGTCGCGGTTCTCGGCGTCGTCATGCGTATAGGCACCTGATAGGGTCACCCCCGTGACGGGCTTTACCTCCGCCGTCGCCTCCCACCCCGTGGCGCGGGTGCGGTCAAGATTGGCGTAATAGCCGTAAGGCCTGGTCGCGCACTGCGGCGTCACGCCGGAAAAACAGTCAAAAAAGCCGATCTGGCTCTTCACGTTCCGCTGGAAGAGGCTGGCGCCCAGGGACAGCCGCCCGTCCAGGAAGCGCCGCGACGCGCCGATATCGGCCCCATTGGCTGTCTCCGGCTTCAGCCCCGTAAAGCCGTAGTCGCCATAGAGCTGATAGAGGGTCGGGGCCTTGAAGCCCTGACCGAAACTGGCGCGCAGCTGCGTCGTTCCGCCGTCCGGCGTATAGGCGAGCCCTGAGCTGACCGTCGCGTGGTCGCCGAAGCGGCTGTGATGGTCGTCGCGGACGCCCGCAGACAGGGTCAGTCCGTCGAGCACGCGGTACCGTCCGTTGACATAGGCGCTGGAGAGCGTGTCGCTGGCCCGCAGCGGGGTCGGGTTCGGATCATAGCTTGCCGGCGCGGCGGTGCGCAGCTGCGAGCGCGCAGACTCAAGCCCCCCCTCGACCGACAGCCGTGGCGACACGGCCCAGTCCCCTTGCCAGGCGACGGTGCGGGTCAGCCCCCGCGCATAGAAGGTGGTGATGGGGGTCATGCTTGGGTCGAAATTGTCCCGGTCGATGCGCAAGGCCTGCACCGACAGGGTGGATTTGAGCGCCTCGCCGAAGGCTTTCAGGTTCAAGCCCACATAGCCGCTGGTCTGGCGGCTCTCGCCATATTCAGACGTGTCGGCGAGGGCGTAGGCGGGGGGCGGATAGCCGTCGAACGCGGTCTTGGCGCTGACGTGGGACAGGCGCACATCGAGATCCGCCGCGTCCGTCAGGCGATAGTCCAGACGCAGCGAGCCCGCCGCGTTGAGGGCGCCGTCCGGCTCCTTGCCCCCCAGCCGCGCGTCAAAGGCCGACACGCCGCTCGTCTGGAAATAGCCGCCTGCCGCGCGCCAGCTCAGACGATCAAGGACGCCGGACGCAGCGAGGCGCACATAGCTCGTATCCCGATCCCCCGCCTCTGCAGAGCCGTTGACGCTGAACGCGCCCTTGGGCGGCGCCGTGGTCATGACGATCACCCCGCCGATGGCGTCCGCGCCCCAGAGGGTGGAGGCGGGGCCGCGCAGCACCTCGATCCTGTTCAGATCCGCCGCAAAGAGGTTGGAAAAGTCATAGCCGCCGCCGGGGGACGACGGATCGTTCAGCCGCACGCCGTCCAGCACCACCACCGTCTGTTCGGTCTCCGCGCCGCGGATGTGCACGGTGGTGGTCTGGCCGACGCCGCCATTGCGCACGACGGTGAGGCCAGGGGTCGTCGCCAGCGCGTCAGCGACCACCGTGGTCTGGCGGAGCGACAGCGTCGCCGCGTCGAGCACGGTCACCGACTGGGCCACCTGATCGGCCGGGGTGGGGGTTCGCACCACCGACACGATGACGGGCGCCACCTCGTCGGCGAGGGCGGGGCCATGGGCGATCCACGCCGCGGCGAGGGCGGCGGCGGCGGTTTCAAGACGGATGACGGGCACGGTTTCAGCCTTTCCTTCAGCGAGCCGGACACGACGAACGCCTGCGATGCTTCGCAAGCGTCCGGGTCCAAGGGCGTCGCCACGCCGGAAAGTTCCCGTTTCCCTCGGCGCACCCCGGCCGATGAAAGGGCGACAGCTCCGGGCAGGTCTCCTGGCTTGCGGGTCAGCGCCCTGTCGCCGCCTTCCCGGATCCTAGACGGATCCAGTGGCTTGAATGACGAAGGACTCGCCGCTTACAGTTGCGGGGGCAGCCTAAGGACTTTCACCTTAAGTTCCCTATTCATCCCCTCGCGGGGAACCTGAAGCCTTTTTGGGGTAGTCCCGAGTGCGCGTCCCGTCAAGCGCGGGAGGCGCGGGCCTCCGAAGCGACGCGCTCAGCCTGAGCGGCCTTCGCCATCAGGGCGCGGCGGGCGGCGCAGGTCTCGGACAGGCTCCGGATCGTCTCGCTGCCGGTGGTCACGAACAGGAACGGGAACAGACCGTGCAGCAGGCAAGCGACGCCGGCGAGGATCATGGTTCCGCCGATCTTGCCAGCCTGGCCCATGTGGCCAAGGTAGGTCTCGCCGACATCGTGCGGGTGATCCAGAAAGGGATTGGCCATGCTCGCGCCCTGCTCAAGTCCGAAATAGGGATGCTATGATGCCCCTGATCTGCAGAAAAAATCATTTCGGGTTTTGAGAATGGCACTGATTTTTTGATATTTTTCTTCTACAATTGACGCATGACAAAGCAGATTTCTTTCGACACCATCGATCTTCGAATCCTGCGCCTGTTGCAGGAGGACGCCAGCCTCTCCGTCGCCGAGATCGGGGAGCGGATCGGCCTGTCCCAGACCCCCTGCTGGAAGCGGCTGAAGCGGCTGGAGGCCTGCGGCGTGATCCGGCGGCGCGTGGCCCTGCTCGACCGCGCCATGCTGGGGGTCGGCTTCACCGTCTTCGTCACGGTCCGGACGAACCGCCATGATCCGGAGTGGCTGTCGGCCTTTGCCAAGGGCGCCTCGGCCCTGCCCGAAGTGGTGGAGCTGTGGCGCCTCAGCGGGGAGCGCGACTATCTCCTGAAGGTCGTGGTCAGCGACATCACCGCCTATGACGCCTTCTACAAACGCCTGATCGCGGTCGCGCCCCTCGCAGACGTCAGCTCCAGCTTTGCCATGGAGGAGATCAAGGCCACCACCGCCGCGCCGTTTTGAGGGAGGTGGAAAAGACCTTCAACGCGGCGGCTGCATCGGCGTTCTAGAGCATTTTCCGGCGAAGTGGATACCGGTTCGCCCGAAGAAAATGCGCTAAATATATAGGGCTTTGAGCAAAGTCCGATCCAATTTGATCGGATTTTGCTCTAGAATTTGCGAATATAGCTCAGGCTGTAATTGCTGATTTCCGTCGCACCGGCCTTGTCAGCTTTTTCGCCTGTATAGTCGAGGCGTACGCCGTCATAGCGGGTCAGGAAATACTGCGCGCCGACGCCAAAGTTATAAGTGTAAGCCGACAAGATGTAACTATTGGACAGTCGTATAATTTGGTTGAAATTCGGATATCCGCCATACTGATATGTATAGTCGGTCGCCTTCAGGGCCAGATGACCATAACCGGCCCGCAGCAACAGTTCAAAACGTCGGGAGATCGGCACATAGCTGACGAGATCCACCTGGTAGCGGTTTTGAAAATCGACACGTCCAAAGGGCGCAAACGACTGCCCCGCAACGCCTACATCGCCTTCGACTTCAACTCCGAAAAATGGGGTCGCCCGCCAGCCGGCGCGAAAGGCCATGGACTCAAGGGTCAGACGCGATTCGTAAATCGTACCGTCGCCGGACAGTTTTGAACTCAATAGTTGCGCGCCGACGCTCCCGTAGAAGCGCGGCGCCGGTTCTGACCCCGCTGTCGCCTCGGGCGCATCCGTGTTCGCGGCGCTTTGATGCGGCGGCATGACGGTCGGCGCCGCCGCAGCCGCGGCCGTCTGGACAGCAGCCGGGATCGCGGCGACAGAGGCCGGGGGCGTCGCCGCTGCAGCCGGTACGCTCGCCGATTCGACCGGCGCGGTCGGCGGACCGAAATCGGCCTTCAACGGGCCGCTTGCAGGCGGAGCGGCGGCTGGCGCCTCCATCACGATTGGGAATGGTTCGGAGTTCACCGGCATGGTCTCGGCAGGATCCAGGGGCGTCGGCGGACCGAAATCCGCCCAGACCCCCGCGCTCGACGTCGAGACCGGGGCCGCAAACATCGAACCGGCCAAGGCCATCAAAATGTAAATATGACCATTGGCCATGCCCGCGTCCTGCCATTGCCGCAATTTCAATCCAAATTTGCGTCCAATAAGTTTAATTAATGTAAATTATAGTAAATATCGATCTGAATATGCGCCTGAAAGTAGATCCGTAAGGACCCGATATTGCGCAGCCTACCGCGTCACGATCGGAAAATCGGAGGTGAACGGGTCGAGCCAGCTGACCAGGCGGTTATAGGCCTCGATATCGCCGGTCGCTTTCACGACCCCCGACTTGACGAGGTCGGCGAGCTTTACGGGCGTGAAGGTCGTCATCAAAAGCGCCTGACGGGGCATGACGAGGGCAAGGTCCGCAGGCCCGTCGCCGGGGAGGGCCTTGTCCGTCGCCACCAGCACGCCGTGACGCACGGTCAGGCGGTAATGCTCAGCCCGGTCGGTGAAGCCAAGGTCGATGGCGACGTGGCCTTCGCCTGCCCGGCCCGCGTTCAGCCGCACGGCGAGGAGGTCCATCAGCATCGGCGAGGGGGTGTTCTTGATGAGGTCAAGGGCAAGGTTCACCCCTTGCGTCTTCGGCCGCCCCTGCCGCAGTTCCTGCGCGCCGGTGAGGTACATGTTGCGCCACAGGGCGTTTTCCTGCGCTTCCCCCAGCGACACATAGACATCCGCCAAAGCCGCCCGCGCGGAGGCGTCGGAGGAATCGGCCATGACCAGCTTGTCGCCCAGGACCGCGGCCCATTTGAGATCACCGGACGCCACGGCGGCGGCCATGTCGGCCTTCACCTTCTGCGCCCCGCCCATCGCCTGCACATAGCGCGCCGCCTCGTCCTTCACAGGGAAGGCGGCCAGATGCGAAGGATTGCCGTCGTACCAGCCCATATAGCGCTGGTAGACCGCGCGGGCGTTGAAGCTCATCGAACCATAATAGCCCCGGTTGTACCATTCCGACGCCAGGGACGGCGGCAGGGCGATGCTGTCGGCGATCTCCTGCCCCGTCAGGCCCTCATCCATCATGCGCACGGACTGGTCGTGCAGATACTTGTAGGCGTCCCGGTGCTTGGCGATGAAGTCGACCACCTCGGCATGGCCAAAGCGCGGCCAGCCGTGGCTGGTCATCATCACTTGCGCCTTATCGCCGTAGAGGCTCAAGGACTGGGTCAGATACTCCGCCCACACGCGGGCGTCGCGGACGAGGGCGCCTCTGGGGGTCAGCACATTGTGCATGGAGACATTGCCGTTTTCGGCAAGATCCAGAACGCGGAAGTCCGGCAGCCAGACGTTCATCTCCGCGGGGGCTTCCGTGCCCGGCGTGATCTGAAACTCCAGCCTCACCCCGTCGACCTCGACCGTCTGGCCGGTGTGGTCGACGGTGACATTGGGGGGCGCGAGGGTCTGCGTGCCCAGCGCGACGGATTGGCCGATGCCCGAGCCGACGGTTCCCTCGGCGCCCTTGGGCAAAAAGAGGCCGAACTGGTAGACGGCCCGGCGACCCATGGCCGCGCCCGCGATGACGTTTTCCGACACGGCCTGCTCGACAAAGCCTGCCGGGGCGATGACCTTGACCGCGCCCGTGTCGATATCGGCCTGGGAGACCAGCGCCCGCGCGCCGCCGAAATGGTCGGTGTGGCTGTGAGTATAGACAAGGCCCACCACCTTGCGGGGCCCTAGGGTCTCATTGACGAGGTCGAGGGCCGCCTTCGCGGTCTCGGTCGTGGTCAGGCAGTCGATGACGATCCAGCCGGTCTTGCCGCGGATGAAGGTCGCATTGGCGATGTCAAAGCCGCGCACCTGCCACACCCCGTCCGCCACCTGAAAGAGGCCATGACGGGCGAGCAGCGCGCTGTGGCGCCACAGGCTCGCATTCACCGTGGCGGGGGGCGAAGCTTTCAGAAAATCAAAGTCGCTGAGGTTCCACACCACCCGTCCGTCCGCCGTGGTGATCTTCGGATCCTTGCGGGTGGCGAGGAAACCCCGCCCGGCGAAGTCGAGATCGCGGGCGTCGGACCAGTTGGGCGGCGGCGCCTCGGCGGCGGAGGCGCGCGGGACGGCCGCGACTAGAATCGGCAACGCCATAAGCGCCAGCAACGCGATCCCCGATGTCAGCACCTTGCGCGCCATGTCTTCCCCCTATGATTTGTTTTGTTGAGAATAAGATTGGTCGACTAAGTTCGCCCGCGTCAATGATGCACGCGCCCCGCCTGAAATTTGTGCATCGCACAAACGTGACTTGCGGCCCCGGGCAAATCGTGGTGGATGGTTTACGGGCCACGCTCTCCCAACGGAGCGCTGCTCATCTGTAAGGATGGGAGACATCGCTATGACAACGACCGCCGCCCCTGTGGCGAAGCCGGCCCTGCGCCCTGCACGGCCTGAATTTTCCTCCGGTCCCTGCGCCAAACGGCCGGGCTGGTCCCCTGACAATCTGACCTCCGCCGTTCTTGGCCGCTCGCACCGGTCAAAGCCGGGCAAGTCGCGCCTGAAACTCGCCATCGACCGCACGCGGGAGGTTTTGGGCGTCCCCGCCGACTATCCAGCTTCTGGCCTATGAGAGTTTCGGCAAGGACTGGGCGAGCGACGTCGTTAAGCAGTTGAAGCTGAAGGACGTCGAGGTGCTGGAGGCGCCCTATGGCGAACTGCCGGACCTTGCGCGCGTCAATCCCGCCGCCGATCTCGTCTTCCCCTGGAACGGGACGACGTCGGGGGTGCGCGTGCCGAACGCGGACTTCATCTCCGAGGACCGGGAGGGCGTCACCCTCTGCGACGCGACGTCTGCGGCCTTCGCCCAAGCGCTGGACTGGAACAAGCTCGATGTCGTCACCTTCTCCTGGCAAAAGGTGCTGGGGGGCGAGGCGGCGCACGGCGTTTTGATCCTGTCGCCCCGCGCGGTGGCGAGGCTCGAGAGCTACGCCCCGCCCTGGCCGATGCCGAAGCTCTTTCGCATGACCAAGGGCGGCAAGCTGAACGCAGAGATCTTCGAAGGCGCGACGATCAACACGCCCTCCATGCTGTGCGTTGAGGACTATCTCGACGCGCTGAACTGGGCGCAATCGATCGGCGGGCTCGACGCCCTGCACGCCCGCTGCGACGCCAATCTGGCGGCGATCGCTGAGTGGGTGGCGCGCACACCCTGGGTCGCGTTCCTCGCGGCGGATCCGGCCACGCGGTCGAACACCTCGGTCTGCCTGAAGGTGGCGGACCCGACCGTCGCCGCATGGGCCCCCGCCGATCAGGAAAAGCTGGCCAAGCGCCTCGCCGCCCTCCTCGAAGCCGAGGGCGTCGCCCTCGACATCGGCCACTACCGCGACGCGCCGGCGGGCCTGCGCATCTGGTGCGGCGCGACGGTGGAGACGGACGATCTCGTCGCCCTCACCGCCTGGCTCGACTGGGCTTTCGCACAGGCTCTGGCTGAACTCTCCCCCGCCTGACGTCACCTACCCATGCCCTTCCAAGGGTTGCGTCCAAGGACGCAACCGCACGCCCCCACACCTTTCATGATAGGAGCCCCTGATGGCGCCCAAGGTCCTGATCGCCGACAAACTCTCCCCCGCCGCGCTCGCCATCTTCAAGTCCCGCGGCGTGCAGGCCGATGTGCAGACGGGCCTTTCCAAGGCCGAGCTTTTGCAGATCATCGGCCAGTATGACGGCCTTGCGGTGCGCTCCGCCACCAAAGCCGACGCCGACGTGATCGCCGCCGCCAAGTCGCTCAAAGTCATCGGCCGGGCGGGCATCGGCGTCGACAATGTCGACATCCCCGCCGCCACCAAGGCCGGGATCGTGGTGATGAACACCCCCTTCGGCAACGCCATCACCACCGCCGAACAAGCGATCGCCCTGATCTTCGCCCTCGCCCGCCAGCTGCCCGAGGCCGACCAGTCCACGCAAGCCGGCAAGTGGGAGAAGAACCGCTTCATGGGCGTGGAGCTGACGGCCAAGACGCTGGGCCTGATCGGCTGCGGCAATATCGGCTCCATCGTCGCCGACCGCGCCAATGGGCTTCGGATGAAGGTGATCGCCTATGACCCGTTCCTGACCCCCGAGCGGGCGGTGGAGTTGGGGGTCGAGAAGGTCGAGCTTGATGACCTCCTCGCCCGCGCGGACTTTATCACCCTGCACACGCCCCTGACGGACAAGACCCGCAACATCCTGTCGGCCGACGCCATCGCCCGGACCAAGACGGGCGTGCGCATCGTCAACTGCGCGAGAGGCGGACTGGTGGACGAGGCGGCGCTGCGCAAGGCCCTGGACGAGGGGCATGTGGCGGGGGCGGCCTTCGACGTCTTTGCCGAGGAGCCCGCCAAGGCCAACATCCTCTTCGGCGCGCCGAACTTCATCGCGACCCCGCACCTTGGCGCCTCCACGTCCGAGGCGCAGGAGAATGTGGCCCTGCAGGTGGCCGAGCAGATGTCGGACTATCTGATCTCCGGCGCCGTCGCCAATGCGCTGAACAGCCCCTCCGTCACCGCCGACGAGGCGCCCAAGCTCAAACCCTTCATCCAGCTGGCCGAACGGCTGGGCGCGTTCGCGGGGCAGATGGTGGACGGCGGCCTGACCGCCATCGAGGTGACCTTCGTGGGCGAGGTCGCCAAGCTGAACGTAAAGCCCCTGACCGCCGCCGCCCTCGCCGGCGTGCTGCGGCCGATGCTGGCCGAGGTGAACATGGTCTCCGCCCCCTCCGTCGCGGCGGGGCGCGGGGTCAAGGTGACCGAGAGCAAACAGGAACTCTCTCCGGTCTATGACAGCCTGATTCGCATCACCCTCACCGCCGAGGGCGGGCAAAGGGCGTTTGCAGGCACGGTCATCGCCGGGCAGCCGAGGGTCGTGGAGGTCAAGGGCATGGAGCTCGACGCCCCCTTCGCGCCCGCCATGCTGTTCGTCAACAATCTCGACAAGCCAGGCTTCATCGGCGCGCTGGGCCAGCTCTGCGCGCAGGCGCAGGTGAATATCGCCACCTTTAACCTTGGCCGCACCGCGGCGGGGGGCGACGCCATCTGCCTCGTCGGCGTCGATCAGGCCCTGACCGCGCCCCAGCTGGCCGCCGTCCGGGCGCTGGCCCATGTGAAGGAAGCCCGGGTTCTCAACTTCTGAGCCCTTGACGCGGGCGGCGTTCGGCTGGTTTACGCATGCGCGACAACACGATCGTGTCCGGCCGCCGAGCCCCGTCGAAGGGCGGCCGGACCTCACCGGGCGGGTGAGGACGGCTGACCATGGCCAATGTTGCTGTCGTCGGCGCCCAGTGGGGCGACGAGGGTAAGGGAAAGATCGTCGACTGGCTGTCCAACCGCGCCGATATGGTGGTGCGGTTCCAGGGCGGCCACAATGCCGGCCACACCCTGGTGGTGGGAGAGACCACCTACAAGCTGTCCCTGCTGCCGTCCGGCGTCGTGCAGGGCAAGCCCAGCGTCATCGGCAACGGCGTGGTGGTCGATCCCTGGGCGCTGCTGGACGAGATCGCCAGGAACACCGCGCAGGGGATCAAGATCGGGCCGGACCTGTTGTCCCTCGCGGACAACGCCTGCCTGATCCTGCCCCTGCACCGGGACCTTGATGCGGCGCGGGAGGCGCAGGCGGGGGCGGGCAAGATCGGC
>Ga0316217_10007874_pt1 | contig 10009 bp, 8 predicted proteins | sample 1anoAmetaG_FD_203633 | JGI IMG/M metagenome (GOLD analysis project Ga0316217, IMG submission 203633) | Freshwater microbial communities from Trout Bog Lake, Wisconsin, USA - 1anoA | ecosystem: Environmental > Aquatic > Freshwater > Lake > Hypolimnion/Profundal zone | place: USA: Wisconsin... | reverse complement strand
TGAATCTCTTCCTCGTCGGCGTCGGGGTCATGAAGCTGGTCGACGGGGAACAGGCTGAAAGGGTTTTCGCTGTACGGTGGCAGCATACGCCGCCGCAGAGCCCAGTTGAACGCCGTGCGGCAGGTGCCCAAGATGAACTTGATCCCACCGGTCTTATAGGCATCCTGCTTGCCGTTCTTCATGCCATTGCGTGTGCGTGTCTGGGTGCGCAGCCACTTCACAAAGTCTTCGATGCTGCCTTGCCCAAAGCCATCGACCGATTTGACTTCGTACTGCTTGCAGTAATCCAGGAACCGGTCCAACGCCGCCCGATAGCGATCAACGGTCCGCCAAGCCAGGCCTTTAACTTCATCGATGTATGCCAAAAAACCCTTTACAAACTCGGCCGGCGTGGTGCGTTCAAACCCCAGTGGGGACGGCCGTTCTTCTGCCAGCGCCGCCACGACTTTCGCCGCCGTGGCCTTGGCGACAGCTAAATTGCCGTCGATTCGCTGGCGCTGGGTTTTGCGGTTTTCGCGGTAATACAGGTAGTAAACCAATCCTCTTTTATAGATCGTCACGTTGCCGAGGCGATCAACTTTGACGTCTTTGGTGTTTCCGCCACCGGTCAGCCCGGTGTGTTTAACTGCAGTATTTTTCGCGCGTCCCATGGTCTTAAGCCTCATGAATCTGGCGCCCGCCGCGCGCCAGATGTTTCACAAAAAGTTTCACAACGGCGTTTTTGCATTCTACGCCTGATTGTAAATCTGCTCAACACCAATACTTAAGCACCAAGCCAAAAATTCAACGGAGAGGGCGGGATTCGAACCCGCGAGCAGGTTTAGGCCCGCTACAGCATTTCCAGTGCTGCTCCTTCGGCCACTCGGACACCTCTCCATAGATGCTGCTGGGACAGGACTTACATCCAGCCCTTTCCAGAAGCGATCATTTGCGCCCAACCTACTGGATTTTCTACGGGAATCCAGCCAATCAGGTTCCGCCGCTGCCTTTTCGGCCCGTGGGGGGGGAAGAGGGCGACGAAGAGCAGATAACATACCGCCAAGACCGTTGGCCGTACAGATGGACAAACCTGCAAATGATAAGTTGAAAGTCAACTGTCTAAAGAAACGGTTGACAGTTACGACGATCAAAAGGGTCGTTTACCTCCACACTACCGCGAAAAAGAGATGTGATAGAGGCAATTGAAGGTGTGGCCGAAAATTCTGGCGATACCGAAATACCTGCAACTTCGCGGCGAAAATCGGTTGCCGAAGAATGTGTTTTTGGATTTGCTGTAAGTGCTGGCCAATGAAGGACTTGGAGCGAGATAAAACCAAGAAGGCGATCCCTGTTGGATCGCCTGAAAGTATGCCCAGGACAGGATTTGAACCTGCACGCCTTGCGGCGCTACCACCTCAAAGTAGTGCGTCTGCCAATTTCGCCACCTGGGCGCGATGCAGCCAGTATACGCCGCCTATCCGAAAAAGCCAGATTCTTGTATCGTGGGCCGCAACAGCCCCATTGGCACGGCTAAAGGAACCATTTGAAAATTGTCCATCTTCCATCGCTGCTGATTGGTTTGCTGATGGCCGCCTATTGGATGCGGGTCATCCATCTGGTGCGGAAAGCCCGCCGCAGGGGCGGCCATGGGGCGAATCTGATCCCTAACGAAACCACCGGGCGCTATCTGCGCCTGATCTGGTTTCCCGTGGTGGCATTGTGGATCGTCCTGCCCATCCTTCACGGCTTAACCACGCCGCAACCGTTCCCCTTGCAGCCATTTTATGATTCGCCGGCCCTGGCTTGGATCGCCGCGATCATTGCCCTGGCGGCGTTCATCGCCACGCTGGTCTGCTGGAAGAAGATGGGCAAATCATGGCGCATGGGCATCGATCCCAACGACAAAACCGAACTGATTATCACCGGCCCCTATGCCTGCCTGCGGCATCCGATCTACGCGCTTTCATCGGTGCTCATGCTCAGCGCCCTGGCGGCATATCCCTGTCCGATCATGGCATTGGCGGCGGTGCTGCATTTGCTGCTGCTGCAATGGGAAGCCCGCCGCGAGGAAAAATATCTGCTTTCCGTCCACGGCAGCGCGTATCAGGAATACATGCAGCGTACCGGGAGGTTCATGCCGCGTTGCAAGACAGCGTAATCGCCAAAATTGCCACGCATCCCGCTATTGCAGCAATGCCGCCAGGACGGTGGTGGCGAACGCTTTGGCCAGCCAGCCGCCATGATCGCCGTCGTTGCCCAGTTGCGCCCACGCCGGATCGTATGCGTGCTGCACCACTTTGCCATGCAGGGCCTCCACCATGGCTGGGTCGAAGCCACGATTACCGGCGGCGGGGGTTTTGATGCCATCGTAAGTGCCGAAGTTACCGGTGCGCCAACTGAGAAACAGCTTGTCGTGGGGGCTGTAAAACACCCAGATGGTTCCCTCCACGTGGCCGGCGGATGGGCCGAGTTCGTACCCCGGCGATACCGACGGCGCCAGCAGCACGACATTGCGGACATGCAAATCGGCCGGCATTCGCGCTAAGGCACCGAGAATCACGCCGCAGCCGGCGCTATGCCCGATCAGGTCGATTTGCCCATCCGGATGATTGGCCGCCCAAGCGCCGATGCGTGCCGCCAGCTTTCCCTCGGCGTCGGCATGGATGGAATCGCCGGAGAAATTCAGCACGAACAGCGGCAACGGCGCGCCCCAGGAAACCGTGACCACGGGCTGGGAAACCCCGCCGTCGGCCAAGCCGCGCTCTAGGCCGTCATAACCAATGTTGCCCGCCACGCCTGGAACCAGCAGGATCATTTTGTCGCCGGGAGGATCGTGCGTCGCACAGCCGGTGCCCAGCAGCAGCAGGGGAAGCAGGAGGATGGTTTTCAGTGAAGGCATTGATGGTTTGCCTGCCGCCAAACGCCTACGCGACGATCTTCATCGAGCCGGGCCGTGTCGGCCCGGTTCCGGGTGGCACGCTTCGGCTCTTCGGAACAATCTCAATTATGCCCCGCCGCCGCATCCGCCACCACCGGCTGCGGGTACAGCCTGCCGCCGCCGCTGCTGCGATCCACGTATTCCTTGGAATTGTACTCCCACAGCACGCGCTGCACCTGGTCCGGCGGCAACGGCAAATCCGGGCTGGAGGGAACATCCATATACGTCAGCGCCCGGTCGATGAGCCGGCAAGCGCCGGGGGCGGCCACGGCACCGCCGTAGTGGGCGATGCTGCGATCTGGCTCGTGGATGAGAAAGGCCACCACAATGCGCGGATGCTCATACGGGGCACTGGCGGTGAAACTGCTGTTGAACCGGGTTTCGCTGTAACCGCGGCCTTCCACGATATGCGCCGTGCCGGTCTTGGCGAAAATGTTGTAGACCCGGCTGCGGTAGCCCTTGGCGGTGCCGCGGATGACCACGTCGGCCAAAATCCGCCGCATGGTTGCCGCGGTGGTTTCGTCAATCACCCGCGGCAGCTTGTCAAAATCGGGATCGGGTTGCCGCGAAACCACTTGGCCATTGGCATCCAGCGTGCTAAGCACGACGCGCGGCGTCACCAGCCGGCCACCATTGGCAATGGCACAAAACGCCCGGCAAATCTGTAGCGGCGTCACCAGCACCTCATAACCCTGCGAAACCGACTCGGTGCTGTAATGCGTCCACTTTTTCAGCGGACTGACTTTCCCGCAGTTTTCACCGGGAAGATCGATGCCGGTCTTTTTACCGAAGCCAAAGCTGGTGATGGCGGCATACAGCCGGGTGTTGCCCATGCGTTCGCCCAGCATCGACATGAGGATATTGCTGGATTTCACCAGCCCATCCCACGTGCAGAGATTGCCATAGTGATGCACGTCGGTCACCGCCCGGCCATAAGGCGTGTGCCAGACGATGCCGGGAATCGTCCACATTTCCCACGGCACGGTCACATGCAGCATGAACGCCGGACTGGCGATATACGGCTTAAAAATCGACCCCGGTTCAAACGGCCCCACCAGGGCATTGTTGCGGCGGTCTTCCGGCGGGGCTTCACCCACCATCTGCGGATTAAACGTGGGATAATTGGCCAGCGCCAGCACGTTGCCGGTATAGGGATCCATCACCACCACTTCGCCGCGCTTGGCACGGAAATGTTCCACCGTCTCGGCCAGTTCCTGCTCGGCCATCAACTGGATGTTGGCATCAATGCTCAGCACCAGATGCTGCCCCGGCTGCGGGGCCATGTAATTATCCGAATCCACGCCGATCGGCTGGCGGCGGGCGTTCTTGGTTTCGTATTCAAACCCATCCTTGCCGGTGATCAGGCTGTGATATTTTAATTCCAGCCCGTCCAGCCCCACGCCATCCGCCCCGCATCCGCCCAGCACGTGGGCTGCCAGCGATCCCATGGGATAGCTGCGTTCAAACGCCGGCACCACGCCCACGCCCGGCAAATCCAGCTTTTCGATCGCCGCCACGGTGGGATCGTCCAGTTCTTTGGCGATTTTGATGAACCGGCTGCCCGCGCGGTCGCTCAGCAGTTGGGCCAGCTCATACGACGTCTTTTCGATCAACTGCCCCAGCTTGGCCAGGGCCACATCCATTTCCGCCAGCGAATGCCCCGGCTGCTGGTAATACGCCTGCATGAATTTCGGGTCCACAAACAGCGTTTTGGTTTCCACGGTGCCGGCCATCACCAGCCCGTTGCGGTCGAATATATTCCCCGGCCGCGCCGGTAAAACCCGATGCTCATGCTGCTGGCGGTCGGCCCGGCCAATCGTCTTCTCGCGTCCGTAAGTTTGCAGGTAAGCCACCCGGCCAACCATCACCACGAACAATCCCAGCAGGATAGAAAGCACAACACTAGCGCGCAAAGTAGAGAACATATTTACCTTCAATCGTCCGATAATTTATCGACAGAATCGCATCCTCCGCTGGAAATTTGGCCAGCCCGCCCAATCGCGCCAGAGCGCGGCACCGCTGATGAATTGCGCACGTTGTTTTGTGGCGTAAGTCCTTATGCCCAGCGGATTTACGCCATCAGCTTGCAGTTTCGGGGAGATTTTTTGATTTGCCAAAGAGGACTGACATGGCGAAAAATAGGACTCCCATTTCGAACCAACCGCATTGGCGGCAACATTTCGAGGGTGGTGGTGTTGGCTAACAGGGCTGCAAAATGGCCTATCCGGGGGCAGCTTGCTTGCCCTTCGCGGTTGTTTCTTGGTTTTGATCTGTTGCCATGCTTACAAACTCGATCAAATCACCAACAAAAACCAATCAAATCTGTTCAACTTGCGATTATTTTCCATTCCGCGCCCGCGTTTTCAACCTGCGATATTTTTGCGACCATGCGGTTGTAGGCGAAATTTTGGCTTGGTTCAGTGGGCCGCCGCCCAAGCTTCTCGCCAGGCGTGTTCAACGTCTCTTACCGCGATGGCGTTCCGCAGGGCAATGAGTTGGACCATGGTGATCTTCCGCCCGCGGACTTCGCCGGTGAAACCGAAATAGGCGGCCGGATCAAAAGTGTTGCCGGCGTAGGCGGCCTGGGTGGCGCGGCCGACAAGCGGCAGGCAATCGTAGCTGTCGCTCAGGGTTTGCAACGCGCGCTGGAAGGGATCGAATTTCTGGCCTTCATCGGGCAAGCGGGTGACGGTGGTTTTCAGATCGTCTTGCAGGTGTTGCCAATACTGGGCACGGAAGGCCGCACGCGGGGCGTCGGCGTTGTCAAAAAGCTGGAACTCGATATCACCGTGCGGATCGATCCCACGCGGGGCACGCAACAGGTGCAGGTTGTCCGGCGTAGCCGTGGGCGGCATACCAGGCAGACGCCCGCACAGGTAGGTCAGACTTTTGTAGTCGACGGTGCTGTGGTGCGGCTGGGTAATGTCTTCGGTGTAATGGGCCAGAAACCCGGCGAGTTTTAAGGCCTCGTCGGGGTGGGCGACGGCGGTGCCGTTGCCGATGGCATCGCGCAACTTGCCCCACTCCTGTTCGATGCGCAGGGGGGCAAAGCCGCCCAGCTTCCAGCGCGGGTCGCTGGCATCGTGGGGGATTTTGCTGATGTCCGGCTTGCAGGAAAGATCGTCCTTATAGAAGAACTGCGGGCTGAACGCTTCCATGTCCAGGAAGTGCATCTGCGCTTCACCGACGCCGAACGGTTCGATCTTGACCTGGCCTTCGGGCAGCGAACGAATCTGATCGGGCATGGTACACCACTTGTCCAGGCCTTGGTCGTATTCGGGCTTGTCTTCTGGCCGGCCACCGACCATTTCCTTTTCGGCCAGCGCTTGGCACTGGTCGATGGTGTGCGGCATGTTGGTCTTGAGGAAATCCTTCAATCCCTGCGGCGCCGTGGGGTCGTTGATGATTTCCAACGCTGCCAGCCGGGTGATCAGGATATGCCCCTGGTGCGCCCAACCGAAACTGGTGGGCGCGATGGCCAGTAGCAAGAGCGCAAACGCCACAATACAGGTGATGACTTTCATGGCGGCAGATTACCGGCAGAAGGCTGGCAACGCCAACCGGCTGGTCTCATTGGGGTAGTAGGTAGAGCCGGGGCGTCCGCGCCCCAAAAGCGGGTGTCCGCCCCGAAACCGGGCCGACACGGCCCGGCTCTGGGCGACGCGGTTACCGCGTCGCCAGGAACATATATGTCTCACGGTCGTTGAGGTTGTCGATTGTCAGCGCTGTTTCCCCATGCAGATCAATCGTCTTGCGCGGGCCATCCCAACCAATCACTTGCAGCGTCTTGGCCGAGGCGGGAATGTTGGCCACGGTGTGGCTGGTTCCGTGGATCGAGCTGAAGGTTTCGTAATTCTGCCAAACCCACAGCGTCTTGCCGTTGCCGGTCAGGGTGAATTCGCCCTTGTCGCGCGGATCGAGATACGTGAAAGTCATCCCGGCGGTGAGTTGCATGACCATCTGATAGGTCTTGCCGCGGGCGGTGGGAATCCACGGACTGCTTTGCGCGGTGATGCCATCGGTATTATCTTTGTCGGCCGGCGTAAAAAGATTCCAGACCAGCGCCAGCTTGGTGGCCGGCGTGTGGCCATCGGATTTAACCACGCCCAGATTCGCCCAAATGCAAGTCAGCAGCCGCTTGGCGGCCAGGTTTTCATCGATGCCCTGCTCGCCGGCCTTGAAGTTGTATTCGGTGGTGTAAAAGTTGATGTCGCGGGTGATGCCGCAGGCTTTTTTCACGTTGTCGAAAGCAGCCTGGGGGGAAAAGCCAAAGGTCACCGTGCCATCTTCGCGAATGATCGGCGCCCACTTGATGTCGTTATAAGTGTGCAGGTCGATCCCATCCAATTTGCCGTCGTTCAGCAGCGGGGCGATGGCCGTGCCATAGCCGTTGAGCGTGTGATTGCTGGAAGAGCATTCGGTGCAAAGCCCGGCGGGAATCACCGCCAGGTTAGGGTTGACCGAATGCACGCCATCGGCCAGGCCCTCCAGCGCCGAAACGTAACTTGATTCGCCGGTGATGGGAATTTTCTTGGTGATATCGGTTTCGTTATCCGCCTCGTTCATGGTTTCGTAGATGGTGATGCCCCAATCGTGAATGTCATGGGCCACCAGGAAAGCGCTGTTCGGCCCAAAACGCTCGGCATACGCCTTGCCGATGGCTTGCCACTTGGCCTTGTCGCCCAGGTGGTTGGGCAGATCGGGAAATTTGGCATACTCGCCCTGATACTCGAATTCGATGGTGATAGTTTGCACGCCCCGGCGATGGGCCTCCAGCACAAACGCTTCTTCCTTGGCCGGCATCGGACCCTCGGCACTGTAATACCAGTAAGGATAAAGGCTCAAGCGCAGCGCATGCGCCCCGGCGGCGGCGAGGATGTCGAACTGGTTGTTGGTCGCAGCGTTCAAGTCGCCATTGGTGAAGTTCCCGCTGCCGGAGATTCCCGGTGGTGTATCTTGCAGCGCAGCCGGCACGGGCGCCGGCGGTGCGAGGGGCGTCAAGTCCTGTTTGGCCGCCGGCGGAGTTGGTGCCGGCGGAGCGGTTTCCCTTTTGCACGCCGTCAATGTCGCCGCCATCATTACCGCCGCCATCAACCAAGTCGCCAGTCGCATCGAGAAACTCCTTCGCGAATTAAAGCACCATCATAACCATCTACCCGTGTGGTATGGCAACTGTTTAGCGGCCCGGCAGAAGTTGACAAGGTGAGGGGGACTTCGGCGCGTTCAGTCGCGCCATTTTGATGCGTATGACTACTAATTGTGCATGTCTCATGCGTGCCACAATATCGCCCTGCTTTTGTCACTGAGCCACTTGCCAAACCTCGCGCAGACGACCTCTTGCCTTGGGCGGCTTGCCCCTGGCGTGGATATAAGTTGCCGGATGGCGTGCCGCCTGCGTTGGCGTTACGTTCCTGTTACGTTGGCCTAATCGCGATGTAACATGTAAAATGGCCAAAAACCGCGTTTTCAAGCCCGCCAGGTGGGTTTTTCGTCGATTCCATGTTACGTTTTGTTACGTTTTGGAAGGATGCGGCCAAATGCAATATTGTCTTATTATTGCTGCAACCGGCATTTCGGCTGTGTCCGCTGAATTCTAATCACGCGCCATTCACGCCGCCGTCAAATCCGCCTCCAGCGGCTTTTCCTACTTGAACCGGGTCACGCCCCAAACGCTAAAACCAATCACCGCCCCCGTGCTGTCCACCCGCTCCATCACCGCATCGTGATTGGGCTGCTTTTGGTAGCCGGCGGCGTCGGAAAAACGCACTTCCAGAAAATCCGCTTCCGCGTCAAACCAAATTCTTACTTTCCCGGCCATAGCTCTTCTCCAGGCTTGGGCGTATCGGTCGGCTACGCCGCGGCCTGCTTGACACGCCGGGCGATGCCGGGGTCGGGGTCGGCGGCGCGGTGCAGGTCGTAGGCCGTCTGTAGATTCATCCACACTTCCGGCCCGGTGTCCAAGGCCAAACCGATGGCTTTGGCGGTGGCCGCGCTGATGCCGCGCTTGCCGTTGACGATCTCGTTCACCACCTGCACCGGGCGGGCAATGATCTTGGCGAACTGCAACTGGCTCCAACCCCGTTCCCGCAGCTCGTCGCCAAGGTATTCACCGGGGTGGAACACTTCGGCCGGTTGGAATGTCTGGCCCATAACTGTGCCTTTCAAGTTAATGGTAATCCTCGATGGCGACAATGACCACGGTGCGGCCAACGTCATCGGTCAATTCCACAATCAACCGCCACTGGCGGTTGAGCCGCAACGACCGCTGCTGGGCGCGTTGGCCCTTGAGCTTCTCATCATGCAGCGATTTCAATCCATAGAGCGCGCGCTCGTCGGGAGCCTGGCGAACATACCATATCACCTTGCGGTAGGCCCGCACCACGTCCGAGCCGAAATCACCGCGATAATCGGCATCCATCTCCAAGCGTTCCAAAACCCGGTGAACATGGCGTACATGCACTGGAACATACTAACACGGATAGTGTGATAGTCAAGCCCAGCGGGTGTCAAACATGCAAAGAAGATTTGGCGATGGCGTCGGCAATACTTTGAGTTATGTCAAGAGTCGCGCATTGACCAGGCACTCGTGCTCACGATTGGCTACAGGCCTTTACCGGCGGGGTCTTGCATCGTCATGGATTAAAGTGACAATTGCCCGGATAAATTTAGAGGTAGCCGTTCACGGGCCGGCAGGCAGGAGTGAAGGGGTGGCTTGTCCGCGTAGGTGAGCATCAAGGGTATCACGCAGATATTCAAAGACCGAACGGCCTTGCTGGGCACAGGTGGCCACCGCCGTCCAAATGCGTTCGCACCAGCGCCGGCCGCGCACGCTACGTGTTCCTTGGGTCACCAATCGGTCCAGCACTACGAAGCGGATGGCCTGTTCGGCCAAGTTGTTGGTCGGTTCAATCCCCGGCGTGGTGATGAAGCAAAAGTAGGCCGCGCCATGCCGGCGGAAGCGTTCAGCCAAGTTCTGCGCTTCTCTGGTCGGCGGGGCCTGTTGGCCGGTGGCCAGCACCGCATCGCGCGCTTGCTGTAAGGCCTGCGCGAATTCTGCCGCGTCCAACTGCTCCCGCCGGTGGATGACGTGGA
>Ga0316217_10007873_pt1 | contig 10013 bp, 7 predicted proteins | sample 1anoAmetaG_FD_203633 | JGI IMG/M metagenome (GOLD analysis project Ga0316217, IMG submission 203633) | Freshwater microbial communities from Trout Bog Lake, Wisconsin, USA - 1anoA | ecosystem: Environmental > Aquatic > Freshwater > Lake > Hypolimnion/Profundal zone | place: USA: Wisconsin... | reverse complement strand
CGTTCCATGGCTTGCCTCCTGCAATAGTCCCCGACACTCCGGTCGGTATGCCCCCATTATGCCATTTCCATCATCCCCATGAAATTTGGGCACACCCCCAAACGTTATTGCGGCCCGGCAATGGCTACACGAAACATCGCCCCTTGGTATAATTACGGCGGAGACAGGTGAACTATGACGACAACCTACCCGACGTTACGGATGAGCGGCAAAGATTTTGTACTGGTGCCCAAGGATGAGTTTCGCCGTTTGATCCAGGAGGACCGGCAGGATGCCCGCAGGGCATCGCGGGCCGTGGCACGATTTCGTGCGGGCAAGAGTAAGGCCGTGCCTTTGGCCGTCGTCAAGCGAGAATTGGGACTGTGACGATGGCGGGCCACCAGATTGCCCGGGACAGGAGTCGAACCTGCACGCCTTGCGGCACCAGATCCTAAGTCTGGCGCGTCTGCCAATTTCGCCACCCGGGCGGGGATGGGATATCAGAGTATACCATAGGATTCGCGGGGTAAAGTACCGCTGCCCCGGCAGTTCTCCAACGGCGTGGTGCCACGGCACTTTGCGCCAAGGCGGGCCTTGGGGTAATCATGCCTTTGGATTATTGCGGACCGATATGGCCTCCATAGATTGCGATCTATGGGCGCGGCGGGAAAACAAAAAACCCCGGGGCGGTTGGCCCCGGGGTTTGGGAAGACATTCGGGATGATAAGTTGCAGTCTTAGGAGATTTCCTTCGAGTCGATCCACTTCATCATCTTGCGCAGCTTGCGGCCGGTGACTTCCACCGGGTGGTTCTTGTCGGCGTTGTAGAGCTTCTTGAACTTGGGCAGGCCCTTCTTGTTCTCGGCGATCCATTCCTTGGCAAACTTGCCGGAGGTGATCTCGTCGAGGATCTTCTGCATTTCCTTCTTGGTCTGCGCGTTGATGATGCGCGGGCCGCGGGTCAGGTCGCCGTATTCGGCGGTGTTGCTGATGCTGTAACGCATGTAGTTCAGGCCGCCCTGGTAAATCAGGTCGACAATAAGCTTGACCTCGTGGACGCATTCAAAGTAGGCCATCTCCGGGGAGTAGCCGTTCTTGACCAGGGTTTCAAAGCCGGCCTTGATCAGGGCCGACAGGCCGCCGCACAGGACTGCCTGCTCGCCGAACAAGTCGGTTTCGCATTCATCCTTGAAGGTGGTCTGGATGATCCCGCCGCGGGCGCCGCCCACGCCGGCGCCCCACGCCAAGCCGATCTTCTTGGCCTGCTTGTTGGCATCCTGCTCGATGGCGATCAGACACGGCACGCCGCCGCCCTTCTGGAATTCCGAACGCACCAGGTGGCCGGGCCCCTTGGGCGCGATCATGATGACATTGACATCCTTCGGCGGAACGATCGCCTTGAAATGGATGTTAAACCCGTGGGTAAAGCCCAGCGTCTGGCCCGCCTTCAGGTGGGGGGCGATGGACTTGTCGTAGATGCCCGCCTGGAGTTCATCGGGCAGGGTCATGCAGATCAGGTCGGCCTGCTGCACCACTTCTTCGACGGTCAGGGGCGTAAAGCCCATTTCGACCGCCAGCTTGGCATTGCGCGTGCCGGCCATTTCCGCGACGATGACTTTGACGCCCGAATCCCGCAGGTTCGCGGCGTGGGCGTGGCCCTGGGAACCAAAACCCAGGATCCCGACCGTTTTGCCGGCCAGGCCGGACAGGGGGGCATCTTTCTCGTAGAAGATTTTGAGCCGTGATTTCGCCATAATTTGATCCTTGTAAAAGGCACTGTAAAAACCGAGCCAAGAATAATACCAGAGAATGCCGCGGGGTGAAAGTCGCACGGGGCAGGCTTGCGGCCGCCATTGGCCCATCCCCGGTTCGGTGGTATAGTGGACGCGAAATGCTTATTACCGCCCCGTGACCCTATGACCGACACAGTCGCAGCCGGCAAGATTCTGATCTTCATTGTTGCTTATGAGGCCCGGCGCCATCTGCGGCGGGTGCTGGACCGTATTCCCGCCGCCACCGTCGCCGACCCGCAGGTGCACATCCTGATCATCGATGATGGTTCCTCCGACCAGGGGGTGCTCGAGGCCCGCGCCTGGGCCGACGAGCATAATGCCCCGCGGCTGACGATCTTGCGCAACCCGGTCAACCAGGGGTATGGCGGTAACCAGAAACTCGGCTACCGCATCGCCCTCGAGGCGGGTTTCGATTTTGTCGTCCTGCTCCACGGCGACGGCCAGTACGCCCCGGAACTGCTGCCGCAATTCATCGCCACCTGGCGCCGCACCCGGGCGGATGTAGTGCTCGGCTCGCGCATGACCAGCCTTAAGGAGGCACGGGCTGGCGGCATGCCCTGGCACAAAATGATCGGCAACCGCCTGCTCACGCGCTTCCAGAATGGCCTGACCGGCCGGCAGCTCTCGGAATATCACACCGGCTACCGCGGTTACGCCACCGCGTTTCTGCGGCGCGTGCCTTTTGAACGCAACACCAACGATTTCCACTTTGATACGGAAATTCTCCTCCAGGCGTTCCACGTGCGTGCCACCCTCGAAGAATTCGGCATTCCCACGCACTATGGCGATGAGATCTGCCGGGTCAACGGGGCGAAGTATGCCTGGGATGTGGTGCGGGCGACCGTGCGGTTCAAGTTGCACCAGAAGGGCATGCTGTGCGATCTGAAATACCGGCGCCTCGAGCCCACCCGCTATGAAGAAAAGACCTTCATGGCCTACTCGTCGCATGCCCTTGCCATGGAGATCGTCCGCCAGTATCAACCCCAAAACCTGCTGGATATCGGCTGTGGCCCCGGGTTCATCGCCAAGCGCTGCGGGGAATTGGGCATTGTCGTGACCGGCATTGATGCGTTCGCGCCGTTGCCGGGTAATGTGCAACACTTCCGCCAGATGAATCTGGAAACCGATCCGCCGCCGGCCGATGCCTTCGATTTTGATATGGTTCTGCTGCTGGATGTCATTGAGCACCTGGCCGAACCGGAACAGTTTCTGCTGGCCCTGCGCAACCGGGCGCAACTCCGCCAGCCCGAGGTCCATATGCCGCTGATGGTGATTTCCACGCCCAACATTGCCTTTGCCGCCATTCGGCTCAACCTTCTGCTCGGCCGGTTCACCTATGCCGAACGCGGGATCCTGGATATCACGCATAAACGGCTCTTTACGCGTAAGTCCCTGCTCGCCTTGCTCAACGACTGCGGCTACGTCGTCGAAGAGGTCCGCGCCGCGGCGGTACCGTTCCAGGCGGTCATGAGCGGTGGCCTGGGTAAGTTGCTCGGATGGATCGCGGGCATGCTGGCACGCCTTTGGCCCGCGATGTTTGCTTTCCAGTTTGTCGTCACCTGCCGGCCCCGGCCGGGGGTGCGGCAATTGGTCCGGCTCAGCGAAAAATATCGCTTGAAAGATGATGCGATTGCCGATGTGCTGCTGCGCCAACCGGAGGTGTCATGAGCAAGACGAACCGTGAATGCCCACCCGCGCTCGCGGGTCTGGCCCGCCCTGCTGATACCGCCGCCGATGGGCGCAGTGATTGGCCGGCGCGGTGCCTGTATGTGGCCGCGGCCGTCGGCCTCGCCTTGGCGGTCTTTGCCAACGACGGCATGTTTTCGCGGGGGGCCATCCGCTGGCTCGTGGTCGCCGTGGCGGCGGCCCTGCTGGGATTGGTGGCCCGTCCGGTCTGTCCGCAGTTGGTATTCGGCCAGCCCCTGGACCAGCTAATACTGGTGGTGGCCCTGGCCACGCAGTTTGCGGCGCTGTTATGGTTTCCGTATACCGCCCAGTACCAGCCTCTGGGCCCGATCCAACTCCAGGTTTTTACCATGTCCCTGACCGTGGCGGCCCTGCTTGCCGGCATGCTCTGTACCGAGCGTCCCTGGCTGGGGATGGTGGTGTTTCCGCTGCTGCTGGGCATCCAGGTATTCGTCGGAATATGGCTCCTCCACCATCTCAACATGCCCGGCATCGACGTGCTGATGTTTCAGGAACGGTCTGCCGAAGTGTTGCTTTCGGGCGGCGATCCGTACACGATCAGTACCTTTCCCGACCGCTATCCACCGGCTCTATCGGCACAGTTTTACGGCCCTGGCATCAGTGTTAATGGCCTCCTGCAATTTGGCTACCCCTACGCCCCCCTGACGCTGTTTCTCGCGCTGCCCGGCCATCTGCTGGGCGATGTGCGCTACGCCAGCCTGGCGGCGATGACCCTGGCGGCGGCCTTGATCGCCTACGCCCGCCCCGGCCGCCGCAGTTTCATTGCCGCCACACTCCTGCTCTTCTCCCCGGCGTTTCCGCTCATGCTCTGGCTGGGCTGGACCGATTCGTATGTGCTGCTGCTGCTGGCCGTCGTCTGGTTTTGCCAATGCCGGTATCCGCGCCTGGTTCCCTACGCGGCGGGCCTGTTTCTGGCGTCCAAGCAATACTGCCCCCTCCTGGCACCGCTGCTGCTCCTGTTGCTTCCCCGGCCGTGGACGTGGCGTGCGCTCCGTGCTTTGGCGCTGCGGGCGATCGGCAGTGCGCTGGTCGTAAGCCTGCCGCTGATTCTGTGGAATGTGACGGCATTTATCAACAGTGCGGTGACCCTGCAGTTCCGTCAACCGTTCCGGCCGGACGCGTTGAGTTTTCTGGCTTGGGCCAAACCGTCCCATCCTGCGGCGTGGGCTGGGCTGCCGTTCGTGGGCCTGGCCATGATGTCGGCATTGGTATTATGGCTTTCCCGCTACCGGCGTATCACGTTTCCGGCGGCCGCAGCGCTGGTTCTGCTGATCTTCTTTGCGTTGAACAAACAGGCCTTTGCCAATTACTACTACCTCGTGGTGGGGGCATTTTGTTGTGCCGCCGCGGCGGTAGAGCACCCGGTGGATCGGAATCCCTCTGACCCCGTGCCGGAAGACCAGGTGTAAGGCGGTCGGGCCTGCAGACCCCAACGAATCGGGATGTCGGGAACGACGCGGCGGGAGACGCTTTAGTACGGTACGGGCACACCCTCAATTATGGCCACACCGTGGCAACATTGGCCCATGCCCGAATCGGTGGTATAAGAGTGCTATGCGCCACGATGGCCCAGAATGCAAACCGGCACTCGCCGGTCGGAGCCGCCCGGCCGATATTGTTGCCGCGGGGCGCAGTGATTGGCCGGTGGTCTGCCTGCATTCGGTCGCGGCGATCTGCCTGGCCCTGGCCGTGTTTGCCGATGTGGGCGCGCTGTCGCTGGCGGCGCTCTGCTGGCTTTCCGTTGGAGTGGCGGCGGCACTGCTGGGATTGATAGCCCGCCCGAGCCTGCCGCTGGTGCTGTGCGGCGTACGCTTGGAGCAGTGCATTCTGGCTACCATCGTCGCGCTGCAATTCGCGGCATTACTGTGGTTTTCGTCTACCGCCCCTTACCGTGCCCGGGACCTGGCCTCACCGCGGGTGCTGACCATGGCTCTGGCCGTGGCGGCAGTGCTCGCGGGCATGCTCTGCTCCGAGCGTCCATGGCTGAATCACGCGCTATTCCCCTTGCTGCTGGCGGCGCAAATCTTTATAGGCCTATGGATCCTTCACCACCTGATCACGCCGCACATTGATGTGCTGACGCTTCAGGAGCGTTGTTCCCGGGCCTTGCTCTCAGGAGTCAATCCCTACGCGATCAAAGATGTTCCCGATCCCTATCCACCGGCCCTTTCGGCGAAGTTTTATGCCCCCGGCACCAGCGTCAATGGCGTGCTGCAATTTGGGTATCCCTACACTCCCCTGTCGCTGTTCCTGGTATTGCCCGGCCATCTGCTGGGCGATGTGCGCTATGCCAGCCTGGCGGCGATGACCCTGGCGGCGGCCTTAATCGCCTACGCCCGGCCCAGCCGCACCAGTTTGCTCGCCGCCACGTTGCTGCTGTTCTCCCCGGCCTTTCCGCTGATGCTCTGGCTGGGTTGGAGCGAATCGTACGTGCTGCTGATGTTGGCGGCCACCTGGTTTTGCCACTGCCGGTATCCACGCCTGGTTCCTTATGCCGCCGGCCTGTTTCTGGTGTCCAAGCAATATTGCCCGCTGCTGGCACCCCTGACGCTGCTGCTGCTTCCCCGCCCATGGAGTTGGCGTGCGGTCAGGGCCTTCGCCTGGCGCGCCATCGGCAGCGGTTTGGTCGTCAGCCTGCCGCTGATTCTGTGGGATCTGCCGGCGTTTATTAACAGTACCGTGACGCTGCAATTCCGCGCCCCGTTCCGTCAGGACTCCCTGAGTTACCTGGCTTGGGCCAATCCGGCCAATCCCGTGGCGTGGTACTGGCTGCCCTTCGCCGCCATGGCCGGCATGTCGGCACTGGTTTTGTGGCTTTCCCGCCGCCGGCGTATCACATTCCCGGCCGCCGTGGCCCTGGTCCTCCTGGTGTTCTTTGTCTTGAACAAACAGGCGTTTGCGAATTATTACTACCTGGTGGTGGGGGCATTTTGTTGCGCCGCGGCGGCCGCGGAGCCCCCGGTCGAAATTCCCGAGCATGATCTGGATCTGGCGCACGCGTGACCCCCAAACGCTCCCATCGGCGCAACGCCATGGACCCTGGGCAATTGCATTTGGCCGAAGCAAGGCGCTTGTCCATTGTGGCCCGAAGCCAGCAACCCGCGTTTGGGGGGCACGAACGCAGACCTGGAATACCCCGCGGAGAACTTTTTTCGGCAAATCCGCAAGGGTGAGGTGAGGTATAAATAGAGCTATGCCGCCGCCGACGCCAGAATCCGATCATGCCGTCTTTCTCCGACTCTACGCGGAGCATGAGGGCGCGTTGCAGACCTTTGTCCGCTCGCTGCTCTGCTCGCGGGAGGAGGCGGCGGAGGTGATGCAAGAGGTGCTGGTGGTGTTGTGGCAGAAATTTGACCAGGTGGACGAATTTCGGCCTTGGGCCTTTGGTGTGGCTCGGAACATGGTACTGCGCCATTTGCGTTCGCAAAAGCGGGATCGACATGTGTTCAGTGAGGAGTTGGTGCAGCAACTCGCCGACGATGCTGCGGCCCTGGTGGAGCATCACGCGGAACAGCGCGCGGCGCTGGAGCATTGTTTGAACAAACTGTCGGTCACGCAACGCCAGCTCGTGCTCACGGCCTACACGCAAGGCACCCGTATCGATGACCTCGCCACGCGCCGCGGCCAGACGCCGATGGCGCTCTACAAAGTACTCCACCGCATCCGCCAGGCGTTGCTCGCGTGTGTGCAGCGCACTGTTGCCAAGGAGAAACCCGTATGAACACGGACCTGCACGATCTTATCCAACGCCGTCTTTCCGGCACGCTGACGGAGGATGAGGCCGCCGTGCTTCAGGCGGCTCTCGCAGCAGACGCCCCACTGCGTCGTGTCTACCTCGACTACATGAACCTGGACGTCGCCCTGGCCTCCAAGGCCGCCAGCGATGAGGCCACCCGCGACCTGATCGTTTCGGCGGCAACCCGCACAGTATCGCGTTGGTTCCAATGGCGGCGCCTCACGGCGGCGGCGGCGGCGGGGCTGCTGCTGGGGTTGTGCAGTGCCTCGCTGGTGTACGGATTCGTCACGCAGCGGCAGGCGCAGACGCACACGCAAACCGTGTTCACGGAAGGTTTTGAAGACGTCGCGCTGCCGCGCGATCGGGGCTTCCCGCAACGCGTCGGCGTGTGGTCGGGCGATTTACAGGCCCCGCAGGACGCTGCGCCAAACGTGATCCCGGCGGAAGGGCGGCGCATGGTTTTACTGCCACCGGTGGAACAAAGGATGTTCAGCTATGCCTCACGGTTCCTGGATGTAACGGCGCTTCCGGCCAGCGGGCTGGCGCAAACACGGCAGATCGAGGTGACGGCACAATTTCATGGGACCGTGCCGGGCGTGCGGGATCGATTCCAGATTCGTCTGGCGGCCTTTGCCGAGGACCTCGCCGGCGCGCGGGCGATCTGGTTCGGCGGGCATTTGGATGAGCAGGCATTGCTCCATGTATCCAAGACAGTAACGACGGCCCCCGATGCCCATGGCTGGACAACGTTGCGCTCGACAATCGATCTGCCCGCCGGTGCCAGGCACCTGCTCATATCGCTGGCCGCGCGCGTAGCCGACTCCGAAACGCAGAAGACCGGCCATTACCTCGATGATGTCCACGTCCGGCTTATCACCCGGGAGGGGCCGCCGTGAGATTCCACGAAAGATAAACGTATTCCCAGGCCAGCCGTCAATATTCCGCCGCACCCATCCCTACACAGGATTCCTGCCATGAAAAACGCCGTAATTATCCCGCTCGCACTGCTGCTCTCCGCTCCCCGTCTCGTTGCCGCGCCACCCAACGTGGTTTACTTGCTCTCCGATGACGTCGGCTGGAGCGACATCAGCATGCATCCCGGCGGCAGCATCCCAACGCCGCAAATCGATCATCTCTTCAGGGAGGGAGTCGAACTGCGCAACTTCATGGGCTGGGCCGTCTGTTCGCCCACGCGCGCTATGCTGATGACCGGCCGGCACCCATTCCGCGTCGGTACCGGGCCGGAAACCGGTGGCGAGTTGCCGAAGGAAGAAGCCACCATCGCGGAGGGTTTCAAGGCCAATGGCTACGCCACCGGCATCTTCGGCAAGTGGCACAACGGCGCCGACCCCGCCACGCCGGAATACTGCGCCGCCTTCGCGGATGTTTATAAATCTCGGCCGAACAAGAGTTATAAAGGCGGCCTGGGCGTCAACGCCCATGGCTTCGACGAGGCGTGGGTCTATTACGGCGGCGGCGCCGACTATTTTACGCGGCGCACCGTGCATGGCACCGGGCCGGTGAGCTGGTGGCACAATCTGGAATATCGTCCCAACGATCCCGGCTATACGGACGACATGATCACGCAGCACGCCATGGATTTCATTCGCGTCAACAAAGAACATCCGTTCTTCTGTTATGTGCCCTTCCACATTGTCCACGCGCCGCTCCAGGCCAAGGATTCGGACCTGGAGGGTGTGGACGCCAAGGTGACCGACCAAACCAAGCGCATCTACTCCGCCATGGTGCAGGCGATGGACAAGAATGTCGCCAGCATTCTAAAGGAATTGGACGACTTGGGCCTGCGGGACAACACCATTGTTGTTTTCAGCAGTGACAACGGCGCCACCAAAGACGGCTGCAACCTCCCGTTGCGCGGCGGCAAACACACGCTTTTTGAGGGCGGCACGCACCTGCCGACGGTCATCCGCTGGCCCCAGGGCGGTCTGACCGGCGGGCGAACCTGGGATGGGCTCAGCGGCTCGCTCGAAATGTTTCCAACGCTCATGGCGATGGCCGACTTGAAGATGCCCGAAACCCGACCGTTGGACGGCAAGAACATCTGGCCGGCATTGCACGCGAATGCCGCCAGCCCGGTAGACAGCTATTACTGGTCCTGGCATAGCGAGGACGCGATCCGCACTGCCCAATGGCGCATGCACCGCTTCTGTGACCATGTCGAGCTTTACGATATTCAGGCCGATATTGGCGAAACCACCAACGTGGCCGCTAAGCATCCTGATGTGGTCGCAGCGCTCAAGGGCAAGATGGATGCCTGGGTTAAGTCGATGGGCGTGGCCCTTACCCACCTGCCCGCGCCGGCCGCATTGGACGCCAAACCGGCGCCTGATGGACAAGTGCTCGAGATCGCGGTAACGGTTACGGATAAGGCCAAGCCAAAAGATTCTCTCGTGGTGCCATTTGCCCGCTATGAAGGCAGCGTATTGGCAACGGATTATGTCGAATACGACCTGGCCGTCGCGCCCGGCAGCCCCCTGAAAGGCTTTTATTACTCACCGTTCAAAGGCAACGACAGCAAGGCCATTGCGCTGGACTTCAAGCGCGGCGAGGGGTTCGACCAGTTCGGCCGCGAGCAAGTTTCCGGCCCGGAACCCAAGGGGGGCGCCGGGGTGTGGGAGCATCGGGTCATCGGTCTTTCCAGCTATGGGCCCGGAATCCTGCCGGGACACGGCATCGTCTTCAAAGGGGCCAAGCCGGGCCACTACAAAATCTACCTGGATAACCTGCGCCTCCGGCACGGCGACGGCACCACCACGTCGATCTGGGCCGATGGCAAAG
>Ga0316217_10007872_pt1 | contig 10013 bp, 7 predicted proteins | sample 1anoAmetaG_FD_203633 | JGI IMG/M metagenome (GOLD analysis project Ga0316217, IMG submission 203633) | Freshwater microbial communities from Trout Bog Lake, Wisconsin, USA - 1anoA | ecosystem: Environmental > Aquatic > Freshwater > Lake > Hypolimnion/Profundal zone | place: USA: Wisconsin... | reverse complement strand
CTGGCGGCGCTGGAAGTCACCCGCACCCTGCTCCAGCAGAAGTTCAACGAGTTCAAGGTCAAGGGCACCGTCACCGGCTTCCAGCCCGGGCCGGTGGTGACGGTCTACGAGTTCCAGCCCGACCCCGGAGTCCCGGTGGCCAAGGTGCTGAGCCTGGAGGAGGACCTGGCCCTGGGGCTGCAGGCGGAGAAGGTCCGGATCGACCGCATTCCCGGGCGCAACCTGGTGGGGATCGAGGTGCCCAACCGGCACCGGGAAGTCATCAGCTTCCGCGAAGTGGTGGACAGCCCGGTGTTCCGGGATCCTGCCCAGAAGGACGCCCGCAGCCTCCTGACCCTGGCCCTGGGCAAGGACATGGCCGGCCACCCGGTGGTGGCCGACCTGGCCAAGATGCCCCACCTGCTCATCGGCGGCTCCACCGGCAGCGGCAAGAGCGTGGGCGTCAACGCCATGATCTGCTCCCTGCTGCTGCGGGCCCTGCCCGGCGAGGTCAAGCTGATCCTGGTCGACCCCAAGATGGTGGAACTGGGCATCTACGAGGACATCCCGCACCTGTGGGCGCCGGTGGTGACCGACATGAAGGAGGCCGGCCGGGTCCTGAAGTGGGTGGTGGCCCAGATGGAGGACCGCTACAAGCGCCTGTCCATGCTCAGCGTGCGCAACCTGGAGGGCTTCAACGCCAAGCTCATCGAGGCCGGCGGCAGCATCGACCTGGCCGACCGCACGCCCAATCCCCGCTGGCCGGACCGTCCGGCCCTCCTGGAGCCGCTGCCCTACGTGGTGGTGGTCATCGACGAACTGGCGGACCTGATGATGGTGTGCCGGGCCGAGGTGGAGGACAGCATCGCCAGGATCGCCCAGAAGGCCCGGGCGGTCGGCATCCACCTGATCCTCGCCACCCAGCGGCCCTCGGTCGATATCGTCACCGGGGTCATCAAGGCCAACCTGCCCTCCCGGCTCAGCTACCGGGTGAACACCAAGATCGACAGCCGCACCATCCTCGACAGCGGCGGCGGCGAGCAGCTCCTGGGCAAGGGCGACGCCCTGTTCCTGGCCCCCGGAAACGCCCGGCCCCGGCGGATCCATGCCCCGCTGCTGACCGAGGAGGAGACCCTACGGCTGGTGGACTGGCTCAAGGAGCGCGGCAAGCCCGACTACAACACCGGCCTGCTCAACGCCATGGAGACCGACGAGGAGACCGCGGGCGAGGGCGCCCCGGACCCGGCCGGCGCCGGCGGGGACGACATCTACGAGCGGGCGGTGGCGGTGGTGCGGCGGGAGCGCAAGGCTTCCACCAGCCTGCTCCAGCGCAAGCTGAACATCGGCTACGGCCGGGCCGCGCGGATGATCGACCGGATGGAGGCCGACGGCCTCATCGGGCCCGACCGGGGCGCCGGCAAGCCGCGGGAACTGCTGGGCGGGGAGGAGTGAGCGCGATCTTTTGGTAGACTGGCGGCATGGACTGCCACGACCGCCCGCTCCAGACCTTCCCGCAACGGGTTCCGATGAAGGTCATCGGCCGGGGGGCCGAACTGGACCCCGAGCGGATCGTCGCCCTCATCCGCGAGCACCTCGGCCCCCAGCCGGCCGAGGACGCCGTGCCCGGTTCCAACCGCAAGGGCGCCTACACCAGCCTGACCTTCTGGGTGACCCTGGCCGATGCCGAGGCGGAGCCGCCGCTGCGCGCCGCCATCCAGGCCCTGCCCGGGGTGGTCATGCAGCTTTGAGCCTTGAGTTACCGGTTCTCCAGGCCCAGGAAGGTGAGCCGGGCCGGATCGGTCTCCCCGGCCGGGCGGCGGATGGCGCCGGGCTCGCCGGGAAACACCCCGTGCTGTTCCAGGGTGCCGAGCCAGCTCGGCTCGACCCCGGGACGGTGGAACTCGGCGGCCGTGTAGATCAGGGTGCAGCCGGCCTGGGCCCCGTCCGGCTGCACCTGCAGCAGGAAATGGTCGGAGCGGTCGGACGCCTCGGCTCCGGGCTCCAGGCGCGGCTCGAACACCATGGCGAAGGTCGCCAGGTCCCCGTCCGCCAGCACCAGCCGGCCCCCCGCCAGGGCCACCTGGTCGTCGCGCCGGACCAGGGGCACCCGTTCACCCTGGTTGAGCCGCACCCACAGGCTGGCTTCCCGGGGGGGCCGCCGGCCTGCGCCGATGCCCGGGTAGGTGATGCAGACCCGGCCGTTGCTGCGGTTGTGGAACCCCACCTCGGTGGTGCCCTCGGCCCGGACCGGGGGGATGGCCGGCCCAACCAGGACCAGGGCTGTGATCAGGATGCTCTTGTTCACCATGGCTGCCTCCAGCCGCGCCTTGGCCCGGCCTGGGACCAGGATGCCGGCCGGAGCGGAGAAGTTCAGGCGGACGAAAATTATGGGAAATTTATTTAATAATGGGTAGATGAACCTTCGAACTTTCAAATTCCAGCTTGCACAAGGAGGGTGGCGCGCCGTTCCCAATAGTGATTGACCCATGAGAGGAAATGTATGAACGCTCGAACCATCGGTTCCAGTCTATTAATCATTTCGGGAGCACTCGCTGCGACCGCCCCGGCGCTGGCGGCGGATCCGCTCCTGAACGCCTGCCGCCACGGCCTGTTCCGGCGGGCCGAGGCCGATCCCAAGGAGCATCCGCTGCCGCCCCTGCAGCGGCTGGAAGCCCTGACCGACGCCAACAGCTTCAAGCTCCGCGACACCCGCGGCGACCTGTTCACGTTCCAGGTCCTGTCCGGCTATCCGGGTTCCGCCCCCTCGGCCCTGAAGGACCTCAGCGCCGACCTGCCCACCGACGGGGCCACCCTGGTGGCTCCGGTGGACCTCACCGGCAGCGGGGTGTCGGACCTGGTCTACGCCCGCAAGGACGGCCCCGGCTTCCAGGTGCTCAGCAACGGTACCCGGCTGCCCAAGGCCTTCCAGGGGTTCGTGGCCGGCTACTATCCCAAGGACAAGGACGCCCCCGAGGCCGCCACCATCCCGGCGGACCTTCATGACCTGCTGGTGGACAACAACCTGCTGACCGTGGTGGGGGACTTCCTCGGCAACGGCACCGAGCAGCTGGCCTACACCCGGCCCGGCTGGAGCAGCCTCCGGGTCGTGGGCGCCCACGGTGTCGTCCAGATGCCCGCGGACCTGCAGGGCATCGAAGACAACGGCCCGGGCGACCGGGTGCACTGGCTGTTCGCCTTCAAGCCCGGCAAGGGGGCCCGGCACACCCGGATCGCCTACTACCGGATGGGCCGCAACGACCTGCCCACGTTCACCCCCAAGGGCATGGCCTTCAAGCGCGACCAGCAGCCGCTGAAGGGCAACTGGGAGAAGCTCCAGCAGAACGAGCTGGAATGGCCGCAGAAGGCCCCCGCCCAGCCCGCCGGGGCCGGGCCGGAGGCCAAGGCTCCGGCCGAGGAGACCAAGGCGGCGCAGGGCCAGTGACGGCATGAGGGACCCGCGTCCGGTCCCGGCCTCCGGGCCGGGGCCGGACGCGGCCTGTGGCTGGTTCTGCTGTGACTACGGCCGCAGGGTGCCCATCATCCGCGGGTAGGGCGCGGTCTCGCGCACGTGGGGCAGCTTGCAGATCCAGGCCACGGCCCGCTCCAGGCCGAGCCCGAAGCCGGCGTGGGGCACCCCGCCGAAGCGGCGGACATCCAGGTACCACTCATAGTCGGCCTGGTTCAGGCCCTCGTGGGCGATCTGGTCCAGGAGGTACTGCAGGCTGGAGGCGCGCTCGCCGCCGCCGATGACCTCGCCGTAGCCCTCGGGCGCCAGCAGGTCGGCGCCCAGGGCCAGGAGCGGGTCCTGGGGATCCGGCTCCATGTAGAAGGCCTTGAACGCCCTGGGGAAGTGGTGCACCCAGAGCGGACGGTCGGTGGCGTTCATCAGGATGGTCTCGTCGTCGTTGCCGAAATCCTCGCCCCACTGGATGTCGCTGCCCAGTTCCTTGAGCTTGGCCACGGCCTCGGTGTAGGTCATGCGGTCGAAGCTGGCGTTCAGGGTGGTCTCCAGGGGCGCCAGGTCGCGCTCCAGGATCGCCAGTTCCTCGCGCCGGCCCTCCAGCACCCGCTGGACGATGAACTTGGTGAGCCGCTCGCCCAGGACCATCACGTCGTCCAGGTGGGCGAAGGCCATCTCCGGCTCCACCATCCAGAACTCGGTGAGATGGCGCCGGGTCTTGCTCTTCTCGGCGCGGAAAGTGGGGCCGAAGCAGTAGGTCTTGCCGAAGGCCGCCAGGCCCGGTTCCTGGTAGAGCTGGCCGGACTGGCTGAGGAAGGCCATGCCCTCGTCGAAGTACTGGGTGCCGAACAGGGTCGAGGTGCCCTCGCAGGCGCTGGGGGTGAGGATGGGGGCGTCCAGCAGGGTGAAGCCGTCGCCGTCGAAGAAGTCGCGGATGGCCTTGGCGATGGTGTGGCGGATCCGCAGGATGGCCCACTGGCGCTTGCTGCGCAGCCAGATGTGGCGGTTCTCCATGAGGAAGGCGGTGCCGTGCTCCTTGGGGGTGATCGGGTAGTCCACGCTGTCGCCCACCAGGGTCAGCCCGGTGGCCAGGAGTTCCGGCTCCCCGGTCTTCGGGTGCTGCTGCACCTTGCCGGTGAGGGTGATGGCGCATTCCTGGGTGAGCCGGCCGGCCAGCTCGTAGCTGGCCGGGTCGGCCTCGGCCGCGCCCACCACGCACTGGACGAAACCGGAGCCGTCGCGCAGGTCGATGAACCGGGTCTTGCTGGTGCGCGCGTTGCGCACCCAGCCGCGCAGGGTCACGACCTGGCCGATGTGCTGCTTGAGGTGGCGGATTTCGACGATAGGGGCTTCCACGGCAGGCTCCAGAGCTGAACTTCCATCATGGCGCGGGGCCCGGTGGAATACAAATCCGGCTGCCGGCCCGGGGGCGGCTACTTCAACGCGCCGCGGTCGCGGAACTTGGAGCCCACGATCATCTGCAGCCCGCGGATGTGGTTGAGCACCCGCTCCAGCTTCTGCCGGGCGATGTCCTGGAACTGCAGCTGCTGGAGCAGGCCGAACACCCCGTCCTGGAGGTCGGTGCCCAGCTTCTCGATCAGGGCCAGGTTGGCCTCCTCGCCCTTGAGCCGGCCCAGGGCGGCCTCCTGCTTGAGCCGGACCAGGGCCTGGAATCCCAGGTCGCTGCCGTTCAGCATGGATTCCACGCAGGCGATGACCTTGCCCATCTCCTGCTCGGTATGGGCGATGGCCTCCTCCATCTGCGGGATGATCCGGCTGCCGTCGGCCACCGCCTTGGGCGGGGCCAGGTCGATCAGCTCCTGCAGGCTCTGGTCCAGGGCGATTTCCTTGTTCTGGATGGCCATCGAATGCAGCTCGGGCCGGCCGCCGTGGAAGGAGGTGATGAAGGCCGAGTCCAGCAGGGCGATGATCCGCTTGCCCTGGAGCAGGAAGCCCCGGACCCAGGCGCCTTCCGGGCCGGCCAGCATCGGGCTGGCGGGGATCAGCTGCTCGGGGGAGGCGCTGAGGACCGCGTCGACGGCGTCCACCAGGATGCCCACCAGGCTGGTCCCGCCCAGGTCCAGCACGACGATGTTCTCGGCCAGGGCGGCCTCCTGGGCGGGCAGGTGCATGCGCGAGCGCAGGCTGACCACCGGGATGACCTTGCCGCGATGGTCCAGCAGGCCTTCGACGCTGCGGGGCATGTGCGGAATCCGGTTGAGCTCCCGGTTGGGGGTGATCTCCGCGACCTGGGCCAGGGGCACCGCGTAGACGTGCCCGGCCAGCTGGAAGCTCAGGTATTGCCGCAGGAAGGCGGCATCGGCGGCGACCGTCCCGCCCGGTGGCTGGGCCGTCCGCGGCGCCGCGAAAGGCTCCCGGGCCGCCGGGGGCAGGGCCTGGCTCACAGGGCCTCCTCGATGGCCAGCATCAGCAGTTCGGCCGGATCGAGAATGAGCACGACGCCGCCGTCGCCCAGGATGCTGGCGCCGGAGATGCCCGGCAGGCTGGCAAGGTAGGGGGCCAGGGGCTTGATCACCATCTCCTGGCGGCGCAGGAAGGCGTCGACGATGATGCCCATGCGCCGGCCGCCGGTGGAGACGACCACCACCGGAAGCTCGTCGTCACCCTTGCCGGCGACCTCGTCGGTCTCCTTGAAGTGCAGCAGCTCGCGCAGCCGGGTGACCCCCAGCACCTCGCCCCGGAGGTTGATGGCCTTGCGCCGGGTGAGATGGGACACGGTGTCCCGGGGCACCAGCAGGGTCTCCTCCACCGAGGTGCCGGGCAGGGCGAACACCTGGCCCCCGGCCCGCATGAGCAGGGCATCGATGATGGCGAGGGTGAGCGGCAGCTTGATGGTGAAGATGCTGCCCTGGCCCACCGCGCTGCTCACCGCGACGCTGCCGTTGAGCTTGCGGACGTTGGATTTCACCACGTCCATGCCGACCCCGCGGCCGGAGATGTCGGTGACGGTCTGGGCGGTGGAGAAGCCGGGCAGGAAGACCATGTTGATGGCTTCCTCGTCGGTGAGCTGGTCCGCCTTGTCCTGGGTGATGATGCCCTTCTCCACCGCCTTGGCGCGGATGACCTTGGGGTCGATGCCCTTGCCGTCGTCCTCGATCTCCACCAGGACCGAGTCGCCCTCGTGGCGGGCCCGGAGCACCACCGTGCCGGTCTCCGGCTTGCCGCCCCGAACCCGCACGTCGGGCTGTTCGATGCCGTGGTCGGCGCTGTTGCGGATCAGGTGGATCAGCGGGTCGCTCAGTTCCTCGATGAGGCTCTTGTCGATCTCGGTATCCTCGCCGACCATCTGCAGTTCGATCTTCTTGCCGCTGCTCTTGGCCAGGTCCCGGAGCATGCGCGGGAACTTGGTGAAGATGGTCTTCACCGGCACCATGCGGATCCCCAGCACCGAGGCCTGGATCTCCTTGCTCACCTGGTCCAGGTAGATGCTCGCCTTGCGCAGCTCCTTGACCATCCCGTCGGCGCTGGCGGTCAGGGTCTCGGTCTCCAGCCGCTCGACGATATGGCTGATCATGGTCTTGCTGATGATCAGCTCGGCCACGGTGTTCATGAAGTTGTCCAGCTTGGCCTGGCTCACCCGGATGGTGTCGGAGCCCTTGTCCGAGCCCTTGTCGGGGCCCCGGTCCTGGGCCTTGGCGGCCGCGGGGGCCTCCGCCAGGGGGGCGGCGGCGGCCGGGCCGGTCTCGGGGCCGGTGGCGGCGACGGCGGCCTCGGGCGCGGCCGGTTTGGCCGGGGCGGCGGCCGGGACGGCGAGCGGCGCCGGGACCGCCGCGCCGCTGGTGAGCCCCAGCTGGAAGTACTGGATGACGACGTTCTTGACGCCGTCGAAGATGCTCTTGACGGCTTCCTGGGATTCCGCGGGCCGGACCAGCAGGACCAGGTCGAACGGCAGCTCATCCGCCCGGAACAGGTCCAGGTCCATTTCCTTCATGATGTTGGAGGAGTGGATGAGGTGTCCCACCAGCTCGACCATGGGCAGCATGGCCAGCGGGTTGAAGGGGGTGCCGAGGATGGCGGGCAGCAGCTTGATCCGCATGGCGACGACGAGGTCGCCGCGCTTGAGGGCCTCCTCGGCGGCCTGGACCGCTTCCTGGTCCATGCCGGCCAGGGCTTCGGGCAGGGCCAGCCGGAGGTCCTGGGAGGCGGCCGGGGGCACGGTGAACCCGGGCGCGGCCGGCTTGCCGCCGCCCTTGAGGGCCTCCAGGCGGTTGATCAGGTCGGTGGTGTCGGGGTCGACCATGGCGCCCTGCTTGCGCAGGTTGATGCCCACGTCGTTGACCAGGACCTTGAGGGTGTCCTCGGTCTCGAACAGCAGCTCCATCACCGCCGGGCTGACCACCATCCGGCCCTTGCGCAGGTCGTCCAGCACGTTCTCGCCGATGTGCGCCAGCGCCTGCACCTTGGTCAGGCCCAGGAACCCCGAGGCGCCCTTGATGGTGTGGACGCTGCGGAAGATGGCGTTGAGGATCTCCAGGTCGCCCGGGGCCCCCTCCAGGGTTAGGAAGTTCTGCTCGATCAGGTCGAAGTGCTCCCCGGCCTCCACCAGGAAGTCTTCATAGAAACTGGGGTCATCCAGGGAGAAATCACTCATGGCTCAGCCTTTTTTCTTGCCCTGGAAGACCTGCAGCTGATGGCCCTCCACCTCGGTGAGGAGACACTGTACGTTCAGCAGGAAGACGACCCCTTGGTCGGTGCGGGCGACCTTTTCGATGAAGGCGTTGGCCCCGACCGCGGTGACCTTGGGGGGATCCTCCAGCCGCCGCTGGTCGACGCTCTTGACCTCGTCCACGGCGTCCACGATCAGGCCGGTGGAGACCCCGCCGATCGGGGTGATGACGATCCGGGACACGCTGGTGGTGGCCTGCCGGGGCAGGCCGAAGCGCTCCCGCAGGTCGATCACCGGCATCACCTCGCCCCGCAGGTTGAGCACCCCTTCGATGAAGGAGGGCGCCCTGGGGATGGGGGTGATGTTGCCGACCATGATGATCTCGCGCACCTCGTGCAGGCGCAGCGAGAAGGCCTCGCTGCCGAGCCGGAACACGACCAGCGGCAGCTCGTGGGCGGCGGCCTGGGTGTCGACCGCCTGCTCCTGGATGATACTGGAGCTCATGGCGGTGATCTTGGCCTGGTCCTCGCCGGTGATGATGTCCAGCACCTTGAGCAGGCTCACCATCCGGTCGGAGCGGAGCACGATCCCCTCCAGGTCGGCGGCCTCGCGTTCGCTGAGGGTCTGGGGCGGCGGCAGGATGTCCTCCTCGCGGATCCGGATGATCTCCTGGATGCCGTCCACCAGGATGCCCAGCTTGGCCCGGCCGAAGCTGAGGATGATCACCATGTCGCCGGCGACCGTCTGTTCCGCCGGCTCGGCGTGCAGCAGTTGGATGAAGTCCAGCAGGGGGAGCACCTGGTCCCGCAGGCAGATGACTCCCAGGACATAGGGGGGGGCGTCCGGCACCTTGGTGATGGTGGGGATCTCGATGATCTCCTCCACCATCTTGAGGTTGATCCCGAAGAACTCCTTGCCCAGGGTGAAGGTGACGTAGGGCAGCTCCTCCTCCACCTGCTCGGCCACCGCCGCGGTGGCGCCGGAGGCGAACATGCCGGTGGTGGTGACCTTCGAGGTCAGCCGCTCGCGCTCGCCGAATTCCGAGGAATCCAGGATCTTCTCGAGGTTGATGAGGGTGATCAGGCGGTTGCCCGCGGTGACCATGCCGGCCAGGTAGTCGCTGCGCACGCCGGCCACCAGGGGCGGGGTATCCCGCAGGGTGAAGTCGTCCAGCTTCACCACCTCAGACACCGCGTCGACCATCAGCCCGGTGGGCTGGCCGGCCAGGTCCAGGATGATGATGCGGGTCTTGGCGGTGCGGGCCAGGGGCGGCAGGTGGAAGCGCAGGCGGCTGTCCAGCACCGGGATGATGCTGCCGCGCAGGTTCACGATGCCCAGGACGAAGCTGGGCGAACCCGGCACCGGGGTGATGTCGGTCCCCGGGGTGATCTCCTGGACCCGGTCGATGTCCAGACCGAATTCCACCTCGTCGAGGGTGAAGGTCACCAGCTGGCCCGAAGGGACGACGTCATGGGCCTGCCTGGTCTGGAGTTCCGCGGTGGCCATAGGTCAATCCTTGCTGAGGCTGCGCTTGAATTCGGCCACCACGGAATCGGCGTGGGCCCGCTTCTCGTCGGGGGTGGTGCCGGTGGTGGCGATGGTTCGGCTGATGGAGGCCCGCTCGCCCTCGCTCTTGAGCCCGGTGCCCAGGAGATCGACGATGTAGTCGTGGATCTGGCGCAGGTGGTAGACGATCCGCTCCAGCTTCTGGCGGGTGATGTCCTGGAACTGCATCAGGTCCATGGCCTCGTAGACCTTGGCCTGGATGTCCTTGCCGGCGGCCATGACCTGGTTGATGGCGGCCTGCACGCCCGGGTCCTGGGCGCCCGGATGCTGCATCAGGCCGGTGATGAGGGACTGCTGGGTCCCCACCAGGTTGCTGATCAGGTCCAGCTGGTCCATGACCTTGTTGGTCTCCCGCTCGGTGACGGCGGTGACCGCGTCCAG
>Ga0316217_10007871_pt1 | contig 10016 bp, 6 predicted proteins | sample 1anoAmetaG_FD_203633 | JGI IMG/M metagenome (GOLD analysis project Ga0316217, IMG submission 203633) | Freshwater microbial communities from Trout Bog Lake, Wisconsin, USA - 1anoA | ecosystem: Environmental > Aquatic > Freshwater > Lake > Hypolimnion/Profundal zone | place: USA: Wisconsin... | reverse complement strand
AATATTTTTTTCTTCTGTGCCATCTCAGAAAGATCGCCGGAGGTAGGCGAAGACGCGATTTTTAATTAACTCTTCCGTAAAGCCGCCGGATGCGGTGGACTGGGTGTTGAATTCATAGCCGAGGCGCAGGCTCAATTTGCCACGCTTCCAGCCGATGCCGGTGCGGGCCATGCCTTGCACCTGTTCGGTTCCGGCCGCATCCTGCATCATGGCGCCGCCCTCCAGATACCAGGTGATGGCCAGCGGCAGCCGGGTGTTGTAACGGCACATGAACTGGTATTGCGACTGGTCACCGTTGCCGGCGTAGCTGTAAAACGACTCGTTGAAATCAACGCCCAGCGAGGACGCGCTGGACAGGGTGAAATTAAAATCCTGGAAGAACCGCAGCGCCTGATAGCGAGTGAAATTGGAATCGTAGCTTTCATATTCCGCGCCGGTGCGCAACCACTTGTAATTGTAATCCACGCCGCCGACGAGGTCGTTGAGCGTTTGGGCGAGCACCAGCGGTGGCGCATTGTTGTCGAGCCAGTTCACCCGGCCATAGACGCCAACCCGCTTGAACAAATCCAGCCGGATCTGGGCATTGGCGGTGAAGGTGTCATAGGAACCGGTGCCCAAGGATGCGCTCTGGTAAGTCACCGTGACTGCGAGATTGTCGTTGGTTTGCAGTAGACTTTGGAGATGGCTGCTGGGCGGAACCACCAGCTTGACTTCCGTCAACTCACCGGCACTGACGATGGTGTAGTCCGCCGGATAAATCAGCGTGTCGTTGCCGGCACTGACCACAATTGTGGCGTCAATCACCTGCGGCTGGCTCAAATAGACCGGCCGATAATTGGGGCTGGTGGGCAGATAAAGCTGGTGCGGTTCGGCGGGATTCAACACCGTGCCACCAGATGAATTTTGATCCTGATGATCCACGCCGGCGCCCACGCCGACCGCCAGCCGGCCCCACGATTGCAGCCGCTTGGTGTAATTTTCAGACAGATTCAGCCCATATTGATCAAAGGTGGAATTGCTGGTATCGGCGGACTCCTCCTGATACGTGCCATGCCCTTCGAGGGTGGAAGTCAGGCTCTCGTAAAGCTGATGCCGCACGCCAGCCGTGCCTTGCACTTGTGAGGAAGTGATCGGACGCAGGTCGTTCTGATTGAAATTCATCATCAGATAACTGTCCAGATTGGGCTGGTGATGGATGGTGAGATTTTCGCTCGCGTTCAGGGTGTCCATCTGCTGCCCGGAGTATTCCGACTGGGTGTAACTCAACCCGGTGCTGGTGCCGACTTGCTTGCGGCTGCCCAAAGTTTCCGAATCCGAAATGCCCACCGACCAGTTCTTGGTGTCCACCCCGTTGCCGTTGCTCGTGTTGTCCAGGTCATTGGCATGCAGCGTCACCGACGTCTCCCCGGATTTGCGCTGCTGGATGCCCATGAAATCGAGATAAGTCTCGGAAATCTCCGAGGAATCTGTCAGGCCGGAAGCGGTTTCATTGCGATAACCCAGATCGCCGTTCAGGGTAAACCCATCCGCCACCCAATTCATGCGGCCGCCATAACGGGTGGCATCCACGGTATAGGTTTCGAACGAGCCATAGTCACTGTAAGTGTGGTCTTGCGCGGCAAAGACCGAGGCATTGTAAGGCTTCTCCGCAAGCAGATTAAACTGGGCCAGATACCGCAGTAATTGCGCGCTCTCATCGCGGGTTTGGCCGCCCCCCGAACCGCTGGTGGACGTGTTGTCCCAGCCCCAGCCCAAGTCGCCGCTCAAATCAAACGCCAGCAGGTTGGGATGATAAATCGAACCGGTGGTATGCAATCCCACCAGCGGCGTGATGGAACTAAAATCGTAGGTCGAACTGCCGCCGCTCACCTTCGTCTGCTCCGTCGAACTTTCCGCCTCGACGCCCACGCTCACCTCGGGCAGGCCGTTGAGCTTGAACCATTCGGGGTCTTCCGCCCGGGCGGCCGGTGCCAACCCAGCGGCGAAACTGACGGCGGACAAGCCCGCCAGCCAGCGGTAGCGATGAAATTTTTCAAAAATCATTTGGCCGCTGGCGTCTCCTTTCCAGCCGCAGCCGCCACCGGCGGATGCTTGAGCAAAAACTTGTCGCCACCAACATGCGGATCATGGCAAATCGTGCATGCCTTGCCTTCCGCCTCCGCGTGACCTTTGACCGCTTTCAAATCCTTGTCGTCATGGCAGTCGCCACAGAGCTTCAAAATATTTTTGGCGAGCAGGAAATTTTCCGCCGACTGATGCGGCTTGTGGCAGCCCAGGCAATCGTCCACCACGTCATGCTTGAACTTGGCTTTCTCCAAGAAATTATCGTGGCAATCCCAGCACAACGCCGGCGCGGATTTCTTCACGATCCCTTTTTTGTCGGTTGCGTGCGGATTGTGGCACGCCGTGCAATCGCCATCGCCCACCGGCTGATGGATGACCTTGGCCGTCTTGGACGGAATATCGTCATGGCAGCTCGCGCAAGTTTCCTTGACCGGCTTTTTCAAGAGACCCTTGATTTTTCCCGCGTGCGGCGTGTGACATTCCAGACAGTCGCCATCAGCCACGGGCTGATGCACAAATTTTTTCTTGCCGATGAGGTCGTCGTGACAACCCAGGCAAGTGTCCTTGACCGGCTTTTTCAGCAGCCCTTTGATTTGCGTTGCGTGCGGATTATGGCATTCGAGGCAATCGCCGTCACCCACGGGTTGATGAATGACTTTCTTTTGACCGATCAAATCGTCGTGACAGCCAAAACAAGTATCCTTGACGTTTTTTTTCAACAGCTTCGGAAATTTTCCTGCGTGCGGCGTGTGGCATTCCAGGCAGTCGCCGTCGCCCGCCGGCTGGTGCACGACTTTTTTCTTGGCTGTCAAATCGTCGTGGCAGTCGGCGCAGGTGTCCTTGACCGATTGTTTCAATAGGCCCTTGAAGTTGGTGGCATGCGGCGCATGGCAGTCGAGGCAACTGCCCGATTCCACGGCCTGATGTTTAAACTTGCCCGTCGCCAGTGGATTGTCGTGGCAAGTCAGGCAAAGCGCCGGCAGAGTTTTCTGGAGCAGCTTTGGGTTCGGCGACGAGTGCGGGTTATGACAGCTCTTGCAATCACCTTCCTCTACCGGCTGATGTTTGATCTTGCCCGCGAAGAAATTGGTCTTCAACTGCGTGTGGCAACTGAAACAAATCTCACCCGGCTTGCCCCGCATGGCGTTGGAAAATTGCGACTCGTGACACGCCGTGCAGTCGCGCTTGGTGTAAGGCGGATGCGAAAACACTTTCATCGTGATCGTGACCGCGTTGGTCGGTATGGCTGGCTTCACCACCACGGTGGCAGAGCTCCGCGAAACCTCATTGGTCGCGCCGGGCTGGGGCACCCCATCAAAGAAAAGATCCAACCACTTCTGCTTCGTTTCCGTGCGACACCCTGCCAGCAAAACCAAACCGCAAAGCAATCCCGCCATCGCCGCCGGGAGGCGCAGCCAGCGGCAGCCCCTTTTTTGTGGAAGAAACGGCGAATTCATCGGCTCCTGGAACGTCGCTATTTCAGAAAGCCATAGACACTCACCAGATTAGGACCAAACTGACTGGTCACCAGAATGAGGTATTCACAGCGATGTCCCGGCGCGACGTATTTCTGAAAATAATCAACGTGGTCATAATCTATTTTCACCGAAGCTGGCAGTTGCAATTGCCCGCGCGTGGAGGCGCCGGGCTGGCCAAAATACATCAGCAACCGGCCTTGCTGGTCAAACATCTGAACCACCTGCACGGCGGCATCCACCACATAGGTAATGCCCGCGTGATCCACCGCCACCCCCTTGGGGCGGGAAAAACAGCCCATCCCCACGCCCTGCTGACCAAGGGTTTTGAGGTATTTGCCGTCGAGATCATAAATTTGAATCGCAAACCCACCCATGTCGGAAACCAACAAACGGTGGTTCGCCTTGTCCAAGGTCAAATTCACCGGCGAAAATAATTTACCCTGGGTGACATTCGTGGCCACGGGAATTGAAAATAAATAATTCCGATCCGCCTTGCCATAGACCTTGACGGCATGAGCTGACAAATCCGTGATGTAGAGACGATCGGGGGTCACCGCCACATCCGTCGGCTTGAATTCACCCTTCTTGCCAATGGCGGTCAGATAGGCTCCATCCGCACCATAGACCAATACTTGATTCCGGAGGGTATCAGCGACGTAACGCGTCCCATCGTCATCAATGGTGATATTTAACGGCATCATCATGCGCCCTTCTCCCTGCGGCGCAAAGTAAGCGGCGCGATGTTTTTTCAGATCAAAAACCTGCACCACTCCCTGAACGGTATCGCAGACAAAGATTTTCCCGGCATACAACGCCAGGCCATAGGGTTTAACCAAAGGCTCGGTCGGCTTTGTGCCGGAAACATATTCCGCGAAACTCGAGGAACGCCCCAAATCGAGATCGCCAGCAAAGGAAGTAAGAAATTGAACGTGCGGATCATCGGGTGCGGGCGGGAAAAAAGTGTAAGTTTGCTTGGTTTGGGGTGCCGTGGCACAACCGCTCAACAGGCCCAGCAACAGACAACCGCCAATAACCGGCAACCACCGTCCCATGGTCGTGATCTTCATAGTCAAAAATATATTAAAGTCGTTCAGCTTCAAAACGGAAGCTTTTTCGCTGGCGTTCCGTAAACAGTGCGGAAAACTACACTGCCAACCACTGGAAACCAAGTGCCTTTTGAGGGGTTTCCCGGGTTCCAAATGAACGGACATAAACGCGCTTTGGCACTGGCAGCCTGTTTGCCAGTCCGAATGCGGCGGCCGGTTGCCTCGCTCCACAACTATATTTCGCCGTTATTCGGCGAACCGTGACCAGCCCAATTTCAGCCGGCCCTAAAAAAACGGGCTTTGGTCAATCGCTCGACCAAAGCCCGCCTGATTTCAAGACCTGTGAATCTTGATTAACACTTCGTTATGGACTACGGCTGCACCAAGATAAAGTTGGTGCGGGTCAACGACTGGCCGTTGACTGTGCAGGTCACCGTGTAAAGACCCGGAGTGGTGTAGATATAAGTCGGATTTTGACCATTAGCTGTGCCATTAGCTGGATCGCCGAAAGTCCAGTTATACGAACTCGAACTTGCACTGGTTATATAGTTGGTGAAACTAACCGTCAGCGCGTTGGTGTTTGCCGCCAAAGATCCCGACAATGGGCCGGCGGTGAACGTGGCTGGCCACTGGGCATTAACAAAGTTAGTGATCACGTCGTTTTCCGCCCATGCCAGCAGATTGCTGGTATAAGTCGGATTATGCACGCCATAACTCTGGTCTTCATAAAGGACATAGAGGCTGAACCGGGCCATGCGAATGTCCTGCGGAACATAGTTCAACTGGACGTTGTCGTTGGTGCCGGACGGGTAAGGTCCAAAGGTAGGATTGTAAGCCGTGGGCGGGCCGACGGTGTATTTGCTGGCCCCATTGGTTGATTTAGCTCCGAAATAAGCGAGCGGGCTGGCATATTCCCAGGCACATGTTCCATAATTTGTCCGGAGGATGGGCGGAGCCACGTCGGTGCCCCATTGCTTCAACAGGGATACCACGCGGACAATGCTGTTGGACACGGACAGCTTAAAGTTAAGCGTATCGGCCGCCAACGCATTCGAATTCATATTATGGCAAGCAAGACAGGCGGGGCTGTTGTAGTCATTGGCGAACGTGTGCCCGGTGACGTTTGCGCTTCCAACCGTATAGCTCGGCACATGGCAGTCGGCGCATTGGTTCGGCGACAGAGTGTGCGCGTCCGTGAGCACGTTGGCCGGACCGCCGCGCGCCGCCAAGTCATAATCCAACTGGCCGATGAGCACATTATACTGCACGGGATAGTGCGGCGCTTTTTCGCTCGAACTATTGGAGCTGTAATAGACCGTGCCGCTATTGGTATAGGCAATGAGCGGATAATAGGCACCTACCGTGCGGGTTAGATTCGTCGCATAACTGGTAACACTCGCCATCCATACTTGGTTGGTGACATAGGGAATAACATACGGATTGGTGGTGGTCGTCACGATTGGCACATCCACCCAACCACCATTAGTAAATATATAGTTGTTATAATTGGTGACTGTGAACACCTGCACGTTGGTTACATAAGTTGTCACCGGAACATAACCCGCCGCCGTGACATTGGTGCTAACAACCAGATTGGTAATCCAACCATAAGTCGAGCCGTCCCACCGCATACCGCCGTTGCCAGCGCCGCCGCCGCCGGCATGGCACTGACCGCAGACTTGAACCTTCGGATTGTATAAAGACTCAAAGGCGGTGTTGTAACCCGCCCCGGCGTTGGTGGTTATAGTGCCATTGGAGTTGGTCATCAGGACTGGCGTCGGATCAGTGACCGTATTCACGCCAAACCAGTTGGTGGAGGAGGTGGGATATCGCAACTGGGCAACATTATTAGAACCATGCGGATCATGGCACGTCGCGCAGGCGGCCGCCCAAGCGTCTGCATCAGTAGTGGAGAACAGCGTTATCGGATGGGGATTGCCCGCGAGCCGGTCATAATACTCCTTGACCATGGCTGTGCGGGTGTTGGCTTGATGGCATATCCCACAGCTCAAACTACTGCCATGACCACCGATGGCATGCGTGGCCCCGGTTACTAAGAAGCCGAAGCTGGCACTGTTTTTATTGGTATATTCCGTATATTGCGGATTATGCCCCTGATGGCAACTGCCGCAGATGGCCGGATCCAAGCTGACGGCGGGAGTGATCATGTCCTTCTCGCTGGCTTTGTGCCAGCCCGCCGGGCCGTGACAGTCTTCGCAACCCACATTGGCCAGCCCGCTGGAGTAGCTGGCGCTATTGGTAGTATAGACATAACCGGTCGGTTTTGTGTCACCCACGGTGTGGCAAAGCAGACAGCTGGAGCTGGCGTGACTACTGGTGAAACTACCGTCTGGATTCAGAATCTCTCTGACGGCGTAGCTATGCGGCGTGTTGGTCCACCCGTTATACTTATCGATATGGCAACCGGCACAAGCCGCTTGTCCCACATAGGTATTATTCTGGTTCAACCGGAAATACGCGGCTGCACCCAAGGAATTGGTAATTGTGGTCGTCCAGGCATAATTCGTCGCCGCCACATTGGTTAGATTTAACCAATTCACCAAATCCGTCGAACCCTGGATGGTGGACCATCCTCGCATGCCATACCAAGAAAAAGTGCAGTTGGTGCTGGTGTTGGTGCTCAAGATCAACAGTGATTGAGCCGGCACCCCGCCCCCCGCACTATACGGAGCCAGAATGTTCGTCGGAACATTCTTGCTCATGTAATAGACATTGGTGGGATAAATAAGGGAATTCTGCGCGTTCGCCGTGGCCAGACCGCCGAGAACCAGGCCGGCCGTCAAAACGGCGAGCGCGTGGCGCAGGGGCCTTTGATTATATTTTTTCATATTTTAAGATTGGCAACCAATTGTTAAATATTCCGGCCGATCGGCCGCCACTTCAGGCCGGCAACGCAGATCGGACGGGGATTCATAAAACAATTGAAATCATTGATTACTTATTGTGGCAGCTTCGGCAGAGCAAGCTGCCGGTTTCCTTGCCGTTGACGGTATTGGCGGCTGTGCCGTTGATTTTGACCAACTTCGGATTCATGGTCGCGTCGTAGGCGGAACCGAGTTGAGCATGCACATCGTGGCAGGAACTGCATTCGACATTGCCTTGGCTATCCAACAAAAATCCTTTGATGGTCATATCAGGACCAGGGGTGAAGGTGGGAGAATTCGCATCCGGCACCAGCACGGGACTGCTCTGGTCGTAAATAAACTGATTTTTGCCAGCGCCAACACCGACCACGCTTTCGTAATTAAAAGAGATCGGGTGTGAATGGCTCAAGTTTCGGGTCAGACCTTGGTCATTAGAAACAGCATCAGCGGAACTCACAAAGACAGGGTTGGCTCGATTAGGAGCACTCGAATCGCCATAGGCGTTAATCGCCACCGTGCCATCATGGCAGCTCAAGCAGGCCAGTGAACTGGCATTCGGAGCGGTCGGCACTTTATAATGAATGTTGGCATCGGGTGAGCTGGCCGATCCTTGGCCGATGGTTTGGGCATACATGGTCCACCCGGAAAGAGGGTTTACTAAGCTGTCATGGCCCCACAGCGGTCCGCTATTCGGATCAGCATGGTGCGGGGTATGGCACACGCCACAAACGGTGTTCGGATCCGCCGGGTTGTTATTAAAGGTCCAGCCGGTCGAGAAGTCATGCTTCGAGCCGATGATGCCCGAGCCCGCCTGGGCAGTGAAGGCCAGCAGGGAGCCGGTGACCACGGTTAGGGTGAGGAGGTTCAGTGTTTTCATAATGTTGTTGGTTTACTACGCGCGTTCTACTTTGTGTTTTTTGTTTTCCTGTCTGCACGCGGCGGATATCGGCACCGCGCTTGTCATAAATCCCGCACCAAACAGGATGCGGGCTATTAACAGCAGACACTCAATCCGGCAAACTTGTCGTTTTCGTATCCACCGTCAAAATGGTTGTGTCAATCATGTCGTTCCTGAGTCAGACCGCCGCGCCCAGCGCCCAGTCCGGCACGGTTCCAACCGGGCCCGGGGCGCGTTTCGAAAATGGCGAATCAAATCGCCGCATCAGTTCCGCCGTGTGTTTGGCAATGATCTGCTGGCACACGGCCAGTTCTTGCTCGCGGTTTTTGGTGTTCTCGCGGACAACGGCTTCCAAATCGTCAATGTCGTAAAGATAAACATTCGGCAGTTCCGCCACAGCCGGATCAATGTCGCGCGGCACGGCGATGTCCACGAACACCAGCGGCCGGTTCCGACGCGCGGCCAAAATCTTTTCCACGTCGGCGCGATGCAAAACAATATCCGGACTACCGGTTGAGCTGACCAGAATATCCGCCTCGGTCAGCGCCGCCGCCGAATCCTCGAGGCGCACCGCGCGGCCGCCGAATTCCGCCGCCAGCTTCTCCGCGCGTTCCACCGAGCGGTTGGCCACCAGCACCGTTTTCGCGCCCCGCTTGGCGAGGTGTTTCACGCAGGCTTCGCCCATCTTGCCCGCGCCCAAAATCATCACGGTCTTGTCGCCCAGGTCCGCATCGAAAACTTTTTCCGCCAGTTCCACCGCCACACTGCCGACGGACGTGGCGCCGCGGCCGATGGCCGTATCGGTGCGGATCTGCTTCACGACCGACAGCGCAGTCTGGAACAGCCGGTTCATTTTTTTGCCGACGAGGCCGGCGTCTTTCGCAAACTGGTAGGCGGTCTTGACCTGGCCGGTGATTTCCGTTTCGCCGATGACGAGCGAGTCCAGCCCGCTGGCAACGGCAAAGAGATGTTCCGCCGCCGCCGCGCCTTCCTTGACGTAGAGATGCGGGGTGAAATCAAAATCGCTGCCGGTGAGTTCTTGAAAGAGCTGCTGGACGCGGCCGTGAATCCAAGATGAAACACCGTAAATTTCCACGCGATTGCAGGTGGACAGCAGCACCACTTCGTCCAGCCCGCCGCGCAGCTTGAGCCGGCAGCCGCAGCACTGGAGCCGCGCGCGCTGGACAGCCAGCTTCTCACGCACTTCCACGGGCGTGGTCTTGTAACTCAATCCGGCAACAAAGATGTTCATAGTCGCTTCTGGCACGGGCACTGTCCGGGGTCAAACTTAAACCGGGACTCAAAACACGCTTACCCTTTTTTGTTTTTTACCAAGCAACATTTGGCTTGGAAAAAGAATTCATATTCACTTCAAGTTAAAATTAGATTTCCTTGCCGGCCGCATCCTCGCCCGGCGGCACCACGCGCGGCTCGTCTTCCGGCCGTTCGAGCGGATGTTCGTGCGCCTGAAACTCCTCGGAAATGCGCCCGTCCAGACAGGCGGTGTTGAGCGGATACACTTCCGGATCAAAGATGACGTGGTAGAAATGCCAGACGATGATCGCCAGACACGCCAGCACCGCTTCGTAAAAATGAATCGTCGTCGCCACCGTCACCACCCAGCGCGGCAGGAACTGAGTCACGT
>Ga0316217_10007870_pt1 | contig 10016 bp, 9 predicted proteins | sample 1anoAmetaG_FD_203633 | JGI IMG/M metagenome (GOLD analysis project Ga0316217, IMG submission 203633) | Freshwater microbial communities from Trout Bog Lake, Wisconsin, USA - 1anoA | ecosystem: Environmental > Aquatic > Freshwater > Lake > Hypolimnion/Profundal zone | place: USA: Wisconsin... | reverse complement strand
AGGCGGCCGTCGTCGAGAGCCCGGTCGCCGACCGCGTGGTGACGATCGAATTCATCGCCAACATCCCGCATGCGGGAGACTGGGAGTTCTCGTCGCACGTCCCGTCGATGAAGGTGCACCCCGGCAAGCTGTACGCGGCGAGCTTCCACGCCCGCAACCTGACCGGCCACGCCGTCGTCGCACAGGCCGTGCCCAGCATCGCGCCGGCCTCGATCGCCCGGTACTTCAAGAAGACCGAGTGCTTCTGCTTCTCGCCACAGAAATTCGCCACGGACGAAGCTCGCGAGATGCCCGTCCGCTTCATCGTCGATCCGGCGCTGCCGCCGGACATCGACCGCATCACCCTGTCCTATTCGTTCTTCGACCTGCCGCAGACCGCGGCGGCAGGTCGGTGATTTAGGCCTTAACCAGAGTCTCCAGGAACGCCCATGGCAAATGCCCATCCCGCGCCCGCTGCCGACAAGTACTACGTCCCGCACGCGAGCCCCTGGCCGATCTTCGGCTCGCTGTCCCTGTTCGTCCTGATGGCGGGGGCCGCCATGACGGTCGACCACGCCAGCGGCGGCCCCACCGTGCTGATCGGCGGCCTCGTGCTGCTGTTCGTGCTCTTCTTCGGCTGGTTCGGCACCGTCATCGGCGAGAACCAGGCCGGCGTCTACAACCTCAGCGTCGACCGCTCGTTCCGCATGGGCATGAGCTGGTTCATCTTCTCCGAGGTGATGTTCTTCGCCGCGTTCTTCGGCGCGCTGTTCTACGCCCGCCAGTTCGCGTTGCCCTGGCTGTCGGGGGAGGGCGCCAAGCACCTGACCAACGTCATGCTGTGGAGCCACTTCGAGGGCGGCTGGCCGACCAACGGCCCGATGCAGCTCGGTCCCAAGGGCGAGGGCAGCGCGTTCGAGACGATCCCGGCGCTGGGCGTGCCGCTGCTGAACACGCTGCTGCTGCTCAGCTCCGGCGTCACCGTCACGATCGCGCACCACGCGCTGCGCGCCGGCAAGCGCGGCCTGCTCAAGGCGTCGCTCGCCGCGACGTTCATCCTCGGCTTCGTGTTCGTCTATTTCCAGGCGTCCGAGTACCACCATGCCTACACGGAGCTCGGCCTGACGCTCGGTACCGGCATCTACGGCTCGACGTTCTTCATGCTGACCGGATTCCACGGCCTGCACGTGACGATCGGCGCGATCATGCTGCTGGTGATCTGGCTGCGCGTCATGAAGGGCCACTTCACGCCGGAGCGCCACTTCGCGTTCGAGGGCGTTGCCTGGTACTGGCACTTCGTCGACGTGGTATGGCTCGGCCTGTACCTGTTCGTGTACTGGCTCTGACGCCGGTCCGCGACCTGGATCGATCCGAACGGCCGCTCGCGCGGCCGTTCTCTCTTGCGGAGCCCGGCGCTAGCGGCCGATGCCGTGGGGCGTGATCCATCCCTGGCGGGCGGCCAGCAGCACCAGCAGCAGCAGGCCCAGCGACAGGGCGATGCGCCAGGTCAGCGCGCGTACCATCTGGCCGGCGTCGCCCTTGCCGGTCGTCATGAAGTACAGCGCGCGCCCCAGGCTGATCAGGATTGCGAGCAGGAGACCGACGACGATGAGACGGAATAGTTCCACGGCGAGTGCTCCACAGGTGGGCCCAGTATAGTGGTATCGCTCATCGGATCCCGGGTGTTCGCACCCCGCCTGCTGCCGACGCTGCTGGCCGGGGTCGCCGTCGCGCTGCTCGCGAGCCTCGGCGTCTGGCAGCTGGACCGCGCCGCGGAGAAGCGGGCGCTGCTCGCGCGCTTCGCGGCCGGCGAATCGTCCGTCGTCGCCCTGCCCGCGGCCGGTGAGCCGCACCAGCGCTACGCTCACGTCGCCGCCGCCGGCCGGTACCTCGCCGACCGCCAGTTCCTGCTGGACAACATGACGCACGACGGCGCCGTCGGCTACCGCGTGCTGACGCCGCTGGTCACCGACGCCGGCGTCGTCGTGCTGGTCGACCGCGGCTGGCTGCCGGCGGCGGGGCGCCGCGACCGGCTGCCGGACGTCGCGGTCGGTGACGGCCGGCGCAACGTCACCGGGCGACTCGACGAGCTGCCGCGCGCCGGCATCAGCCTCGCCGCAGCGCCGGAGCCCGGCTGGCCGCGCCGTGTCAGCTACCCCACCCATGCGGCGCTCGAAGCGGCGCTGGGCCAGCCGCTCTATCCGGGCGTGCTGCTGCTCGACCCGGTGGCCGCCGACGGCTTCCGGCGCGACTGGCAGCCGGCGGGCATGACGCCCGAGCGTCACGTCGGCTATGCCGTGCAGTGGTTCGCGCTGTCGCTGACGCTGCTGGTGCTCTATGTCGTCGTCAACCTCAAGCCCCGCGAGATGCCGTAGATGAACGCCCCGCCCGCCGCGACCGTGCGTCGCAACCGCCTGCAGCTGGTCATGCTCGCGCTGATGTTCTTCGGCCCGGTCGGCCTGTCGTTCTGGCTCTACTACGTTGCGCACTTCCGCACGGCACACACGGTCAACCACGGCGAGCTCCTGACGCCGGCCCGGCCGCTACCGGAGGTGCGCCTGGCCACGCCGGCGGGCGCCGTCACCGCCGAGCATTTCCTGCGCGGAAGGTGGTCGCTCGTCTACCTGACCGGGCAGACCTGCGACGCGCGCTGCCTGCAGGACCTCGCCGAGCTGCGCAACGTGCGGCTGGCGATGGACCGCGAGCGCGATCGGGTGCAGCGCGTGCTGCTGGGCGAGGCACCGTGCTGCGCTGCCGCGGCCCTCGGTCCCGGCAACCCCGACCTGGTCGTGGCATGGATCGATTCACCGGCCGGACAGCAGCTGCTGGCATCGTTTCCGGAGCAGACCCCGGTGGCGCGCGCCGGGCGCGTCTACATCGTGGATCCGCTCGGCAACCTGATGATGAGCTTTCCGGCCGGCGCCGACCGCAAGGGCCTGATCAAGGATCTCGACAAGCTGCTGCGGCTGTCGCACATCGGCTAGCCCGGCGGACGCCCGGCGTCGTGGCAATGCCACGGAATCCGTCAATTTTCACGACCAGTCGGATCGTATTCTGGACCGCGGATGACGCTTTTTGGCATCTGCGGCGCCCGGGAATGCCTATGCTACCGCCCTTGGCTCGGGGTGCCGCGGCACGCCTGCGCACGCATTCGTCGCTGTGAGGGAGATCGCTCGTGTCCAGCGTTGAGGCCCACGAACAGGGTGCCGTACAGTCGGCGATCGATCGCTTTGGCCAGCAACCCGGGCCGTTGCTCGTGGTGCTGCACGCTGTCCAGGACGCCCTGGGCTACATCCCGCCGTCCGCCATTGCGCCGATCGCCGCCGCGCTGAACCTGTCGCGTGCCGAGGTACATGGCGTGGTGACGTTCTACCACTACTTCCGGACGCACCCGCCGGGGCGGCACGTGGTGCAGGTCTGCCGCGCCGAGGCCTGCCAGGCCCGCGGCGGGGCGACGCTGGAGGCCCATGCCAAGGCGCGTCTGGGCATCGATTTCCACGAGACGACCGCCGACGGCGCGACGACCCTCGAGGCGGTCTACTGCCTCGGGAACTGCGCAACGGGACCGGCCATCCGGGTCGACGGCCGCCTGCACAGTGGCGTGACCCCGGCCCGCTTCGACGCGCTCGTGACCGGCCAGGAGTCCAAGTGATGACCGGCCGGATCTATGTCCCGAAGGATTCGACCGCGCTATCGCTCGGCGCCGACGAGGTCGCTTCGGCGATCGCCGCGGCCGGCACCGGCCATGCCGTGGTCCGCACCGGCACCCGCGGCATGCTCTGGCTCGAGCCGCTGGTCGAGGTGGAGACGCCGGCCGGTCGCGTCGGCTACGGCCCGATGAACGAAGCCGACGTCCCGGGCGTGCTCGCCGCGATCGCCGCCGACGGGGCGCATCCGCTGTGCATAGGACTGGTCGAGGAGCACCGGTACCTGAAGAGCCAGCAGCGGCTGACGTTCGCGCGCGTCGGGATCGTCGATCCCGCGTCGGTCGCTGACTACGTCGCCCACGGCGGCTACGAAGGTCTGAAGTCGGCACTCGTGATGGCACCGCTCGACGTGGTCAAGACCGTCACCGCCTCCGGCCTGCGTGGCCGCGGCGGCGCCGCGTTTCCGACCGGCATCAAGTGGCAGACCGTGCACGACCAGGTCGCGCCGCAGAAGTACGTGACCTGCAACGCCGACGAGGGCGACTCGGGCACCTTCGCAGATCGCATGCTGATGGAAGGCGATCCGCTGACGCTGGTCGAGGGCATGACGATCGCCGGCATCGCCGTCGGCGCCACGCAGGGCTACATCTACTGCCGCGTCGAGTATCCCGAGGCGATCGCGGCGCTGCGCACCGCCATCGCCGCGGCCTACGCCGCCGGCTACCTCGGTGCCGACGTGTGCGGCAGCGGCCGGCACTTCGACCTCGAGGTGCGCGTCGGGGCCGGCGCGTACGTCTGCGGCGAGGAGACCTCGATGCTGCAGAGCCTCGAGGGCAAGCGCGGCGAGGTTCGCGTTCGCCCGCCGCTGCCCGCGATCGAAGGACTGTTCGGCCGCCCGACGATCGTCAACAACGTGATCTCGCTCGCGTCGGTGCCGGTGATCCTCGCCAAGGGCGCCGAGCACTACAAGAACTACGGCGTCGGCCGTTCGATGGGGACGCTGCCGCTGCAGCTCGCCGGCAACCTCAAGCACGGCGGACTGGTGGAGCGCGCCTTCGGCGTCACGCTGCGCGAGCTGCTGTACGACTATGGCGGCGGCTCGGCGTCCGGCCGTCCGCTCAAGGCCGTGCAGGTCGGCGGTCCGCTCGGCGCGTACGTGCCGGTGCAGCACTTCGACACGCCGATCGACTACGAGGCCTTCGCCGCGGTCGGGGCGCTCGTCGGCCACGGCGGCATCGTCGCGTTCGACGACACGGCCGACATGGCCAAGCTGGCGCGGTACGCGTTCGAGTTCTGCGCGATCGAGTCGTGCGGCAAGTGCACGCCTTGCCGCATCGGCTCGACCCGCGGCGCCAACGTCATCGACAGCCTGCTCGCCGGCGACCGGCCGGGCGAGCAGCGCCGCCTGCTGGATGACCTCTGCGAGACGATGATCCAGGGCTCGCTGTGCGGCCTGGGCGGCATGACGCCGTTCCCGGTACAGAGCGCGCTCAAGCATTTCCCGGACGACTTCGCACCGCGCCGCCGGCACTGACACCGACGCGCTCATCAGGGAAGCACCCGCATGTACGCCATAGACCACCACGACCTCGGCACGCCGCCGTCCACGTCGACGACGATGGTCGGCATCGAGATCGACGGCCGCCCGTTCTCCGTGCCGGAGGGGACGTCGGTAATGCGCGCCGCCGCGCTCGCGGGGATCAGTATCCCCAAGCTGTGCGCGACCGACAGCCTCAAGTCATTCGGCTCCTGCCGCCTGTGCCTCGTCGAGATCGAGGGTCGCCGGGGCTATCCGGCCTCCTGCACCACCCTGGTCGCCGACGGCATGAAGGTGCGCACCGAAAGCGACAAGCTCCACCAGCTGCGCAAGGGCGTCGTCGAGCTGTACGTCTCCGAGCACCCGCTCGAATGCGACGGCTGCCCGGCCGACAAGCACTGCGAGCTGCAGGACATGGCCGCCAAGCACGGCGTCACCGGCAGCCCGTACATCGCCGGCGATGCCTGCCCACCGCGCGTGACGGCCGAGTCCCGGGCCGTGACGTTCGAGGCCGACACCAGCAACCCGTACTTCAACTTCAATCCCGACCTGTGCATCGTCTGCTCGCGCTGCGTGCGCGCCTGCGACGAGACGCAGGGCACGCTCGCGCTGACCATCGCCGGCCGCGGGCTCGCCTCGCAGGTCGCCGCCAGCCAGGCGGAGCAGTTCGTCGAGTCCGAGTGCGTTTCCTGCGGCGCCTGCGTCGAGGCCTGCCCGACCGCCGCGCTGTCCGAGAAGTCGCTGCTGACCGCCGCGCGCCCGACCCGGGCGATCACGACCACCTGCGCGTACTGCGGCGTGGGCTGCTCGCTGAAGGCCGAGCTCGCCGACGGCAAGGTCGCGCGCATGGTGCCGAACCGCGAGGGCCACGCGAACCAGGGCCATGCATGCGTGAAGGGCCGCTTCGCCTACGGCTACGCCACGCACGCCGACCGCATCAAGAAGCCGATGATCCGCGCGAGCATCGCCGATCCCTGGCGCGAGGTGTCGTGGGACGAGGCGATCGGCCATGCCGCCAGCGAGTTCAAGCGCATCCAGGCCAAGTACGGCCGCGGCGCGGTCGGCGGCATCACCTCCTCGCGCTGCACCAACGAGGAGACGTGGCTGGTCCAGAAGCTCATCCGCGCCGCCTTCGGCAACAACAACGTCGACACCTGCGCGCGAGTCTGCCACTCGCCCACCGGCTACGGCCTCAAGCAGACGCTCGGCGAGTCCGCCGGCACCCAGTCGTTCACCTCGGTCATGAAGGCCAACGTGATCCTGCTGATGGGCGCCAATCCCACGGCGGCCCATCCGGTGTTCGGCTCGCAGCTCAAGCGCGCGATCCGCGCCGGCGCGAAGCTGATCGTGATCGACCCGCGCCAGATCGAGATGGTCGACGGCCCGCACATCAAGGCCGAGCACCACCTGCAGCTGCGGCCGGGCACGAACGTCGCGATGATCAATGCGCTGGCGCACGTGGTCGTCACCGAGGGCCTCGTCAAGGAGGACTACGTCGCGGCGCGCTGCGACATGGCGTCCTTCAACAAGTGGCGGGAGTTCGTCGCGCACGAACGCAATTCGCCCGAGGCGTCGGAGCCGGTGACCGGCGTCCCGGCCGCGAGCGTCCGCGCGGCGGCGCGGCTGTACGCGAGCGCCGCCAATGGCGCCATCTACTACGGCCTCGGCGTGACCGAGCACAGCCAGGGCAGCACCACGGTGCTGGGCATCGCGAACCTCGCGATGGCGACCGGCAACATCGGCCGCGAGGGCGTTGGCGTCAACCCGCTGCGCGGCCAGAACAACGTGCAGGGCTCCTGCGACATGGGCTCGTTCCCCCACGAGCTGCCCGGCTACCGCCACGTGTCGGACAACTCCGTGCGCGCGTCGTTCGAAGCGGCCTGGGGCGTCAAGCTCGACAACGAGCAGGGCCTGCGCATCCCGAACATGTTCGAGGCGGCGCTCGACGGCAGTTTCAAGGGCATGTACATCCAGGGCGAAGACCTCGCGCAGTCGGATCCGAACACGCAGCACGTGGTCGCGGCGCTCAGTTCGCTGGAGTGCCTGGTGGTGCAGGACATCTTCATGTGCGAGACCGCGAAGTTCGCGCACGTGCTGCTGCCCGGCGCGTCGTTCCTGGAGAAGGACGGCACGTTCACCAACGCCGAGCGGCGCATCTCGCGCGTCCGCAAGGTCATGGAGCCGCTGGCCGGTCTCGCCGACTGGGAGGTCACCATGCGGCTGGCGAACGCGCTCGGCTACCCGATGCACTACGACCATCCGTCGCAGATCATGGCCGAGATCGCCAGCCTGATGCCGACGTTCACCGGGGTGACGTACGAGAAGCTGGACCGCCTCGGCAGCATCCAGTGGCCATGCAACGATGCCGCACCGGAAGGCACGCCGACGATGCACGTCCAGGAGTTCGTCCGCGGCAAGGGCAAGTTCTTCGTCACCGAGTACGTGCCGTCGCGCGAGCGTTCGACATCGCGCTACCCGCTGCTGCTGACCACCGGTCGCGTGCTGACGCAGTACAACGTCGGCGCGCAGACGCGCCGCACGGCCAACAACGTCTGGCACAGCGAGGACCTGGTCGAGATCCACCCGCACGACGCGGAGACCCGCGGCGTCGAGGACGGCGACTGGATCGGCATCGCCAGCCGTGCCGGCGAGACCGTGCTGCGCGCGCACGTCACCGATCGCGTGCAGCCGGGCGTGATCTACACGACGTTCCACTTCCCGGAGTCGGGCGCGAACGTCGTGACGACCGAGAACTCGGACTGGGCGACCAACTGCCCGGAATACAAGGTCACCGCGGTCCAGGTGGTCAAGGTCGACAAGCCGCTGGACTGGCAGGTGCGGTTCCGCCAGAACCGCGACGCGCGCCTGCCGTCCCGCCAGAAGGCCCCGGCGGCCGTCTGAGCACGGCCCCGGCGCACGACTCGAGGATTAGTTCAGATGCATGCCGAGCAGCTGGTCCAGATGGTGAATGACATCAGCGCGTTCTTCGCGTCGGGAGGCACGGAGGCCGAGGCGGCCGCCGAGGTCCTCGGCCACCTGAAGCGCCAGTGGGAGCCGCGCATGCGGCGGCAGATCGTCGAGATCTGGCGGTCCGGCGGGGGCGACTTCAGCCCCGTCGGCCGTGCCGCCATCGCGCTGCTCGCGGCCGAGACGACCCGCCCGGCGGGGTAGCGTCGGCGGCCCGAATCCGCGAAACTCGGCGCCTTGGCGCCGGGTGGCGGACAAACGGACTCCCTTGCAGTATTCGACTTCCCTGACCTGGTTCCGCCGCGCAGCGCGCTTGGGCGCGCTCCTCGCCGCCATCGTCGTCGTGGTCGGCGCCTGGGTGCGCCTGACGGACGCCGGCCTCGGGTGCCCGGATTGGCCGGGCTGCTACGGCCACGTGCATCCATCGCAGGTGCTCGAGCGGCTTGCGGACGCCAACGCCGCCTACCCCAGCCGGCCGTTCGTCTACCAGAAGGCGCTGCACGAGATGGTGCATCGCTACATCGCGTCGACGCTAGGCCTGGTGATCCTCGGGCTCGCCGGATTCGCATGGTGGAACCGCCGCGATCCTGCGCAGCCGACGGCATTGCCCGCGCTGCTGGTGGGGTTGGTCTGCGTGCAGGGAGCGCTCGGTGCGTTCACCGTCACCCTGCTGCTGAAGCCGCTGATCGTCACGCTGCACCTGCTCGGCGGCCTGTCGACGCTGGGCCTGCTGTGGTGGCTGTCGCTCGCGCCTGCGCGCCGCGACGTCAAGGCCGCCGAACGGCCGGTCCGGCGCCTGGCGCTGGGCGCCTTCGCGGCCCTGGCCTGCCAGTTGCTGCTCGGCGGTTGGACCAGTACCAACTACGCCGCAGTCGCCTGTCCCGACTTCCCTACCTGCCACGGCCAGCTCGTGCCGCAGACCGACTTCGCGCACGCCTTCGTGCTGTCGCACGGTCCCGGCGTCGACTATGCCGGCGGGGTGCTCGAGCAGCCGGCCCGGACCGCGATCCACTTCAGCCACCGTGTCGGCGCACTGGTGGCCGGCTCGCTGCTGCTGCTGGCGGCGTTCATGGCGTGGCGGCGGGCCCAGAACGGGGCGGTGCGCTTCGCGGCGCTGCTCGTCGCCGCCGCCGTCGGGCTGCAGTGGCTGATCGGCGTGAACCTCATCTGGCAGGGATTCCCACTCTGGCTCGGGACGTCCCACAACGCCGGCGCCGTGCTGCTGCTGCTGGCCACGCTGAACCTGCTGCGGCAGCTCTGGCCCGCCGCGAGCACGATCCGCTTTTCCAGCGCCGACGGCCGTCGCCACAGCAGCCGGCCGCTGCACTGAGGAGGCGATGGCCTTCATGGTAGGCTGCGGGCCCGCCGGAGGATGCCCCGGCCCGACCCGGCACCCGCCCCGCTGACCCATGGTTTCCCACCCAGACACCCCCCCGATGCCCGCCAAGCGCCCGGGCTGGCGCGAGTTCCTCGAGCTGACCAAGCCCAAGGTCGTGCTGCTGATCGCGTTCACCGCCGTGGTCGGCGTGCTGCTGGCGGCGCCAGGCCTGCCGCCGCTGAAGGCCTTGCTGGTTGGCACGCTCGGCATCTGGCTCGCCGCCTCGTCGGCCGCCGCGGTCAACCACGTCATCGACCAGCGCATCGACAGCGAGATGGCGCGCACGCGCCACCGCCCGCTGCCGACCGGTTCCATGGTCGAGTCGCAGGCGGTGGCCTTCGCGCTGGTACTGGGCGCGCTGTCGATGTGGCTGCTGACCGTTTACGTCAACGCGCTGACCGCGCTGCTGACCTTCGGCAGCCTGATCGGCTATGCGATTGTCTATACGGTGTGGCTCAAGCGTGCGACGCCACAGAACATCGTGATCGGCGGCGCCGCGGGCGCGGCG
>Ga0316217_10007869_pt1 | contig 10018 bp, 7 predicted proteins | sample 1anoAmetaG_FD_203633 | JGI IMG/M metagenome (GOLD analysis project Ga0316217, IMG submission 203633) | Freshwater microbial communities from Trout Bog Lake, Wisconsin, USA - 1anoA | ecosystem: Environmental > Aquatic > Freshwater > Lake > Hypolimnion/Profundal zone | place: USA: Wisconsin... | reverse complement strand
CATGAAAGCCGGGCGCTGGCCCTACCGCCGGTTCGCTGATGGAGTGCGGCATCCGGCTGAAAAGTCCTCACTGCCCCGGGATAATGGCCGTTTTGATGTCGCCATTCCGGTTCATCATGTGGCGCAGCACCTGCTGCAAGCTGGATAGCGGGGCCTCGCCGGTGATGTAGTCGCTGCTGCGGATCTTCTTTTCGCAGATCAGGGCGAAGGCTTTGCGGACGCTCTCCGGCGTATGGTGGAAGGTCGCCTTGAGGCTGACCTCGGAGTAGTGCAGGCGGTTGGTGTCCAGCTTGACCTTGGTGCCGCTGGCGCAGCCGCCGAACAGGTTAACGGTGCCGCCTCGGCGGACCATCTCGATCGCCTGTTCCCAGGCTTCGGGCCGGCCGACGGCTTCGACGACGACATCGGCTCCGCGGCGCTCATCGGTGTAAGCGCGAACCGCTTCGACCGGATCGTGCACGGCGGTGATCTGGACCACTTCGTCGGCGCCCATGCGGCGCGCGGCGGTGACCTGCGAGTCGCGCTTGGCGACGGCGATCACGTTGCAACCGATCAGTTTGGCGATCTGCACGAACATCAGCCCGACGGGGCCGACGCCGATGACCGCAACGGTGTCGCCGATTTCCACACCGGTCTCATGCAAGCCGCGCAGAACGCAGGCCACCGGTTCCACCATGGCCGCTTCCTCGTAGCTCACGTGGTTGGGGATGGCGAGCATGTTGGTTTCAACGATGCGGCGGGGAATCTTGATGTACTCGGCGTAGGCGCCGTTGTTGAAGAGCAGGTCCTGGCAGAGATTCTCCTGGTGCTTGGAGCAGTAGAAGCAGGCCTGACAAGGCGCCGAATTGAGGGCGACAACACGCTGCCCCTTGCGGAAGCCGCGCACCCCGGCTCCCACCTCTTCGACGATGCCGGCCAACTCGTGGCCGAACAGGGCCGGGGGGACGATCATGCGCGCGTGGTAACCGCGCTGATACACCTTCAGGTCCGTGCCGCAGGTAAGCGCGACCTGGACCTTGACGAGCACTTCGCCTTCGCCGCAACGCGGGATGGGAACCTGCTCGATCTTGACGTCCTCTTTACCGTAGAGGACCGCTGCTGTCATGCGTTGATTCACGACTTATCCTTCCCACGAACTGCCCGGCTGGAATACGAGCTTCATCGTTTCCGGCCCAGGGTGAGCAGCCCTGCGCAATGCTTCGACACATTCGGAGAGGGGGAAGCGGTGGGTGACCAACCGTTCCAGGTTCGTTTCCCGTCCGAAGACAAAACGAACCGACTCTTCCTGCAGATCGACGGACGCGCTATACGACCCCAGCAGGGTCTTTTCGTCCACGCAGATAGCAGCCGGATCGATTACGGCCTCGCCACGCGACGTTTGTGCAAATAAAAGGACTCGGCCGCCAGAACGCGCTGCATCCATGGCGGTACGGATCAGACTGCTGCCACCGACGGCCAGAATCACAGCGTCGGCCCCTCGGCCCTCAGTCCTCTTCCGTATGCCGTCGATCGCATCGACCTCTGAGGCATCGATTTCAGCTCTGAGCCCAAATGACTTAGCAATTGTAAGCCTCTCGGGGAATAAATCGGAAGTTATTACCTGTGCACCGGTGTTTTTCGCCAGCAGCGAAAGGATGATTCCGATGGGTCCCTGGTCGATGACGAGCACGGTCTCATCGGGTTGCAGGCAAAGGGCTTCGATCCCTTTCATGCACGTGTTGACCGGCTCAAGAAAGGCCGCCTGCTCGAAGCTGACGGAGTCGGGGATACGCACCACGCCGCAGCGATCGATGATGCCGTTCATGACTCGGACATACTCGGAGAAGCCGCCGCCGCTGGGCTCGAAGCCGGCGGTACAGCCCACTTCCTTGTAAGTCTCGCACTGAGAGAACATCTTTTTCCGGCAGTAGAAACAGGTGCGGCAAGGCATGTGGTGGAACACCACCACGCGGTCGCCCGGAGCGTATTCCGCTCGTCCGGCCCCAACGGCCACCACGACGCCGGAAGTTTCGTGGCCGAAGATGCGCGGGGCGGAATGCGATCCCGATGAGATCTTCTTCAAATCGGTGCCGCAGATGCCGCAGGTGTGGACGCGAAGGAGCAGTTCACCGGGGCCGATATCGGGCACCGGAACCGTCTCGTGTACCACCTGGTCAATGCCGCGATAGACCACCGCCTGCATATGGCGCGGGATCGCAGCTACCGTCTTCGTGGCTTCTACTCCCTTAATCGAAGCCCTGGTTGGTGTCACCGTCGTCAACTTGTCACCTGGTCGTGCCGGCTGGGCGCCCCTGTTGCAATAGAACCCGGCGCCGGAGGCAAAGTCTCCTGCAACCCAGATAAAGCCCGGCACAGCGTTTGTGAAGCTCTCCCTCGATTGGATGCCAGACGGCCCACGGCGAACCATTTTGTGGGCCGCAAGGCGGCATGGAGCACAAAGCGCGCCGTACGAAAGCGTCCCTCCCGGTCGACGAAACGGCCCAAATCCGGGAGGCCGAGGCTGAATTCGTCGGAAATGGCCTTGACGACCACTAGGCCGATGCCATGGGCGCGGGCGGCTTCGGCCACAGCCACAGCTTCCATGTCGACGGCGTGGGCCTGGAAGCGGCGCACGAGGTCGGCCTTGGCATCGCGGCCGGTAATGCGTTCGGCGGTAACCAGCACGGCGCCCTCGCCGCTGGGTTGGCCATCTTCGCCCAGGAAGAACTTCTCGCCGGTGGCGGCCGAAACGACGACGCTCGGCATGACCAGCGCCCCGCCCTTGAGCCACGAGGTGAGCGCCCCGGCAAATCCGGCCGATACGAGCCAACTCGGGCTCTCGACGGCAATCAGGGCCTCGACGGCACGGCGGGCAGCCGCCACTCCGATGCCGGCGCAAACCACGACTGCCGTCGGGCATTCGTAGCTACGGTAGGCACCGCGCACGGCGGACCACTCACGCCAGCCCGGCTGACGCACCAGCGGCCGGATTTCGTCTTCCATGGCGCAGATGATGGCGATTCTATGCACGGCCACCGCCCGCTGACGCCGCCCCGGCTTGCGAAGGACCGACATAGCCGCGCTCCTGAAACCAGGCTACCGCGCGCGCCAGCGCGGCCTCGGCGGGCAAGACCTTGAAACCCAGCTCCCGCTCGGCCTTGGCTGAGGAAACAAACATCTTCTTGCGCCCCATGCGGATGGCGTCCAACACGACGCGCGGCTCGCGGCCGAGCAGGTGGCCGGTGAAACAGGTGTCGAATACGCCGGCGACAAGTGCCACGGCCCAGGGCAGGCGTACCTTGGGGGCCGCCAGCCCGGTGATAGCGGCCAGCTTGTCCAGAATTTGTTTGAGGGTGAGGTTCTCGCCGCCGAGGATGTATCGCTGGCCCGGAATTCCCTGCTCGAGCGCCTGCAGGTGCCCGCGTGCGCACTCGGTGACGTCGACCAGGTTCAGCCCGGTGTCGATGTAGGCGGGCATCTTGCGGCGGAGGAAGTCGAGGATGATCTGTCCGGTGGGCGTGGGCTTGATGTCCTGCTCGCCGACCGGCGTGGTCGGGTTGACGACGACGACGTGCGGCGCGCAGAGGGCAATCTGCTCGGCCAGAAATTTGGAGCGCTTGTAGTGGCCGATCATGTTGGCGAGCGAGACGGGCGATTGCTCGTCGGTAAGGGCGCTGGTCCCGGTAAAGCCCATGGTGGCGACGCTGCTGGTATAGACGACGCGGCGCACGCCGGCGGCGGCCGCAGCGGCAATCAGCGCCCGGGTGCCCTCGACGTTGGACTCATACATCTGGCGCGGATCGCGGCACCAGAGGCGGTAGTCGGCAGCGACGTGAAAGACGGCCTCGCAGCCCGACATGGCTTTTTGCAGAAAGCCGGGATGTCGCAGGTCGCCGGTGACGCGCTCGGCCGAGAGGGCGTCGATATTTTCCGTGCGGCTGCTGGCGCGCACGAGTAGGCGCAGATCCGCACCGGACTCGGCCAGCAGACGGGCAACGTGGCTGCCCACAAACCCGGTCGCGCCTGTTACGAATATCTTCAAATGGTTCCGCTCTTCCCTGTTCCGCTCGCCTTCAGGCGGCTCCACAACGTTACAGGTGCCCCAGCTTCCGCGCCGCGCCAAGCGGCGCTAACCTGGGGACGCAGCAACGCTACAGCAGGTTCCAGACGGCCAGTTTCCAGGTGTCGCCCCATTGAGCATCGCAGCCGGCGGCGGCATTGGATTCAAAGCCGGAGTGCACCATGCAGTTCTCGCAACGCGGATCCTTGCCGAAACCGTAGCTATCCCATGCCGTTTTTTCCATCAGCTCGCGGAAAGTTGCGTAGTGCTCGTCGGTGATGAGGTAGCAGGGTGCCTTCCAGCCCTTGGTGTTGTATGTGGGCATGCCCCAGGCCGAGCAGCTCAGTTCGCGGTCGCCAGCGAGAAACTCCATGTAGATCGGCGTATCGCTCAAGGGGAAGCGCTTGGCGAACGCTTTAATATCCTTGAACTTGGCGCGGATCATGGAGCGGTCGAGGAATATCTCCTTGGTCTGCACGGCGCCGTAGGAATAGCCAGGCGACAAGGTGTGTCCGTCGACGCCGAGCGCATCGAGATACTCGTAAAGCGCCTCGATTTCGCGCATGTCGGTTTCCGCATAGACGGTGGTGTTGCTGGTCACCTGGAAGCCGGCAGCCTTGGCGGCCTTGATGCCCTCGATGGCCGTGTCGAAGACGCCTTCGCGCTCCACGGCGGCATCATGGGAACGTTTCATGCCGTCGAGGTGCACGTTGAAGAAGAAATGCGGGTCGGGCTTGAACTCGCCGAGGCGCTTGGTCATGAAGACGCCGTTGGTGCACAGGTAGATGTACTTCTTGCGCGCCAGCAACGCCTCGGTCAGGCGTCCGATCTCTTTATAGATCAGCGGCTCGCCACCGCAGATGGAGACGACCGGAGCGCCGCACTCGTCGACCGCGTGGAGGCATTGCTCGACGGGAACGATCTGCCGGAGGGTGCCCTCGTACTCGCGAATGCGCCCGCAGCCGGTGCAGGTCAGGTTGCAGGCATGGAGCGGTTCGAGCATCAACACGATCGGAAAGCGCTTCTCTCCGGCCATCCGCTTGCCCACGACATATTTTGCTAAATCAAACGTTTTCTTTAATGAGTGCCGCATCGAACTCCGTTTCCCCTAGCTCGGCCTCTGCCCGTCGCCTTTGCTCCTGAGAAAAGTCGCAATTGCCAGCAACGGAAAATACTCGGGATACATGTGATATTTGAGGTAAAAAACGCGCGGAAAGCCCGTGCCTGTGTACCAGTCGTCGTCCCATCCGCCGTCGGACTTCTGGGTGGCAAGCAGGTACTCGACGCCACGGTCCACACATTCACTGCGCAGATCTCCGGCAGCCAGCAGGCCGAGGACAGCCCAGGCGGTCTGCGAAGGCGTGCTCGGTCCCTGGCCGCGCAATCCGGGATCGTCGTAGGAGCCGACGGTCTCGCCCCATCCGCCGTCGGGATTCTGTATGCTGCGCAGCCACTCGGCTGCCTGCTGGATGTAAGGCTCGTAATGATCTTCGCCCACCGCCTCCAGGCCGCGCAGGCAGAGGAAAGTGCCGTAGATGTAGTTGACGCCCCAGCGCCCGAACCAGCTGCCATCGGATTCCTGATGCGCCTTGATGAACTCCACGCCCTTGCGGACCGCCGGGTGATCGCTGCGGTAGCCATAGGCGGCCAGCATTTCGACGACGCGTCCGGTGATGTCCACCGTGGGCGGGTCGAGCATGGCGTTGTGGTCGGCGAAAGGCACGTACTGGAAAACCATCCGGGTATTGTCCTTGTCGAACGATGCCCAGCCGCCGTCCTTGCACTGCATGGAGAGAACCCAAGCGATGGCGCGCTCGACGGACTCGCGCTGGTACCGCTGGTTGGGATGCTCCACCAGGTTCAGCGCGAGGTTGACCTGCGCCGTGTCATCCACATCGGGGTAGAACTCGTTGTTGAACTCGAAGTACCAGCCGCCCGGAGCGGTGTCGGGATTCTTCACCGACCAGTCGCCCTTGTGGGTGACCTGCTTCTTGAGCACCCAGTCGGCGGCCTTGACCAGGCGCGGATCGTTGCGGGCGACACCGGCCTCGCCGAGGGCGAACATGGCGTAAACGGTGTCCCACACCGGCGACTTGCAGGGCTGCATGCGGAAAGTGCCGGCTTCCTCGATGCCGAGCGCCTCGAATTCGTCAATGGCGCGAATCACCTGCGGATCGTCGAGCGAGTAGCCAAGGCAGCGCAGCGCAATGATCGAGTTCATGATGCCGGGATAAATCGCGCCCAGGCCGTCGCTCATCTCGAGGCGTTCCAGCATCCAGCGCTCGGCCTTGTGCAGCGCCATGGCGCGCAGCGGGCGAATGTGGATGCGCTCGAAGAAATGCACCAGGTTGTTCAGGACGAGGAAGAAGTTGCGCCAGGAGATCAGGCGCTTGTCCCAGGCCAGACCGAGGGGGATGTTGTGCATGTCGCCGCCGGGGAACAGCTCCTGAATGCCCATCTGCGCCGGCAGCTTGCGAAACGGCTTCCGGGCGTAGGCAATCGAGAGCGGCACCAGGATAGCGCGCGACCACGATGAAATCTCGTAAATGTTAAACCAGAACCAGTTGGGAAACAGCACGATCTCGGGCGGAATGGCCGGAACCGAGCGGTAATCGTACTGTCCCATGAAGCAGAGATAAACCTTGGTGAAGGTGTTGACGGCGGTGACGCCGCCCATGGCTTCGATTGCCTGGCGGGCGCGCGCGAGGGCCGGGTGTTCGGCGGCGTAACCGGCCATCTTCAGGCCGAAGTATGCCTTCACGGTGGCGCTTACGTTGCGCGGACCACCGTCAAAGATAGGCCAGCCGCCATCGGGGAGCTGGTGCTGCAGAATCTGGTGGGCGGCCTTGCAGATCTTCTCGTCGCTGCCGGTACCCAGCAGGCGGCAAAGCAGAATGTAGTCGGACTGGAGGGTAGTATCGGCGCCCAGTTCGCCGCACCAGTAGCCTTCCTCGTGCTGAATGGAGAACAGGTAGCCGATCGCGGCATCGCGCGCTTCCTTGATCCGCTCCAGCAGCCCCTTCCGGAGACTTGTGCGCGGGGCTGCTGCCGATACTTGTGGTGGTTCGACCATGCTTTAGCCCTCCGCGTGAACCTCAGGAGCCGCCCCGATGGCTTCCAGAATCTCGCGGGGCAGGCCGAAACGCACGTGTTCCGGCATTACTTCCAGCTCCCGCACGTTGGTAAAGCCCTCCTGCACGAGAAAGGTAATGGTTTCTTCGACCAGGCACTCAGGGGCCGAGGCACCGGCGGTGAGCGCAACGGTGATCACGCCGTCCAGCCAGGAGCGCTGAATGGAGCGGAAGTTCTCAATCAGGTGGGCCGCGGTTCCGAGGTTGCGGGCCACCTCCACCAGGCGGTTGGAGTTGGAGCTGTTGGTGGAGCCGACAACGAGCAGCAGGTCGGCTTCAGCGGCGACGTCTTTGACCGCCGTCTGGCGGTTCTGCGTGGCGTAGCAGATGTCCTGTGCGGCTGGTCCCTTGATGAGGGGGAATTTGCGGCGCAGGGCCTCGATAATGCCGGCGGTCTCGTCCAGGCTCAGGGTGGTCTGCGTGAGATAGGCGACGCGGGCGGTGTTCTGCACGACCAGCTTGGCAACGTCGGCAACCGAGCTGACAACCTGCGTGACTGCGGGTGCCTCGCCCAGCGTGCCGATCACTTCGTCGTGGTCGCGGTGGCCGATCAGGATGAGCGAATAGCCCTCGCGGGCAAAGCGCGCAGCCTCGACGTGAACCTTGGTGACCAGCGGACAGGTGGCGTCGATGACGCGCAGCCCGCGACGCTCGCTGGCTTGCCTCACTTCCGGTGCAACTCCGTGGGCGCTGTAGATCACCATGCCGCCGTCGGGGACTTCGTCCACTTCATCCACAAAAACCGCGCCCTTGGCCGATAACTCTTCCACCACAAAGCGGTTATGCACGATCTCTTTACGGACAAAGATGGGCGGGCCGAAACTCTCGAGGGCGATGCGCACGATGTCGATGGCGCGCACTACGCCCGCACAGAAGCCGCGGGGCTTCAGCAGAAGTAAGGTCTTAATCTCGCTCGCGCTCATATGGTTCAACGACTCACAGCTATTCTAAATGCCGGCCTGCCAATTGGTTTTCCCAGATAATGCAAGATTAACCTACGGGGCTGCGCTCGGGATAGCGCAAATAACACAAACGGCAGCATTTAACATTCGATGGCAATTCCTGCCAGTGAACGGGCAAAGCAGGCTGAACAACCTGCGAAGAAGTCGGAAAAGCATCTCCCTCGCGGGCTGAAGCCCGCTCGGAATGACAAATCCAAAAGCACCTATTGGCACGAGTAAACTCTTGCGCTGATACCAACCTTCTTCTTCCCGCAACGCATCAGGCGAGTCGGCGCGAGACCAGGCCGAAGTTGGCCGCGTGCCGCCTGGAATTCAGGCGTTAGCCTTCAGCATCTGGGCCGCGTTCTTGAGCGCAACCTCGGTGACGACTGCGCCGGAGAGCATCCGGGCCACTTCCTGCCGCCGCTCCGTCATTTCCAGCCGCTGCACCTGAGTGCGCGCCTTGCCGCCGACTTCCCTCTTCTCAATCAGGTAGTGCTCGTCGGCAAAGGAGGCGACCTGCGGCAGGTGGGTGATGCAGAGCACCTGGAAGCTCTGGCCGAGCGACTTCAGCTTGCGCCCGACCGCCTCGGCGGCACGGCCGCCGATGCCGGTGTCGATTTCGTCGAAGACCATGGTGGTCGCCGGGGCCTTGCGACGCTCGCTGCGCGGCGAACCCCCGCGGGCCACCACCACTTTGAGCGCCAGCATGACGCGGGAGAGTTCGCCCCCCGAGGCTATGTCCTCTACCGGGCCCAATGGCTCTCCGGGGTTGGTGGAGATCAGGTAGGCGACGCGGTCGAGGCCGGTGGCGGTCCAGTCCTCTTCATGGTCGGAGCCGCTGACTTCGATCTTGAAGTGGACCTTCATGGCCAGGTCGGTCATTTCGGACTCGGCCTGCTTTTCGAGCAGGTGAGCAGCATCGAAGCGCCGGGCTGAGACTTTGCGCGAGAGGCGGAGATACTCCTCGGCCGCCGCGGACTGCTTCCGCCGGAGGTCGGCCAGGGCTTCGTCCTTGTGTTCGATCTCGGCGAGGCGCCGCGCCGCGTCGGCGCCGTAGGCGATCACCTGCTCCAGCGAATTGCCGTACTTGCGCTTGAGGCGGTCAATGAGCGCCAGGCGGTCTTCGATCTCCGCCAGGCGCTCGGGCGAGGCGTTGATGTGGTCGGCGTAGTCGCGCAGCGACGAGCCGAGGTCTTCGACGGTAATGCGCGCCGAATCCAGCGCCGTCGCCGACTCGCGGAAGTTCTCGTCAAAACGGCCCAACTCTTCGAGGTTGCGGATAGCCGAACGGATTTGGGCTGCCGCCGACCCGTTGCCGTCGTAGAGCTGCTCGAAGGCCGACATGGCCGCCGTGTAGATGCGCTCGGCGTTGGCGAGTACGCGCTTCTCGCTCTCCAGTTGCTGGTCCTCGCCCGGCTCGAGCTGTGCAGCTTCGATCTCTTTCTTCTGAAACGACCAGAGATCAACGCGGCGGAGGCGGTCCTGCTCGCCGGTCTCCAGTTCCGTGATGTGGGCGCCAAGTTCCTGCCAGCGGGCGAAGGCTTCGGCCACGGGCGATGCGTCGATACCGGCAAAGTCGTCGAGCAGACGGAGGCGCGCCTGACCGTCGAAGGCAAAAGCAAACATCGACTCGGCCTGCGAATGGATGGTCCCCAGCCAGGGCGCAAGCTGCTTAAGCACGGTGACAGTGGCGGGCTGATTGTTGATCCAGACACGGCCCTTGCCGCCGGCAGAGATCTCGCGGCGGACGATGAGTTCGTCGCCGTTCGAGTCGAGCCCGTTAGTCTCGAGGATGGTGTCGACCGCGGCATCTTCGACGGCGAAGACTCCGGCCACCACGGCTTTTTCCGTGCCGTGGCGGACCACGTCGGAGGAGGCCTTCTGCCCGAGCAGCAGCCCGAGCG
>Ga0316217_10007867_pt1 | contig 10019 bp, 9 predicted proteins | sample 1anoAmetaG_FD_203633 | JGI IMG/M metagenome (GOLD analysis project Ga0316217, IMG submission 203633) | Freshwater microbial communities from Trout Bog Lake, Wisconsin, USA - 1anoA | ecosystem: Environmental > Aquatic > Freshwater > Lake > Hypolimnion/Profundal zone | place: USA: Wisconsin... | reverse complement strand
CCTACCCATCCAAAACCTTGCCGCGGGGTGGAGCAGCCCGGTAGCTCGTCAGGCTCATAACCTGAAGGCCGCAGGTTCAAATCCTGCCCCCGCAACCAAGTTTACCCAATAAAATCAGACGCCACACACCATTCCCCGAGAAATCGGGGCATTTTTTTTGATTTTTCGCGACAGATCCGCGACAAATGCTCCCCCCACTTGTCGCGAGCCTTGTCGCAGCCATGCCTCGTAAGCGTTCCCAAGCCTCCCCCGCAAAGACCGGCCGCACGTGGTCGCCCATCTCGGGCTTGACTATCACCGAGCGTGGGCCAAAGCAGTTCCAGGCTCGCGTGCGCCGCACAGGGCGCGCTGCGCAGACGAAGACGTTCGACACCGCCGCTGAGGCCGAGGCTTGGGGCGTGAACGTCGTCGACGGTTTCAACCGCAACACGTTCGTGGACCGCCGGAAGGAGACGCGCACGACGCTCGCCGACGTTCTGGAGCGGTACAAGGACTTGGGCCTGAAAAATCTAAAGTCGGCCGTGCAGGCGCGAAGCCAGATCGACCAACTTCTCAAGACCGACCTGGCGCCGCGCTTCGTCGGCGAGATCGGTTCGGCCGACGTGATGGCCTGGCTGCGCATCCGACGGGCGTCGAAGGTTCGACGCAAGAAGCGTGACGAGAGCGGCCGGATCGTCAAGGCGAAGGCCGGCCGTCGGCTCGTGGTCCAATTCGACGAGGCGCCGATCGGCGAGAAAACCGTCCTAAACGAGCTGATGCGTCTCTCTGCCGCCTTCGTGTTCGCTCGCACCGAAATGGGGCTGGAAGGGCTGCGCAACCCCGTGGACGACATCCCCGCGAAGGAAAAGCCGAAGCGGCGCGAGCGCAACCGCCGGCTACGTGGCGGCGAAGAACAGCGGCTATTAGAGGCGTGTCGTGAGAGTCGCTGTAAGCCGCTCGGCGCAATCGTCGAACTCGCCTGGGAAACAGCGTGTCGTCGTGGCGAGATTCTCGAACTCCTGCGCTGGGAGGACATTGACCTTGAGGGTCGAACGGCGAAGCTGCGCGGCACAAAGTCGTCAGACGGCTCCTACCGAGAGCGCACGATCGGCCTGTCGTCGCGTGCTATCGAAATCCTCTTGGCTGCACCTCGTGCTGCCTCTGGGAAAGTGTTCTCGAACCGTGCCGATAGCATTTCTCGAAACTTTCGTGCGGCGTGCGAGCGGGCCGGCATCAAAGACCTCACGTTTCATGACCAGCGCTCGGAGGGTGCCTCGCGAATGGCTGGCGAGCGGGGACTCGATATCGTCGAGCTTGCAGAGCAGGGAGGCTGGAGATCGCTCCAGGTTCTGAAAAAATACTACCGACCGGACCCACGGCGGATTGCGGCAAAACTCGACGGAGGGGCGTGATGTGCTAGTCTCCGGCGTAGCGGACTTTGGCGGCGTCGCTCGGCAAAGTGCGGCAGGTTGCGACGGGCGGCGGCGTTGCGCGGCGGTGGTGACAGGGTTCCTTGACCGGTGAACACCGTAGACGACTTTCGCTGAACGGGGCCGGCGAACTAGAAATACTGGGGCTATGTCCTCCATCGTGTAGCCTTTATCTCCCCAGCGCTTGCGGCCGAAGTCGCGATCGAGGTGGGAAGGGTGGCGCGTCCAGCGGCGAAGCTCGTGGATGCCGGTGGCGTAGTAGGCTTCCGGGCTCTTGAACGTTTCGAACGGGGGCAACTGCACATATTCGGGCTCGATGGCGTAATAGGCTCGGTTGCCGCCATGGCGGATGGTGACGCGGGTGGCGGCGATGATTTGCTCGGCCGCCTGGTGGCGCTCCATCGTGGTGAGGGTCGGGGCCTCGGGCTTGGCGTGATAGTGAGCGGGCAGGCCTTCGCACTGCTCCACGTTGAAAACCGTGTAGCCCTTCAAAAGCGGATCTGGCGCTCGGTCGTCTCGCCGCAGTCGGCGGTTTCCTCGGATCGTGCTGCCGGCATAGACGGCAAGCTCGCCCGTCTCGCCCTTGCGGACATGCCCGCCAAGTTCAAGCGCCTAGCGGGAGGTAAGCCACATGGGCGAGGCGTAGCCCTTCGCGCATGCGGCAACCCAGAGCATGAGCACGTTGATGCCCTGATAGGGGACGCCGCTATGGCGTAGCGGGCGGACGATGCGCCCCTCGGTGTTGCCCGCGCTTCAATGCTAGTGCCAGGGCCTGACGCCCTTTTCCAAGTCAGCAACAATTTTGTTGGTGAGGCGGCTATAAACGTCTTTCACTTCAGTCATTTGCCAGCGCTCCTTTTTCGTTAGAGGCCGGGTTCAGGCCCCGTCCTGAACCCCTGGCTTCGCCGAGAATGGGGAGGGTGGGGCAATGGAAATCGATGCGGGTGGAGCGGGCGCACAAGCGCAGCGCGGAGCCACGGCCGTGCCGATTTCCGTTGTGGGGAGGTGAGGGGCAAAGCCTCTTGCCTCCCCCATGACGCGACCGGAACGGACGCTCGCCAGGGAAGCCAAGGCAGCGCCTTGCCCTATCGCGGCGCTCGCGCCGCCCAAGCGTCAGGGGCGGAAGCCGAAGGGCCGAGACGGCTTGCGGGCTCGGTTCACGACGACCCGCCGCGAAGCGGGACGCCCCCCGCTTGCGTTCCCTGGTGCTGCGGTGTAGCGCGGCCCCGGCCGTTTTCGACAACGCATTGATTATAAAGGTCTTATTATAAAGGAAATTGAACTTATGAAACCCGATGATATCGTAACCTGGCCCGGCATCGGCGCTATGACGCTCCGCTCAGCGATTCGGCGCTTCAAGGCGCTGCCTGCGGGCCAGGCCTTAGCGGTGAGCCTGCTGTGCGACGGCGACCCTTCGCTGGTGGAGCCCGCTGACCTCGAAGCGCTGGCGAAGCTCCCTGAATATCAGGGGGACGACGACTAAGGCTCCAGCGCTCCCGCGGGGCCATGCGTCCGGCGGGAGCGCGAAGGATATTGGCGAAGGTGCGCGTGCTGATGAAACTACATCACTGACGGTGTGTTATGGCGACGGTCGAGGACTCAAACGAAGGAAAAGCCTGCGACGCGATCCTGCGCCACATCGAGGCGCGGGACGGTCATACGCGCAGTGAGCTGAGTTTCCCGGAGAAGGCGCACGATGTCGGGCCGGTGGAACTGGTCTGCAAAGTCGGGCCGCAGCTCTACGCCTTCGAGCATTCGCGGATTGAGCCGTTCGCCGGGCATATCCTGTTGAGAAGGAATTCGAGCGCCACTTCAAGCCGCTGATGGAGATGGTGGGAGACCAGCTGCCGGCGGACGACCGCTTCGAACTGCATCTGCCGTTTGGGGCGCTCAGCGGCAAACATGACCGCGACGTGCGGCCGATTCATGAAGCGCTCGCGGCATGGATTATCGCGACTGCGCCGACGCTGCCGGTGGCCGAAATTGGCCGCGTCGTGTTGCCGGTGCAGAAGGTGCGCGTGCCGGGAGTGCCGTTCAAGGTGTCGCTGCATCGCTGGAAGCGCAACGGGTTCCCGGTGCCGTTTCATGTTGTACATCAGGTGAAGTCGGACATAGAGCCGGAACGGCTCGCGCGTATCGAGGCCGCCTACGGCAAGAAGCTCGGCAAGCTGCTGAAATGGAAGGCGCGGGGCGTACGCACGGTTCTCATCCTGGAAGAGGACGATATCCAGCTCACGAACCATTTCCGTATGGGCGACGCGCTGATAGCGATCGAGGCGACCCGAACGGAGCGCCCCGACGAGGTCTACCTGATGAGCACCGGCGTGAGCGTGTGGTTCGCGGTACCGCTGCGCGTTGGCGATACGAGTTTCTACGACCTTGAGCTTGAGCAGCGCTACTGGGAGACCGACCCCGGCAAGCTGGACAATATCACCGGGGCGCGCCGGCCGGCCGAGCCGCCCGCGGCGTGAGCAGCCCCACGATAGACACGTTGGACGGTGGGTGCCCGGCTCGGATGTGGTCTCGCCTATCGCAGGCTGGCAGAAGGGCGTACTTCAGCGAATGGCAGGGGAAGTTCTTGATATGTTCTTAACTTTCGCATAGGCTTGGCGGCCTGAGGAAGACTACAAGTCCCTATGACCATCGAGCGGCGCTTTGACATACCGCTGGTTGCCTCCCTTGCCCTCAAGGAGAAGCAGATCCAGCAAAATTACCGGCCTATCATCGCGGTCCATAAATGGTTCGCGCGCAGGCCCGGGACCCTGTTTCGCGCCTTGCTGCTGTCGGAATTCCTCGATCAGCGCCTCGACGAAACCTACTTCAACGGCCACGACTTCGCGGGCAAGCGCGTAGCCGACCCTTTCATGGGTGGCGGGACGCCTCTGATAGAGGCCAACCGTGTTGGCTGCGACGTGCTCGGCGTCGATATCAACCCGATGGCCGCTTGGATCGTGCGCGAAGAAATCGAGCATCTCGATCATGCGGTGTATCGCAAGGCCGCCACCAAGCTGGTGGCGACGCTCGATCGCGATATCGGCGAGCTGTACCGGACCGATTGCCCTGCCTTTGGCGACCGGGACGTGCCGGTCAAATATTTCCTCTGGGTGAAAACCATCCCGTGCGAGACGTGCCGGGCCGAAGTCGATTTGTTTCCCGGCTACCTGCTGGCCGAAGACGTGCGCCATCCCCGCAACGTGCTGGTCTGCGCCCATTGCGGAGAGCTAAACGAAACGGCCGATCTCGGCCATCCCGGCTCCTGCGCACACTGCAAGGAAAAGCTTCTGGTGAGCGGCCCGGCGAAGCGCAATCGTTGCGCCTGCCAGGTCTGCGGGGTGGAGGCGAAATATCCGCGTAAGGGCGCGGGGCCGCTCGGCCGTCGCCTGTTCGCGGTTGAGTATACGAACCCCGAGCGCAAGGGGGAATACAAGGGCCGGCTGTTCAAGAAGCCCGATGCGAAGGATTTGGCGCGCGCCGAGAAGGCAAGCAAGCGAGCGCGCGCACTCGAATATCGGTTCGCCCCTGAACAGGAAATCCCGGCCGGCGATGAAACGGACCGGCTGCATCGCTGGGGCTATCGCACCTATCGCGAACTGTTCAATGACCGCCAGCTGCTGGGATTGGAGCTGAGCTGCCGGCTCATTGCGGCGGTGAAGGACACGCGCATCCGGCATGCGCTCGCCACGAACCTGTCGGACCTGCTGCGCTACCAGAACACGCTCTGCCGTTATGACACGATGGCGCTCAAGTCGCTGGACATCTTCTCGGTGCACGGCTTTCCGGTGGGGCTTGTCGAGTGCGAGTCCAACCTGATCGGCAGCGTCAGCGGCACCGGCGTGAATGTCGGCTCCGGCGCCTGGGCCAACATCATCGACAAATACGCCAAGGCGAAGCGCTATTGCGATGCGCCGTTTGAGGTGCAGCACCAGGGCGGCCGGAAGGTCCAGGTGCCGGTGAAGGGCGAATGGATTGGCGAGATCCGGCCCGGCGCACGCTCGCGCGAGGTGAACATTCGCTGCGCGAGTTCGACCGACTTTAAGCTGGAGCCCGGCAGCCTCGATGCGGTGTTCACCGACCCGCCTTACTTCGGCAACGTCCAGTATGCCGAGCTGATGGATTTCTGCTTTGCCTGGCTGCGCCGGCTGGTCGGAACCGAGGCGGAAGGGTTTGACCGGGAATCGACGCGCGCTGCTGACGAGCTGACGGTCAACGTCACCGAAGGCCGCGACCTCGCGCATTTCACCGAAGGCATGGCGCAGGTCTATAAGCTGATGGCGCGGGCGCTGAAGCCCGGCGCGCCGCTCGCCTTCACCTACCATCACAACAAACTTGAAGCGTATCATTCGATTGGGGTGGCCATTCTCGATGCGGGCCTCACCTGCTCGGCGAGCCTGCCGTGCCCGGCGGAAATGGGCGGCTCGATCCATATCCACGGCACGGGCTCCTCCATCATCGATACCGTGTTCGTCTGTCGGGTGAACGGCGAGGCGAACCGGCGGCATATCTTCGGCTCGATGGAAGAGCTAACGCGCATCGTGCGCGATGAGCTGGGGCAGCTACGCCTGGCCGGCGTCAAGCCCAGCATGGGCGACATACGCTGCATCACCTTCGGCCATCTCACCCGCATGGCGATCTGGACGCTGCGGCCGTCCTGGAACGCGTCCGCGTCCACCTCCGACAAGCTCGCCCGATTTGCCGGGGCCCTCGGGGCCCTAGGGCACTATCAGTCGGTCATCGACACGCTGGCGTCACCCGCCGAGGGCCGCAACGCCTCGCTGCAAAACCTGCCTCTGTTCCATAAGGATGAACGCGATGCCGTCGCGTTTTGAGGCGGATTTTTCCGATGCGGCCCTCGACCTCGATACGTTTATCGATGAGGTGTTCGGCGAGCTGAAATCCGGCTTCCTGGAGCTTCCCAAGGGGCAGGGGTTCGTCGAGTATCCGGTATTCGAGGCGGGCTATCAGGCGCTCAAAAAGGCGACCGCCGGCTTCACCTCGGTCGATGCGGCCGAGGTGACCGCCGCCATCTACGCGACGCCGATCGCCTTCATCGTGCTGCGCACCGTCATGGGATTCACCCCCTCCGAATGGGCCGACGTCACGAAGGAGCGCACGGGCGTTGTCGTCGACCAGGGCGCGGCGCGCACCATGGACCGGCGTATCCGGGTTGCGCCGATGGCCCCGCTCAAAGACAAGGGCTCACTCACTGACCAGCGGCTCAAGGCGATGATTGTCGCGGCCGTGCAGACCTTGGAGGAGGGCGTGGGGGATGTCGACCGCGCCGTTATCCTGCATCGGCTCGATAAGGTGGACACGGCGGAAGGGCTCGCAAGCATCCGGCCGATTGCCGATTTGGGCGTCCCATACCCCGTGCTGCTCTATGAACGCTTCCTCGGCCGGCCGTTTGCCGGGCACCGCGACTCGGTGAGCGAGCTGGTGGGTGACGTCGTCGAAAGCGCCGTCGAAGACGTGCTGAGCAAGGTGGGTGTAAGCTACCGCAAGACGAAGCGCGCCGAGCGCATCACCGGGTTCGACCAGGCCCCGGATTTTATCGTGCCGGACGAATTCAACCCGGCGGTCGTCATCGAAGCCAAGCTCACGGAAGACGACGGCACGGCGCGCGACAAGGTCACGCGCGTCCAGCGGCTGAGCACACTGCGCGACGAGAGGGGTCAGCATTACGACGTCGTCGCCTGCATCGCCGGCCGTGGCTTCAAGGTGCGGCGCAACGACATGCGCCGGCTGCTCGTCGCCACGAAGGGAATGGTGTTTACGCTGGCCTCGATTGAGCATCTGGTGGCGCATACGCGCATCCGCGATTTTGTGACACGGCCTCTGCCGGGCGGCCAGCCATGACGCGTGGGCCGAGCAAAAAGGCAGGCGATGCGAACGGCACACTGCGCGATATCGGCGCGCCGAGTTGCACGGGACCCGTGAGCGCGGACCAAACCACCATTGGGTTGCGGTTTCCGCCACAACAGCAAATCTTGCTCTACTCCGGCGCGCAATGGGAAGAGTTCGTTGAGGAGTGGGCACATTTCTGCCTGAAGCCCATCTATGTCAGCGTCCGGCGCTTCACCGGGGCCGGGGATCGCGGCGTCGATGTTGCCGGTTTTACGGATGCTGACGGGCTGCAAGGGGTTTGGGACAATTATCAATGCAAGCATCTAGACAAGCCGCTGGCTCCCTCGAAGGCATGGGTTGAGCTGGGCAAAATCCTCTGGCATTCCTTCAAAGGCGACTATCGCGCGCCCCGCGCCTATTTCTTTGTCGCCGCGCGCGGCGTCGGGACGACGCTGGCAGCTCTCCTGGCGGACAGCGCCAAGCTCAAGAAAGAATTGGTCGCCAACTGGGACGGTTATTGTCGCAAGGGCATAACGGATACCCAGGAGATCGCCCTCGAAGGCGCGTTCCTTGCCTATGTCGAGGCGTTTGATTTCGGTATCTTCGGCATGAAGACCACCCTTCAGCTGATTGAAGATCACCGGCGCTGCCCACATCATGCGATGCGCTTTGGCGGGGGACTTCCCGAACGTGCGCCGCCGGCGGTGCCGCCCGATGATATCGGGCCGGCAGAGAGCCGGTATGTCGAACAGCTCTTTGCGGCTTATGGAGATCACACCAAGGCCGTCGTTGCCGATAGCGCGGCGCTGAAGCCATGGCCCTATTTGCAGTCGCACTTCGAGCGTCAGCGCGCGGCCTTCTATCATGCCGAGTCGCTGCGCATATTCGCCCGCGAAAGCGTACCGCCCGGCACATTTGAATCGCTTCAGGAGGACATCTATACGGGCGTTATCGACACGCACGATGTCGGACACCCTGACGGATACCTGCGTGTCTGTGCCGTGACGAAGGCAGCGCGTGACCTTCAGATCACGTCCAATCCGCTGATTACGAGGTCGAAACCGACCGATCGCGATGGGATCTGCCACCAGCTCGCCAATGAGAACAGGTTGCTATGGAAACGTCCGTAGCACGGGGCCGCAGGCCCTCCACCTTCAACGGCCCGCTTGAGGCCGGCGTGAGGACGGTTGCGATCTTGGGGACCGCCTTCCCATTAGCTTTCGACCTTCAGCGGTTGGTGGCATTCGATTACCTGCTGGTACATACCGCTGACATCGGCGGTCCTGAGAGCTTGCACCCCCCTGTGCCGTTGCAGTCGGCCGCTCTGCTTATTCGTCGCAAGATTGTTGAGAACGGGCTGCTGTTGATGATGACCCGCGACCTGGTACGGCGCGAAGCCCAACCCTCGGGCTTTCTCTACCACGCGGGAGAAAGCGCGGCGCTATTCCTCGATAGCCTGCAAGCGGAATACCTGGTGGCCCTCAAGGGTCGCGCAAGTTGGTTGGTAAACGCTTTGGGCAAGCGGAGCGACACTGAATTTCGCAGCATAATGCACCGCTTTTTTGACAGGTGGGTTGAGGAATTTCAGGCGTCGGAACGCAGCCTCGCGGGGGGCTCATGAGTGTCCCCGGATTTCGTATCCGTCATCTGAGCTTTCACGGTCCTGACCGTGAGGCGGCCTCGGTTGAGTTCGGACCTGGCCTGAATGTGCTGTACGGCGCGTCCGACACGGGTAAATCCTTCGTGGTCGACGCGATTGATTTCATGCTCGGCGGAAAGCCACCACTGCGCGATATCCCTGAGCGGGTGGGATACGACCGGGTGCTGATGGCTATTGAGACGATGGAAGGCGAGGTGCACACTATTTCCCGCAGCGCCGATGGCGGGCGGTTTACGCTTTATCCCGGCCTTTATACCGACGTGAAAGCGATAGAGGGCGAAGGTCGCGAGCTAAGTGACCAGCACAGCGACCGCAATGCCGAGAACCTATCGTCCTTCCTGCTTCAGCTCTGCGATCTGTCGGGCAAGCGCGTGCGGCGGAACAAGGCCGGCGACACGAACAGCCTGAGCTTCAGAAATATCGCGCGCCTGCAAATCGTCACTGAAACGGAGATTACCGCGCAGCGCTCGCCACTTTCGGACGGCAACCCGACAGCGGACACGCCGAACTTCGCAACGTTCAAGCTGCTGCTGACCGGCGTGGACGATTCCGCGTTGCGAGGTGGCAAACCGACGACGCCTGAGGATCAAAGCAGAGAGGCGCAACTCGGGCTGCTTGATAGCCTGATTGGCGATTACGAAAGCCGATTGAAGCAGCTCACCAAGACGCCCGATGAACTGAACGAACAGATGGAACGACTTGACGCTTCGCTGTCACGCGAGGTTGAGCGCCTGGCGGTTACCGAGGCGGAGTATCGCAAGGCCATCTCGCGCAGGCGGGAGCTGCGCAACCGCCTTGAAGAGGGGCGGGATCGGCGGGCTGAAATTGACGCCCTTCTGGAGCGATTTGAATTGCTGGGCCGGCACTATGATTCCGACGTTGCAAGGCTCAAAGGCATCGAAGAGGCCGGCACGCTATTCGAGGTGCTGGGGCAAACGATATGCCCGCTGTGCGGCGCAGCCCCGGAGCACCATCGACACGAGGCCTCGTGCGACGGCGATGTCGAAGCGATTATCACTGCCGCCCGTAGTGAGATCGCCAAGATCGAGCTATTGCGCAGGGAGCTAACCGATACCCAGACCGCATTACAGAAAGAGGCTGTGCTATTT
>Ga0316217_10007864_pt1 | contig 10023 bp, 13 predicted proteins | sample 1anoAmetaG_FD_203633 | JGI IMG/M metagenome (GOLD analysis project Ga0316217, IMG submission 203633) | Freshwater microbial communities from Trout Bog Lake, Wisconsin, USA - 1anoA | ecosystem: Environmental > Aquatic > Freshwater > Lake > Hypolimnion/Profundal zone | place: USA: Wisconsin... | reverse complement strand
GCACAGATTCTGAAAACGTTCAGCCATGAGGTGACTGCTGGTGGGGTCTTACAAAAAATAGCCTGAAATTCCGTGAAATTTCAGGCATATACCACCTTTTTCACTGCGTTTGCTCTTAAAGTCCTGTTAGAATAAAGAGGACGGTTAAGATTCAAGCATGAGATTCGGGTGGCGCTCTGGAGGGAAGTTGTCTAATTTACGGCGAGCGTGGTCGATACGGCATTCGAGAAAAGGTGGGTGAGTACGGAATCGGGTCGCACAGTTAAATCGATATGACGGCAGGTCTCCGCTACATATAGTTCATTTTCAGCCTTTGTCAGAGCAGCTTTGGCAACCTTCGTTTGCGTTTCCGCAAAAGCACGGTTGTGCATTTTTGTTTTTTGCAACTTGGAAAGCGTTGGCGCCCTTATCCCTATAAAGACGAAGGAAAAGGAGACCGTCAGGACGACCGGCAACAAAAACACCTTATTAAAAGTGATAGCGCCAAAGTTTCTCTTTGCATTCACAGTATCCCTGAACCTAAAAGTTTACAAGTGGCTTTTTTTGTGGATGTATTTTAGTGTATCGGGGGAAATGGCCTCATAACCCGAAGGTCCAGGAGAACCATCACCATCTACCTTTACAGTATAAAATCGGTCGACAGAAAGTTGGACCGATGCTCCTTGATGATATCGTTTATGATCATCTTGTTAATTTCGATATCTTTGGCTGCCACCAGCACCCTAATAGAAAAGTCCCGCAACGCATCGGAAACAGACAGCGTCCCCACGGCGGAGTCTTTACGGCCAGTGAACGGGAAGGTGTCGGGACCACGTTGGCACTGACAGTTGAGATTGACGCGGGACACCTGGTTGACCAAAGGGTCGACGAGTTCGGCTATGAGCTGCGGGTCACACCCGAAGATGCTGACTTGTTGTCCATAGTCCGACTCCTCGATGTAGCGGATGGGCGTCTCCAGGTCACGGAACGGGACCACCGGTATCACGGGGCCAAACTGCTCTTCATGGTAAAGCCGCATCTCCTCATTGACCGGATAGACCAAGGCCGGATAAAAAAGGGAATTGTTGACGCACCCTCCCGCCTCATTCACCACCTGGGCGCCATGCTGTCTGGCGTCTTCCAGAAGGCCTGTCAGATATCCCGGCTTGTTCTGCTCTGGGAGGGGGGTGATCATCACACCGGGTTCCCAGGGCATGCCAACTCCGAGCGCACTGATCCCCTGGGAGAACAGTGTGTTGAACTTGTCAGCAACGCTTTCGTGGACGAAGATGATTTTAAGAGCAGTGCAGCGTTGGCCGTTAAAGGAGAGGCTCCCGGCAATGCACTCCTCCACGGCATGGTTTAGATCCGCGTTTTCCAGAATGATCGCGGGGTCTTTCGCCTCGAGCCCCAGAACCAGACGTAGCCGGTGAGGTTTGGGGTGCTCTTTGTGGAGTGCATTAGCCGCGGAGCTCGATCCGATGAAGGCAAGCACGTCAACCTTACCGGAGCGCAGCAGGGGCGGAGCCAGAGTCCTGCCTGCGCCGTAGACGGTGTTCACAACTCCGGGCGGGAATGAAGATCTCATTGCCTCGAGCAGTGGCGAGAAAAGGAGTATCCCGTGGCGAGGTGGTTTTAAGATCACTGTATTCCCCATGATGAGTGCAGGGATCATGGTGGTGAATGTTTCGTTCAAGGGGTAGTTGAATGGCCCCATGCAGAGGGTCACCCCAAGCGGGGCGCGCCTGATTTGTCCAATGATCCCTTGCTCAATGACGAAGCGGGACGAGATGCGGTCCAAGTCCTTGAGTGCGTCGACGGTGTCGGCGATGTAATTTGTTGTGCGGTCGAACTCTTTTTCTGCATCTCGACGGGTCTTGCCGATCTCCCACATAAGAAGCTTTACCACCTCAGTACGCCGCTCTTTCATTGCGGAGGCAAATTGTTGAACATGCAGGATGCGCATCGCCACCGTCATGGTAGGCCAGGTTCCCCGGCCCTTGTCATAGGCTACCGCTGCCGCATCCAGCGCTGAGAGTGCCTCGTTCTCAGTCATCAGGGGAAAACTTCCAATACGGACCCGCCGGTACCCGCCTTCGGCTTGGATGCAAACCGGTGAAAAGACATCTTGGGTCAACCCGGCCCAACGGCGTAACTCGCCGTTTACGACGTATTCACGCTGTTCTATAGCCGAAGTTAAACGGAATTCATCCGGAACGTCATCCATTGTTGTAAAGACGGTTTCAATTGTCTCTTGCCTAGTCATAATTGCTCCGGTGTTCCAGTAAGCCGCTATCCAGCAGTAAAATCCACCCCAGTTTCTCTTTGCATCCCCTCTGCCTCATTCCATACTGTTCAATGAACACATATCCCTTCTTTCGGAGGCACCTCACTATCTAAAGGCGATTGATCAGAACCTGGATTTTAATCCTGCCGGCAGAAGCCTGAAAGCGATACCCGATGCAAATTCGCCGGCGACAACGGATATGTGTAAGGCGCCATGGCAAGGAGGGCACGGCAGCGTCTGCTAAGGCGGTGCCTGGCCCTCCTACGGAGGGCGAATTTCAAAGCCGCACCCTATGGGTGGGGATCTTTACTTCGTTGGATCATGATTTTATAACACTTGACCACTGAGAACTGCCTATCCGGGAACTGTCGAGCATTCCAAGGCGGGAATCTCGCCCGAACCGAAACCACGAACTTTGCAATCATATATGTGAAGTACACCAGGAATGGTCGCGAAGCAACTTGCGACCATTCCTGGCAGCTGCTATTTGTTGTACGTAAAAGGAGGCATCGCCTTGATCGCATCCTTTGTTGCGCCGGGCAGAATAAGCTTACCGTCCTGAAACTTGAATTGATTGACGGGAATTGCCACGTCGTGCTTATCGATTCCCAGGAATCCGCCAGCACTGATAATGCCATAAGAGATCGCCTTGTCTGGTGCAATAATGATATCGTAAACGTTCCCCACTTTTTCGTCACTGTCGTTGAACACGTTCAAACCCAAGATCTGCTTCTTGACGCTCCAACCTTTGGCCACTGTCTCCACCTGATCGACAGTGACCCCAAGGGTAACCACTGTGGCACCGGCCACGGGATCCTGCGATTGCTGCTGAGCAACCGGTGCGACGGATTGCGGAGCTTCAGTTTTTTTCGGTTCTTCCTTTTTCAGGCAACCGACAACTGCGAACGCTGTAACCGCCAAAAATACCAATTTGAACGTGTTCATGGTTATTTCTCCTTTTGTGTGAAATTAAACCACGCCCTGCGGGTGTGGTAATGTGAACAGGCTACGCCGGTCCTAGCTAGGTATGGCAGAAAGGCCAATATTGCTGTCTCTTGGAGGCACTGAGTTTAGCTGTAACAAAAAAATTGTCATAAGCACTGATTCGGTAGGCTTTCCTTATTCGAACCAGGTAAGCTCATTGCTTGTCCATCTCTGCACAGGCTAATGGCTTTACATGGTGTTGATCTGCACAAAGAGCTTTGTCTTTGTTGTGCTCCGCACAAGAAGGTTTTACTTAGTGGTAGTCTCATGGTAGGAAGCATTTTTTTGATGATCTTTTGTGCAGGTACTTTCACTTTGATTAACCTCACTAACCTGCTAATAGCAATTTATATGCCAATACACCTACACACAAAAAGAATGTAGATACCCAATTATCAAGCCTATTCAATCGGACATCCTTGGGATAATAAAAAACTGCAATCCGAATCCCGTCGTAATTAACATAAATGCAATATATGGCGGTGGTATAGGACTGTTGTTTTTGAGGCATGAGGTTAACTCCCGTGGGCGAGTTGGAGCATTCATCACCGCAGAGGAACCTATACCAAGGAGAGCAACTACCGCGCCAGATGTTGTATACCTACCGCGACGGCACAACCAATCGTTACGACAGGTTATTTTCTGAACAAGGCGGCGAGTTCAGAAAAAACCGCCATTGAAATCCGTCGTGTTTGGCACTAGTGCCATATATGGCGGCCCAAAGCTCCGCACTGCCCCGCTGCATCTGAAATAGCCTTCCGCTCCAGCCGTCATATCCGACGCTTATGCCATACCCGACAGTTTTAGCCAAGGGCGCGCACTCTTCCCCATTCCCGGTCGGCAATTATTGCGGCGCAATATCACTGGATTAGCAGCCTGGCTGCTGCCGGCAACCTTTGGCCCGCTCGTTGCTACTATCAGGTAGACAGCGAATTAAAGTGGTGGCCGTATCAATCGTCACTTTTCAGATCCCCTCTGGCGAGTCAAAAGGAAGGCATGGGCCATGAATGAAACAAATTACCAACTGTTACCGGAAATTGTCAGGTTTGAGCGCCGGGCCCAGAGTCGCGCAGAGTTCAGTTCCGCAGATGTCATTCATATCCTGAGGCAAAGGGCCGACAAGGCTGTCAGGGGAAGCGGGGAGTACGCCCGGAGGCTCGGGATCCCGAGAAAAGATCCGATAATCGAGATCAGGAGGTAGCATGAGGTTTTTTATGAACGGCAGCAATGGGCAGTTGCAGGGTGACTTGACCGATTCAGCAGCGACCGGCAGCTGCATCGACTCTTTGACGGATTCTTTGCAGCAGATAGCAGCCGGTGGCGCCAAGAACGTGCGCATCGATTGCGGCAGGGTACGCAGGGCCGACCTGGTCGGATTGCGGCTTTTATACGTATGGATGCAGTGTGCCAGATTCAGCGGGATCGAGCTTGAACTGGTCAACCTGTCCGACTGCCTGCGCCAGATCATGCAGAACTGCGGGACGCGACACTGCTTTGCGGGCCAACCTGCCTAGCACTGCCTTTGTATCATCATTTCAAGAGAAGAACCGGGGAGAAGCATGGAGCGCGTGGAAATTGGCTGTAACTATGAAAGACAACCCTTCTGGAAAGTGCTCCTCGGCGTGCCACTTATCTATCTGCCTCTGTTGACGACCGTGCCGTTCGTGATTGTCGGGGTGACCCTGGTAAGAATTCACCTGAAATATGTCGGCGGCATGAACATCAAATCATATGGGGATTTCGTTCCGGACTGGGCGTCGCACCGCTATGCCAACAAGGACCAGCCGACCATCAACATTTCACGCTTCAGCCTGGCGCACTACAGATTTTTTTGGGTCTTCAACTGCAAGCTCTATTGCCCCTTCACGGTGGCTCTCTTCAGCTACCTGGTGTACTTGGTGAAGATAGTGGAGAACTGGTGGTGCCCGTTTGCCCACGGCAAAAAACAGAACTACACGGATGCCGCCATCGACAAGTCCTTTTGGCATGTGGACCCGGCGGAGACGGCAAAACTGGACCTCATCGACAGAGAGAACCCAATCTGGAAAGAGCCGGGGCGGCGAGGAGGCGTTTTGTGATCGAACTGGTCGACGTGGTCAAGGGGTTTGACGGCAAGAGAGTCATAGACAGCCTGAACCTGGCGATCCCCGATGGAAAGATTACCGCCATCATCGGCCTGAGCGGCGAGGGGAAGAGCGTACTGCTCAAGCTGCTGATCGGACTGCTGCACCCGGAGAGCGGCAAGATACTGGTTGATGGCGAAGATATCGCCGGGATGAACGAGCACGACCTGATCCGGGTTCGCAGGCAGTTCGGCATGTTGTTTCAGGGGGCGGCGCTGCTCGACTCCCTGACGATTTTCGACAACCTCGCGCTCCCGCTCGTGGAAAAGCACGACCTCCCCGCAGAAACGATAGCGCAGCGCGTGCACAAAGTCCTGGCCGAGGTGGGATTGAAAGACGTGGACGACAGCTACCCCGACCAGCTGTCCGGCGGCATGAAAAAAAGGGTGGGGCTGGCGCGAGCGCTCATCATGGAGCCGAAGATCATACTCTTTGACGAACCGACCACTGGACTTGACCCGATTACCGACCGGGCGATCCACAAGCTGATCAAGGATACCCAGGGCCAGTTCGGCTACACGGCGATCATCGTGTCCCATGACATACCCGCGATATTTTCCATAGCCGACAGCGTCGCCATGATCTATCAGGGCCGGATCGTGGAGAGAGGCACCCCCGAGGCGATCCAGAACTCGGCGAACCCGGTCGTGCAGCAGTTCATTACGGGGAACCTTACCGGACCGATCCACTATGTCTGAGGCGGTGGCTCCCACCCCGCACCGGCAGCCGCGACGAAGCTGATAACCGCCAGGCCATGCTTGACTGCAAAAAGGCCGCATCCGGGGACGCGGCCTTTTTCAGTGATTCTGGAGCTAGATAGTTACTTTGCTGCCGGAGCTTCGACGGGGGTAGCGGGAGCTGCCTCGGCCGCTGCTTTTTTCGCTTTCTTGTGATGTTTTTTGTGCTTCTTGACGGTTTTCTTAACTTCTTTCTTCTCGACCTTCACTTCCCCTGCGGGGCTGGTGGTGGTAGTCTCGGTCTTGGTGTCGGTCTTCACTTCTGAAGCGGAAACGATACCAGCGAAACAAACAGCAACGAGAGCGGCAACAAGTGCGGACAAAACTTTTTTCATTTGTGTATCCTCCGGGGTTATTTTGAAATCTACTATGTTAAATGCATTTGCCATGCCACATAGCATAGATGTTGCAAGATGCCGATATGCCAGACATTGCAAATTGCTGTCTGTTATTTTGGAACAAATAGTACCCCATATGCTCAACATGCACCCTATTTGAGGCTTTGCGTTACAACTTATGTGCATGGCATCGTGTTGTACCAGCCCGGACAGACAGCTGAGACAGCACCATTACCGTCATTAGCATTCATCAACTAGTCATAGCGTCGGTGCAGCCGGGTACCGGACTATTGTCCCACCATTTGTTATTAGCATCAGACCGGTTGAACCGGAGCGAAGCGCCCCTTATGCCAAGCGCCGGGCCGGTTTCTTTTTCCCATCCACCCGCAAGAGGAGGTCGTGCATGTTCCACTGGATTCGTGACCAGCACCGCGCCGAGATACGCAAGCGCCCGTTTCCGCCCCAATGGGAGGCCTTCGTGCGCGCGAACCTGGCCCATTACCGCATGCTCGGCGAGGAGGAGCGCGCCGAGCTGAACGCCATGACCCAGGTCTTCCTGGAGGAGAAACAGTGGGAGGGATGCGGCGGGCTCTTGCTCAGCGACGAGATCCGCGTCACCATCGCGGCCCAGGCCTGCCTGCTGCAACTGGGACTCCCCCATGACTACTATCGCAACGTGGATTCGATCCTGGTGTATCCCTCCACCGTGGTCGTGCCGGAGCGCAGTCCCGGCGTGTTCGAGCGCGTGGATGGGCCGCTGGAGGCCCCGGGCCCCATCCTTGGCCAGGCGTTCGCACGGGGGCCGGTGATCCTGGTCTGGGACGCCGTGCTCCACGGGGCGCGCCACCCCGAGCAGGGGCACAACGTGGTCTACCACGAGTTCGCCCACCAGCTCGACATGCTCGACGGGGCCGCCGACGGCACCCCTCCCCTGGCCGACCGCGACCAGCTCGCCCAATGGGTGGAGGTCTGCTCCCGGGAATTTCAGCGGCTGCGCGGTCTCGCTGAGAAGGGACACCGCACCTTCCTCGACGCCTACGGAGCCCACAACGAAGCCGAGTTCTTCGCCGTGGCCACCGAGGAGTTCTTCGACCGCCCGCTCGCCCTCAGGGAACACGCCCCCGACCTGTACCGCGTCCTTGGCGACTACTACCGGCAGGACCCGGCAGCTCGTGTCAGCCGGTTGGACGGGGTACCAGGCTGATGCACGTCCCGGAATCCGCCGGACCGGGGGCTCGGCAGGGTAGACGGCTCAACTGAAAGCGGCGCGGTCTCAACTGTCGTCACTTGTCGCCTCGGCGTAGCTTAAGCGCGGCAGTTCAAACCGGTCGGTGGTGCGGCAATAGCAGGAGGGTGAACCGAGCCGTCCGAGGGGCGCAAAGTTGTTGATGTGAAAACGCGGACCAAGCAAACGGTCGGCCACGTGAAACATCACCACCTCGCCGATGTACAGCGTATTAGCGCCCAGGGGGTGCGACTGGAACAACCTGCACTCAAGGCTTGCCTGCGCGGCGGCCAGGCGCGGCACTTTGACGCGCAGGCTGGGCGCGGTGCGCAGCCGGGCGGCGCCCAGTTCGCTCTGGTCCGGCGGGAAGTCCGCTGCCGAGATATTCATGGCGGCTAGCAGCTCTTCCGTCACCAGGTTCACCACGAACTCGCCGCAGGTCTCGATATTTTTCGCAGTGTCCTTCTCTGCGCCGCTGTCCCGGCGGCCGATGCCGATGACCAGGTACAGGGGATCGCTGCCCACCGCGTTGAAGAAGCTGAAAGGCGCCAGATTGACGGCACCGGCTGCGTTCAGGCTGGTAATCCAGGCGATGGGGCGCGGAACCACCAGATTGGTTAGGAGCTTGTAGTTGTCTGCCTTGGTTTGCTGGTACGGGTCGATGTGCATGAGGTAGCTTTCCTTGCAGGTAGGGAATTGGCAGCCCGTTTCACAGCTGCCACAGGATGTGAGCCTCTTCCAGGGGGATCGCGACCCCGGCGTGAAACGGTATCAGGCGCGCCCGATAATCGCCCGCCGGGCGCTTTGCGGAAACCGATCCAGGGCAAGCTCGGCCAGGGAGTCCACCCCCTCGACTTCCGTGGGAAGCAGGTTAGAGACGGGGCGCGGGACGCCAGGTTTTTGGTCCATGTTTTTTCCTTCGGTAATTGTTCACCCGGACCTGACTCCGGGCTAGGGGAGCGCCGCCAAGGCATCGTTCACGATGGCCTGCGCTTCTTCCTGGATGAGGCGCAGATGATCCGCACCCCGGAAACTTTCCGCATAAATCTTGTAGATATTCTCGGTCCCCGAGGGACGCGCCGCGAACCAGCCGCTCTCGGTCACGACCTTCACCCCGGCTAGGGGAGCGCCGTTACCCGGCGCGCTGGTTAAAACAGTCTGGATTTTCTCGCCGGCCAACTCGGTGAGCCTGATCTGCTGGGGTGTTAGTCTTGCCAACAGGGCCTTTTGAGCCGCAGTCGCCGGCGCATCGACACGTTCATAGACGGGAGCGCCGAACTTACGGGTCAGCTCGCCGTAAAGCTCACCGGGATCGCGGCCCGTCCGGGCAGTCATCTCCGCCGCCAGCAGCGACAGGACGATGCCATCTTTCTCCGTCGTCCAAACTGAGCCGTCCCTGCGGGCAAGGGTGGCCCCGGCGCTCTCTTCGCCGGCAAAGCCGAGCGAGCCCTCGAGAAGGCCAGCGACGAACCACTTGAAGCCGACCGGCACCTCGTAGAGCTTACGGTTGAGACTTGCGGTGACGCGATCGATCATCTGGCTGCTTACCACGGTCTTGCCAACCGCCAGCCGCTCTTGCCAGGAACGGTTTTGGAAGAGGTAGTAAATGGCGACCGACAGATAGTGGTTGGGAGGAAGTAACCCTCCGCTACTGGTGACGATCCCGTGCCGGTCGGCGTCGGGGTCACAGGCAAAGGCAAGGTCGAAGCAGTCCTTCATCCCTATCAGCCGCTGCATCGCAAGGGGTGAAGACGGGTCCATGCGGATCTGCCCGTCCCAGTCGAGCGTCATGAAACCGAAGGTAGGATCGATCGCTTGATTCACAACGCTTAAGTTCAGCCCGTACTGCCCGGCAATAGCCCCCCAGTAATGGATCGCCGCGCCACCCAGCGGGTCGGCACCCAGTTTCAAGTTGGTGCCGCGGATCGCATCCATGTCGATCACCGTGAAAAGATCGGCGACATACGCATTGAGATAGTCGTATCGGTGCGTTGTGCCCGCGCTGAGTGCTTTCTCGTAAGGGATCCTCTTCAACCCCACAAGGCCATAATGGAGCAAGCCGTTTGCCGTCGCCTCGATCCAGGAGGTAACCGCGGATTCGGCGGGCCCGCCGTTCGGGGTGTTGTATTTGATCCCTCCGTCACCCGGTGGATTGTGTGACGGGGTGATGATGATCCCGCCCGCGAGCCCGGCCGTGCGCCCGCGGTTGTAGGTCAAAATCGCACCTGATTGGTGTTAAGCTTCAGCCAACCGCAACCAGCGCTCCGGGCGGCTTCCATTCCCAGCAGCTGCCCTCACAAATCTAGGGAGCAAGTCACGTAGATTGAAGCGGCGGTTGAAGCGGTATTGG
>Ga0316217_10007863_pt1 | contig 10024 bp, 8 predicted proteins | sample 1anoAmetaG_FD_203633 | JGI IMG/M metagenome (GOLD analysis project Ga0316217, IMG submission 203633) | Freshwater microbial communities from Trout Bog Lake, Wisconsin, USA - 1anoA | ecosystem: Environmental > Aquatic > Freshwater > Lake > Hypolimnion/Profundal zone | place: USA: Wisconsin... | reverse complement strand
GAGCCGGTGTGCGAACTGACCAAAATTGACGCATAGTCGGAAATGCCGTCCTCTAGGGAAAGTTGTGGAAATTGTAGTCCATGTGCCGCCGCCTTAGAAATATCTGCGGCGGTATGATACTGATATTGATCACGGATGTTTTCAGGCATATCCACGTATTCAATGTTAGGCTCAACACCTAACGCGCTAAATGTCGCCATCGCAAGATCGCGGAAGCTGCGCGCGTGGCCGGAACCCACATTAAACAGCCCGGATAGTGCAGGAACTTGCAGTGCGCGCAGTACAGGCTTAATGGCATCCTTGACGTAGATAAAATCACGCTCCTGCGCTCCATCCGCATAGTCTGGGCGGTGAGAACGAAACAGACGAATTACCTCGCTGCGTTGTATCTGTGGAACAATCTTGCGCACCAGCGAACGCATCTCCCCCTTATGCTCCTCGTTCGGGCCGTAGACATTGAAAAACTTGAAACCCGCCCAGATAGCCGGCGCTCCCTCTCCAGCGGTGATAGACCTGAGAATGGCTAGATCAGTCTTGTGCTTGCTCCAGCCATAAAGGTTGAGCGGCTTGAGGCGGCCGAGATAGCCAAGATCGTCGCTGTCGACGAAACCCGCGCTGCCATCGCCGTAGGTTGCCGCCGACGATGCGTATAGGAAGCGCCAATTGTGCCTGCGTGCACGCTCCCACAGATTAAGTGTGTAGCGGAAGTTATTGGCATTGAGCAGTGCTTCGTTGGTTTCGGTAGTTGCAGAAATCGCGCCCATATGAATCACCGCGCCAACATCGCTGGCGTTGACATCAAGCCAGTCGTGCAATTCATCCGGATGCAGCCATTCCTCAACCTTGATGTCGCCAAAATAACTAGCCCGCTCCTCGCGTGAGACGAAATCGACGGCAACAATTCGACACTCTGATGCAGCCAAGGCACAGATCAGGTGCGACCCGATCAGCCCAGCAGCGCCTGTTACTACGATGATATCTTCTGGGCAGGAAATCCTCATGCAAAAATGTCTCCGCGCCTCGCCAATGTGCCAGCAGACGAGGCTCACCATAGCAACTCATCTTGATGCAGGGCAAGCATCCCAAATCAAAATGGAAATCTCCCGCTATCTCTCTGGTTTCGCTTGCCAAGGTTGCGCCCAAACTGTAGTCATATTCCGACGCTTGAGCGTAGCCTGCCGCGCATCCGGCGGCATCTGCGCGGCAGGCTACGCTCAAGCGTCGCGCTGGCTTTACAAAGCTCGATGCGTTAAATTCACCGAGCTTTGGCATTAGGTGCGGAGAATTCTGCTGCCCGGCGAGTTTTGCACTCATTTTTTATGAATCAAGAGTCTATCCGCAGGGTCCTTAAGGGAGGGATTTTAGATGTCAACCATACAAGATTTCACGCTGGTTTTCAAAGAAAATAGGTGGGGAAACGCAGAATCGGCTTCTGGTGCCGGTTCTGCGTTGTCCTCGCAGCCAGTTCTTGATTCGGTGAGGGCGCTAGATGAGCTGATTAGGCGTCTTACCATACATTCGATAAACGATGCTCCCTGTGGTGATTTTAACTGGATTCCCTTGATACTTGGAAGATTTCCGCAGGTCGAATATCGTGGATTCGATATCGTACCGGATCTGATCGAGTTGAATCGCCAAAAATTTCCGGCATACAGATTTGAAGTGCTGGACGTCACTGAGGATACGCTTCCGCACGGTGATTTGATATTTTGTAAGGACCTGTTCTTGCACCTGAGTAATTTGGAAATCGCGCGTGCACTCAAGAATTTCAAAATTTCTGGATGCCGATTTATGTTGGCGACCAGCATCGTTGGAGCGGAAAATCAAGAGCTTATTCCAGAAGAGCCGGGGGCTTGCCGTCACGTAGACCTAACACGAGCACCTTTCAATCTTCCTGAACCGATGTGGTCGACACATTACCTTTCGCTTTGGAGTCTTGATGCAATTGCGATGGCTGTGTTCGATGAAATGCCCGCCTAAGTGGGGTCTAGTAAGGTCTTTAGATTACGATTCAAGACTATGAAGCCATTTGATGTCATGGTGTTACGAGTTTTCTGGTAAAAAGTTGGATGGGTGTCATGAATATCCAAGCGGTTGCGCTTTCAATGGCTCTCTTGAGGCCCTTGGCAAAACGTTGGTTTCGGTTCAACGCAGGCAAGCGTTCGCTCGACTACCTGCGTCGATCGCATGCTTGCACCGAGCCTGTAGGCGCCCATCGTCGTCACTCTCGACAGCCTGCGCGTGCACAAGAGCGAGAGCGCGGCAAGACTCTCAAGGAACGGGGGTCTGGTTCCTCGTTTTGCCGCCCTACAGTCCGGATTTGAACCGCTCAAGATGGCCTTCTCCAAGCTCAAATCGCACCTGCGTCGCATTGGCGCACGGCCCATAGGCAGCCTCATCCAGGCCATCGGCGATATATAAGCACTCTACCCCAGGCGGATACCTGAAATACTTTCGGGCATCCGTATAGGTCAGGTAATCATCCATAAATGGCGCAAGCGCAGGAGGTTAGATTGGTTTCCAAATATCGAAAGAAATTATCTGCCGCAAGAGCGGAGTCCTATGTTGTGTCGCTTTATGTCAATTTATTGGAACGTAGCCCGGACAGAGAAGGGTTGGCGGCGCATGTTCGCCATATCAGGCAAGGCGGTGATGCGGCCGACGTGTTCCAGTCTTTCATTGACAGTGATGAGTACAAGCAACTGCAGCAACGTAAAGGTCACGTAAGTGATGGCACGAACGGTCGCTATGAAATACGACCGTTCGTCGATGTGAATGCCAAAGGGTTCGATCTGGAGATGGTCATGGCTGCCAGTGCCAAGCATTTTTCCGACCGGCGGTTCCTCGATGCGCTGCGCCATGTTCCTTCGCTAGTCGGCCGGCGCAAGCGCCGGGTGCAACGCATCGCACTCTATTACCATAAGCTGCGCAGCGGCGGGATCGAGCGCGTCACCGCCTGGCAGGCCACCGCGTGGACGCGGATGGGTTATGACGTCCTGCTGATCACCGACGAAAAGGCCCAGCCTGCGGAGGACTACGCCTATCCCGCCACGCTGCGCAGGGTGGTGATTCCGGCCAAGCACATGTGGAACGTCCACGGCGAATATACCGAGCGCGGCTATGCGCTGGCCGACGCCCTGCGCAGTTTCGAGGCGGACCTGTTCGTCACCAACCTCGGCAACGAGATCTGCTCGAGCTGGGACATGCTGGTCGCCAAGAGCCTCGGCATCCCGGTGGTGCTGGGCTGGCACAACGTGTTCGATGCCGACTTCCATGATGGCCAGGGGCTCGATGCCGCGCAGATCCGGCTGCTCACGCACCGCTATGCCGACCTGACGACGGTGCTGACCAGTATGGACCAGGCCTGGTTCACGCTGAACGGCTATTCTGCCCGACTCGTGCCGAACCCCCCTTCTTTCGAGTTTCCAAAGGAGGCGGCAGCTCTAACTGGAAAATCGCTGGTGTGGGTGGCCCGGGTTGATCGTCACCAGAAGCGCGTCGATCACGTCCTGCAGATGATGCCGCTGGTGCTGACCGAGCATCCCGATGCCGTACTGACCATCGTCGGCACCGGGCCGGAGCTGGCCTTCGCGCGAGAACTGGCGCGCGACCTCGGCATTGCGTCTTACGTTCGCTTTGCCGGCTATACCGAGGATGTGCGGCCTTATCTGGAAAAGGCGGCGCTCAACGTGATGACCTCGGAATTTGAGGGCTTTGGCCTTGCGCTCGAGGAGGCGTGGTCGTTCGGCGTGCCCTCGGTCTTGTATCAGATGCCCTATCTGGAACTGCTCAAGCCCGGCAAGGGCCACGTCGCCGTGCCACAGGGCGATATCCGCGCGCTGGCCCGGGCGGTCAACGATCTGCTCGCCGATCGCCCGAGGCGTGCGCGGCTGGGGGCGGAGGCGCGCGCGGTGTCGCGGGACTTCCGCCGTCATTCGCCCGAGGACGCCTGGCGCCAGGTGTTCGCGGATATCGCCACGCGTGACCGGCTGGGGCCGACGATCGAGGACCTTGCGATCAGCCGCGACGTGCAGGAGATGCTGCGCCTGCTGTCGGAAAAGCTTTTTCCACCGCACATCCCGCTGCAAGGCCTGCCGGTGCCGCGCGAGCCGGTCGAACCGAAACTACAAAAGGCGCGCGCGATCAGGGAGGCCGTCACCGACCGCCTCGATCGCTGGCTGGGCCGCGGGTTCAAACCGCTGCGCATGATCGATTGCACCGCGATCCCGCTGGGCGACAGCTTCATGTTCTTCAGCGGCCTGCATGCGATGCTGGTCAACGGGTTGCAGGTCTGTGCGCCCGATTGCACGCTCCATACCCACAAGCCGATGGTCGACATCTGCCGGGTCATCTTCGCCGATCTCGGCATCACTGTGGTTGAGGGGCCGCCGGTCAAAGTCCAACATCCGTTCTATTATCCGCACCCGCCGGTCTCCAACGAGGACTGGAAGCGCACCTATCTCGGTGCGGACTGGCGGATGGACTGGGTCGAATCGACCGACCGCCAGAAGACCATCGGTCGCCCCGGCTATCGCGACACGCTGCGCAAGATGGTGCAACTCGCCATCTCGGAACGGCTGATCTACGGCCGCGGCGGCGGCTGGAAGACCGCCACGCCCAGCTACATCGGCTTTCGCGTGTGGTGGCCGATCGCGCTGAAGCTCGGCGTCTATCCGGTGGTGTTCTACTCGATGGTCAGCCGGTCGCTCGGCGACATCCGCGAGCGGCTGCACACCTATCTCGATACCCTGATAGAGGCCGATTGCGCCCGCGGGCTGGAGCCGTTCACCGGCAACGCCTTCTTCCCGACCGGCAATTCGTACCAGACCATCGACCCGGCAACCTGCCAATACATCATCGACGAAGTCGGCGGCGGTGCGCTGACCGTTTTCGTCCAGGACGATAGTCCATGGAGGCCCGATTTCATGGCCGCCGGCATCGCCACGCGGCACAGCCCGTCGATCATCGACACGCTGAAGCTCATCCGCACGGCGCGCAGCGTGGTCACCTGCTGCTCGTTCACCTCGCACGTCGCGCAGTTCCTGCGCGACGACTTCGTGCTGGTGATGTTCAAGGACCTGCCGGAAAACAACGTCAACCCCGGCGCCAATCCCAAGATGGTCACCTACAACCCACCCTGCTCGCCTTGTAACTATCTACCGCGCGGGCAATATAAGAGCTGCCCGGCAGGCTATCCGTATTGCATCGCGCTGGACAACGTCTCGTTTCGTGAGAAGATTGTTCGCGATGTGAAGGCGCTGATCAAAGCCGCTGACTGAACTCAGGCGAGGCTAAGCCAGTGCGCATTCTCATCTGCACTAATTGTTATCCGCCCCGGTTTGTTGGTGGGGCGGAACTTGTGGCGCATGATCAGGCCCGCACGCTGATGGCGCTGGGCCACGAGGTCAGAGTTTTTTCGGGCGATCTTGGCACGGCACAGTCACGCCATAGTCGAAACGACGACGTCTTCGATGGCATCATTGTGCACCGGATCGCAACAGTGCCAGAGGACTACAGCCCAGACTACCTGAATTTTTTTCACCCCCAGGTGGATCTGCATTTCCGCGATGTTATCGCGACATTCCGACCTGACATCGTCCACACCCACAATCTGATCGGGCTCAGCGCGAAGCTGCCAATCATTGCCCGGCAATTTGGCGCGCGCACCGTTTGCACGCTTCATGATTTCTGGAGCTTCTGTCTGCGCAACACGGCGATGCGTCCGGATGGCACCGCTTGTATCGACGTAACCGCGTGCCGCCAGACGTGCCAGTCACATATCCATGAGGGACATGGCTGGCATATCCCTCTGCGCTATCGCCAGGATTTCATAAAGCTAGCGATGGCACACATCGATCATTTTATCGCACCCAGCCAGTTCGTCGCAAAGCAGCACATCCTAGCAGGAATAGTGCAGGAAAAAATCAGCGTCATTGCTAATGGCATCGATCTTGACCGGTTCAACTTGGCGCCTCCCACGGGTGAGGCAGAAGGGGATACTGTCCAGATTATGTTCGTCGGTTATATGGGACCGCATAAGGGCCTCATGGTTCTAATTGATGCTTTTGCCCAGATGTCAGAGACAATTAACTGTGAGGTGCGCCTTACGCTCGCCGGCGATGGACACGAGACGCCGCTCTATCGCGAACGTGTGGCCACTCTGGGGCTAGCCAAAAAAATCCATTTCCTTGGTAAAGTCAATCCAGAGCAGATGCCGGCGCTCTATCGGGCTAGTGACATTGTCGTATTGGCATCGGTTTGGGGAGAAAACCAGCCAGTCTGCCTAATGGAGGCGATGGCTGCCGGTCTACCTGTAGTTGCCTCGCGGGTAGGAGGCATCCCCGAAATCGTCGCGGACGACGAGACTGGCCTGTTGTTCGAAGCTGGCAATGCCACTGATTTGAAAGATAAATTGACAAAACTCTGCTTCGATAGTGGCCGACGTCGAGCGATGGGCCGTCAAGCGCGTGATCATATGAAGCAGCTGTCATTGCAGCACCAGACACAGCAGTTGGTTGCACTCTATGACTCGTGCCTGCGGCAATCTTTGGCCCCAGTCTGGCCGCATACCGTTCAAGCTGTAGTTGGGCCACTCAATGACAAGGAACTTGCCGGGGATAAACTCGATCCACATATCAACCCGCAGCGGTTATATGTGCCTACAGCATGGATCACTGATTGTGCGCCGCGTTTCGCCGGTGTATTGCTGAGCGGAACGGTGCGCAAACGGATGTGGCGATGGCATTTGCCAGTGCGATATGCAATCATGGTGCCGCTGCGGTCGGTTGTCAGTGCCATAATATGTCAGTTTATCCGGATGCGCATAGGCGCAATACGCATAAAACGGGACAATACAGACCGTGGAGGCGGTCTTTAATGCGACCTAGGAAGCCGGAACTCTGAGGGCGCAAATAACCAAGCCGTCAATGACAAAGCGGCTAACTATAACAGTTATCTTTGCTTGGTTGTAGATGTGGAGTGAATTGTGAATTTTTTCATAAGCGACGAAATAAACGAAACGCTAGCTGATCTTCAACGCGTCATGACCAGCGCTTTCCTCGACGGGATCGAACCTGTCGCGCAACGAATAGGTGCAGCGTTGGTGGCCGGCGACAAAATATTGATAATGGGCAACGGCGGCTCGGCCGCCGACGCTCAGCACATCGCTGCCGAGCTCGTTGGTCGCTACAAAATTGAGCGCCCTGGCCTTGCAGCGATTGCGCTATCGACCGATAGTTCTATTCTGACAGCCTGGAGCAACGACTACGCTTACGAGACAGTATTCAGCCGTCAAGTCGAGGCACTAGCTAGGCCCGGCGATATCGTCTGGGGAATATCAACCTCGGGAAATTCCGCCAATGTTGTGCAGGCTTTCGAAGCCGCACACAGGATCGGCGCCACTACCTTTGGGCTGCTAGGGCGCGATGGCGGTAAACTGGCATCACTGAGCGACCTGTCGATGATAGTACCGCTGACCGCGACTGACCGTATTCAGACAGCGCATATGCTCATCTACCATGCCATTTGCGCCTATCTCGACATGTTGTTTAAACCAGATGCCGGCGACGATGGTTATGCTGGTGTTTGACGACGCCATGCACAGCCGGTTTGCGCGTCTCAACATCCTAGTCGTCGGTGATGTTATGCTCGATGAATACTGGTTTGGCGACGTCCGGCGCATCTCGCCCGAGGCACCTGTGCCAGTGGTCCACGTCTCGCGTAGCGACGAGAGACCCGGCGGTGCGGCGAATGTGGCGCGCAATATCGTCTCGATGGGTGCGAAGGCGACATTATTGTCGGTGGTGGGTAAGGATGCCACGGCAGACCGATTGCGCCTTGCGCTCGACCAGCATGGTGTGCAGCATCACTTTAGCGTCGATCCGTTGATCCGCACAACGCACAAGCTGCGGGTAATAGGTCAGAACCAGCAGATGGTGCGCATTGATTTCGAAGAGCCGCCATCGCGGGAGACGCTTTCTGCCAAACTAGCCAATTATGAGCATCTGCTGACGAACGCCGACGTGGTGGTCCTTTCAGACTACGGTAAGGGTGCACTGGCGCGGATTGCTGAGTTTATCGCATGCGCCCAACGGATGGGTAAGCCCGTTCTCGTTGATCCTAAGGGGCGCGATTATAGTCGTTATGTTGGGGCGACGATGATCAGTCCTAATCGCGCAGAATTAATTGAAGCTATAGGACAATGGACTAACGCGGAGGACATGGATGCCAAAGCGGAAGGGTTGCGACAGCGCCTCGGCCTCAAAGCGTTGGTTTTGACGATGAGCGAACAAGGTATGCGGGTCTATTGTGATGGCGCGGCGCATCAGCAGTCAGCCCGCGCGCAGGAGGTATTCGACGTGTCCGGTGCTGGCGATACGGTCATAGCCGCGCTTGCCATTATGCACGGTTGTGGATTCGCGTGGAACGAAGCAGCGCGCTTCGCAAATGCCGCCGGCGGCGTGGCTGTGGGTAAGCTTGGCACCTCGGTTGTGTACTACGACGAGGTCATACGGGCATTGGGTAAACGAACAGAGGCATGAGTATTATCGATAGAATCGTCGCCCGTGCGGATATTCCTAGACGAGCAGGCGCGCTTCCGCGACCATTGGTGTTTACCAATGGTGTGTTTGACATTCTCCATCCTGGGCACGTACTTTATCTAGAGGCAGCGCGCGCCCAAGGGGCAACTTTGGTCGTTGGAATCAATGACGATAACTCTGCACGCAATCTGGGCAAAGGCACCGATCGACCGATCAATCGCCAGGATGATCGCGCGTCAATGTTGGCCGCATTGGCTTCGGTCGATCTGGTGACATTCTTCTCCGAGCCAACACCAATAGTGCTGATCCATGAAATTATACCGGACCTTTACGTTAAAGGCGGAGATTACGATATAGAAAAACTTGAGGAGACCCGCGTGATACGCAGCTTGGGTGGCGACGCACGGGCGATTCCATTTACTCAAGGCTATTCTACAACATCGCTATTGCAGCGTATCCGTGCCGGTTTCTCATGAGCCGACCGGCGCTTTTTCTTGATCGTGACGGCACGCTCAATGTCGATTACGGCTATGTGGGAAGCATAGCTGACCTAGAGATGATCCCCGGTGTTTTCGACGCACTGCGCGAAGCACAACGAAGGGGCTATCTGTTGATCATTGTCACGAACCAATCTGGCATCGGGCGAGGATATTTTTCCGCAGAAGCCTATCGCCGTTTGGAAAGGTATATAGAAAATCTATTTGAAACTGAAGGAGTTAAGATCGCCGCAACTTACCATTGTCCGCACACACCTGATGCTGGCTGCGACTGCCGTAAACCCTCGCCTGGCCTCATTCTTGCCGCCGTGCGCGACCTCGATATTGATCTGCCCCGTTCGGCGATGGTGGGAGACAGTACATGCGATGTCGCTGCTGCAATCGCCGCGGGTGTTGGTCGCACTTTGCAGGTTGGCCCTAACCTGTCGTTGAGCACAGCGGTAACCTCGTTGGGTTGGCAGAATGTAGCGCGCGGCATGCATATTATAGATTAATAATCACAAATATTATTTTTACTGTGATTGAAAAACATTCATGGACCTAGGCTGTGTGGACGAATTCCGTTTTGAAGAAAATTCCCTATTCCCAAGGTGAATCTGTTCTGATTCATAGGATTCCGACCGGAAGGAGGGGTCGGAACGATGTCCACGCAGATGAGCGAGGAGGATTGGGAGCACACGTTGCTGGTATTCCGGGCTTGCCTGCCGCGCCGTGGCCGCAAGGCGGCGGATGATCGCAAATTCCTGGAAGCCATGCATTTTTTCACGGTCGAGAACGTGCGCTGGCGCGCGTTGCCCAAGGAATATGGGAACTGGAATACCGTGTGGAAGCGATTCGAACAGCTGGGCAAAGCCGGCGTGTTCGAGGCGTTTTTTGATGCGCTCGCCGCGATGAGCCCGTCGGCGCATTGGATCCAAACGCTTGATTCAACGATCGTCCGGGCGCATGTGTCGGCAGTGGGCGGGAAAGTGGAGCGGCAGCCGATGA
>Ga0316217_10007862_pt1 | contig 10026 bp, 8 predicted proteins | sample 1anoAmetaG_FD_203633 | JGI IMG/M metagenome (GOLD analysis project Ga0316217, IMG submission 203633) | Freshwater microbial communities from Trout Bog Lake, Wisconsin, USA - 1anoA | ecosystem: Environmental > Aquatic > Freshwater > Lake > Hypolimnion/Profundal zone | place: USA: Wisconsin... | reverse complement strand
GCCTCCTTACCCCATCTCCCATCATCTTTTAACCAAGTGATTTTATCCTTATGACAGAAATCCAGAATAAAATCAGTAGTTTTGTATTCATTCATTCCGATGTTCACATGTTTACTTGACTGCTTGTTTTCAGGCATGTAACCTGTGCCGGGAAACGCTAATATGATCGACCAAGCCACCATAGACCGGATTACCGATGTCGCCCAGATTCAGGACGTAGTCGCTGATTTTGTTACCCTGCGAAAACGTGGGGTGAACCTCTTGGGGCTGTGCCCTTTCCACAATGAAAAGACCGGATCGTTCACCGTGTCTCCCGCCAAGGGGATCTTCAAATGCTTCGGTTGCGGAAAGGGGGGTAATTCCGTGCACTTTATCATGGAGCATGAACAGATATCGTACGTCGAGGCACTGAAATACCTGGCCCGGAAGTACCATATCGAGGTGGAGGAACGGGAACTTTCGGCGGAAGAAATGGCGGTGCGCAACGACCGTGAAAGTATGCTGCTGGTGAATGAATTTGCCCAGAAGCATTTTGCCCATACCCTGCATCACCACATTGACGGGAAATCCATTGGACTGAGTTACTTCCGCGAACGTGGCTTCCGGGATGATATCATCGATAAATTCCAGCTAGGATATGTCCTGGAGCAACGTGATGCCTTTACCCAGGCAGCCATCAAAGCCGGATACAACAAGGAATACCTTGTAAAAACAGGACTGACCATTGAAGGGGATAATAACTACCTGGCCGACCGTTTCCGTGGCAGGGTGATGTTCCCTGTACATAGCTTATCGGGGAAAGTGGTGGCCTTCGGGGGGCGTATCCTCAAGAAGGACGACAAGATGGCCAAGTATGTCAACTCCCCTGAATCGGAGATCTACCACAAGAGCAACGAACTCTACGGAATCTATTTTGCCAAACAGGCTGTTGTAAAGCAGGACCGCTGCTTTCTGGTGGAAGGTTATACCGACGTGATCTCCATGCATCAGAGCGGCATAGAGAACGTTGTGGCTTCCTCCGGTACTTCCCTTACTCCGGGGCAGATAAGGCTCATCCACCGCTTTACAGAGAACGTGACGGTGATCTACGACGGCGATGCTGCCGGTATCAAAGCGTCGATCCGTGGCATTGACCTGTTGCTTGAAGAAGGACTGAACATCAAAGTCCTGCTGTTACCTGATGGTGATGACCCCGACTCCTTTGCCCGTAAACATAATGCGTCCGATTTCATTGACTACGTACAGGAAAACTCCTCCGACTTTATCCGTTTCAAAACAAACTTATTGTTGAAAGATGCCGGCAATGACCCGGTAAAACGTGCCGGACTGGTGCTGGATATTGTCCGGAGCATCTCCATTATTCCCAACACGGCCATCCGGGGAGAGTATGTCAAAGAATGCAGCACCTTGCTGAACGTGGACGAGCAAATGCTTTACTACGAAATCAACAAGCTTAAGAATAACGAGCAAGAGAAGATGGCTACCCGCCGTCAAACGGAATCAACCAACTTGCCTCCCCTCAATGAGCCGGACCCGAATTACCAAAAACGTACTTCCGGTACAAAATTTGAGGAACAGGAACGGAGCATCCTGCAGGTATTGGTAAAGTACGGCGATGCTGTAATGTATTATGCGGATGAAGAAAAACAGCAGCCGGTGCTCGTAGGAACTTATATCCTGGAAGAACTGGAGGAGGACAAGCTGATATTCGATAATTCGATCCATGCCCTGATGCTGGAAGAATACAGAAACAATTATCAACAAGAGAACTTTAATGTGCAACGCTTTTTTCTCTACCATTCACAAAGTGAGATCAGCAACATGACAGCCGATTTGATTTCTGAGAAATACACCCTGAGCAAGATCCATTCTAAGATCAAGAAGGTGGAAGAAGATGTAGACAGGTTGATTGAACTGGTTCCCCGCGTAGTGTTTGAGTTTAAAAATTGTCTGATCCTTGAAATGATCCGGCAAAAGCTCACTGAAATGAAGGTGGCCAACGACAATAAAAACAATGCCCTGGTGGATCAACTGATGCTCGAAATGGGTCAACTGGAGATAGTCAAGAAACAACTCTCAAAGACACTGGGAGAGAGAATAATCATCAAATTATAAAACAACTCATCAACATAACAACTTTTCCAAAGTTTGGAACTTTGGAAAAGTTACTACCATTCAACCATTTAACCAATCAACTAATCAACCAATTAACTATTTAACAATGATTCTTTTTGACCAACTGATATTCGGACCCATACAGAGCCGCAGGCTCGGACTTTCACTGGGAGTAAACCTTCTTCCGATTGATGCCAAGATATGCTCGTTCGATTGCATCTACTGCGAATGCGGTTTTAATACCACCATGCAGGAATCACCTATCCCAACACGGGATCAGGTACGTGAAACACTCGAAGCAAAACTAAAGGAAATGAAATCGGAAGGTCAGATACCGGATGTCATTACCTTTGCCGGGAACGGTGAACCGACGTTGCATAAAGAGTTTGAAGGAATCATTGACGATACCATTGCCTTGCGCGACAAGTATTGCCCCACTGCCAAAGTAAGCGTGCTATCCAATTCAACCCGTGTACACAAACCTCATATATTCAGTGCCCTGAATAAAGTGGATAACAACATATTGAAATTCGATTCTGCCATCGACCGTACCATGTTGCTGATGGACCGGCCTGTCGGCAAACATATCAACGTGGCCTGGTTTATTGAGCAACTGAAGAAGTTTGAAGGACGGCTGATTATTCAAACCATGTTTTTACGTGGAGAAGTGAAAGGAGAGACTATTGACAACACCACTGACGAAGAACTCGAAGCCTGGCTGAATGCCCTAGATCAGATCAAGCCTCAGCAGGTCATGATTTACTCACTCGACCGTGAAGCGCCGACCCAGAACCTGCAAAAAGTAGCTGTGGAAGAATTAGACGCCATTGCCGAAAAAGCACGGGAAAGAGGCTTTGATGTTGCAGTGGCAGGATAACTTTTCTCCCGTAAATTCAATGAAACAAAGAAAACGCTTTTGTGTCCTACGGACGACAAAAGGTTTCCTCAATAGACACCCGGACATGAAAATTCTTATTTGCCCTTTAAACTGGGGACTGGGGCATGCCACCCGATGTGTACCGTTGATCCGTCAACTGATGGCAGAAGGTCATGAGCTTGTCTTGGTGTCGGATGGCTTTCCCCTGGAGTTCCTGCGACAAGAGTTTCCTTCCCTTCGCTATATTGAATTTCCTTCTTACCAGGTTTATTATTCTTCGGGGAAGTCCCAGGTAGGGGCCATGTTGTTCAATTTCCCGGAAATCATCAAAGGAATTGTGAAAGAGCATTTCTGGCTGAATGACTTGTTGCAGAGGGAGCATTTTGATCAGGTCATCTCGGACAACCGCTTCGGCATGTGGAATAAGCACGTACGGTCTGTTTATATCACGCATCAATTGATGGTGAAGATGCCGGAAGCCCTGAAATTCCTGGAATCACTGGTTCATTGGATTCATAAAATGTTCATCAACCGTTATGATAAATGTTGGATACCTGATGTTGCTGATCATGGAGGCTTGTCGGGTGACCTGGTCCACAAGTATCCGCTTCCAACGAATGCAACCTATATAGGACCCTTATCCCGCTTCAAAGGATTGGAAAAAACAAACGCAAATGCTGAATATGAAGTAGTGGCGGTTATTTCAGGAGTTGAACCCCAGCGTACCCTTTTTGAGGAAAGTATCATCAACCGGTTCATGAATGCACCCGGTAAGACCTTGATTGTTGCAGGTCAACCCCAACAGGAGAAAAAAGAAATTCAGATGGGGAATATCACCCGGGTGACCCATCTTCAGGATACCGAAATGGCTTCCGTATTACTCGGAGCAAAGAAAATCATATCCCGTTCAGGCTATTCCACGATCATGGACCTGGATGCATTGCATTGCCTGGATAAAGCAGAATTGATTCCAACCCCCGGACAGACGGAACAGGAATACCTGAAATTAGTTCATAGTTAATAGTTTATAGTAATTGGTCTACAGTTTACATGTTACAAGTCAACTTAATGACAACTTAATCAACCAATTAACCAATCAACCAATTAACTAACCAACCAACCAATCAACCAATCACCCCATTCTCACTATATCCGCAAAACTCCGTTTCACCCCTTTTTTATAATTTATATCCGTATATCCGAAAACTACAAACAGACCTGAAGAAGAAGGCTGTTTAATGCCGTACTTCTCACGAAACAGCCGGGCTTTTTTCCCTTTCTGGATAAAAGGGTGGATGGATCCGATCATGCATGTTCCGAGTCCGAGCGATTCTCCTGCCAGCATGGCGTAGGTGGCTGCAATAATCGGATCGGCAAGATCTGTATCAGGAGATCCATAAAAATACATGGCCAGCGGAGCATCATAATTGATCCTGTTTTTGCCTTGTTCCATGTTATTAATGTAATTATCAAATATCGGTTGTATTAAACCCTGCAACAGAACATTGTGTTCCTGACTCAAAAAGGGGCGTTTCAATAACTGGTACCAATTGGAAGCCTTCCAACGCATTCCGGTCATATAGTGCGATAGCTCCACGGCAAAGTTCCTGACGGTCTTTTGATTCTCCAATACCAGTACATGGACATCCGAAGGAGGAATGCACATGGGGGCAGTCTGTGCTGCTTCCAGTATCTGATTGATTTTGTCTATCTCCACCTCTTTATCCAAAAAAGACCGGATACTGTGTCGGTTCTGAAGTAAAGCTAATAAACTATTATAAGACGGGATGCTGCTTTTATCCGGCAAATCGACCAGTTGGACAGGGGATAATGACCGCCCCTCGATAGCGATAACCCCGGCAGGACATATCATCATGCAGTGGTCACACCCAACACACCCCAAAAAAGATTTATCAGCCATTACGACTTTCTGATGGACAATGGTAAAACTCTGATCTTTGCAAACATCAGCGCAGAGGCCGCATCCGTTACACTTATCGTAATCAATAAAGACATTGGCAGGTTCGTTGACACCGTAGGATAGGAAAGGCATACATGTTCAATTTTAGGGTAACTGGAGGAATGGAATACAAATATAAACAAAATATTATTGTTTGATTATTATGCACAAAAAAAACCGCTAAGAAATTCTTAGCGGTTTTAGTATGATTACTTTTTCCTGAGTCTGTTATCTTCTTGAACCCGAACTACGGCCACCACCTGATGAGGACCTTGACGAACCAACTGAACGGGCATTGCCTCCTGAACTACGTACTGCCTGTTGTCTGGAATTACCCTGTGATTGTTGTCTGACAGCCGGTGTTCCTCCATTAGTCCGCATTTGGTAATTCGAATTATAGCTTCTGTTTATGTTTGAATTCAGGCCTCTTGAAGGCATCGTGTAGGTATTTGAACGGACATTGTTACCTTGGGTTGTTATCCTGCCCTGGTTTTGATAGCTTTGGCTCCTGGCACTGTTAACGCCCATTGACCTGACCGGTCTGACACCCGAGGCGCTGCTTTGATAGGATGGACGGGCCTGCATACCGTTCACTGATCCGCTACGTTCCAGAGCCAGCTTATTAGAGACATTTACATTCCTGTTGCTGAATGATTGTTCAGGGTGGCTTACGGCTAAATCGTTCCGGCTAACCGATCTGATCATACTTGCAGCTGCTGCATTCCTGATATTATTGGTGTAATAATACCGTTGATTATGATTTACATGTGAATAAACATTTGATAAATAAACATTTAACCCATAAGGACTGTGACCACGATAGTAGTGAGGATAATAACCCCAATAATAAGGCGAATTCCACAAGAAATAATCTGCTCCCCAAAAGAATGAGCATATGGCAGGTGTATATAAATACCCCGGATCAATGATATAATTGTCACCATAGATATAAGGATCACCGACTACCTGTACCGTTGGATTATTATTCTGATCTTTTTCAACGATGATAGAAGCAACGTCCTGATAAACATCCTTCGCTAACACGGCTTGAATAACGACTACATGAACCCCGTTGTCGGTTTTTTCAATGACACGTAAATAATCCACCTGACCATCTTTATTCAAGTCAAGGTTTGAAATCTGAGTGTCATAATCGTTCAGTTTCTTCTCGAATTCCTGCAAATCACGTGATTCGCCAAAAGCAGTAGCCACAGCTTTTAGGTCCAGGTTATTGCTGATATCACTGTTTTGAGCCTGAACGGTAATATTTTGTTGTTCTTGTTGTCCTTGTGCCATACAAAGCGTGGTCATCAGTGAAAGTGCTATGAATAGGCAAGCTGCTTTTGTTTTCATAATCGAATTTTTAAGCTGTGAATAATGTGTTGTAAAAATAGTAATTTTAAGTGCAATAAATCATTCAATTACTGTGCCAAAAATATAAAAATGGCTAAATAAATATTGCTGTAATATTCCGGATATCCAACTATGGCTTTATATTATTTAATATCAGGTATATACTTCTTAAGAATAGAAGAAACAAATTATCTGTATTATTCTGAAAATTAATTTCTGAACATTAAAAACATTGAAATAGCCCCTTAAGTTAATAGAAAATATAATTTCACCGTTTTTTATTATCTTTGCATTCTACCTAATTAAAAATATGAACACCTTAGATCTATTAATTTTAATTCCTATTGTATTAGGATTTGTTTTTGGCCTTTTCAAAGGGTTAATCAAGGAACTAACTTCTCTGGCAGCCATTCTATTAGGCATTTTTGGAGCCAAGTTGTTTGCACCGCTCGTATCCGGTTTCCTGGTTCATGCTTTTCATTTTTCTCCCAGGACAGCACTTCCCTTATCGTATCTACTTTTGTTCATTGCCATTGCCATGGGATTGATGTTCATTGCATCCATGCTGGATAAGCTATTCGAATCCCTGGCATTGGGCGGAGTGAACAAGTTTCTGGGAGGATTATTCGGGGGCCTCAAATACGCCCTGATTGTCAGCGTGCTATTAAATGTCTTTGATGCCCTGGACAGCCGGTTTCCGATTATCAATGTAAAGACCAAGGCCGAATCAATCGGTTACAAGCCTATCTTAAAGTTTGGACCAACGTTGTGGCAGGAAACAAAGAAACATGAAGCCAATGAAACAAAGAAACATCTCACCGATGAAGATACAAAATCCCACAAAAGATAACATCCCGTCCGACTCTTCTGAACCGGAAGTCCTATTGAAAGGCAATTATTCAGCATTTACCTACGAATGCGGTTGCGATGAGGCAGGTCGTGGTTGCCTGGCAGGACCTGTGGTTGCAGCAGCAGTTATCCTGCCTTTGGATTTTAAGTGCCCTATGCTCAATGATTCAAAACAAATCTCCGAGACTGTACGGGACGTCCTTCGTCCTGTTATCGAGAAGGAGGCCCTGGCGTGGGGGGTAGCTATTGTCGACAATCATGAAATTGATGGGATAAACATCCTCAATGCTTCCATCCTGGCCATGCATCGTGCCATGGATAAACTCGGAATACGCCCTGAGTTTATCATCGTCGATGGCAACCGCTTCAAGCCTTATGGCGGCATCCCTTCCCAAACAATTGTAAAAGGCGACAGCAAGTACCTTTCCATTGCAGCAGCTTCGGTACTGGCCAAGACCCACCGGGATGAACTCATGCAACAATTGCACAGTGAATATCCTAACTATAGCTGGGATAAAAACAAGGCTTACCCAACCCTCGAACACCGCGCTGCCATCAGGTTGAATGGCACAACACCCTATCACAGGCTTACATTTGATTTGTTGGGGGATAAAAAGGCAGAAGCCATGCTTGTAAAAGAAGCAAAAGCGAAGGTACGAACGGAAGCAAAGGAAAAGAAAGCATCAAAAACAAAACCAGCCAAGTCTTAAAGTACAATACCCTCCACCCAACCAATCCACCCAATCAACCAATTAACCAATTAACTAATCCACTAATCAAAAAGGATAACCAATAGCAAAGTGTAAGGCTAAATCATCCCATCCCGGGTTGATCCTCCATTGTTCACGACGTTCCAAAACCGGATTGAACAATTTGAAACCTAAATCTAACCTGAAAATAAAGAAGGAGAAATCAAACCTCAACCCCATTCCGTAGGCTATGGCAATCTGGTTCATAAAGGAATCAAATTGAAAAACGCCACCGGGCTGGGTGGGGTAATTCTTGATGGTCCAGATATTACCAGCATCCAGGAATAATGCGCCTTCCATTAACCAGAACATTTTGGTACGGTATTCCATATTCATATTCAGCTTAATGTCCCCTACCTGGTTGAAATCACGTGGGAGTGTTGTAATCCGGTTATATACCCCAGGTCCAAGCGTACTTTCACTCCATCCCCTGATATCATTGGCACCACCTGCAAAGAAACGTTTTTCAAAGGGTATGACATCACCATTTCCATACGGCACACCAATTCCAAAGTCAAAATGATACACAAACCGGTTGTCTTTATCCAATATCTCGTGATGGGTGATGTTAAACTCGCCCTTCACATATTGGGCAAACCTGATTTTAAATATTTCGTAAGCGCCAGTTGAATCCCGTTTGTCACCGAGCAAATGACTCAGTATGTTTAGCATGTTTCCTGACGTTTCGATCGAATAATGCTCCACTGAATAATCCTGCATGGGCCGGTTGGCATTGAATGAGGTATGGGTACCGGCGTATCCGATACGCGTAATAAAATGATCCTCATAATTATACGGTGTGAATATCGGTTTGACAGGATTCAGGAAACTATCCCTGAATAGTGGGTTTATGTACGGAAACTGCACAAAACTCAGATCGAACAGTTGAAAAAAGTGTTCATATTGTTTTCTTTTCCAGGAATAATTGATACCGGCACCCACACTGGTAGTGGTAAATTCCCCGGGACGAACCTGATAATCGAAGTTACTCGTAAATTCCGTATTGGCATGGATGCTTTTCTTGAAATCAAAGCTCCCGAAGGGTAGCAATGCCCTGGGGAATTTAAGTCCTATCTGTTCTCCGAATTCCTGGGCCCAGACTCCATCCTGCCATTCGAAAGCCCCCTTGGTTATTAAGGATAATGTTTCCGCCCCATGAAAGATGTTCCGGTTGGAGACATTCACATTGGCTGCTGCGCCCCAATATCCTGCCGTGTAGGTAGCTTCCAGTTCTGAGGTTAATGAGATCGTTTTAGCAGGAATAATGATCACATAGCAATCCAGCGTATTGTTCTCCGCCTCCTTAAAGGTAATGTTTACGTACTTCACCGGTCCCAGTGAATTCAAAGCCGAATAAGTACGCTCCACGGCTTCATCGCTATAGAGTGATTTTGGATTAATAAACGTGTTCTGAACCAGTGCATCAAGTTTAAGAACCTGTTTCTGAGGTGTCACCAATATGAAATCACGAAAATGGACGGTATCCATCTTCTCTAATGAAGCAACATTCAAAGTGCCGTTTATATCCGAACTGGTAAAGAAAATGACTTTCCGGATAGTGAACTGTTTAAAAATGATCTTGTTGATGGAATCACCCGGCTGGTTGATGTAATCCCTTAATCCCAGGGTGACATCCACCCTGTGCTGATTAAGCGTACTGTCCGCAGAATAATTCAGGAAATCCTTATTGAAATTATAATACCCCTGTTGACGGAACCTCGAGGCAATACGATCCCGTTCGGCATTCAACACGTCAATGTCGAACAGCATGTTGGGCCGTATCAGTGATTTGGCGGTGTCGTTGGCTATATCGTTCAATATGTGGTTACTGATATTTGTTTTATACGCCCCCAGCCGGTAGGGTGTTTCCCCCTGGATGGAGTAGACCACCCTGGCTTTCTTGCCTTTCTTGATAACTTTGCTCTGAACAATGGCATTGATATATCATTTGTTTTCGAGTTGTTGTTGAAGTTGCTGTACTGAAAGTGAGGTCAGGGATTCATTATAGATCACCGGCGGATCACCGATACGTTTGAGGGTTCTGTTAAAGGCTTTTGTAGTATCCCGCCCCGACAGGTTATAGACTCCCAGTTGCATGCGGTATAAGCCAAACACGGCGGCAT
>Ga0316217_10007861_pt1 | contig 10027 bp, 12 predicted proteins | sample 1anoAmetaG_FD_203633 | JGI IMG/M metagenome (GOLD analysis project Ga0316217, IMG submission 203633) | Freshwater microbial communities from Trout Bog Lake, Wisconsin, USA - 1anoA | ecosystem: Environmental > Aquatic > Freshwater > Lake > Hypolimnion/Profundal zone | place: USA: Wisconsin... | reverse complement strand
TCTGGCCCGGCTCCAGCCCCTCGGCGCTCTGGAAGGTGATGGTGATGGTGGGCCCGCGCTCGCTGAGCGCCTTCACCGCCATCCAGGCGCCGATCGCCGCCGCCACCAGGGGGATGAACCAGACCAGTGACGGCCGGCGCCAGTGGACCACCGGCGCGGCCAGGCCCTGGGTCTCCGGAACCTCAGGCTCGGCCATGGCGTTCGAGTCGTTCATGGGGTTCTGCCTCCAGCGCATCCCAGACCAGCCTGGGGTCGAAGCTGCGGACCGCCAGGATGGTGGCCACCACCATCATGGCGAAGGCCATGGCGCCCTGCCGGGGCACCACCGAGGCCAGGCTGCCCATGTGCAGCATGGCGACCATGAGGGTGATGGCGAAGATGTCCACCATGGACCAGCGGCCCACCAGGTCGGTCAGCCGGTAGAGCCGGGTGCGCAGCCTGGGCAGCCCGCGCCAGCGGCGGCGGATCGAGACCAGGAGCAGGCCGAGGATGGCGAACTTGAGCAGGGGCACCACCACGCTGGCGACGAAGATGAGCAGGGCCAGGGGCCAGGAGCCGGTGCGCAGGAAGTAGAGCACCCCGCTCATGATGGTGTCGGTGTGCGGCCGGCCCAGGGACATCACCTGGGTCACCGGCAGCAGGTTGGCGGGCACGTAGAGGATGGCCGCGGTGATCAGCAGGGCCCAGGTCCGGGCCGGGCTGTCCGGGATGCGGCTGTGCGGGGTGGCGCCGCAGCGGCGGCAGGGGGCCGGGCTGCCGATGGGGGCGAGGGCGCCGCAGGCGGCGCAGGCCAGCAGCCCGGCCCGGCGGGCGCTGAGGGCGGCCCCGGGGATGGGCGCGGGCGCGGCGGCGATCTGGCCGGACCCCGGATGGCCGGACCCCGAGAGCCGGAACCCGGCCCACACGGTCTGGGGATCGGTGGCGGCGTCCGCCATGGCCGCCACCAGGATGAACGCGGCCAGGGCGTAGAGCGACGGGCCCGGCACCACCACGGCCATCCTGGCCAGCTTGGCGTAGGAGACCAGGACCCCCAGGATGAACACCTCGGTCATCCCCCAGTTGCGGACCTCCTCCAGCAGCCGGAACAGCCGGGCGGTCCAGGGACCGTGGCGCCGGCGGGCGATCCGCAGCAGCACCCACAGCCGGCCGCCGATGTGGGCCAGCGGGCCGAGGATCACGGTGGTGAGCAGGGTGGCCGCCAGCCAGGGCCAGCCCAGGTTGGCCAGGATGCCCACGCAGCCGGGGATCGAGGCCTCCCGGACGGTGCCGTGCAGGGTCAGCGCCATCAGCGGGAAGCCGTTGGCCAGGGCGAACAGGACCAGCGCGGTGACGTGCAGGGCCAGCAGGGTGGCCAGGGCCGCGGAGCGGCCGCGCCCCAGGACGGCGCCGCAGCGGCCGCAGAGCAGCATCGTGCTCCTGGACGCAGCGCCGGTCCGATGCAGCAGGTCGCATTGGGGACAGGCTAGAATGAGGGTCCGTTCCACCGTGGGTCATCCAGGAAATAACAAAGATTCTAAGCATAATTTAGCTCATATTTCCGCAGCGCCAGGAAAATCTGCCGGACCGTCGGCGCCGGGCGGGCATAATGACCTAGGTTACGACCCACAGGAGTGCCTCCATGCGCCTTTGCGCCACCTTCTTCGCCTTCGCCGCCCTGGCCAGCCTGGCTGCCGCCCCCGCCCCCGCCGGCGCCAAGCCCAGGGTGGTCTTCACCACCAGCGAGGGCGCCTTCACCCTCGAGCTCGACCCGGCGGCGGCGCCGGCCACCGTGGCCAACTTTCTTGGCTATGTCAAATCCGGCCAATACAACGGCACCGTCTTCCACCGGATCATCGGCAACTTCATGATCCAGGGCGGCGGGCTCACCAAGGCCGGGGTCGAGAAGCCCACCAATCCCCCCATCAAGAACGAGGCCAAGGAGGCCGCGGCCAAGGGCCTGAAGAACGTCCGCGGCTCGGTGGCCATGGCCCGCACCAACGAGCCGCACAGCGCCACCGCCCAGTTCTTCGTGAACGTGGCGGACAACGGCTTCCTCGACTATCCCGGCCAGGACGGCTGGGGCTACTGCGTGTTCGGCAAGGTGGTGGCCGGCATGGACACCGTCGACCGGATCAAGGCCGTCAAGACCGGCCCCGGCGACGCCCCCCTGCAGCCCGTCCTGATCGAGAAAGCCGCCCTCGCCCCCGCCAGGTAAGGGCCGGGTTCCGGCTAGAGGTAGCTGCGGGCGCCGGCGAAGTGGGTGGCGTAGTAGCCGGAGAGCTTTTCCCGGGTGATGCTGCGGCCGCGCTTGGGGGCGTGGATGAAGCTGTCGCCGCCCACGTAGATGCCGACGTGGGAGACCCGGCCGGAGCGGGCGAAGAACACCAGGTCGCCCTTGCGCAGCTCGTCCCGCGCCACCGGGGCGCCGGCCGCGAACTGCTCCCGGGAGGTGCGCGGCAGCTGCAGGCCATTGAGCCGGTAGACCGCCATGGCCAGGCCGCTGCAGTCGAAGCCCTGGTCGGTGGTGCCGCCCCACAGGTAGGGCACGCCCCGATAGTTCTCGGCGGTGTCCACCAGGTTGGCCCGCAGGCCGTCCTCGTCCCGGGGGCTGGGCCGGGCCAGGGGCGGCTCTTCCGGGGCGACCAGGTAGAACTCCTGGATCACTCCGGTCGCCCGGATCGCCTCGGCCCGGGCCCGGGCCGCCTCCCGGGTCGGGAAGTTGCCGAACCGGACCCGGTAGAGCCGGCGGGGCGCCTCCTGCGGCGAGCTGGCGTAGTAGGTGGCGTTCTCGCCCAGGGCCTGCAGGGTGTCGGCCAGCCGCACCGCGTTCTCCAGCTGGGCGAAGGCCCCCACCTGGATGGTGAAGCCCAGCCGGGTCACCCCGGCCACCGCGGGCCGGACCGGGGCGGAGCCGGTGGCCGGACCCCGGGCGCAGCCGGCGAGCGCCAGGACCAGGGCGGCGGCGCCCAGGAGCCTGGTCAGGCCCATCGGAACCGCCGGACCGCCACCAGGAAGCAGGCCGCGGTCCAGAAGGCCACCACCCCCAGGCCGGCCCACTGCCCGGCCAGGCCCGCGCCGTCGTTGAAGATCGCCCGCAGCGCCCGCAGGTAGGGCGAGAGCGGCAGCACCACCACCGCCCGCTGCAGCCAGTGCGGGGCCGCGTCCAGGGTGAAGTAGACCCCGGACAGGAACATCATGGGCAGGAAGAAGACGTTGGAGATGGCGGCGTAGCCTTCCGAGGTCTCGGCGAACCCGGCCAGGGCGAAGCCCATGGCCATGAAGCAGGCCGTGCCCAGCGCCATCACCGCGGTCAGCAGCAGGTAGCTGCCCTGGTTGCGGATGCCGAAGGCGAAGTAGCCCAGGGCCAGCATCAGCGCCGACTGCAGCAGGGTCACCGTGAGCCGGTGCAGCACCTGCCCCAGCAGGAAGATCCACTTGGGCAGGGGGGTCACCGCCAGCCGGCGGAACTTGCCCTTCTCCCGGTAGGAGACGTTGACCATGCCGACGCTGAACAGGCCCATGCTCAGGAGGTTCATCCCCAGCAGGCCGGGCAGCAGGAAGGCCGCGTAGTTGGTGCTGTGGGCGTGGCCGGGGCTCTCCAGCTGGACCGGCAGCGGGCTGGGCTCGTGCCCGGCTTCGCGCAGCTGCGCGGCCAGGGCGGCCCGCTGGACGATCTGGGCGGTGAGCTGGCCCTGGGCCGCCATGTAGGTGTTCACCCGGAGGCCGTAGCCGGCGCCGGCCGGCTCCAGCTGGGCGGCGGTCTCGCCCTTGGCCCAGCGGGCCGCGGCGGCCCCGGGCTCCAGCCGGAGCAGCTTGAGCGGGGTCTGCTCCAGCGAGCCCAGCAGCTCCCGGCCGGCCTGGGTCTGGACCTCGCCGGCCACCACCAGGGTCAGCGCCGGCGCCGCGCCGGAGCCGAAGATGGTGCCGAAGCCCAGCAGCATGAGCAGGGGGAAGGCGAAGGCCCAGAACATCGCCACCCGGTCCCGGCTGTAGAGGAGCCACTCCATTCGAAATTGGCGGAACAGCAGCATGGGCAACCTTCGGGGAGAGGGAGTCAGTCGCGCAGGGAAAGAGGTTCAGTCGCGCAGGGGACGAGGTTCAGTCGCGCAGGGAACGGCCGGTGAGGTGCAGGAAGACGTCCTCCAGGGTGGCCCGGCGCACGTGGATCTGCTGGTAGGGCACGCCGGCGGCCTCGGCGGCCTCCAGCAGGCCGGGCAGCAGCGCCTTGGGGTCCTGGGTGGCGATCTCCCAGCGGTCGGCCCGGCCCGCCACCTCCAGCCCCAGGCGGGCGGCGAACGGGCCGGGGTCGGGGGCGGTCCCGGCGAAGCCGAGCTCCACCACGCTGGGGATGCCCAGTTCGCGGATCAGGCCCAGGGGGGTGCCGGCGGTGAGCAGCCGGCCGTGGTCGAGGATGGCCAGCCGGTCGCAGAGCACCTCGGCCTCGTCCATGTAGTGGGTGGTGAGGATCACCGTGCGGCCCTCCGCCTTGATCCGCCGCACCACGTCCCACAGCCCGCGCCGGGCCTGGGGATCCAACCCGGTGGTGGGCTCGTCCAGGAACACCAGCTCGGGGTCGTTGACCAGGGCCAGGGCCAGGGCCAGCCGCTGCATCTGGCCGCCCGACAGGGTGATGTGGTAGGCGTCGGCCTTGTCGCGCAGCTGGACCAGGTCCAGCAGCTCCTCGGCGCCGCGGTGGCGGGGATAGTAGCTGCCGTAGAGGGTCAGCGCCTCCCGCGGGGTGATCTTGTTGAACAGGCTGGTGCTCTGCAGCTGGACCCCGATCCGGGCGCGGATCTCGGGGCCGTGCCGGCGCCAGTCCAGCCCCAGGATCCGGATCTCGCCGGTGTCGGCCGGGGTCAGGCCCTCGATCATCTCCAGGGTGGTGGTCTTGCCGGCGCCGTTGGGGCCCAGCAGGCCGAACACCTCGCCGCGCTCCACCTCCAGGTCCAGCCCGGCCACCGCCACCACCCCGGGGTAGGCCTTGCCCAGGCCGCGGATCTGCAGGGCCGGTCCCGCGCTCGTCCCGGCCGCCCCGGTCATGGGCCGACCGGCCAGATCCGCCAGTCCGGATGGGCGGCGGCCAGCTGCGCCTGGGCCGCGTCCCGGCTGCCGGGGTCGGGGTAGCGGGCCGCCCAGCAGCTGCCGGAGCCGCAGAGCAGGGGCTCGCCGCCGCTGTCCTGCAGGGCGGCGCGCACCCCGGCCAGGGCCGGGCAGGCCCAGATGGCCGCGCCGGTGAGGTCGTTGCGCCAGTCCGGTGCCGCCCCCGCGGCCAGGCTGGCGCAGGGCGCCGGCATCGGGTAGCCGACCCGGGCGATGGAATTGAAGACGCTGGGGGTGCCCACGTAGAGCCCGGGATGGACCACCAGGATCGGTTCCAGCGGGATGGCCCGCAGGGGGAACACCCGGTCGCCCCGGTCCAGGCCCAGGACCGTGCCGCCCAGCAGGAACAGGGGGACGTCGCTGCCCAGGGCCGCGGCCATGGCCAGCAGCCGCGCCCCGGGAAGCCCCAGCCCGAACAGCTGGTTGCCCAGCCGGAGGGCGGCGGCTGCGTCGCTGGAGCCGCCGCCCAGGCCAGCCCCGTGCGGGATCCGCTTGCAGAGGCGCAGCCGGGCCGGCAGCTCGCGCCGGGCGGCCTGCTCCAGCAGGCGCCAGGCCCGGATCACCAGGTTGCGCTCGTCCACCGCCAGCCCCTCGGCGGTGGGGCCGCTGAGCTCCAGGCTGAGCCGGTTCTCGGGCTGGCCCTCCAGGGTGTCGGTGAGGTCCGCCACCCCGTCCAGCACGGTGGTCACCAGCTCCAGGTCGTGGAAGCCGTCGCCGCGCCGGCCCAGGACGGCCAGGAACCGGTTGAGCTTGGCGGGGGCGGGGACCAGCATTCAGATCCCGTCTTCCAGCTCGAATTCCGGATCCGGCATGCTGAGGATCCAGGGGCCGTCCTTGGTGATGGCCACGGTGTGCTCGAACTGGGCGCTCAGGGAGCCGTCGGCGGTGCGCACGGTCCAGCCGTCGGGCTCCACCAGGCAGCGCTGGGAGCCGATGTTGAAGATCGGCTCGATGGTGATGGTCATCCCCACCTCCATGCGGAAGCCGGTGCCGGGCCGGACGTCGGCGTAGACCACCTGGGGGTCCTCGTGCAGGTCGCGGCCGATGCCGTGGCCGATGTACTCGCGGACGATGCTGTAGCCGCGCTCCTCGCCGAAGGCCTGCACCGCGCTGGCCATGTCGCCCAGGCGGTAGCCGGTGCGGCAGTAGTCGATGCCCTTGAACATGGCCAGCTGGGTGGCCTGGAGCAGCATCCGCGCCTCCTCGCTCACCTGGCCCACCCCCACCGAGAGGCAGGTGTCGCCGTGGAAGCCGTCCAGCTTGGCGCCGCAGTCGATGGCGATGATGTCGCCCTCGCGCAGCGTGTAGTGGTCGGGGATGCCGTGCACCACCCGGTCGTTCACCGAGGTGCAGAGGGTGCCGGGAAAGCCGTGGTAGCCCTTGAAGTTGGGCACGCCGCCCTGCTTGCGGATGTAGGTCTCGGCCAGCTTGTCGATCTCCAGCAGGGTGACCCCGGGCTTGGCGGCCCGGGCGGCGACCCGGAGGGCGTTGGCGGCCAGGCGCCCGGCCTCCCGCAGCTTTTCCATCTCTTTTCGGCTTTTATATCGGATCTGTTCGCGGATGGCCACAGTGCGCTCCCTGTCCCAAGTCTACCGCGAGGCGGTACAATCGAGAGCCTGGGGGCTGCCATGAAAAGATCCGGATTCATGCCGCGGGCACGGCGCAGCGGTCGCTGATCGCCATGGCCTACACCCGGGAGGAACTGGATTGGATGGAGGGCGAGTGGGCCTTCCAGCTGCACGGCCGTTCGGCGTTCCTGAGCCGGGAGGACTTCCAGCAGCTGCAGGCCTGGGCCGGGGAGGGGGTAGCGGCGGAGGCGGTGGTCGGCGCCATGGAGGCCTATTTCAGCCGGCGGGAGAAGCGCAAGAAGGTCGGCGGCTTCGTGGCCATGAGCCACCTGGCCAAGGACGTGGCCAAGGCGGTCAAGCTGCGGGCGGCCCTGGCCCGGACCGAGGTGGCGGCCGCCGGCGGCTGGGACGCGGTCCGGGAACCGCTGCGGGCGGATCCGAAGGCCCGGGCCCTGTTCAACGCCTGGAAGGCGCTCCAGGCCGGGACGCCGGCGCCGGACGCGCCGGGCTTCCTGGACCACTACGACGCCGAGCGCAAGGCCTTCCGGGAGCTGGTGGCCCACGCCGAGCAGCGGCTGGGGCCCGAGGCCGAGCCCCTGCGTGCGGCCCTGGCGGCGCGGCTGACCGAGTCCAAGCTGGCCGAGGGCACCCTGGTCTGGCGGCGCGCCTGGGACCACCACTGGAGCCGGATCGTCTGCGAAACCTGGGGCATTCCAGGCTAGAATCGGGCAGACCAGAGCGGGAGGACGGGATGGGCGCCGGCGAAGCAGATTGGCTCCGGGAACTGGACCACCCCTCGGCCGGCTTCTTCCGGGCCTTCGCCGCCGGCCTGCCGGCCGGGGACGCCGGACTCACCGGCGCCGCGGTGCTGCGGCTGGTCCCGGTGGTGGACTGGCCGGCCTACCTGCCGCACATCCCGCACGGCCTGCTGGGGCTCCAGGCGGTCTACCGGCTGCGCCCGCTGCTGCGGGAGCGCAGCTTCCTGCGGCTGCTGGCCACCCAGCTGCACGCCTTCGCCCACGACAGCCGGAGCCCGGAGGGCCACGGCCTGGGCGCCATCGGCCAGGGTTCCGGCAACTGGGCCAACCTGCACATGGCCCTGGGCCACCACCGCCCGGCCATCGCCTGGGGCGAGGCGATGGCGGTGGAGCGGGTCCAGGCGGAGCACTTCCTGATCCTGGAGGTCTGGGCCGAGGCGGACATGGCCAACGTCGGCCACAAGTCCGTCATCGCCCGGCTGCTGGGTGAATTGTTCAAGTCCCTGGGGGAGCCGGCCGAAGTCGGCCGCCTGCTGTTGGCCATGGCCGCCTGGCATTGCGCCTCCGAGCCGGCCGACACCTTCTGGCACGATCGTGCCGCCGGCCGCCTGGGCGACACCGGCCCGGTGCCGTTCCAGCCCGCCAGCCAGCGTCCGCAGATCCACCGCGACCTGGCCCGGGAGGTCTGCGACTCCGGCCTGGTGGACCTGCTGGACCGCAGTTCCGGCTGGGTCCGCTCCGGCCTGGGCAGCGGCGACCTGCTGGCGGTGCTGACCCTGGCGGCGGCGGAGAAGCTGCTGGACGCCCGCCGGGACCTGGAGGGCAAGACCGCCTGGAACTTCGTGGTGCTGGCCACCCTGGCCAAGCGGGTGGCGGAGGAGGGCCAGGGCAACCCGGAGAGCTGGGTCCAGGCCGCCGCCCTGGTCAACCTGTTCCCCACCGGCGAGGCGGAGGACCGTCCCCGGCCGGCCCCGCTGAAGGCCTCCCCGGCGGATCCGGCCCTGGCGCTGCTGGACGCGATCCTGGACGGCGAGCCGCTGCCGGCCATGGCCCTGGCCGACCGGCTGCTGGCCGAGGACGGGCCGGAGGCCCTGCTGAAGGTCCTGGCCGAGGCCGCCGCCGGCAACGATCCGGGGTTCAATTACAGTCACCAGATCCTGGCCGTGGCCGCGGCGGCCGATCTGGCCCCGCGGCTGCCGGAGCACGCCCGGGCGGCGATGCTGCAGGCCCTGGCCAAGTCCCTGGCCAACGGCCAGGGCAGTTCCGACCTCGGCCGGCTGGCCGATGCGGCGCTGGCTTCCCACCGGAGCGTTTCTCCCATAGATTAGATCCAGGCGATGGTGTCCGCCCCTGACCGCCGCGATGGCTGATGACACCTCGACCTTTGCCAGGGGGATCCATTGGGCTCGGCCTTCAAGTACGTTCTGGTCTTCTCCGGCGGCGGGCTGGGCGCCGCGCTCCGCTACTGGACCCAGGGGCTGGTCTACAGCCGGACCGGCACCGCCTTCCCCTACGGCACCCTGGCGGTGAACGTGGCCGGCTGCTTCGTGATCGGCCTGCTGATGATCTCCCTGGAGGAACGGTTCCTGGCGGTGCCCTCCCTGCGGCTGTTCCTGACCATCGGCATCCTGGGCGGGTTCACCACCTTCTCTTCCTTCAGCTATGAGACACTTGTCCTACTTCGGGACGGCGAGCTGTTTTATGCATTCGGCAACATTGGCCTGAGCCTCGGCTCATGCCTGGCCGCGACCTGGATTGGAATGCTGGTGGGCAGGCTGATCTGATGGAGGATGGGGCCATGAAGCTGCAGGGCCAGGGCAAATTGCTGAGGATCTTCATCGGGGAGGCCGACCGGCTGGACCACCATGCCCTCTACGAAGTGATCGTCCGGACCGCCAAGGAGCAGGGCGTGGCCGGGGCCACCGTGCTGCGGGGGATCGAGGGGTTCGGCGCCAACAGCCGGTTCATCCACACCGCCAAGATCCTCCGGCTCTCCGAGGACCTGCCGATCGTCATCGAGATCGTCGACACCGAGGAGAAGATCAAGGCCTTCCAGCCGGTGGTGGACCAGCTGATCGACCGCTCCGGCTGCTCGGCGATGATCACCCTGGAGGGGGTCGAGGTGCTCCGCTACGGTCCGGCGCGGGCCTGAAGCCATGGCCGAGCTGCCCGCGCCGGACTACCGGATCTCCCTGGATCCCGCCGACCTCCAGCTGGAGGTGATCCACGGCTTCCTCGCCACCAGCTACTGGTCGCCCGGGATCCCCCGGGAGGCGGTGGCCAGGGGGGTGCGCCACTCCCTGGTGGTGGGCGCCTACCTGGGGGCGGCCCAGGTGGGCTTCGCCCGCATGGTGACCGACCACGCCTCGTTCGGCTACCTCGCCGACGTCTTCGTGCTGGAGCCGCACCGGGGCAGGGGGCTGGCCCGGCGGATGGTCCGGGCCCTGCTGGAACTGCCCGAGGTCCAGGACTTCCGGCGGATCCTGCTGGCCACCCGGGACGCCCACGGGGTCTACCGGGAGTGCGGCTTCGGGCCGGTGGCCAGGCCGGAGCTGCTCATGGAGATCCTGCGGCCCGGACGCTACCCGCGGTGACCATCCTGCTGTTCAAGCTGCTGGTGAC
>Ga0316217_10007860_pt1 | contig 10028 bp, 10 predicted proteins | sample 1anoAmetaG_FD_203633 | JGI IMG/M metagenome (GOLD analysis project Ga0316217, IMG submission 203633) | Freshwater microbial communities from Trout Bog Lake, Wisconsin, USA - 1anoA | ecosystem: Environmental > Aquatic > Freshwater > Lake > Hypolimnion/Profundal zone | place: USA: Wisconsin... | reverse complement strand
CAGGTACTGCACGCCGGGCAGGAGCACCAGCGCGAGCGTATCGCCGGCCGCGTCGATCGCCGCGATCAGCTCGTCCGTCGTGATCGGCGCGCTGCCGTCTTCGGGGCCGACCTCCACCAGTGACTGCCCGGGCGTGCGGCCGTGCAGTTGCAGTTGCGAGACCACGGCGTGCCGGTCGGACGGGAAGGCCGCGCGCTCGATCAGGATCCGGTGGCGCGCCGCGGTGGGCCGGTAGAAGCTGACCAGCAGCAGGTGCAGGTTCACGGTCAGCGTGTTCATCGCGACGACATCGCCGGGCGCCGCGCCAACCAGGGTCGCCAGGCCGGCGGCGAACTGCTCGTGGAAGCGCAGCCACGGGTTCGGCCCGTCGTGGTGTCCGCGCACGCCGAGGGTCGCCCACGCCTCGAGCACCTGGCCGACCGCGGCGGCGGCCGCGGTCGGCTGCGGGCCGAGCGAGTTGCCGCAAAGGTAGATGGCTTCCGCGCCGGCGGCGGTCCGCGGCAAGTGGAACCGCCCGCGCAGGGCCGCCAGCGGATCGCGCGCGTCGAGCGCACCGGCCTGCGGGTCGCAGCCGCGGTCAGTCATGGCGCCGCGCCGGGTAGAGGAGCGGGCGGCTCGGCGCGGCATCGGTGAGGAACGCCGGTACCTGCAGGTCGAGCAGGTACCAGCCGTCGTGCACGGTCGGCGCGACCCAGGCCAGCTCCGTGATCGTCGCCTCGCGACGCGTCGCCTGATGCGCCCGCGTGGCGCCTGCGGGCAGGCCCCAGAAGGCCCGGTGGGCCGCCAGCCGTCCGCCGTCGCGGGCGCGGTCCAGCGATGGCAGGTCGACCACCAGGTGGCGTACGCCCAGGGCCGCGACGAACGCCGCGGCCGCAGCGGTGAAGTACGCCGCCGGCGCGTCGCCGGCATAGCGGCGGCCCAGCTTGGTGGCATCGTTCGGCAGCGTGCGCACGATCAGCGCCTCCGACTCGCCGGGCAGGCCGGCGAGTGCGGCCATCAGGGCTGCGCGGGTGATGACGGGCTCGTCCGCGGCGGCGTCCGGGTCCGGCGGCTCGTCGCCGTCGCCGCAGGGCGCCGGCCGAACCGATACCACGCGCGCCAGCTGCAGGCCACCGCGCAGCACCTCGTGCACGGCGATGCGGTCGGTCGTGACGTGACCGATGCACTCGGTATGGGTGCCGTTGCAGTGCGGCACGACCAGGAGCTGCTCGCAGTTGACGCTGCCGCCGGCGCGGACGTCGCCGATCCAGTCGCCGGCGCGCAGCGCCTCGGCGCGCGCGCCCGGCGCGCCGAAGTGGTTGGGCTGCACGCCGTCGAAGTCCAGCGGTACCGCGATCGACAGCGGGTCGGACAGGTCCGCGGCGTACCGGTGCGTCCCGCAGGTCAGCACCAGCCCGCTCATGTCGTCGGCGCCGGGACGTCGAGCACAGTGCCGCAGGCCCGGCAGGTGCGGGCCGGCAGGTTCGCGGCGAAGCGGGCGAACACCGGCGGGAACTGCGTCTCGATGTCCTCGAGCGTGAGCGGTTCCTCGTGGAGCAGGCCGTGGCAGGACGGGCAGTACCACTGGAAGCGGTCGAGTTCGCCGGCGAGCCGGCGGCGTTCCACGACCAGGCCCACCGAGCCTGCCGGCCGCTGCGGCGAATGGGGAACGCCCGGTGGCAGCAGGAATACGTCGCCCGGCCCCACCCGGTAGTCGACCGGCGCGCCATCCTGCATCGTCCGCAGCGTCAGCGTGCCCTCGAGCTGGAAGAAAAATTCCGCCCCGGGGTCAACGTGGAAGTCCCGTCGCGCGTTGGGACCCCCGACGACCATGACGATGAAATCGCCGGCAGGGAAGACCTGACGGTTCGCGACCGGGGGCGCCAGCGCCTGCCGGTGTGCCTCGATCCACTGCTGCAGGTTGAACGGCGGGGTAGGGCGCATCGTGAGCTCCTGGGTCATTATAGCGGCAGGGCCCCCGCCGGCGCGGGAACCTTGGCGCGTGGCGCGGGTCCGATGCGGGGGCGACACTACGAAGGAGCGAGCTATGTCTGCGAAAAATGGTCTCTGGCTGCCGGTCGCATTGCTGCTGGCTCCCCTGGTCGCCGGCGCCGCCACCGCGCCAGCCACCGCGCCCGCCGCTGCACCGGACGCGGCGCCCGTCGATGCCGTCTGGATCAAGCACGAGCGGCAGTTCAGCTACATGGGCGTCACCTCCCGCTACTCGTGCGACGGACTGGAGTCCAAGCTCAAGGCGCTGCTGCGGCTGGCCGGCGCACGGGACGACCTGAAGGTCATCGGTAGCTGCTCCAACCCGAGCAGCGGCCCGTCGCGGATGTCTTCCGCGCGTATGACCTACTGGACGCTTGCGCTGCCGGGCTCGCCGCAGGCGACGCCGCCGGCGGCCAGCGTCAAGAACCTCGGTCACGCGGCCAAGGAACTGAAGGTCGCCGAGCCGCCGGTCGCCGGAGTCGGCCAGTGGAAGCAGGTGGAACTGCGCGCCGACCATGGCCTCGACTTCCAGGCGGGCGACTGCGAGCTGATCGAGCAGTTCGATCGCGAGGCGCTGGCCGACTTCACGATCCGCAACCACGCCAGCAGCTTCACCTGCGTGCCGCACCAGCTCACGCTGGGCGGCGTCCAGATGCGCTTCGAGACGCTCGCGCCGCTGCCGAAGGCGGCTGCCAAGCCGGTCAGTCGCTGACCGACTCCGACTCCTGCGGGGCGCCGATGTCCAGCGCCCCGCGGCAGGCCAGCTGGACGGGTGCCGCCGGCGCGTCCAGGCGCAGCGCCGTGAGTGCGCCGCCCCAGACGCAGCCGCTGTCGAGCGACACGACCCCGTCGCCCGCATAGTAGCCCAGCGCCGACCAGTGGCCGAAGACGATGCGCTCGCCGGCGCTCCGGCGGCCGGGCGCGCGGAACCACGGCACGGCGCCGGGCGGCATGCCGTCGAGGCCGCCCTTGTACTTCAGCAGCAGGCGGCCGTCGCCGTCGACGACGCGTAGCCGCGTCATGCTGTTGATCGCGAAGCGCAGCCGGTCGTCGCCGTGCAGTGTCGTGGACCAGCGATCCGGCCGGTTGCCGTACATCGAGCGGTAGAAGTCGGTGGGCGCCGCCTGCATCGCGGCGGCCACCTCGGCCGAGCAGGCCGCCGCGGTGGCCAGGTCCCACTGGGGTGGCAAGCCCGCGTGAACCATCGTCCAGCGCAAGCCGGCATCGTGGTGCAGCAGCGGCCGGCGACCGAGCCAGTCCAGCAGCTCGTCGCGGTCCGGGGCGGCAAGGATGTCCTCGAGGGTGTCGCCGCGCTTGAGCCCGCGTTCCGGGACCGCCGCGGCGGCCAGCAGGTGCAGGTCGTGGTTGCCGAGAACGACGGACACGCACCGGTCCATGGACCTCACGTGGCGCAGCGTCGCGAGCGAGCCGGGCCCACGGTTGACGAGGTCGCCGGTCAGCCAGAGGCGGTCACGGTCCGGGTCGAAGGCGAGCAGGTCGAGCAGCGCGCGGAACTCGTCGTAGCACCCCTGCAGGTCGCCGATCGCGTAGACGGCCATCGCGGCTCAGTGCACGACGCCGGGCATCGCCAGCGAGAACGGAGCGATCGGCGCGTCGAAGCGCTCGCCACCGTCGGTGACCATCTGGTAGCTGCCCTGCATCACGCCGACCGGCGTCTCCAGGACCGCGCCGCTGGCGTAGCGGAAGCCCTGGCCGGGCTTCAGGTGCGGCTGCTCGCCCACGACGCCGTCGCCGCGCACATCCTGGACCCGGCCGTTGGCGTCGGTGATGATCCAGTGGCGGGTCAGCAGCCGCACCGGTTCCGTGCCCTCGTTGCGGATCGTGATGGTGTACGAGAACACGTAGCGCTTCTCGTGCGGATCCGACTGCTCCTCGACGTAGTGCGTCGAGACCGCGACCGAGACGCGTTGCTGCGGTACGCCCATCGCTACTTCAGCCGTACGGCGAGCACGTCGCAGGGCGCGGCATGCAGGACCGTATCCTCGGTGAAGTTGACCAGGATCGACAGGCCGTGGCGCTCGCGGCTGCCGAGGACCACCAGGTCGGCACCCGTCTCGGCGGCGACGCGCACGATCTCGGCCTTGGTGTTGCCGGTCTCGACGCGGACCGGGGCGTCCGGCAGCCCGAGGGACACCGCCAGGGCCGCGAGGCGTTCGCGCGCGCGCCTGACCAGGTCCTCCTCGATCTCGACGGCGGGCAGCAGCGTCTCGCCCAGCGGCTCGACCGGCACGTACTCGACCACGTGCACCAGGGTGACCCGCGCGCCGCATGCGGCGGCGACGGCACGGGCGCGCGCGCCGATGACGGTGCTGTCGTCGGTGAGATCCACGACCAGCAGCACGTGCTGGTACAGGCCGGTGACTGGGCGCGGCTCGTGCATGGCGGACTCCGTTGACGGGCCGATTATAGCGGTGCCGCTGTCAGGGCGAGGCCGGCAAATTCCGCCGGCGAGAGGGTCTCGGCGCGGCGGCCGGGGTCGATGCCCGTCGCCGCGAAGCCCTCGGCGCCGACGAGTCCTGCCAGGGAGTTGCGCAGCGTCTTGCGGCGCTGCCCGAACGCCGCGGCCACGACCGCGGCGAACCGGGCCGGGTCCGGCAGCGGGAACGGCGGCTGCGCGTGCGGCAGGACGCGCACGACTGCCGAGTCGACCTGCGGCGGCGGCCGGAAGGATTCCGGACCGACGTCGAACAGGTGCTCGCACCGGCAGTGCGCCGCCAGCATCACGGTTAGCCGGCCGTACGCCTTGCTGCCCGGCGTCGCCGCCATGCGCGCGACGACCTCCTTCTGCAGCATGAAGTGCATGTCGGCGATCACCGCACGAGCCTCGAGCAGGTGGAACAGCAGCGGCGTCGAGATGTTGTACGGCAGATTGCCGCAGATGCGCAGCGGCGGCCCGTCGCCGGCGAAGGCAACGAAGTCGAAGTCCAGCACGTCGGCCGCATGGATCACCAGTTCGCCATAGGGGCCCGCACGCTCGGCCAGGCGCGGGATCACGTCGCGATCGAGTTCGATGGCGTCGAGGCGGCCGGCGCGCTCTAGCAGGGGCACCGTCAGTGCGCCGAGGCCGGGGCCGATCTCCACCAGCCTCTGGCCCGGGCGCGGGTCGATCGCCTCGACGATCATCGCCAGGATGTTGCGGTCGTGCAGGAAATGCTGGCCAAAACGCTTGCGGGCGCGGTGCGGCGCCGGAGTTCGCGGGGTGCGCTGGTTCACGGCGCGAGGCAGCCGAGTGCGAGGTCCAGCGCCGCGTACAGGCTGCCCGGATCCGCGCGTCCCGTGCCGGCGAGGTCCAGCGCGGTGCCGTGGTCCACCGAGGTACGGACGATCGGCAAGCCGAGCGTCACGTTGACCGCGTGGCCGAATCCCGCGTACTTCAGTACCGGCAGTCCCTGGTCGTGGTACATCGCCAGCACCGCGTCGGTGTCGGTCAGTTGGCGGGGCGTGAACGCGGTGTCCGCCGGCACCGGTCCGTGGGCATCGATGCCCTCGGCCGCGGCGCGGCCGACCGCCGGCTGTATCACGTCGATGTCCTCGCGGCCCATGTGGCCGGATTCCCCCGCGTGGGGATTGAGGCCGAGCACGGCGATGCGCGGGCGTGCGAGCCCGAAGCGCTCGCGCAGCCCCGTCGACAGCACCCGCAGGGTGGCGAGCAACTCGCCCGTGGTCAGCGCGTCGGGAACCGCACGCAGCGGCAGGTGGGTGGTTGCGAGCGCCACGCGCAGCTTGCCGGCCACCAGCAGCATGACCGGACGGGGCGATCCGGTGCGGTCCGCGAGGAACTCCGTGTGGCCGCTGAAGGGCACGCCGGCGTCGTTGATGGTGCTCTTCTGGACCGGCGCGGTGACCATGGCCCGGTAGCGTCCGTCGCGACAGCCGTCGGCGGCGTCCGCGAGCATCGCCAGCACGTAGGCTGCGTTGCGCGGATCGAGCTTGCCGGGGACCACCGGGACCGCGGTGCGGAACGGCACGACCTGCAGGCGGCCGCGGCGATGCGGCTCGGCGCCGGCGGGGGAGGTGCTGTGCAGTTCGACGCTCAGGCCGAGTTCCGCGGCTCGCTGGGCGAGCAGTTCGGGATCGGCGGCGACCAGCAACCGGGCGGGAATGTCGCGCGCGGCGAGGGCGAGGCAAAGGTCGGGGCCTATCCCGGCCGGCTCGCCGGACGTGACGATCACGGTCGGCGATCCGGCTCGCGACGCGGCGGTCATCGGCTCAGCTGCGGTAGTCGACGAAAGCCTCGTCGCGCATGCGGCGCAGCCACAGCTCCGTCTCTTCGTCGAGCTTGCTCGAGCGGATCTGCTCGAACGCGCGGCGTCGGCGCTCGTCGGTGCTCATGTCCTGCGTGCGCCGGCCGAGCATCTGCGCGATATGCCATCCGTACTGCGTGCGGAACGGCTGGCTGATCTCGTTCTCCGCGAGCTTCTGCAGCGCCTGCTCGAACTCCGGCACGAACGTGCCCGGCCCCGTCCAGCCAAGGTCCCCGCCCTCGGTGCCGGATCCCGGGTCTTCCGACACGGCCTTCGCGATCGCCGCGAAGTCGTCGGTGCCGCTGGCGATCCGGTCGCGGATGGTCTGCAGCCGGCCGCGGACGGTCTCGTCGTCCTGCAGTTCGTTGGTCTTGAGCAGAATGTGGCGGGCGTGCAACTGCTCGACGATCAACGGCTGGTCGTCGCCCTTCATCTCGTTCAGGCGGATGATATGGAAGCCGGACGGCGTGCGAACCGGCATCGACACGTCGCCGGGCTGCATCTTGGTGACCACGTCGGCCATGAACGTCGGCAGTTCGTTGCCCTTGCGCCAGCCGATCTGGCCGCGCTCCAGCGCCGTCTGCGCCTGCGAGTAGGACACCGCCAGCTGGCCGAAATCCTCACCCTTGACGGCACGCTCGCGGATCTCGTTGGCCTTCTTCTCTACCTGCTCGAGCTGTCCCGGCGAGGCCGCTTCGGGCAGCGCCAGCAGGATGTGCGAGACATTGAAGGACCTGTCGCCGGTCTTGTCGGCGGATTGCTTCGACAGGAACGTGTCGATCTCGCGCGGGCTGACGTAGATGCGGGCGTAGACGTCGCGCTGGCGCAGCATCGACAGCGTCATCTCGCGGCGCATCTGCTCGCGGTACTCGGCATAGACGACGCCCTCGCGCGCGAGGGCGGTCGGCAGCTCGCTGAACTCGATCTTGTTCTGCTGCGCGACCTCGCGGATCGCGTTGTTGAGGGCCTCGTCGGTGACCCGCAGGCCGATCTTCTGCGCGCGCTGCATCTGGATCTCCTGCAGCACGAGCCGCTCGGTGATCTGCTGGCGCAGCACGGACGGGGCGGGCAGGGGCGTGCCCTGCTCGCGCAGCCGGTGGGTGATGGCTTCGACCTGGCTGTCGATCTGGCTCTGCAGCACGACGCCGTCGTTGACGACGACGGCGATCCGGTCCAGCAGGTCGCCCTTGGACCCGATGTCACGGGTCTGGGCGAAGGCGCCCTGATGGGCAAACAGGGCGGCAAACAGGGCGATTGTCAGGAAGCGACGCATGGATGGCCTATTCTGACCCGGCGGGAGCCTGGGTCGCGGAGTATCCCCGAATCGACCGCGCTAGGAAAGCGTCGGCCTTCTCTCCGACACTGGAAAGGCCGCTGAGTTCCAGCTGCAGGGAGATCGAGGTGTCCCGGGTGCCGGTGCGGCTGCTGACGTAGTGGCGGGCGACGACCCGCACGCGCCAGCAGCAGGCCTGGTACTCGAACCCCCCGAAGGAGTCGATCGAGGTCCGGTCGCGCAGGGAGTACACCTGCCGCGCATAGACGTTCCAGGCGTCGGCCACCGGCCAGGCCACCGAGCTTTCGACCTGTTCCAGCAGGCCCCGCCGGAAGCGGTAGCCGATGTTCGCGACCTTGTTGCCGGCCGGCTGGTACTGCAGGCGCAGCTCGCTCCGGTCCGACTGCTGCTGGTGGGGATCCCACTGCTCGCCGAGCTGCACGTTCCAGTGCCGGTAGGCGGAGACGGCGACCTGGCCGACGATGTCCGACGAGCTCGTGGCGGGGGTCGGCTCGGTCGGCAGGTAGACCCGCGGCGGCGTGAAGTAGTAGATCTGTCCCAGCGTCGCGCTCAGCAGCTGCCGCCCCGAGTCCGTGTCGACCAGCCGCGTGGTCGCCCCGACCGCCAGCTGGTTGGCGTCGCTGATGCGGTCCCCGCCGACGTAGCGCTGCGAACGGAACAGCTGCACGAAGTCGAGGTCCGGCAGGCCCGTGTCGAACAGCGGGAGGGACGACTGGTCCCGGTAGGGGACATAGGTGTAGAGCAGTCGCGGTTCGAGCGTCTGGACCCGGGTGCCGGCGTCGCGCTCGAAGTTGAGCCCGGCATCGAGCGTCGCCAGGGGTGCCGAGACGGCCGGCGAGCTGTTGCCGTCGGTCGTGTTGCGCAGCGCGTAGCGGATCGTCTGCAGGCCGACGGATGGCACGATGAACGCCCCGGGCGCGCGCCAGGCGAAGCTCGCCGTGGGCGCCATGCCGTAGCGCAGTCCCTCCACGCCGGTATCGCGGACGAAGTCCGTCGCCGACGCCTGCAGCCCGAAGCCGGGCCCGTTGCCCTGGTTCCAGCGGCCGTCGAGCATGATTTCCGGCGCGCGCGTGTAGGGTCGGTCGGCGGGGGCGATCGTGCGGTCGATGGTCTGGAACTGCTCGAGGATGCCGATCGCGCGCCAGTGCTCGTCCAGGTACGTCAGTCGCGCGATGCGCTGCAGGTAGGTGACGCTGGTGCCTTCGGGGCCGCGGCCGAAATCCTGGAAATAGTTGCTGTCACTGGCCTGCGCGAGGTTGGTGTCGAAGTGCAGGCGGGAGCCGATGTCCGTCACCTCGGCGAAGCGCAGGTAGCTGCGGTCGCGGTGGGCGCTGGCGTCGGAGGGCAGCCAGTCGCTGTCGAACTGGCCGTGCGAGGAATCGGTGAGGTAGCGGAACTGGGTCCCGAGCGTCACGCCGCGCTTGGACAGGTAGCCCGGCGCCAGCGTCGCATCGTAGTTCGGCGCGAGGTTCCAGTAATACGGCGCCGACAGCTCGAAGCCGTTGCTGTTCGATTGCCCGATGACCGGGAACAGGAAGCCCGACTTGCGCGCCTCGCTGACGGGGAACGACACGACCGGCAGGTAGAGCAGCGGCACGCCCTTGAAGTCGATGCGCACGTCGCGGCCGATCCCCTGCTGGGCCGCCTGGTCGATGTCGATCCGCTGCGCGTGCAGCAGCCAGTCGGTGTGGCCGGCCGGGCAGGCGGTGTACTCGACGTGGGTCAGGTGCAGTTCGCCGTCGGCGTCGAGGCGGATCTCGTCGGCACGACCGCGCGCGGGCCGTGACGGCAGCTCGAACGTGGCGCGGTTGAAATCGCCGCCGCCGCTGGTGCTCCAGTTCGCCCATTCGCCGGCGAGGCTCATCAGCGGGTCGTGGTATTCGACGTTGCCGCGCACGTCGAATGCCTCGTGGGCAGGATCGTAGGTGCCGTCCTGGGCGGTCAGCGTGCGGTTCCCCTGGCGGACCTTGATCGGGCCCGTCAGGCGCGCGATGCCGGCGGTGTCGACATCGGCGCCGGCGGTCGACACCTCGACGCGGTTGGGATCCGCCGGCGCATCGCCATGGGCCGGGAGGGCGAGGGGGGCCGGCGCCGCCGTGACCGCGGGCGGCGTGCAGGGCGCGTCGGCGAGTGCGCAACCGGCGCCGAGGGCCGCGACGACGCTGAGCAGGGCGGACGCGGGCCAGCGGGTGACGATCGGACGGTTGGACACTCGGCGGCCTAGGTGGACGGGCGGCGGGTCGCCGCGGCGCGGGGGGGCTCGAGCCATTATAATCAGGCGCTCATGTCGACCGACACCAAGGTAAACCCGGATCCCCGCCACGCGCTGCTGGAGCGTTGGCTGTCGCGGACGCTCGGCACGGGTCCGCTGCGCGTCGAACCCGCCTCGGCGGACGCGAGTTTCCGGCGCTATTTCCGCGTCCACCATGCCGGCGGCGCGCTGATCGCGATGGACGCGCCGCCCGATCGCGAGGACCTGGCGCCGTTCGTCGCCGTGG
>Ga0316217_10007858_pt1 | contig 10031 bp, 6 predicted proteins | sample 1anoAmetaG_FD_203633 | JGI IMG/M metagenome (GOLD analysis project Ga0316217, IMG submission 203633) | Freshwater microbial communities from Trout Bog Lake, Wisconsin, USA - 1anoA | ecosystem: Environmental > Aquatic > Freshwater > Lake > Hypolimnion/Profundal zone | place: USA: Wisconsin... | reverse complement strand
TTGTAGTTAATACAAGCGTTTTATTGATACTGTCAGATACAATGGAAGGTGTGATATTCAGTTTGTCACCAAACATGAAAGGAACTGTATCTATCGAAGCATTATTTACGGGATTATCCAGCCAGATAGTTCTGCTTTGCGTATTGAAACTATCTGCGACAGTTACTGTACCGATACTTCCACTGGTAAAACTAATAGTGGCTACTTTTTTATTCGCAGATACTGCTATCAGACCAGCATTACTACTGGTTGTCCATTTTATATTACCCGATGAAGCATTGTTTACAGTAAATATGATCGACTGGTTTAATGGTGCTCCAACTACTTTTGAAGCTGTCAGACTAAATGCAGTACCTATATTATTATATACCTGATTAATCACATTTACATGGTAAGTAGCCTGTACATTATTAGCAGAAGCTACTACTGTATAAGTGCCTGCACTATCGAACGTAAGCGTGGCATAGCTGCCTGCTTTAGTTATGCTAGTTCCATTTGATGGGGTAATCTGCCAGCTTACTACATTGGCATTATTGCCATTGCTGAAGGATAGCAATACCGGTTCATTCAGTTGTACACTATCAATTTTTTCTGTAAACAGATTATTGCCCGAACCTTCATTGCTGGTTGTTTTGGTACAGGCAACAGTCATCACAACTATTGACCATAACCACAACAGTTTATATATCATTTTCATAATTATAGTTTTCAATTTTCAATTATCAATTTCTCAAATATTTTCTTTCCATCAGCCTGAATTATCTGTGCCAGATATATACCATTGGACAGATTTATATTCAATTTGTTTTCTACTGCATTTTTATCTAAACCATTCTTACTCATCACCAGTCTGCCGGTATTGTCTATGATATTTATTGCCGATACATTGTTGCCTCTGATGACTATGGAATTCCTGGCAGGGTTAGGATAAATACTAACTGATGCCAATTGTGGTTGGATGGTTATCTGTTTAGTGTCACTATAACTTATCTTGCCATTTTTATCTACTATCTGCAAACGATAATATAATATCGTGAGTCGTGAGTCGTGAATTGTGAGTGAGTCTGTAAAGGAATAACTACCTGCACCTTTTGCTGTTACTTTTCCAGCAGTATAAAAATGAATACCATCTAAACTTCTTTGAATATTATAATAATCTGTATTGATTTCGGTACTGGTGTTCCAGTTATTTACAACTGCAGTTACCTGAATGCCCTCTTTAGCAGGTAAAGCTGTTACTGTATAATTACTGATAATAACCGGAAGTGCAAAAGGTGTAATAAATGTACTGGCAGTATTGGTGACAACTGGTTTGTTGTAGTCGAAATAAATAGATGCTTTATTGTAAATAGTACTACCCGTAGCAACAGTAGAAACCGGTAACAATCTGAAGTGAACAAATCCATTGCTTTTAAACTGATTATGCCCACTGTCGGGTATATTTACTTTTAAGAATTCGAAGTATATAATACTATCATTTAAAGTGATATTGCAGGGATGTGAAGTAGCTACTACCTGCAATATATTGCTTTGCAATAAAGGACTTAAAGTATCGGCCAATACTATATTATAAGCAGTGTCGTTGCCTGTGTTCTGGAAGTGAATGGTGTAGTCAATGAAAGTGCCATTTGCTACTTGTGCCGGTGATAATATTGGTGTAGCGTCTTTGCTGTTAGGATCGAAGCTGGATACTACATTTACCTGACAAAATGAAGTGTCGGTACTATACTGCGAAGTAATAGTTGCATTAGCCAATAAACTATCTCCGGATGCAGCAGTAGTCTTTACGGAGAAATACAAAAAGAAGTAATTGAATATACCCGGGAATAAACTATCTACTGAAGCCAGAATGGTATTGCCTGATTGATTTATCAGAGGGATACTACTACTGTCGAACTGAAGCTTGCTGGTATCATAAGTGATTTTAATGCTATCCTGAATATTATAATAGTAGCCAACATTTTCGTAAGAAACGAAGTACTGAAGCTGAGCAGCTGGTTTTGTATCAGGGCCTGTCCAGGGCGTAATGAATACAGTTAAACTATCATATACACCCAATGGTTGCAAGGCTATATCGGGAAGGGTTAATGACGAATTATTATTGTTGAAAGTAAAAGTATTGCTGGCGGGTGAAGCTTTAAATCCATTTGGTAATCTGGTGGTTAAAGTATAAGTGCCTGTGTCGGTAAGATTCAGTTTAAATTCTCCATTGGTATTGGTTACTACCGATTCTCCTGTGTTTAAAGTTAACTGTACAAATGGGCGATAATATTCATTACTGTCTTTTATACCATTGCTGTTATCATCTGTAAATACTTTTCCTGATACAATTGGGAATGGCTGACATTGGTTAGCATTGTTAGTTGGGTTACAAATAGGAAGATTAGGAGTACAAGTAAAAGTAAAAAATGAAATTGGAGGTATATTAGGTAAACAGGTAATTCCTGTTCCTGTTACATCTATGTATTCTAAATATAAAGGTAAAAGTGGTAAACAATTAAGATTTTTATTTGCTCGGCAACTAACAATTAAAGAATCAAAATAATGGTCTATGGGTAAACTGGTTAATTGATTACTGTCACAATCCAGATAAGTAAGTGATTGTGCTAAGTAAGGTAAACTGGTTAATTGGTTATTATTACAAACCAATTCAAGTAAAGCAGTTGATAATAAAGGCAAACTGGTTATTAGATTATTACCACAATCTAATTCATTTAATGTATTAGGGAACCCTGGCAGATTTGTTAATTGGTTATTTGAACAGGATAAATAAAGTAAACTATCAGGTAATGTAGATAAACTTTGTAGTTGATTATTATTGCAACTTAAATTATTTAATGAGTTTGGTAAGGTTGGTAAACTAGTTAATAAATTGTTATCGCAATTTAAAGTATATAAACTAGTAGGTAAATTTGAAATACTTGCCAACACATTATTGTCACAATAAAGAGTGTTTATTGAATTTGGTAGATTAGTTAAATTTTGTATTCGATTATAAGAACAGGATAATAAAGTCAAAGAATCAGGCAAAGTTCGAAACCCTCTTAAAAGATTATTATCGCAATAAATTGAGTTTAGAGATGTTGGTAAATTTACTAATGAATAAATTTGATTATTAGAACAATAAAGCTCAGTTAATGAATCAGGGAAAAAATATAAAAAAGTTATTTGATTGTTTTCACAGTTTAATACTTTTAAATTTATAAAATATTCTACACCTGTTAAATCTTTAATGGAATCATTTTGAACAAATAGATTTATTGTATTCTTTACTCCGCTACAGGTCGTATCCATCCAATATAAATTACTACTGTCTTTAAATAAACAACTTGGTAACTGACTTATTAAATATTTAGCAAAATTGCTATCAGGTATGTTTACATAATTATTATAAATAGTACAATTACTAGGGTCATAGCTTTTGCTGCAAACCGGAATATTAGCAGGAATACATTGGAATGAATCAAAAAATGATGATGGTGGTATATTTGGTAAACAAGAAATATTGGTTCCACTAATATTTAATATACCTATATAAGGTAAATGAGGTAAGCAAGTTAAGTTTGAATTTCCTGATAAAGAAAGAACCTCTAAGCTTGAAGAATCTAAATAACTTGCAGCAAAAGAAACATTGGTAATATTATTGCTATCACAATATAAATATCGCAATGAATTATATCCGGGTACATTTAAATTGGTAATCTGATTGTTCTTAAATTCAACTTGAAACAAAGGATAATCAAAAACCGGAAGTTCTGTAAATAAATTATTATTACAATTTAAGTAATTCAACATAGGTGGTAAAGTAGGTAAACTTGTTATCAGATTATTACTACAATCAATCTGATACATATTATAACTGTTTATTTGAGGTAAAGTTGCTAATTGATTCTTTTTACAAGAAAGTGTAGATAAGCTTTGTAACCTGATTATATCAGGTAAGGAAACTAGTTGATTAGAATCACATGAAATAGACCAAATTTTTTTAAAGTATTCTATTCCTTCAAGATTCCTGATGTTTAAATTATTACAATTTATGCTGTTAGTATTCAAAACCCCACTACAGGTAGTATCCATCCAATATAAATTACTACTGTCTTTAAATAAACAACTTGGTATCTGTGTTATTAAGTATTTAGCAAAATTGGAATCAGGTATGTTTACATAGTTTGCGGGAATAACATAACAACCATGAGGATTATAAGTTGAACTACAAACTTGCATGGTTAGTGTTTTGCCTGTAGAGTCTCTGAAAACAAAGCCGGAAGGAATATCTGTTAAACATTTTATATGTGAAGTATCCAGATAAAGTGAACCAGCATTGTTGGGTATAGCGGGTAAACAATACAGACTGGGTGTACTGTAAACCAGTACAAAGTTTGCTGAATCGGGAAAGGATTTTAAAGAGGTGATCAATGTGTTGTCCACATCAAAATAACCTATTGGATAGTTCTTTAAATCCGGAATAGCGGTAATAGGATTGTGGTCAACAATAAATACATTCAGCCCAGGAGGAATAGCAGGAAGGGTTGTTAACTGATTGGAACTAACTACTAATACTTTTAAAGTATTGGGTAATGATTGTATGCTGGAAATATTGTTGTAGAATACTATTAAAGTATCGAGGTATGGGGGAAGTTTATTAATCTGTCTGATCATAGAATGATTGCAGGTAAAGGATATCAGACTGGTGAAATATTCTATACCGGTAATATCATTGATGTATGCAACATTCTTTAATTTAGAACTATCGCATTGCATGATAGTTAAGTTCTTCACTCCGCTACAGGTTGTATCCATATAAAACTTAACATTGACACTGTCTTCGTATAAGCAACCGGGAACCTGGGTAATTAAGTATTTAGCAAAATTGCTATCAGGGATATTTACATACTGAGCTTTTACAACAGAAGACAATAAAAGGAAGCTTACTAAGAGGGTAGTTATCTTTTTCATATATAAATAAAGTTTAAAAGTATCGAAAATGTATATATTGTGTTCAAAATAGTTAGTTTATTATACTCTACGCTTATTTGATAGGAAAAGGTTGGGTAGGGGGATAATTAATTTTACATTCTCAGGTATTGGAACTTTAAATACCTGTATTGGAACAGTAAATACTGGTATTTGAACAATAAATAGTACCAATGGAGCTTTAAATATTGCCAGTGGAGGAATAAATATTAGTATTGGAACTGTAAATATTAGTATTGGAACTTTAAATACCTGTATTGGAGCAGTAAATACTGGTATTTGAACAATAAATAGTACCAATGAAGCTTTAAATATTGCCAGTGGAGGAATAAATATTGGTATTGGAACTGTAAATATTGGTATTTGAACAGTTAATATTTCTAATTATAGTTTTAAAAAGGGTTATTGATATTCCGGAAGCAATATTGAAAAGAAAAAAAACTTTATTCTGCTATTCCTTATAGTTATCCAGAACAATAGCAGGTGCTGAGTACACTTCCAGATGAGTGTATGGAAGTTCAGTTGGCAATATTCAGAGTGCCGGCCGGCCGTACGGAACAATAAATGTGTTGTACAAGTGGGATAACTAGGCATAATGGAAGTTCCGTACAGGTATACTGAGGAGCTGTACAGTTGTATGGAGGAGCTGTACGGCCGTACGAAGCAATAAGTATGTTGTACAGGTGGATAATTGTAGATAAGTGAAGTTCCGTACAGGCATACAGAGGAGCTGTACGGCCGTATGGAAGAGCTGTACGGCCGTACGAAGCAATAAATATGATGTACAGGTGGATAATTGTAGATAAGTGAAGTTCCGTACAGGCATACAGAGGAGCTATACGGCCGTACGAAGCAATAATTCTGGAAGTGGAAGTTGGAGTAAATTTTGGTTTGTACGAGAATATAGAGAATCCATTTTAGATATTATTATGGTTGTATACTATTGACATATACCTTTGTTTTGGAAAAATTATTAGCAGAATTTATAATGCCTAATCTGAAATGAATAACATTACTTTCTAAAACATATTTATCAAGATATTATTATGGAAGCATTATCAAGACTTAAATACCTACAAAAAATCGTAGAAGAATATATGGGTAAATATAAAGATGGTTCAATACAGAATCCTTTATCATTTATAGCCGCATTTGGTGGTGTTGAGGGGTTAATTAATATTGTAGAGGGGAGAAAGGATGGACAAATTATAGTATTCACTACAGATAAAAAACGACCTAGAATGTTTTTAAATTATAAAAAAAAGAATGAAGACTTTTAATACACTTCTCTTATTCAATACTTCTAATAAGAAAAAATGCTCAATAATAATAGTTTAAAATCAAAATTAATAAGACTTGCTGATTTACGGATTAACTTAGACAAAAAAGGAGGTCCGCAAGAGGATACTGAACTTTTTGAAGAAATACTTGAACTACAAGATGGCATTTTAATGAGTTTTGGACTTTCATTAAATCCTGATAACGAAAAACTTTTGGAGCTAGATAAATTGCCTATTGATTTTGAACTTGATGAAATAATAAATCAACTTAAAACAAATGCAACGGATTATCTATTGAGTGATGCTAAAACTGAATTGCAAATTTTAAGAGATGCACGAGAATTGAATCAAGATGCTTCATATCTGTTACCCGAATTGAAAATCAGAACTCATACTTATACTATTTTCTTGTATGAAAAAGTCTTTCTCAAAGATAAAGAAAGAGTAGAAGATATTTTGCAGGAGTTGAGGCTTGTTGAAAATACACCGGAAGTTCTTAATGCTTTAGGAGCGCTTGATAATAGTGAGGATAAAAGATCAGCCGAATCACAAGAATTAATCAAGTTTATAACTGACAGTGGTGTAAAGTATCTTCGGAAATTTATTAACTCGAAATAAAAAAATTATGAATCAGAATAATCAGCTTATTAGATTCTCGAATGAGATTAATGGCAAAATAACTTTTAACACTCATGAGGAAAGATTTAATTCACTTACTGATTGTTTAATGAACTATTTATGTCTTGTTGTTGGAGAGTTTACATACCGTATAACTGAATGTGAAATTTATTATAACAGTAATGATCATGAAGATATTTATGTTCATAAAGGAGATATGCAGTTGACAGCCGGAAAGTTATATTTGAATAAAGTTGGCGGTCTGGATATTACTTTTGGCAATGCTGAACAGAAAATTTGGGCAGGCATATTAATTCGTGGTATCCGTAATTTACAAACAAATAAATATACAAACAAAGTAACTGAAATTGTTTCGGAAATATTTGACAGTTTAGGTGACATCATTAATAAAGAAAATGGAATTTATTTCAGAGAAATAACCTTTGATAATACTAAAGAACCTGTAAGGTCACAAAGAATTGGACTAACAAAAAAAGTTGATGATAAAGGTAATTTTATTGATAAGCATTATCGTTATATAGTTGAACTTGTTCCCGAACATAAATTTAGGGATAAAGAAAAAATAGTGAAACAACTTTTAAACGAGGATAAAATTAAAACAGAGGATATTAAAAACATCCTCGGAAATAATAGAAATTTCTAAATGGTTTCGGACAATCAAACTAATAAACTTTATCTAGCAGACTGCTTACCTCAAAGGCAATCTAAATTCTTTCAGAGATTTGAAAAGGTGTTGAAAGATTGTGCTATACCTTTTGAATTTCTTCCTGACACAAAAGATATTTGGGCTGTAGATTTTATGCCTATTCAAATAAGAGTAGACAAGTTTATTCAGTTTGATTATAACCCTGATTATCTACACAAATGGAAGTTGCCAGAAACTATTTCTGATGTGAATAGTATTTGTAATAAGATTAAATTAAAAAGAACTCCATCAGCTATTATTCTTGATGGTGGCAATGTGATAAAGACAAATGATAAAGTAATAATGTGCGATAAGATTTTCAAAGCAAATCCAACATATACTATAAACCAATTGTCAAATATGTTGAGAGATTTTTTTGAAATTGATAAACTGTTTTTTGTTCCTAGGCAACCTTATGACGACATTGGACATGCTGACGGAATGATTCGTTTTGTTGATAATAATACCGTCATTATTAATGACTTTTCAAATGAAAGTAAACAATACCAACGAGCATTTAAAAAGGCATTAGATAAAACAGGTCTTGATTGGATAGAGCTTCCTTATAATCCCCCAAGTAATCTAAAATCAATAAGTGCTAAAGGTCTTTACATTAATTATTTGCAAATGGAACAAGCTATAATTATACCGACTTTTAAAAGTAAACAGGACGAAAAAGCATTGAAAGTTTTAGAAGATGTTTTTAAAGGAAGAACTATTGCTACTGTTAATAGTAATGAGATTGCAAATGAAGGAGGTGTTCTGAATTGCATAACGTGGAATATTAAAGTATGATTTATTGGAGAGGCGGAAATTGCACCCTTTCGGGGCTTTTTAATGATCTTGACTTTGCCGGGAAGGAAATTCATGGCTAAAGCCTTGATTTAATTACTATTTGTAAGCACTAGCTTGAAAGCTAGGGTTATGCCAGTAATATTGACTTGTATTCTGTATTTGCGTTAGAGCCAGCAGGGAATATCCTTTGGATGCGCCACTGAATTTATATATTTATAGAGGATTGGAAAACAGGCTAAAAGTTTGAGCAGCTGTGGCGCAGCCAAAGATAGGAAGGGCTGGCACAGCTGCGAGCAAAGCGAAGCAGCAACGCCCCAAAAACTAATGTGATAATGAATACAAGCTATTCGCCATTAGCTGTTGGCTTTTAGTTATACAATCGACGATTAATACATTGATCATTGTTTCGGGATTATATCTGTAGAATATTGCATTAATATACTGTTTAGAATAAAATAGTGGTTTGAAATATAGGTTGAAAATAGATTTATTATGAGGCGGGAGGGGAGATGTGGGGTGAATTATGGGGTGAAAAAAATATTTTTTCAATAAAGTTTACTGGCTGAAAGGCCCTGTTTGATTGATTTTAACGGTTCTTTCGGAACAAATTATAAAATAAATAATAAAAAACTTTGTCAGTTGATTCCATCCCCCTACTTTTGCATCCCCAATCGAAATAATGGGTGTCGAAAACGTTCTTCGAAAAAATGGTAAAAGAATTAAACTATGTCGCAGAGAATAAGAATTAAATTACAGTCTTACGATTACAACTTAGTAGATAAATCTGCAGAGAAGATCGTAAAAACTGTTAAAGGAACCGGAGCCGTAGTAACAGGTCCTATTCCTTTACCTACTCACAAGAGAATATTTACAGTGTTGCGTTCGCCGCACGTAAATAAAAAGAGTCGTGAACAATTCCAGCTTTGTACGCACAAGCGTTTACTGGATATCTACACTTCTTCATCTCGTACAGTAGATGCATTAAGTAAACTGGATTTGCCATCAGGCGTTGAAGTTGAGATCAAGGCATAACAGCCTCCTGAATCCTCCAAAGGAGGACTTTAAGAAAAAAGTTAGAAAAAGAAAGTTCTTAGTAAAGTAAATCACCTCTCAAGTCCGGTTAAACGGAAGAAAAGAGCTCTGAGTAAATAAATTTAAAAGTTTCCCTGGAATGTCTCAGGATAAAAAGGGAAGCGATAACATATAAACAAGCCCTTCGAGGTTTGTTTACTGTTGGTACTTCTACTTTAATGTTACAAGCATTAAAAACAACGGAAAAGGTCAACAGCAAACAGGGATTGAATTCTGTGCTTCATCACCAGAATGTCCCAAAACACCTCAGCGGGGCGCAAACCGCAATATAGATGAAAGGAATTATTGGCAAGAAAATTGGGATGACCAGCATATTCTCCCAGGATGGCAAGCAAATAGCTTGTACTATCATTGAAGCTGGACCTTGTGTAGTAACACAGGTAAAAACTGAAGAAGTTGACGGTTACACTGCACTTCAATTAGCATTTGGCGACAAGACAGAAAAGCACTCCACTAAGTCTGAAATTAATCACTACGCCAAAGCACAAACGGCTCCAAAACGTTTTGTAAAAGAATTTCGTAACTCCACATTAAATATGTCATTAGGCGAAACGGTCTCTGTAGAG
>Ga0316217_10007857_pt1 | contig 10034 bp, 7 predicted proteins | sample 1anoAmetaG_FD_203633 | JGI IMG/M metagenome (GOLD analysis project Ga0316217, IMG submission 203633) | Freshwater microbial communities from Trout Bog Lake, Wisconsin, USA - 1anoA | ecosystem: Environmental > Aquatic > Freshwater > Lake > Hypolimnion/Profundal zone | place: USA: Wisconsin... | reverse complement strand
GCGTTCTTCCATATCGATCGGACTCCCGTCGGCGGACGATTCCCCCAAGGGGACGATCGGGGCGGAAAGCTGCCGGGAAGAAACCCGGCAATCCGGACCATCTGCTGGCTGCGGGCGGCCCCGGGTTCGATGGTTCCGCGTAGGTTGTCGATTGGTTTGGTGGCGGGAGGCAGGATCGAACTGCCGACCTACGGGTTATGAATCCGTCGCTCTAACCATCTGAGCTACCCCGCCCAAAAAGAACGGAAGACGCAGGCCGCACGGGCCCTGCCGGAGAGCGGGTCCGTGCGGGAGGCGCAGGGAACTCTCCTCATTGATTTTACGGGTGGTTGGATTGCAGGTCAAACCGGGGCGGCCGGGGGCCAGGGCGCGGGGGATGGAATCCGCGCCCCGGCTGCGGTAAACTCGGCTGCATGAGCAAGTTCCGTATCGCGGGAGTGATCCCGGCCCGGCTCGGTTCCTCGCGGCTGAGCCGCAAGGTGCTGCGCACCATCGCCGGCCGGCCAATGGTGGAGTGGGTGTGGCGCGCGGCGGCCGGCTGCGGCCTGATGGACCCGGTGGTGGTCGCCACCGACTCGGAAGAGGTTGCCGCGGTCTGCCAGCAGCGCGGCATTCCCGTGGCCATGACGTCGCCGGATTGCGCCAGCGGTTCAGACCGGGTGAGGGAAGTTGCGGGACGTATAGACGCCGATATATACGTCAATATTCAGGGCGACGAGCCAACGCTCACACCGGCATTTTTCCCCCCGCTGCTCAAGCTCTTCGAGCGGGACGAGGTCGAAGTGGGCACGCTGGCCGTGCGCTGCCCGGCCGAGGACATCGGCGATCCGAACTGCGTGAAGGTGGTGACGGCCAAGGATGGGCGCGCTTTGTACTTTTCCCGCGCCTCGATTCCCTATGATCGGGACAAAAGTGGTTTTGACGGTTACCGTAAGCACCTGGGCATTTATGCCTATCGGAAAGCCGCATTGGAGCAGTTTGCCGCCCTGCCACCCTCGCCTCTGGAGCGGATCGAGAAGTTGGAGCAGTTGCGGCTGCTGGAGAACGGCATTGCGCTCTTTGTGGCCGAAGCCCCCTGCGACACCATCGGCGTGGACACCGAGGCGGACTTGGAAAAGGCCGAGGCGGCGCTGCTCCGCCTGTGAGGCTGGCGGATCTTCGATACGGCCGCGACGGAAATCGGAATTGCACGCAAGAAGCGGATAGCCGGAATGGCCGTTGATGGGCGACGATGGTTCTCGTGAACAGCAAACCTCAATGCGCAGCTCCGTTTGACCTGGAAGTCGCTTGGAAGCAGGTCCAGCAGCGCGCCGCCGACGCGGCGTTCCTTTACGCAGTGACCACCACGGGGGTCTTTTGCCGGCCGAACTGCACAAGCCGACGCCCCTTGCGCACCAACGTCCGTTTCTTCGCAACCCCGGAGGAGGCGCTGGCCGCCGGGTTTCGGCCCTGCAAGCGTTGCCATCCCGGCGCGCCTGGGCCAGGCAGTCCGGTGGAGAAGATTCGTACTTATTTGGAGGCCCACTTCGATCGCCCAGTGCCGCTGGCGGTGTTGGGGCGGCTGGTGGGGCTAAGTCCTTTCACTGTGCAGCGGATCTTCAAGCAGGGGCTGGGGGTGAGTCCGTTGCAGTACCAGCGGGCGCTGCGCGCCGGCTCATTGCGCAGGGCCTTGAAGCAAGGAGAGAATGTGACCGACGCAATCTACGACGCAGGATTCGGCTCGTCGAGCCGGGCCTACGAGGGCGCCCAACTGGGCATGACGCCTGCTCGTTTCGCCTCGGGTGGCCAGGGAGAGCAGATTGGCTACACTACCGCCCAATCGTCGTTTGGGTGGTTAGTGGTGGGCGCCACGGCGCGTGGGCTTTGCTGGCTGGCGCTGGCGGCCACTTCGGCCGAAGCAGAGACGAGCCTCCGCGAGGAGTTTCCTTTGGCCACCTTGAGCGCCGACCCATCGCTCTCGATGCTGGTGGACGCGGCTGTCGCACACGTGAAAACGGGAGAAGGGGAGAGCGGTTCGGATCTGGCGCTCGACCTTCGGGGGACGGCGTTTCAGCTCCGGGTGTGGCGGGCCTTGCGCGCCATCCCACGCGGCCAGACGGTGAGTTATAGCGGGCTAGCAAGCCAGCTGGGCAACCCCAAGGCCACGCGCGCCGTGGCCCGCGCCTGCGCCACCAACCGTGTCGCGCTGGTGGTGCCGTGCCATCGCGTGGTGGGGAGCAGTGGGTCGCTAACCGGGTATCGCTGGGGAGTGGAGCGGAAGCGGCAGTTGCTGGCGGCCGAAGGGGTGCAGATAGAGGCCCGCGCCGACGGATCGAAGGTTCGCAGTCGATAACCTGTAAAGACGAGAAAGGCGGTTATCGTCGATTCGCTTGGGCCAAGCCAGCGGCAGAGCGACGAAACGCTTCCATTCGCCAGTGCGCGACCAGAGCTAGCGCCGCTTGCTGCGCGGCAGGCGGTGATAGAGGCCCCACAGGGAGTTATGCACGAGGCGTGTCTGCTCGGCCTTGAGCGCCGAGTAGGAGCGCTCGACATAGACATCGAACTCGGGCGGCCAGCCGATGGTGGAGCGGCGCTCGGAGTAATCGCCCTCGGCCCACTTGGAGAGGACCGCCTTGTAACCCACCACGTGAGTTACAAAGTCGAGCAAGCAGCGCGGCATCTGCTCTTCAACGATAAGATAGGCTTTCTCGATGATGATCTTCTCGCGGACATCGTTGAGAGGCATGAAGATGGTGGTCATCCACAAAACCCATTCCTTCATCTCCGAATCGAGGATCGGTTCGCTCTGCGCCTTGCCTTGCTTCTTGAGCAGAGACCGATAGGCGATGTTGCCCGCCTGGGAGGCCACATAGAGCGGTCCATAGAATTCGTTGAGACGTTTATTCACCAGACGCAGCTTGTCGCGGCGCCGGGCCAGCATTCTGGCGCTCATGAAGGTCACGAGGTAACCGGCAAATGCGAGAATAACAGTTAATATGGCCGCGTTCTGCAGCAGGCTCGAAGCGGAAGTCGTCGCGTAATCCATGGGCTCGTTTGTCCTTAGGCTTCTCATGTTTCCCGATTGCCTCTCGCTTGCGCGGGGCCTTCCGACGGGAAGGGCAGTATCGCAGCTCGAGTAGCGCAAAGGAATGAGGAGAAAATGCCTTTGCCAGCGAGTATACGCGGGCGGGCGGTTGCCGGCATCTCTCCAAGCAGAAGCGACCCAGAGTTGTTACGGTCTGTACCGCCTCCGTAGTTGCCTCGTGGACCCGCCCGCGTGGTTTTCCTCGAACGGGGGGTGTCCAAGGTCTGCGATTGCAGTAGATTTCGGGAGATTGCCCCGTCGAGCGGCGGAGCGGAGACCGCGTTTGAATGGAGGCGACGGAGGATGGTTGGGGCCAGCAAACAGCGTCCCTGAACGGCGATAACTGTCGAAATAGATAATGAGGGTTAGTAGATTTTCAGAGCGCGAGCAAGGCTCGCTGGAGGAATCGAACGGCGGGCGTACGTATCATACGGTGGCCCGCAGGGCGCTGCATCCGCGGCTCTCGCATGGGTAGGGCCGAAGGAAACAGCTCTTTTCAAGGGGGTGCAGGTTGCGGAAGGTTCAGAGAAAATGGAGAAAGATCCGAAAAAAGGGGGATAGGGAACCCTCAGCGCGGTGTCTCGGATCGATCTGGGGGCATTCTGAAGCGATCAATATCTTGTAGCCCGCGAAGACCAGGGCTCTTGCATCATGCAAAGCTGGTGTCGTCGCGCCGGTGGCATCAACGACGGCCGACCGGGGACACAGGCGGGCGGAGCTGAGGCAAACAGCGCGCAATCGCGCAACCGGTCTGGCGGGTCGCGCTCTAGGCCTGGAAGTTCGATTGGCGTTCGAGGGCTTCGGCCTGCCGCTTGCGGTTTCGTTCGATCCGACGAGCCTTCTGTTGCTTGCGAACCCGCAAAGCGGAGAAGAAATTGGCAAAGTGCCGCTCATTGCATTTGCGGCAGCGCACAGGGTAGTGAAGGATAAGAAACCAAAGCAGGTCCGAGGTGCGAAACCGCGAGAGTCGAAAAGTCGTTGAGTTGCATTCGGTACATCTCATAAGGACGTTCTGCTCCAAAGCACTGCCATTCTGTGAGCGGTTTTCCGCCCCAGGGGAGGAATACAATCCAGCGAACAAGAGAGCTGGGGACGATAGAAACCAAGGAATCGGTCTGTGCTTCTTTGTGAGAGGGCGCGCGGTCAACTCTGCCGCGGCGGTTTTGAGGAAACATTTCTCTGAGTAGAAGAATACAGGAAGAGCCATAAAGGAAACGTGAAAAATCCGAGGAATACGTTGGGGGGAGCCGATCTGGAACAGGCAATCCCATTTGAATTCCAGGCATGGCTACGAGAGGGTTCGGATCTTTGGAGTAGGGGCAAGTCCATGCATTTTCGGAAGGGCTCGGCTTCGTCCGCGCCGATGGGAGGCCAATCAAGCCGTCACTAGAGCGGTTCCACAGTTCACGTGCCCTTTCCGACACGGTTCAACGTGGCATTTTCTTGACAAAAATGACCCTTGAGAGCAGTGGTTTCGGGGTACAGAAATTGTGGAACCGCTGTAGCCGCGGAGGGGGGATTGAATGTACCCAAACCATTCCTCGGGGCTAAAGACAGCCCTTTATTATCAACATCGCGTGGCGCGACTGAAGTGGTGCTCTGTTACAAAGCGCGCCCCATCAGGAGTCTTTCCGCAGCCTCCAGGGTCCAGGGGTTCTTGGGCTTTCTGCCAGCACGGCTGAAGCGTGCCCTATCAAAGGAACTCAATGGTTCGGGTGCGAGGGCCCTGCGATCTGGAGACAGTTCTGACGCGGACGGCGAAAGGGTACATTACTATTAATGGTTACTTGCAAGCCAATCGATCTATCAGCCCGTTGCAGTCAAGCTGTGCGGACTGTCGCCGATATGCCCGGTCAATGGAGGGGGGGCGATCACTGCTGCGAGGAGCCCGGAAGAAACGCGCCAACAGCCACTCCTCGCTCGCCTCTACGAGTGGGACTTTGCTGCTCCGCAGTCGTGGCCGCCCCGCGCATCGCAGGGACTCGCGGCCTGGCGCTCCATGCACCTTCTGTGGAGATTCCAGGCTGCGAGGATGCTGGCATGGCACCGGTTCTGGCAGGCCTTGCAGCGCACGGGCCAGCGCAGCACGAGCAACCATAAAATGTCCCACACGCGAAAGCGCGAAGTCCCAAATCGGGTCGAGTAGCAGAGTGTGCATATCACCAATGTTCAACTCCTTACGTGCCTAGAATGCTGTTTGCCCTGCCTCACTCCATAGAGTTCCAAAGTAAGCCAAGCATCCCGTGGTTGAGTGAGTGCTAACTCACTAACATGTTGGGTATCTCACATTGCCAATTCCAGATAGCAGAATCACTATACAACAGAGATGTCAAAGATTGGGATATTTCCATTGAAAGAGCTTCGGCAGCCGAAAGAAACGCACAGAGGCAAACTCGGCTGGTTGCGCGAGCGGCAAGCGCGACAAGGTAAATGCCGTTCCAGGCTGCCGCGCGAGGCCTGAGGTGGGGGAGGTTTGGCGTCGACGGGGCATGGGAGGGATTCTCCCCGATGAACGAGCCTCGCTGAGGGGGGCGGTTTCCACCCCTGCGGCAGTCTTCTCCTGAAAAGCAGTTACGAGGAAGGGGCAGGGAGCTTCCGTGGCGGGCCATGCCGGGTCATCCCAGCTTTGACTTGCAAGCGCAGGCCGATCTGCCCCTCATGATGGAGGTTCGCTGCGCTACTCCCGGCATCTTCGCCAGGAAAGAAAGTGGCTCGGCTAACTCCAGTGGAGGCTCAAGAAAGCGGCCGAATCTACTCGGAGAGGTCGCTGGCGATGGTTACCGCTACCGGCGGATCGCTGGTCAACTGGGTATCCCATAAGAGCACGGTGAAGACCTCGCCGCCGGTAAGGGACAGGGCAGTGGAGGTGAACTTGGGAGTTATCACGCCGGTGGGTGTGATAACCATGGTAACTGTTTGCGACGAGAAGCTGATGTAACCGGCGGTAGCGCCGACCGGCAGCGCAGTGACCAGGGGAATGGTATTGGCCAGGGTGGTGCCGGCGGGAACCATATAGACGTCCACCGGGCCGGTCTTGGGCGCCTGATTGAGAAAGCGGAAGGCGGAATGGCCGCCGGCGGCCTGGATCTGCTGGTCTTCCAGCACGGTCACCATATAACTGGTGGGGGCGGCGCCGTTGTCGGTAATGAAGACGGAGTGCTGATGGCCGGCGAGTAGGGTGCCGCTGGAGGAGACCAGCGCCGCGCCGCCGGTGGCCGCCGTCACTTTGATAAGCGCGGAGCCGGTGGCGGGCAAGGTGCCATAGGGAGTGATGGTTCCCTGGCCGATGTTGCCGGCCAGCAGGACGCCTTCGACGACGACGTTGATGGCGGGGGCGATGTAGGAGGCGTCAATGACCCGCACCAGGCTGGGCTGGACATAGCCGGCCACGTTCTGGCAGGCGGAAAGAGCCACAGCCAAGGCCAGCGAGGCGGCCGCCGTCACGGCCAGCTTGGCCGGCGTCAGTTGCCGGGCGTCACCAATCCACCGATTCCAGGTCTTCTTCATCCGCTTCTCCGGCAGAGGGTCCATGCAGTTCTCAAAAACGGGCAACGGGCCCGATTCAGAGCTTCCGCTCAAGCCTCCCCATCATAGTACAGGTGTGTGCTCAGAAGAGTTTACGACTTTTGGACAATCGCGGCACAGAGGGACCGAACCCGCCAACGGGGAAGGCTCGATGGGGCGGTGCGGAGAGTGAGGCGCGAATCAGCTTGCGCCCAGGTAGACAAAGCGGGCCAGAAACAGCGCGGCCAGCAGGTAGAGCAGCCAGTCCTGGCGGCGGAACTTGCCGGTCACCAGGTGGAGCGCCGCCCAGGAGATGACGCCGAAGCCCAGTCCGTTGGCGATCGAGTAGGTGAAAGGGATGAGCACCAGCGTCAGAAAGGAAGGAACGGCAATCAGCGGATTGTGCCAGTGGATCTCGCTGACCGTCGAAAGCATGAGCGATCCCACCAGAATGAGGGCCGGTGCGGTGGCCGCCGGGGGCACGATGCCGACAAACGGCGCCGCGCCGATAGCGCACAGAAAGAGCAGCCCGGTGACAATGGCGGTGACGCCCGATCGCCCGCCGGCAGCCACGCCGGCGGTGGACTCGACGTAGCTGGTCACCGTCGAGGTTCCGGTCAGCGAGCCGAAGACGGTGGCCGTGGCGTCGGCAAAGAGGATGCGGCTGAGGCGGGGAATGCTATGGTCGGGGGCGATCAGACCGGCGCGCTTGGTGACCGCCACCAGGGTGCCGAGATTGTCGAACAGGTCCACAAAGAAGAAGACAAAGACGATCTCCAGCAGGCCCTTGTTGAGCGCGCCGCGAATATCGAGTTGAAAGGCGGTAGCGCCCAGGGAGTGGAAGCCTCCGGCGGCGGGCGTCCAGTGGACCAGCCCGAAGATCCAGGCCACCGCGGTGGTCGAGAGCACGCCGATCAGGATGGCGCCACGCACCTTCTTCGCCTCCAGGGCGACCATGAGAATGAGGCCGAAGAGCGCCAGTGCGGTGGTGGGGTTGCGCAGGTTGCCCAGGGTGACAAAGGTCTCCGGGTCGGCCACCACCAGGCCCGCGTTGCGGAAGCCGATGAGCGCGATGAACAGGCCGATGCCGCTGGCCACCGCCGCGTACAGCTCGTGGGGGATGGCGTGCAGGATCATCTGGCGGATGCCGGTGGCGGTGATGGCCAGGAAGATGATGCCGGAGAGGAAGACCGCTCCCAGGGCCGTCTGCCAGGGCACGTGCATCTTCATACAGACCGCGTAGGCGAAGTAGGCGTTGAGGCCCATACCGGGGGCCAGGGCGATGGGATAGCGCGCCACCACGCCCATGAGAATCGAGCCGAAGGCCGCCGACAGGCAGGTGGCGGCGGTGACGGCGGCCAGCGGCATTCCGGCCGAGGCCAGGATGGCCGGGTTCACCAGCACGATGTAGGCCATGGTCAGAAAAGTCGTGACGCCGGCCAGAATCTCAGTGCGCCAGTTGGTCCCCAGGCGCGCAAATTCAAAGTAGCCTTCGAGTTGTTTCAGCATAGGCGGGTATCTCTAGGAGACCACATCCGGGCTGTTCCGCAAAACCGGCGACTCGAATCCGCATATCAAATGGGCGATTCCCCGCCAGGCATCCTTGCCTAGCCTGCATTTCTCACGGCCAGGTCGACGCTCTGTAGCGCCGACCTCTTGGTCGGCTGTACTGGCGGCGTCCTCGCCGCCAGAGCAAAGCCTCGTCCGGCAATACCGTTTGCAAACACTTATGAGAGGGCAAACAGTGTCCAGCGTGGGTCGGGAGACCCACGCTACAGCCGGCCAGCCACCCGCGGACCAGTTCAATCAATAGGGATGAAGGCGGGAGCGAACCCGTGATGGACTAGACTAGAAAACGACTATCGACGACGAATTCGAGGGAATCCTACTTGAACGATTTGGCCCCGCTGTTTCAAAGACTCGTGGTGAGAGACCCTCGCCGAACGGAAGCCGATATTCAGTCGGACATTCGGCAATTCATCCTATCTGCCCCGTTCGAACTCGATAATTCGGACCTGATCGATGCCTCGCTGGAAACGCCTGTCGGAGATCGGCGTCGCATTGACATCGAGGCTGGATCAACAGTCATTGAGGTGAAGCGTGATCTGAGGCGCGAGAAGGCAAAGCGCGAGGCGGAGGAACAACTCGCAGGGTATGTCGAATCCCGAATGAATCAGACGGGGCTTCGCTATATTGGTGTCCTGACAGACGGAACAGAATGGTGCTGCTACGATTTGGTCGGCGACAAGCTTCGTGAGGTATCCACCGCCTCGTTTGAAGACGATGTAGCCGAGATCAACCGCTTAGTCGTATGGCTTGAGGGCGTTCTGGCGACTGCGCAAGAAATTGCGCCGACAGCACTAAACATCGAAGAACGGCTGGGGGCTGGCAGCTGCGCATACAGGATTGATTACGCGACCCTCGCGACGCTCTACGAAAAGAACCGCGACGCGCCTACCGTCCAAGTCAAGAGGATGCTCTGGTCAAAACTGCTGACATCAGCGTTGGGAACGCAGTTCGAAGACACTGACGAGTTGTTCGTCAATCATACATTGCTGACCAACACAGCTGAAGTCATTGCTCACTCGGTACTGGGTCTCGCAGCCCAAGAAATTGCACCTGCGACATTGCTTTCGGGGGTCAAGTTTGATGAAGCCGGGGTTCACGGCGTGGTCGAGTCTGACTTCTTCGATTGGGTCGTCGAAGTCGAGGGTGGGGACACCTTCATACGAACGCTTGCAAGGCGATTAGTTAGGTTTTGCTGGGCAGATGTCGAACAAGATGTCTTGAAGGTCCTTTACGAGAATGTCATCGGCGCTGAGACACGGAAGCGGATGGGCGAATATTACACCCCAGACTGGCTGGCAGACGTCGTTGTCTCCGAGACGGTTGCCGACCCCTTGAATTCGAAGGTCCTCGATCCTGCCTGTGGTTCTGGCACGTTTCTGTTTCATGCGATCAGAAATTACATCTCAGCGGCAGAGGCCGCTAAATTCACAATCTCGGATGTGCTTGATGGGGTTACACGCCATGTCATCGGTATGGACCTTCACCCGGTCGCGGTGGCGCTTGCTCGGGTGACTTATATCTTGGCAATTGGCCGGGAACGCCTGACAGACCCGAGTCGCGGAGAAATTCAAATTCCCGTATACCTTGGGGACTCGATGCAATGGCGAGAACAGAACCTAGATCTGTGGACAGCAGGCAATCTCGTGATCCAGACCGACGACCGCCGCGATCTATTCGAGTCCGATTTGTCGTTTCCAGATGCCGTTCTTGAGGACGCTGGGCTGTTCGATCAACTCGTGAACGAACTTGCGGATCGTGCGGCGAAAAGGAGGGAATTCCGGCTTTGTAGTGGGTAGCGGGCGTGGAAGAGGGCATGTCTGGCAGAATATTTGGCATGCAGGATCACGAGTTGTACGCGGCGATATTGGGCATCCAGAGTCCTTGGCGGGTGGAGTCT
>Ga0316217_10007856_pt1 | contig 10035 bp, 9 predicted proteins | sample 1anoAmetaG_FD_203633 | JGI IMG/M metagenome (GOLD analysis project Ga0316217, IMG submission 203633) | Freshwater microbial communities from Trout Bog Lake, Wisconsin, USA - 1anoA | ecosystem: Environmental > Aquatic > Freshwater > Lake > Hypolimnion/Profundal zone | place: USA: Wisconsin... | reverse complement strand
CCAAACCCGCACTCCCCGCACTCGTTCGCGCCGTGCCGGAGGCCGGCGCTCCGCCCGGCGTCGTGGAACTGGTCGTGCGGCCGACCGGATTGGTGGATCCCCGGGTGACCGTCAAACCGCTCAAGGGCCAGATTGACGATTTGCTCGAGGAAGTCCGCCAGCGCGCCGAACTCAAGGAACGCACGCTGGTCAGCACGCTGACCAAGCGCACGGCGGAGGAACTGACGGATTATCTGCGCGACGTCGGCGTGAACGTGCGGTATCTGCACAGCGAAATTGACGCCATCGAACGCGTGGAAATCCTCCGGGCGCTGCGCAAGGGCGAATTCGACGTGCTGGTGGGCATCAACCTGCTCCGCGAAGGGCTGGATTTGCCGGAAGTCTCGCTGGTGGCGATCTTGGACGCCGACAAGGAGGGTTTTCTGCGCAGTGAAACGAGCCTGATTCAAACCGCCGGCCGCGCGGCGCGGCATTTGAACGGTGAAGTAATCCTGTACGCGGACGTGCTGACCGACAGCATCAAAAAATTTCTGGCCGTCACCGAGCAGCGCCGGCAGCGGCAGTTGGCTTACAACCGCGAGCACCACATCACGCCGCGCAGCGTGAGCCGTGCGGTTGAAGAAAGCCTGGCCGTGTATGACGCAACCCGCGAAGAGGCGGCGGGAGTGCTCAAGGATGCCAAATTGGACGTGGATTTGACCGAAACGATTTCCGAACTGGAAACCGAAATGCTCAAGGCCGCCGAGGATTTGCAGTTTGAAAAAGCCGCGCTACTCCGCGACCAAATCAAGGAGCTGAGGCGAATGCTCGACGGCGGCAAACCAGAGGACAAACCGCAGGCGGTCAGCTATCGCAAGTCAGGCGGTCGGCGAAGGCGGTAGAGCGGAAACGGTTCAGCGCCGTAGGCGCGGCATATTTGTAGTTTGCGAATCAGAAATGGTAAAAGCTCCGTCAGGAGCGCCATAATCCTGGATAACTCATGAACCGCCTCTTTATCGGCAATCTACACCGCAACCGAAGATTTTTCCCAAAAACCTGTCCCAAATAATCCACTTGGGTTGAAACTGAGTTCTTAACCACCATCACAAATTCCATAGTCGGCATTTCAACGCGGTGCTGAAGCCACCTTACACACATCTTGTGGATCATTTGCGCGACCATTTTGGCAATCCCAAAGGGATTGTGGCTCGGATGCCGCCCGTCGTCTGACTGGCCGCAACCCCGTTGGGGTTGTGGTCCGTTGGCGACCATTACCCAGGGTAGCGCCGGCGGCGCAACCCTGGGCTTTGAGCCGGAATCCCTTTGGGATTCGTTGTTGTCCGTACTCTTGCATGTCTCAAATCGCACTGGTTCAGCCGTCCCTGCGGGACTGGTGTCGTTAGCCACACGCCACCCGCAGTTGAAACTGCGGGCTATTGTCAAATCGTCCCTGCGGGACGGGACGCCACAAGCCGCTGAAGTGAAGCGTCTCTTAAGCGCAAACTCCTTTGGAAAAAAAGAAAAGAGGCCGGACACTACTCCGGCCTCTTCACAACACACTTTAAATTCTTTCGTTGAACCGCTGCGTTCAACTGGGAAAAGCATACCACACGCAATTTTTTCCGCATGTCACCAGTTGTGGGTACAGGGACGTCGGCAAACAAAACCTCGACACGGCTTGGAAATGGGCGTATTCAGTCAGCATCAATTCTTGGATTATGAATGACGCACCACCCCAGACCGCTCCCATCGAATCCCCTGCCCCAGCCCATAAGGATCGTTCGACCGGGCTGATACTTTTTGGGGTTCTGACCATAACGCTGGGTTGTCTGGCTGGGCTGTTGGTTTTGTTCATGCTGGCCGGCCAGGCGGCGGCGGCCAAGACCACCCACGCGCCGGCCAATATCGCGAGTATTCTACCAGCAATTGCCATCTATGGGGTTTTGGCGGCGGTGTTGATTTGCCTGGGCATTGGGTCCATTCAGGCCCGCCGCTGGGCTCGGGCGCTCCTGCTGATCTTCTCCTGGAGCTGGCTGCTCATGGGCATCATGACCACGGTGATGATGGGCCTCATCCTGCCGAAGGCGATGGCCAATCTGGCCGCTGCGCAGCAATCCGCCGGACACCCGGCGCTGCCGCCGGCAGCGCTGCACGCGGTGCTGGTCGTCATGGTGGTGTTCTGTTGTCTCTTCCTGGTCTTTTTGCCCGCCGTCTGGATTTTCTTCTACGGCAGCCGCCACGTGAAAGCCACCTGCGAAATGCGCGATCCCCTGCCCCGCTGGACGGATGCCTGTCCGCTGCCAGTGCTGGCGCTTTGCTTATGGTTGCTGTTTACGGTGCCAATGATGCTTTTGATGCCGATTGCGGCGCATGGCGTGATGCCGTGTTTCGGAATTTTCCTCACCGGCCTGCCGGGCTCCCTGCTCTGTCTGGCCATCGCCGCCGTCTGGACCTATGCCGCCTGGCTGGTTTATCACCTCAACCCGCAGGGTTGGTGGCTGATCCTGATCTCCCTGCTCATCTTCGCCGCCTCCGGCGCGGCTACTTTCGCGCGGCACGACGTGCTGGAAATGTACCAACTCATGGGCTATCCCCAAGAGCAGATTGATCAACTGCGGCAGACGGGCCTGCTGACGGGCAACCACATGCTCTGGCTGATGCTGGGTTCTCTCCTGCCGTTCATCGGCTATTTGATTTTCGTGAAGAAGTATTTCCGGGCCAAAGCCTGAGGCGCAAGGGTTGGTTTCACATCGGTTCCTTTCGCGACCTCCGTGCCACAGAGCGAAGAATGGCATCCAGCACCTCATCCAGATGCCGGCCGACGTCCTCCACAAGGAAGCGCAACACGAGGCAGCCATGCTCCTGCAACAAAGCGTCCTTTCGGCGATCCCGGCGGTAAGCCTCGACATCCGCCAGGTGCTGCGGCCCGTCCAGTTCCACCGCCAAATGCGCTTCGGCGCAATACAGATCAATCTCCATTTCACCTTCCGCGTCAAACGGGATGGGCAGCCGCGCATTGAGACGGAAGCGGCCGGCGGTTTGCGGCAGGGTTTCGAGCCGGCGATAGAGGAAAGCCTCGCTCGCGCTCCGGGCGCGATCAACCCCCTCGGCCTCGGCGGCGATGCGGCGGGCGGCATGAACAAAGAGATTGGCCAAGGGCGTGTCCACGCCATCATGAACCAGCCGTTGCACACTGGCGGCATAATCGCGCTTCCACTCCGGTTCCAAGGGCAAAGGCACTTCCGCCGGCCACCCGGGGACCGCGCTGCCCGGCAACTGGATCGCGTAACCAACCGCCTCGTAACCCCGGCAGCGCCGGTCAAACATCCGCGCCAGCATCGGCACGTTGAGATCGGCATAATCATAGACCCGCACCTCGCGTTTGCCGTCATGCAGCCGGTGCAATCGGCCGACGTACTGGGCCACGGTGCCCCGCCACGACACCGGCAGCGCCAGGAAGAGCGTGTCCAACCGCGAATCGTCAAACCCCTCGCCGATGTACTTGCCGGTGGCGAGCAGCGCAGGTCGGGGGGTGGCCGGGCTGGCCAGCATTTGCGTGCTGGCGCGCTGCCGCGCCTTCTTCCCCATGCCACCCTGAAGAATCGTCAGATGCGGAATCTTGCCGGACAACTCCTGCGCCAATTGCTGCAAGTGGTCCACCCGCTCGGTCAGCAAGAGCGGCGAGCGCCCTGCCTGCACAGCGCCAAGGAAATCTTCACAGATCATCCGGTTGCGGGCGGCATCAGTCGCCAAGGCCTCGTATAGAAGGTGAAACTCGAACCGCTGGCCAGCCGTTTCGGGCTGATCCGGCGCGCGAAAATTGGTGGGACGCACCAGGACCGTGTGACCAAACGGCCGGCCCGCCGCCTGTTGTCTGGCATCCACCCGATAGCGGACAGGTCCGCATTGCATAAAGATGATGGGATGATGCCCATCCTGGCGGGTGACCGTGGCCGACAAGCCGACGACGTATTTCGCCTTGGCGCGGCGCGCGACCAGTTCAAAACTCCGGGCGGATAAATGGTGGCATTCATCCACGATCAATTGGCCGTAGTCCGCCACCAAGTCACTCACGACACCCTTGCGAACCAGGCTTTGGATGATCGCCACATCAATGACTCCGGTCGGTTTCTTACGCCCGCCCCCAATGCATCCAATCTTCCCTTCAGACAATTTCAGAAATACCGATAGACGTTCGAGCCATTGCTCCAGCAACTGTTGCCGATGGACCAGCACCAACGTGTTGACACCCCGCCGGGCGATCAGCCAGGCGGCCAGCACCGTTTTGCCAAACGCGGTGGTGGCCGAAAGCACACCCGTGTCGTGGGCGAGCAATGCATTTGCGGCGAGTTGCTGTTCGGGCCGCAGTTCCCCTTGGAAAGCGGCAGAAATGGGCCGGCCGCCAAAGCGTTCATCGCGCAAAACGGGTTTGATTTTCAAGCTGCCCAGCAGGGCTTCGACTTCGGCCAGACAACCGCGCGGCAGCGCGAGGTGCTGTGGCAGATCTTCGGCGCAATGAATGATGCGCGGCTTGTCGTAGGTCGGCAGGCGCATCGCCTGCGCCCGATAAAACTCGGGGTTCTGAAATGCCGCCAGCCGCAGCAAGCGGTTGCGCAACGCGGGAACCAGTCCCTCCTTGGCGATATATATTTGATCGCCCAAGACCAAATCCAGACGCTCCGGCAACGGCCCGGGAATCGGAGGATCGTTCCGCCGCCGGGATGGCGGGGCGGTCCAAGGCGCGTCGTCATCCTCTTCCGTCGTCAGCACGGCGCGCACGCCCGTGATTTTTCCCCGGTGGTCCGCCTCCCGCACAATGGCCTCAACGCGTGCCTCATTGATCCGCTGCAATGAGGCCAGGAACTTCCACTGATCCGCATAAGGCGCCAATTGGTCATCCAGAAAAACACTGTTGCCGCGTGACCGAGGCAGCTTTTGCAACGGCAGGGCGATCAGATTTCCAAAGCCTCCTTTGGGCAGCGTATCTTGGTTGGGGAAAAACCGGTCATAAGAACCAAAGCCGATGTCCGGGCGGCCCTCCATGGTTTCCGTCAAAATATACGAGCCAAGGTTGCGCGCCAGCCGCGCGGGAATCGCGGCGGCAAAGAACAGCCACACGTGCGCGCCATTGCCGGAACGTGATCGCTCCAGCGCGGCCGGCAATTCCAACTTGCGGCAGGTCTGCAGAAAAGCACTGGCGTCCTGCCCCCAATCTTGCCGGTCGAAATCCACCGCCAGGAAATGGCAGCACTCGTCCGGCAGCATGGGATAAACGCCCATGATAAAAGGGCGGCCGCGATCGTCGCTTCCCGAAAGATGCCAGCGAACCACCTCGTCGTTTACCGCGAGAAAGCGGCGCTGGAGACAATCTGCGCACTTGATGCGCGGTTTCTCACAGATCCCCCGCACCCATTCATTCGCGCAGGCTGGCTGATACCCTGCCCGTCCCGTCTTGCGGCTTTCAAAGCGCACGGGGTAGATGTCCTCCCGCCCGCGAAACAAGGAGCGGAAAAGCGTGATTTTGTCGGCGGGAGTTGAACTTTGGCTGATGCTTTCAGGACACGGATGCGGCATCGCCCCGGTGGCCGGGATCGGAGGTTCGGCAATCAAGGGGTGCTGATGGACTGGAATACAGATTCTGCCCTGGCTAATCATGGGCCGCGAGAAGATTCTTCACATGGGCGGTGACGCGTTCTAACAATGCTTGTTCGAGGAACTGGCGTGCCTGATCCGGCTTCATAGTTTGATTCCCGTTTCCCTCGCCACCATGGCCAGGGGTTCATTTAACTGGTCGTGACGCCGCACGACCATATCCAACTGCTGCCAGCCGATCCGGTCCAGGATGGCGGTGCGCAAATGCAACAGCTCGCGGAAGCCGAGCCTGTCCGACACGACCAGCAGGTCAATATCCCCGCCCTTGGCAGAGTCATCGGCACGGGAGCCATAGAGATAGATCGCGGCGTCAGCGTCAAAGCGCCCGATTTCTTCTCGAATGGCTTGGACTTGTCCAGGCTCCAGTCTCATGCTGGCATTATTTACAAAACGACGGAGCGAGTCAATCCACGCTTTGGCGTTTTGCATGGATAAGCAAACCGTGACCGCTTGCGCTACGGGTGAACGAACCAGGGCAGGCTGGATTTTGAGACTTTTATTTCTACAAAAATCTTTGACAGAAATTCGAATGTGCGTTTTCATGGACGCCTGGCAGCAACCAAATTGCAAGAGCCACCTGTGCGTGACTTTGTGCACAGCCAGTTGTTCAAGCACACCTAGATGTCTTTACCTCGCCCACATGTTCCGATTTGGAAGCGCTTGCTATTGATTCTAGCCATTCTGTTTATCGTAGCGATCTCGAGGTTTGGCTATGAACTATACCAAATGGTGCATTCCAAGATTCCCGAATCCTATGCCGCTTGGACAACCGGATGGCTGGTCGTGGGATATCTAGAAACACATTCCAACCAGTGGCCAAGAAGTTGGGACGATTTGGAATGTGCAACCAACTTTAATCAGCCAATGTCGGGGTTTGTCCCAATTGAGCGCTTGCGGCAATCTGTGAAAATTAATTGGCAAGTTGATGTTGGGCAATTGCAGCAGCTTGTTCGTAATAATTCAAACGCCACGATTCACGTTGTCACTCGTTTGGATGGTTCGCCGCTTCCGGCGGTATGGGGGCCTGACACTGAGCCCAACGCCAAAATAATGAACTTCTTTAAAATGGCATTGACGACCAGCCAATCCCGTGAGCCAGCCGCCGTTGATGTCAGCAACTCCGCTACGCGGCCAACGCCGCAGGCAGGAGGTGACACTGGTCTTGGCCAACATTGACACCAAGCCAAGAAAGCCGCAACTTCCGGCATGGCTTTCGAACGCGACCAGGTCAAAGAACAGGCGTCGGCCCTCGCCGCCAAGGGGGTGTACATTGGCACGTCCAGTTGGAAGTATGAGGGCTGGCTGGACCAGCTTTACACGCCGGCGCGCTACGAGTACCGGGGCAAAGTCGCCAAGACCCGGTTCGAGCGCGATTGCCTGGCCGAATACGCCGAAGTGTTCAAGACGGTCTGCGTGGATGCAGCCTACTACGATTTCCCGCGTCGCGAGTATTTGCAAAAACTGGCGGACGCCGTGCCCGGGGATTTTCGGTTCGGGCTCAAAGTGACCGACGCCGTGACGATCAAGAAGTTCCACAACCTGCCGCGCTTCGGCCAGCGCGCGGGCCAGCCAAACGAACACTTTTTCGACGCAGGCCTGTTCGCCAGCGCGTTTCTGAAACCCTGCGAGGAAATCCGCTCCCGGATTGGCGTGCTCCTGTTCGAGTTTTCGCGGTTCTGGCCGGGCGATTACGAACATGGGCGGGATTTCGTGGCCGACCTCGACGGTTTTCTCGGCCAACTTCCGAAAGGCTGGCCCTACGCGATTGAAATGCGAAACCAACAATGGCTGCGAAGCGAATACCTCGGCTGTCTGGCGCGGCATGAGGTGGCGCACGTTTTCAATTCTTGGGAGGCCATGCCGTCCGTAGCGGAGCAAATGGCCCTGCCGGGCAGCCGGACCAATCCCCAGCTCGTCGCCGCGCGTTTCCTGCTGAAGCCTGGACGCAGGTACGAGGAAGCGGTGAAGACCTTTCAACCCTATGACCGGGTGCGGGAACCGAACCCGGCCGCGCGGGCCGCCGGCCAGGCATTGATGGCCGAGGGCCGGGCCGCGGGACCGCAACGCAAGACTTTCATCTATGTGAACAACCGGCTGGAGGGCAACGCGCTGGAGACGATTGCCGCGATGCTGGCGGCGTAGGTGCCAACCTCGGGAAGTTGCTGTCTGCGCCTTGGTAACGGCAATTCCCGGCAGGAGGACACCAGTGAAAGCGACCTCCTCATCCGCCCCAGTGTCAATCTTTCAGCACGCCACCCTATTTCACCTGGCTTCCCTTGGGCGTTTGCGCGCTGGCGACCAGTTCGCCCAGCAGATTGGCGTTTTTCGGAATCAAAGTGATCGCCGCCTCGCCGGCAATGATGTTCTGCGTTTCCAGCACCTTGAACAACGCGTGCGAAATGTCCGGATCCTCGGAAATTAGTTGCAACGCCTGGCCGACGATCTGCGGGCGCATGGCCGCCGCCTTGGCAAATTCAATCGCCGCCTGCTGTTCCGCCGTGCTGGCGATGATGTTCACCTGATTGGTGCCGTCCTGCTTGATGGCAGCGGTCACCTGCCGCAGCCGGTTCACGACTTTCTCCTCGATCTGCTTGATCATGCCGGCGTCGCGGAAGTGGACCTTGCGGATATAGACCGAGCCGAGGCTGTAGCCCCAGGCCTGCGATTGCGGCGAGACTTCCGTGCGCACCGTCAAGCTCATGGGATGGCGGTTCTGCAACATGTCGGCCAGCTTCATGTTGCTCAGGCAACGGACAGTGGAGTTGCCCACGTTGGCCGCCAGCGAACCGCGCGGGTCGGCGTTCTTGAACAGATATGCCACCGGATCGCTCACCACCATTTCGTACCAGATGCCGATGCCCATGGGCGCGCCCTCCTCGGAATTCACCGCCGTGCTGCGGAGGTATTCCTGGTCCAGGCGCAAATCCAGCGTGTAACACTTGCCAAGGAAATTCACCAGCGGCGCCTGGAGCCCCAGCTTGAACAGCAGCAAATGCAGGCCAGGTTCGTCAATCACCGCCACCACCTTGCCGAACAGCATATAGACCTTGCACTGCCGCTCCTCGACAATGGTGTAGAAACCGAGCTGACGCACCACTCCGAAAAATACCGGCACGAGGATGAACATGCCGATGAACGTGAGGATGGCCGCCAGGAAAAATAGCGCGAAGGGATTATTCATGGCCGGCCTCCAGGATCACGGTTTTCGCTTCGCTGTATAATTTCAGACGCACATTGCGCACGTAGGCGTCCAGGGCGCCCTCGCCCTTGGACTTCAAAGTGGTCAACTGTTCCGCGAGGGCGACAATGGGTTGCACCTCGGCCTGCGCCTTGAGCGTCTCGATCTCGACCGCGCGCTTGGACTGCACGATCTTCTGGTCGGCCGCCGCTTGCGCCAGACTGATGTCCGACGACACCTGATTGTAGGCCGTATTGATGGCCGCAAGCGCCGATTCCACCTCCGGCGGCGGGTCAATGCCCGTGATGAGCGACGCATCCAGCGCGATGCCGTAGCGCGCGGCCGAGCCAAGGCATTCGCGGTCCATGTGGTCATTGATGTCGCTCAGATTCTTGCGCAGATCATTGATGGAGATGCCCATCACGGCGGTGGCCGCGAGGTTATGCAGCGCCGAGGGATCACCGGTCTTGGCCCCGGCCGGCGCCTCAAAGGTAGCGATGCGCTCGCGCAAAATGGAAACGAAATAACCCATGACGTGCGTGATGGGATGCTTCACGCCGAACAGATAGGCGTAGAGATTCTTCTCGGAAATGTGCCAGCGAATCTGGCCTTTCAAGCCAGTGTTAAGCTGGTCCTTGGTCACGGCTTCGAGCACCGTGCCTTGGTAATTGGCCTCGGGGCTTTCCGGGTCGTACGCCATGTTCATGGTCTGCGTGGCAATGGAGACTTTATACACTTTCTCCCACGGCCACTTGAAATACGGTCCACCCGGCGGAATCACCCGCACCTGTGGATAATTGTAGCGCTCCTTTTCTTCCTCGTTCAATTGTTCGGCAATGGGGTCCTGCGCCGTCGTGGCGTCCCCCACCCGCTCGGCGCGGCCAAAGCTGGTTTTCACCCCGCGCTCGTTCTGGTTCACCGTGTAAATCCCGGCAAAGAGGTAACGAACCAGAAACCAGGCGATGAAGCCAATGACACAGCCGATAAAGATGGAGCCCATAATTTTGAATTAGGTTTGACTGCTGATACTACCAATCCCATTGACAGACAAGCAAAAAACGGTTCCTTTTTAAGGCTGGCCGTCTATTCGTCCCGCAGGGACGCATTGACAATAGCCCGCAGTTGAAACAGGTTTCTTTGAGGGGTAGTTTATTGGACAGGATTATTTGAAGCGGAAGTCGAGTTTGAAGTTGTACAGCCAAGGCACCTGTGGATTGACGCCTTCC
>Ga0316217_10007855_pt1 | contig 10038 bp, 8 predicted proteins | sample 1anoAmetaG_FD_203633 | JGI IMG/M metagenome (GOLD analysis project Ga0316217, IMG submission 203633) | Freshwater microbial communities from Trout Bog Lake, Wisconsin, USA - 1anoA | ecosystem: Environmental > Aquatic > Freshwater > Lake > Hypolimnion/Profundal zone | place: USA: Wisconsin... | reverse complement strand
AATGTGGCCGAAGGCGGCACCGGCGGGCCGGGCACCAGCCACGCGGTGGTCAGCGCCCGCAGCCGCCACGCCGACGGCCCCTGGGAGTATTCGCCCTATAACCCGGTGGTGCACACCCGCTCCCGCGACGATCGCTGGCTCTCGCTGGGCCACGGGCGGCTGGTGGATACCCCGGACGGCAAGTGGTACATGACGGTTCACTCGTATGAGAACGGCTACCGCACGTTGGGCCGCCAGTTGTTGTTGCTGCCCATCGAATGGACGCCGGACGGCTGGTTCCGCGTGCCCGAGGGCGTCACCGCCGACGGGGCGCTTCCCATGCCGCTGCCCGGCGCAAGCCAGCAGCCGTTCCTCGATCCGTCGGACGACTTCACCGCGCCGGAACTTGGCCTGCAATGGGGCTTCTGGCATGATTTCGACGCGGCCCGGTTCACCACCGGCAAGGGCGCACTGGTTCTGGAAGCGCGCGGCAAGTCGCTGGCCGAGACCTCGGCCCTCACCACGCCGGTCGGCGGGCACTCGTACACGGTGGAAGTCGAGATCGAAGTGGATCCCGGCTGCGAGTCGGGCCTGCTGCTGTTCTACGATGCACAACACAGCACCGGCATTCACCTTACCCGGCAGGGGATCGATGTGACGATACCCAACGGCTCGACCAAGAACCGGGTGGCAGCGGGGGCCACGCGCGCCACCTTCCGGATCGTCAACGATCGCCAGGAAGTGGATTTCTACTATCGCCTTCCGGGCCAACCGTGGCAAAGGACCGAGAGTTCGGCGGAGATCTCCGGAATGCATCACAACGTGCTGGGCGGTTTTCTGGATGTGCGGCCGGCGGTCTACGCGCTGGGCGCGGGCAAGGCCACCTTCCGCAACTTCCGCTACTGGCCGGAGGTGAAGACGCCGTCGTAGAGGAGGTGTGCTAAATTATTGACGCCAAGGGAGCAGCCTCCAAGGAGCGATCCTATGACCCATTCGAAGCCCCGGTTCACACCGAACTTCCTTCAGGTCACGCCGTTCTTGTGCGTCGACGACCTGGAAAAAGCCCTGGCCTTCTTCGTCGATTTGCTGGACTTCGAGGTCCAGTTCCGCGCCTCCGATTACGCCTATGTGCATCGCGAGACCGCGGGCTTTCGCATCTGGCAGCAGACGGGCAAGGACGCGGCCCCGCCCGGCACGCGGCGATTTGCCTATTACATCGACGTCGAGGACGTGGACCGGCTTTATCTCGAACTGAAGCCGAAGCTGGATTTGCTGCCCAAGGGCGACGTGCACGGCCCGGCCGACAAGCCGTACGGGCAGCGCGAGCTGCTTCTGCTGGCGCCGGACGGCAATCTGCTGGCCTTCGGACACGCCATCGACAAGCGTTTTACGCCCACCGGCGACTCGCGCATGTGACGGCCGGGGCGCCGGCAAGGTGCTATCCTCCTTGGCAAGGCAGCGCATGAGCAGTTTCTTCACTCTCGGCCACTCGAACCACTCCATCGAAGACTGGCTCGCCTTGCTGGTCCGGCACGGCGTGGACGTGGTGGTGGACATCCGCAGCTCGCCTTACTCCAAGTACGCGCCGCACTTCGACAAGGAGCTCATGCAGCGATCGCTGGAAAAGGCGGGAATCCGCTATCTCTATCTGGGCGCGGAGTTGGGCGGACGGCCGGCCAACCAGGCTTACTACGACGCCGCGGGCCACGTGCTCTACGGCCGGCTATGCGGCGACGCGGCCTTCAAGGCGGCCATCGTCCGGCTGGAAAGCGGCATGGAGCGCTACCGCGTGGCTCTGCTCTGCGGCGAAGAGGACCCCGCCCACTGCCATCGCCGCCTGCTCATCGGCCGGGTGCTCACCGAGCGCGGCCACACCATGCTCCACATTCGCGGCGACGGCCGTCTGGAGCCGGACGAGGCGGTTGCCGCCCAGGCCGGCAAGCCGCTGATCGACGCCCAGCCCGCGCTTTTCGCCGACATCGACGAGGACCAATGGAGATCTACAGCATCGGTTTCACCCAAAAAAGCGCCCGCGAGTTCTTCGGCGCATTGAAGGCACACGGCATCGAGCGGCTGCTGGACGTGCGCTTGAATAACACCTCGCAACTGGCCGCCTTCGCCAAGCAGACCGACCTGGCCTACTTTCTCCATGAGATATGTGACGCGGCCTACGAGCATGAGCCCTTGCTGGCGCCCACGCAGGAGATATTGGACGAGTATAAGAAGCGCAAGGGCGGCTGGGAGGCTTATGAAACGGCGTTCCTGGCCCTGCTGCGCTCCAGAGCCGTCGAAACAAGGATCGACAAAACGAGTTTTGCGCGCAGGACGGTGCTTTTATGCAGCGAGCCCACCGCGGAGCATTGCCACCGGCGGCTGGTCCTGGAGTATTTACAGAAGCACTGGGAAGGCGTAGAAATTCACCATCTTTAATTCTCCTTCCGGGGGTAACTTGAACGTCATGGGTATCGACCGGATTATCTGTCTTGCCAACTCCTATAAGCATGAGAACCGCTGTGTGGCCGGCATCAGCCTGGTTACCAAGCAATGGGTGCGGCTGGTGGGGAGAGAGATTCCCGGCTGCCTCACCCACCGGGAGATATGCTATCCGGACGGCCGGGAGGTGGCGCTGCTGGATGTCTTCGAGGCCGAGCTAGGAGAAAGATGCGGCACGAACTGCCACCCGGAAGATGTGTATATTACCGGGAGGCCCTGGCGGCCGGTGCGCCGCTTCGATCGCCCCGGCGAGACGCGGTTTTTCAGCGCGTACATGAACAAGGGGCCGTCGCTGCTCCAGGGTTACGGCGACCGGGTATACGGACGCAAGATCGAGTCGAATCCTCTGACGAAATCCCTGGAGCTGATCCATCCGGAAAATCTGTGGTGGTGGATTCGCGAGGAACACGGCAAGCGCAAGAATCGGGCTCTCTTCCGGGCGGGCAACGTGGTGCGCGCCTGCTACGATCTGGCGGTCACCGATCCGGTCTGGCTGGAGAAGCTGCACGCCCGTCCGGCCGGCATCTATCCGCACGCGGAGTTCTTCGACGGCGAGCCGCCCAAGACGCTTCTCACGGTAAGCCTGAGCGAACCCTGGGAGGGCTTCCACTACAAGCTGGCGGCCGGGGTGGTGACGCTGCCCGCGCACTGCCGGAGATAACTCTCCGCCCTGGTACGGCCGCCGGAAGGTGGGAAGGCCCCGCGCTGGGCACGTTTCAGGCCTGTCCCGGCACGGGGCGGGCTTTTTGAAGTCGCCTGGAATCCGGATGGTCCGGACTCCTCCAGCAGCTTACGATGGAGCGGTAGGATTCCGCTTTTCATTTTGGCGGACTGGAGCAATATCTTGATTCATCGGCTATGGGTACCCACACAATTGGGCCGCCTCACTGCATTGCGGACCCTCCGCGGCCTGGCGCTCCTGTTCTTGTTTTCCACGGTCCTGCTGGGCCAGGATTCGCTCCGCGAGCTGCACCGCCAGTTCCAGGACCCGCCAGCCGACGCCCGGCCCCTGATGCGCTGGTGGTGGTTTGGACCGGCGGTGACCAGGCCGGAGCTGGCCAAGGAGCTTGAGACCATGCGCGAGGCGGGCATCGGCGGCGTGGAGATTCAGCCCGTCTATCCGCTGATGCTGGACGATCCAGCCAAGGGCATCCGCAACCTGCGCTACATGGCGCCGGAGTTCCTGGACGCCGTCGGTTTCGCCAACACCACCGCCCGGTCGCTTGGGCTGCGGGTGGATATTACCCTGGGCAGCGGCTGGCCCTATGGCGGACCGAAGACCACGCTGGCCTTGGCCGCGGGCCGGCTCAAGGTCGCTGCCGTTCCGATTGCCGGGGCGACCGTAGCTCCACCAAAGCTGGCGGAGGGAGAAAGTCCGATTGCCGCATTTGCAGTCACCGGCACGGAGAAGGACTTCGACCCGGCCACAGCCAAGCGGATCGACTTGAGCACCGGCGCGGTCCCGCCAGGCGCGCGGACGGCGCTCTTCTTCATCGCCGGACACACGCGGCAAACGGTGAAGCGCCCGGCCGCCGGAGCCGAAGGCTACGTGCTGGACCACTTCGCGCGAGCGGCCATCGACGAGCATATTGCCGATGTGGCGACGCCGCTGCTCAAGGCCTTTGGCGAGCAGCCGCCGGTTTCGGTCTTCTCCGATTCGCTGGAGGTCTACGGCTCGGATTGGACCGCGAATCTGCCCGCCGAGTTTGAGAAGCGGCGCGGCTACGATCTGATTCCGCACCTGCCCGAGCTGCTGGCCGGAGGCACAAAGGAGGCCGAGGCTGTCCGCCACGATTGGGGCCGGACGCTCAGCGATCTGATCCGCGAGAACTACCTTGCGCCGCTGAACGAGTTTGCCGAGACGCATGGAACCCGCTTCCGCTCGCAGACCTACGGCGAGCCGGCGGTGACGCTGGCCGACGAGGCCGTGGCCAGCCTGCCGGAGGGCGAAGGGCCGCAGTGGAGGGAGTTTTCGTTCACGCGCTGGGCCAGTTCGGCCAGCCATCTCTACGGGCGCAACGTGACCTCCGCCGAGACCTGGACATGGCTGCACTCGCCGTCCTTCCGCGCCACGCCGCTGGACATGAAGGCCGAGGCCGACCGCATGTTTCTGCTGGGCGTGAATCAGTTTGTGGGGCACGGCTACCCCTATTCGCCGCCCGCGGCGGGCGAGCCCGGCTGGTCGCTGTATGCCGCGGCGGTCTTCAACGCGCACAACCCGTGGTTTACGGTGATGCCCGATGTGACGAAGTATTTGCAGCGGGTGAGCTGGCTCCTGAGGCAGGGCAAGCCGGCCAACGACATCGCCATCCTGCTGCCGGAAGACGACGCGCAGGCGGCGTTCACGCCCGGCCATGTCTCGGTGACCGACGAGATGCAGAAGCGCATTGCACCCGCTCTGATGGCCGCCATTCTCGACGCCGGATACAACGTGGATTACATCGACGCCGCCACCATCGAAAAGCTGGGCGCGATTCCCTACCGCGTGCTGATTCTTCCGCCCACGGATCGCATCCCGCTGGAGGCGTACAGATCGATCGAGAGCTACGCGGGGGATAAAGGCAAAGTGATTGCGATGGGCAAGCTGCCGTCGCTAGCGCCGGGGCTGATGGAGCAGAACAGCTCGGCGGAGATTGCCGCGATCTCGGCGAAGCTCTTCCGCGACAGCGGTCACATGGGAGTGCGGGGGGAGTCGGTCGCGCAACTTGGCGACGCGCTGCGCCGCGCGCTGCCCCCCGACGTGGAAGCAAGCGGGCAGACCGCCGGGCTGGGGTTCCTTCACCGCAAGCTGGCGGAGATGGATTTGTATTTTGTGGCCAACACCGGCAATCGGCCCATCGACGCGAGCATTCGGTTTCGGTCGAACCGGGCCGCCGTCCAGTCGTGGAATCCGGATTCGGGCAGGATCGTCGAGAGCTTCCCGCGCAAGGAGGGCCAAGGCATTCCCCTCGCATTGGCGCCCTACGAATCCCGCGTGTTTGTCCTTGCGGACAAGGTTGAATCGGGAAAAGAAAGTGCAGATCGTCTCGCGGCGAATTCCGCAAACAACCCGGGCGAACAACTCGCCGACCTGAGCACCGGCTGGCAGGTTCGCTTTACCGACAGCGCCGTGCCGCTCGACCTGGCCAAGCTGGCCTCGTGGACCGAAATCCCCGGCAAGCAGTTCTACTCCGGCGAGGCAGTCTACACGCGCAGTTTCGTGCTGGAAGCCGGCCAGGCGTCCAAAGCAGGTTCGACTCTCTCGCTCGACTTCGGTGCGGGAACACCGTTTGAAGACCCGCGCCGGCCCGGAGCCAACGGCATGATGGCGCTGCTCGATCCGCCCATCCGCGAGGCGGCGGTGGTTTTCGTCAATGGCCAGCGCGCCGGCTCGCTCTGGCATCCGCCGTATCGCATCGGCATCTCAGGATTGGTTCACCCCGGCGAGAACCGGATCGAAGTGCACGTGTACAACACCGCCATTAATCTGCTGGCCGGGCAGCCGCCGCGCGACTACGCCGCATTACGAGCCAGGTACGGCCGGCGCTTCGACCCGCAGGATATGGACAACCTGAAGCCGATCCCCTCGGGGCTATTCGGCCCTGTCCACCTTGTCGAGCAAAGACCCAAATGAGACAACGACCAGCCCGGCGAGCGCGCTGGTCGAGGCATTGGTCTTCCCCTTGACCATGGACAATGGCCGCGGCCCGCGCCGCTACCTGGCGTGCGCCGGGTGGCTGTTCATTTGCCGGATTTCGCTCCCTGCCAGCAGAAACGCGCCCACGCCGTAGGTGTAACTCGCCGAGGCCTTGAAGGGCTGCGGGTCGGCGCCGGTCTGCTGAATGCAACCCAGCCGCCCATCGGCGTAGATATGGTGCAACATTCCGGCCCAGGCCTTGTCGATCACCGGCTTGTAGACCTTCTTGTCGAGCAGTCCGTCGTTGACTCCCGCGGCCAGGGCGAAAGTAATGAAGGCGGAGCCGGAGATTTCCGGCAGATCGTAGGCGCCGGGATCGAGCAGGCCCGCCCGCCAGAGCCCGTCGGGCGATTGAATCTCCGCCACTCTGGCGGCCATTTCCTTCAACTCGCGGATGTACTTCTCGCGGGCCGGGTCGTCCTTGGGCAGATACCGGACGGTGCGAATAATCCCGCCCATCACCCACCCGTTGCCGCGCGACCAGAACATCTTCTGGCCGTTGGCTTCGGTTCTGGTCAGATAAGTGGAGTCGCGCGCATAGAGATGCTCTTTGCTGTCGTAAAGGCGAGCCGAGGTCTTGGCCCATTCCTCGTCGAGATAGTCGAGGTACTTGCGATCGCCGGTCGCGGCATACATGCGCGCCCACACCGGGGGCGACATGAAGAGCGCATCGCACCACCACCAGGCAATCTCCCTGCCGGGGATGGCCGAAGTGCGCGGCGCGGCCAGGATGGCATCCAACTCGGCCTGCGTGGGCCGGATCATGGCCGGGTCTTTCTTCTGGAGGTATAACTCCAGATAAGTCTGCGCCACGCTCTGATCGTCGGCGTTGGGCAGTTGCGAGCGCAACTTCCACTCGAACTTCTGCCCCATGGCCAGCATGGCGTCCCGATACTTCGGGTCGCCCAGCGAGTCGGAAGCAGCCATGAAGCCGGTGTAGAGGGCGCTCCAGGTCCAGATGCGGTCGAAGAAGGGCTGCGCTCTTTCGAGTTGCCAGTCGGCCACCTTGCGCATGGCCTTGGCCACCGCCTTGGGATTGGTCGAGGTGGACAGATCCCTGGCCAGCGGGCCGGGATTGTCCGGAGCATCGCCGAAATGACGCCTCTCGTTGGTGGCAATATTCTCTTGCTCATGCGCCGTCGGCTGATGCGGCGCAGGCGCCGGGGGCTGTTGCGCGAAGATGCAGATCCCGGTTCCGAGAACCGCAAACGCTGAAAGATACCGCAGAAAAGACATGGCTTCCCTCGCTTGTCCATGCTATAGGAAAGCGAAGCCGAAGAAACAGAATTCAGCGGATCACGGCTCCTGAAATCGGTGGCGGCTGCCTTCAGCGACAGCCTGGATGGAGGAGCGTTTCGCTCATGCGGAACGAGTTCGCGTGCGCCGATGGGCGGGTGGAAGGGCGCAAGGCGAGCAGGGCCAGGCCGGCTCTATCTTGGCCTCCGGGGGTTGATTCGTTTGCGCCGGGCCGTCGGAAGAGAGGCTATAATTCCGTGCGGGTGGCAGCTCCCATGCAGTCCGCATCGACCCGCACAAAACAATCCGCGCTGGCTCAAAGAACGGCTCTCGCGCTGATGGGATTCAGCGCGGTCGTCGGGCAGATCGTCCTCATGCGTGAGCTGATCGGCATCTTCAGCGGCAACGAGATGTCGCTGGGAATCATGCTGGCCACCTGGCTCTTCTGGACCGCAACGGGCAGCAGCATGAGCAGCCGCTTTTCGCTGAAAGGAATGAGCGCACGCGGAACGGTGGCCGCGCTCGAATGCCTGCTCGCCGTGAGCCTGCCGCCCACGCTCTGGGCTTTGCGCGCATCGAGAGGCATCTTTCAAACCGTGCCCGGCGAATTGGTTGGGCCGGTGCCGATGCTGCTCACCGCGCTATCTTGCTTGAGCCTGTTCTGCGCGTTCTCCGGGGCGCTCTTCGTAGGTGCGGCGCGCATGTGTGAGCAGGAGAGTACGCTCCCCGCGCGTGTCGCCGCCAGTTCGGCTTACATGCTGGAGGCGGTTGGCTCCGCCCTCGGCGGCATCGTGGCCAGCATCGTGCTCCTGCGTTTTCTCGATGCCTTCCAGATTGCATTTCTTATCACTGTGCTCAATCTGTGCATGGCGGCGATTCTGTTCTTCAGGATGAATCGCAAACAGCTTGCTGCATGGGCTGCGGCAACTTTGCTGTGCACGTTTATTCTGCTCACTTATCTCGCACCGGAGGTGAATCTCTCCGCGCAGACGCGGCTGTGGCAGGGCTTTCATGTTGTGGCTTCGCGCGACACGATCTACGGCAACCTGACCGTCACCGAGACGGGCAACATTCGCAGCATGTACGACAACGGAATTCTGCTGGCCAATGCGCCCGACGAGGCCGCGGCCGAAGAATCGGTGCACTACGCGTTGCTGGAGCACCCCGCACCGCGGCATATTCTCCTCATCGGCGGCGGAGTGAATGGCGGCATCGCAGAGGCGCTCAAGCATCCGTCCATCGAAAGCATCGATTCTGTCGAACTCGATCCGGCGCTCATCGCCATGGCGCGGCAGTTCTTTCCCGAACAATCCGCTCCGCTGAATTCGGACTCGCGGGTGCATGTGCACTATGCGGATGGGCGGCGCTATCTGAACACCGTTGCGACCTCTTTCGACGCCATCATAGTGAATGTGCCCGACCCGCAGACCGCGCAGTTGAACCGCTTCTACACCGCCGAGTTCTTCGCGTCCGCGCGCAAGCACCTAGCGCCGGGCGGGCTGCTGGCTCTTGAGCTGCGCTCGTCGGAAGAGACCATGAGTCCCGCGCAGGCTGAGTGTGCGTTGCATCCAGCGCACACTCAGCGAGGTCTTCCCCTACATCGTGGCGATTCCCGGCGACACCATCCATTTCTTCGCCGCCGCGGAGCCCGGAGTTCTCACGGACGATCCGCAAGTCCTGATTGCGCGGCTGCACGAGCGCAATCTGAAGACGCAGTACGTCAACGAATCCTTCATTCCCTACCGCATGATGCCGGACCGCATGGCGCAGGTGCGGGAACAGCTCAGGCCGCTCGCGTCCACGCCGGTCAATCGCGATCTTGCGCCGGTCGCCTACTCCTTCGGCATCGTGCTGTGGAGCGCGCAGTTCAAAGGCGGCTACACGCGCTGGTTTCAGAGCGCGGCGCGGATTCCTTTCGTGACCGTCCTTTCCGCGGCGCTCACGGCTCTGCTTCTTGTCACGATTGTTCTCGCAACTGTTCGCGCGCCGCAAAGACGCGCCCGCTTCGCCGCGGCCTGTTGCACGGCGGCAACCGGCTTCACGCTGATGGCGCTTCAAGTGTTTCTGCTGCTGGGGTTCCAGGCCATCTATGGCTACGTCTACCACCAGCTTGCCATCCTCATCGGGTTGAGCATGGCGGGCATTGCTCTGGGAAGCTGGCGGGCAATGCGCCGCATTCGCTTGAACTGCGGCGCGCCGCGCCACACGCTGGCGGCAACGCAGTTTCTGCTCGCGCTCTCTGTCCCCGCACTAATCGTTGCGATCAGCTTCATGGCAAAGAGCACCGGCGTTGGAGCAACGTGGGTCGCGGCGCAATGCGCCTTCCCCGCGCTGGCAGCGCTCACGGGAATGCTGGGCGGATTTCAATTCCCCATTGCGGCAGAGATTTTTTTACTGGACGGCGGCAGTGAGACGAAAGCGGGCCAACTCTACGCGATCGACCTGTTCGGCGGTTGCGCGGGCGCGCTGCTGTTATGCACCTATCTCATCCCGGTCTTCGGATTCTGGAGAACCGCCTGGCTCTGCGCGGCCATCAATTTCGCGCCGGCTTTGCTTGCCGCGCTGGTTGCTGCTCGACGAGGCGAGGGTTGAGATTTGTGCTCTCCCACCCTTTCCGCGATGAGGCTGCGGAAAGGATGGGGCACGGAGCCTCT
>Ga0316217_10007854_pt1 | contig 10039 bp, 9 predicted proteins | sample 1anoAmetaG_FD_203633 | JGI IMG/M metagenome (GOLD analysis project Ga0316217, IMG submission 203633) | Freshwater microbial communities from Trout Bog Lake, Wisconsin, USA - 1anoA | ecosystem: Environmental > Aquatic > Freshwater > Lake > Hypolimnion/Profundal zone | place: USA: Wisconsin... | reverse complement strand
CGGGCCGGACGCGCCGGGGAGATTACGGCCGTGAGCGATTCTTCAACCCAGGCGAGCATTCGACGCATGAGCCCGGCGGACCTGGGCCGGGTGATGGAGATCTCTGCAAGCCTGAAGGAAGCGCCTCGCTGGCCGCGAGAAGCATACTGCGCAGCTCTGGCGCCGGAGAGCACCCCGCCCCGCATCGCGCTGGTGGCAGAGACGTTTGCGGCGGGAGAGGTGATGGGCTTGCTGGTGGCCAGCCTGATGCCGCCGCAGGCTGAATTGGAGATGATTGCAGTGGCCGCCGAGCGCCAGCGCCACGGCCTGGCAGGGCAGCTTTTTTCGAGGTTGGCCACAGAACTTGTCTTGGCCGGGGTTCATGAGGTAATTCTGGAGGTACGCGGCTCCTACCAACCGGCTCTTTGGCTTTACCGGCGGTTGGGCTTTGTGGAGACCGGGCGCCGGCCTCGCTACTATCGTGACCCGGTGGAAGATGCGATTTTGATGCGATTAGGGCTTTAGGAACTTGTTGAAAAAGTGTTTTGATAGTCTCGCGGAAAGTGAGAAAAACATCCCTCAGAGGCTAAAGCCCTTGGTTTTATTGAGTTTTATCGGCACGACTAAAGTCGTGCCCTTTCAAAACGCCGGTGCGAAATGAGTTTTTCAACAAGTTCTTAGGCCGTGCAGTCCCACATCTTCAGGCGATAAGCGCCTGCGGATATGGGGCATCCGCTTACGAACGGATTCAGGGACGGTCAAACGCACAATCGTGATTGCTGTCACGCATGTTGGATTTACGAGGTGTATTCCACAGCAAAAGGTTACTTTTGGTCTTTTTAAGACTTGCGGTATTCTCTGTTGTGGCGATATATGTAAGTGTTCCTTAACAAACGGAGGTGCCTGATGGATGAAATACAGGATTCCACGCTGAGCGCAGAAATTCAACGCCTGCAAGCCGAACATCATCGCTACGCTCAGCGGCTGGAAGAGTTGGTTCAAAAACCCTATCTCTCCACGGAAGAGCAGATCGAGGAAGTCAAGCTGAAGAAGCTCAAGCTGCATGCCAAGGACCTGATCTTCGCGCTGGAGCGGAGACAGTTGGCAATAGCCTAGGTTTTTGAAGCATCAGAGGAATGCAGGCAAGTTGCCCGAGCGACGGTATCGCTTGGCCTCTTTACTTTTTGTGTGCGCCTGAATTGTCCAGCCCGGCCGGCAACTGTGGTGAATCACCGTATAATCGTCTAGGACAATGGTTCGAGACGGATACATCTACGGTTTGGTTTTTCTGGTGCTGGCGGCAGGCCTTTGGTGGCTCACCGGCAGCTTGTGGCTGGCGGCTGTGCCGGTCGCTCTGGCGGCATTTTTTCTGTGGTTTTTCCGCGATCCTGAGCGGACGATCCCCTCCGAACCTGGCCTGGTTGTTTCGCCGGGGGACGGCAAGGTGACGGAAACGGCGGCCATCCACACCCCCGATGGGCCTCGCCAGCGCATCAGCATCTTCCTCAGCGTCTTCAATGTGCATGTGAACCGCGCGCCGATTGCCGGCGTTCTCACCTCCGTGCGCTATCAAAAAGGCCAATACCTGAACGCGATGAATCCGGCCTCGGCTGACGAGAACGAGCAGAACGTTGCGACGGTTCGCGGCGAGGATGGCGTCGAGGTCACCTTCAAGCAAATTGCCGGCCTGCTGGCCCGGCGCATTGTTTTCAACTGCCGCGAAGGCGATACGGTGGAACGCGGGCAGCGGGTGGGCCTGATCAAGTTTGGCTCTCGCGTGAACGTGATTTTGCCGGCTGAAGCCGAAGTAAGGGTGAGGGTAGGCCAGCGCGTCAAAGGCGGCGCAAGCGTGCTGGCGGCTATGCCCCAAGGAGAGCGCTCATGATGCACCGCGATGCCGCACAAGTCAGGGCACAGGCGCGGGCGCAGTTGCGCCGAGGAATGTTTCTGCTCCCCTCGTTGTTTACCATGGGCAACATTGCCGCCGGGTTCTTTGCCATCATCCAGACCATGGCGGCACTCGTTGACATCAGCAATGCGAGTACCCATCTTGACTGGGCAGCCATCGCCATCATCATCGCCATTCCCTTCGACGGACTCGATGGGCGCATCGCGCGCATGACCAATACGTGCAGCGATTTCGGCAAGGAACTCGATTCGCTGGCCGACGCCATCACCTTTGGAGTGGCGCCAAGCCTGCTGGCGCTCATTTGGGGCTTCCATTTTCTTTCAGACACCATGAATCCCCAACTGCACGAGAACCTGTTGCACGCCGGGGCTTTTATTTGTTTCTTGTACCTGATTGGCGGAGTTTCGCGGCTGGCGCGCTTCAACATCAGCAAGGATCCGCAGCCACGCAATCCGGGGCGGCCGGATCGCAAATATTTTGTGGGCATGCCGATTCCGGCGGGGGCAGGGCTGCTGGCTGCCTGTGTTCATTTTGAATATGGAATTCCAATTAAAGCTTGGTGGGTGGCGCTCATCTGGATCGGGATCGTGGGCGTGTGCGGCTTCCTGATGGTCAGCACCTGGCGCTTCTGGTCAGGCAAAGAACTCAGCCTCTCCCGCCGCCATCCATTTCAGGTTCTGTTTTTCGTCTCGATTGCGCTGTTCATCATTTTCAAATTTTCCCAGGTTGTGCTGTTTTTATGGGCGCTGACGTATATGTTCAGCGGCATCTGGGCGCGGGCGGCATATTCGTGGTCGCGGCGGCGGCGCTGGCGGTTGACCGTTGATTCTGTTCCAGAGCGGAAAAAATAGCTTCAGCTTTTGCTGTCAGCTACTGGTTGTATGTGCCGAGTTATTGGCCTTAACGGTAACAAAGCAGCTAGAAGCAAAAGGCAAAGAGCTGCTGTAAAGGACGCCTGTGTACAAAATTGCCATTGCCGGAGCATCAACGCTGGTGGGCAGGGAGCTGAAGGAAGCCCTGACAGAATCGCCTCTGGCCGCGTCCAACTTTATTCTGCTGGATGAAGAGGATTTGCAGGGCCAACTGGATCAGGTGGGCGATGAGATCACTATTGTTCAGACCATTGCGCCTGACGCTTTTGATCGCGTGGATTTCACTTTTTTTTGCGGCTCTGAAGACCTGACCCGCAAGCACTGGCGCGATGCGCTCCGTTCAGGGTCCACTGTTTTCGACCTCAGTGGCGCGCTTGACCAGGAAAAGGGCGTTGTGGTGCGCGCGCCCTGGCTTGGCTCAGAGGCGAATGCCGTTGATCTTTTTACTCCCGCCGTTGTGCCGGCGCACCCTGCGGCGCTGGCGCTGACGCTGCTGCTTGAGCGGTTGCAGCAGGCAGGGCCGGTGCGTTTTGCGGCGGCAACTCTGCTGCTGCCGGCCAGCGAGTTTGGCCGTGACGCGCTGGACGAACTTCACCAGCAAACCACGAGCCTGCTCAGCTTCCAGGGATTGCCGCGAGCGATTTACGACGCGCAGGCGACCTATAACCTGCTTTCCGGCCTGGGCGAAGCTGCCAAGGTCAGCCTGAGCGCGGTGGAGGCGCGGGTGCGCCGTCAATATGCAACGCTCTCTTGCGGCCGTTTGCCCAATCTTGCTTTGCAGGTGATTCATGCGCCAGTCTTCCACGGGCACACATTCTCAATTGCAATCGAGCTGGAGCGGCCGGTGGAGATTGCCGCTCTCGAAGAAGCCCTGAGCGGCGGCCGGCTGGACCTGGTTCTGGAAGACACCGACTCGCCTTCCAATCTGGCTTCTACCGGGCAAAACGACGTTCTGGTGCGCTTGCGTCCGGAAATTGGCGCGCGCAACTCCAGTCAGATTTCCCGCTTGTGGCTCTGGGCCGCATCCGACAACCTTCGCCTGCAGGCGCAGAACGCAGTGGAGTGCGCTCTGGACCTTCGCCGGCTGCGGCCGAGGGGAACCGTGCAATAAGCCGTCGATTTCGCCGAATTGAACTAAAATATATGCCCGAGGAGGGCGATATGAAATTCGATGTCAAAGCCTTGGCATTTGCGTGTGCGATTCTGTGGGGCGGCGCAGTTTTGGCGGTGAGCCTGGCCAACTGCTTCTGCGGCAATTATGGCCAGCATTTTCTTGAACTGCTGTCGTCTTTCTACCCTGGCTACCATGCAGTTCACAGCCTCGGTGAAGTTGCAATTGTCACGCTGTATGCGATAGCCGATGGCCTGATAGGCGGCGCGATTTTCGGCGGGCTTTACAATCGCCTGCTAAAACCGGCTGCATAATTGATTGCCGAGTGAAATATGATCTGCTCCCAGTGCGGTGAAGAAATGCGGATGACGGAGAAGGACACCTCCTCCGGCCGCGATTTTCGCGAATACGAGTGTTCCCGCTGCGGCCACACAGACTGGGAAGACCGGGGCTCGGCTTTCTGGAAAATCCTATCCGAATTCAATGAAGAATTCAGAGAAATTGCGGACAATGCAGAGCCCGTCCATACTCCTGGCAATCTTTCTGAACCTCTTCAAGCTCAGCCGGTTCCTCAACCGCCGCTTCAACCGCCGCCGCAACCGCCGCCCCGGCCCCAGATCCCTCAGCCCGAAGCCGTGATTTTCGCAGAGAGGGAGGAATTCCAGCAACCAGCGGTTGAACTCTGGAATCCAGAACCGGAACCGGAATCGGAATGGAAACCCTCCCTTTGGGATCGCTTCGGCAGTTGGATGGGCTGGGGGAGATAGGATTCCTTCCGCGCTTATTGCGGTTTAGCTGTGAGCTTCGGCGGGTCGACCACGTATTCATCGCCAACGCGGGCCAGCAGCAGGGCGCGGCGGTCTGTGAGCAATTTCAGCTTGCTGGTTACGGCGATGAACTCCTTCTTCTGCTCGGCAGTCAGCGGTGTTGCGCGAGTGTTCAGCTTATTTAACTCATCGAGCCTTGCCTGCAGGCGAGGAATCTCACGGTCAATCAACACCGGATGAATCACCGGAATTTTGGCGCGGCCCGCAGACAGCTCGTTGCGGTTGTTCTCGCCCCAGACGGGCAGAACGCCGACATGGCCCAACTCGACGCGAATGCCGCCGGGGCCGTAATCCTTGCGCACGGCGGAGAAGAGGCCGATCATCGAGTCGCGCGGGTCGCCGGATTTGCCGGGCATCAGGCCGTCCACATAAGTGCGGGACTGGTTGGAGAGAAAATTTCCCAGCGAATAAAAGATGACGGTATTGCGGCCATCCGTGGCCTGGTAGGTTTCCAGCGGCTGGAGGACGTGCGGATGGTGGCCGACGATGACCGAGGCGCCGGCCTCCAGCATCTTGTGCGCGGTTTCGACGTCTTCCGGCAGCGGAGCCGGCGCGTACTCCACGCCCCAGTGGATGGAAACCACCAGCAGATCGCACTTCAGCCGAGCCTGCCGGATGGCGTCGAGGACCCCGGCTTCATCCATTCCCGGCGCGCCTTTCGATTCTCCGGGGTAAGGGAAAAAATTCACATGCGGCTGGTCGTTATTATCGGGATTGCGATTGCCGTTAAGCCAGCGCGTCATCCCCAGCCAGCCAACTTGAATGCCGTTGGCCTCGACAATAACCGGTTGCCATGATAGCTGCGCCGTGTCGCCAGTACCGGCAAAGAGCATTCCTTCGGTTTTCAGGTGCTCGCGGGTTTCGGCAAAGCCGGCCGCTCCCTGGTCCATCATGTGATTGTTGGCGGAAGAGACGATTTTGATGCCGCTGGCCTTGAGCGCGTCGATCAGGGCGATGGGCGCGTCGAAGAGGAAGGCTTTTGTGCCGTGCGAGTGCTCCGGGGCCACCGGGGTTTCGAGGTTGACAAAGCCGAAGTCGGCACGATGAAAGACGTCGGCAACATCGGCGAAAAGCGCTTCCCAGCCTGCTGTGCCGTCGCCGGACGCGGCAGCGGCGGCGCGTACGGCCTCATGCGGAATCACGTCTCCGGCCACGGAAAAGCTGACCTGCGCCAATTCGTGCGGATAGGGGGCCACTGCCGCTGTCAAGCGGCTGCTGTGAGAGACGGCCAGAAAAGCTGCGGCAACGGCCCCCGCCACAACCAGCAGAAAGCCGGCCCAAGCCAGCTTCCAGTATTTGTTTTTTGCCCTATTCAAAATTTTTGCCACTCCGGACCTCTTCCCAGCCGCAAGAAGGAACGCACCCAGAATACAGGTTCTGCGCAAGCGGAAGTCCATGGGCTCACGGTTTTGCAAAAGGATGCCGCGGCCTTCGACTTTGATTATGGCAGGCTCCTGGCGTCCGACCTTCCGCGCTGCCGCCGGCTTTGAGCGCCGCCTGGGCCTAACGCGTCTACTCTATGTGGCGGGCGTTAGAAGAATCTTGGGCGGGAACTGGTAACCTTAATTCTGAGAACAATTATCATAGGACGGAGCGGACGGTCGGGTCTGATTCTGGCTTGGATCTGATTCATGGCCGCCCGGCGGACAAAGGCATGGCTGAATTCGTAATCAAATTGGCCGATGAGCGCGGCCGTATTCAGGAGCAGGTGCAGACAGCTGCCACCGCCGAGGAGCTGCGTTCGCGTTTTGTTCATGCCGGGTACCACGTATTTTCCGTCAAGGCGCGCTCGGGATTTGGCGGCATAAAGCGGGGCAAGGTCAAGCTGGAGCCGTTTCTGATTTTCAACCAGCAGTTTCTTACCCTGATTCGCGCCGGGTTGCCGATTCTGGGCTCCATCCAGATGCTGGCCAAAATCCAGAAAAACGCGCATTTTTCAGCGCAACTGGAAGACGTTGCCAACCGGGTCAAGACCGGCGATCCGCTCTCGGCGGCCTTTGAGGCGCAGAGCGGTTTTCCGCTGATGTACACCACCACGCTGGTGGCTGGCGAACGCAGCGGCAACTTGCAGGAGGTGCTGGAGCGCTACGTCAGCTTTCAGCGCACTTCGCTCACCTTTCGTAAAAAACTGGTGGCTTCGCTGATCTACCCCTGCGTGCTGCTGGCGCTGGTTTGCTGCCTGATGTTTTTCATGTTTGTCTTTGTGGTGCCGCAGTTTGCCATTCTTTACGATCAGATGGGCTCCAAGCTGCCGGCGATGACCATGGACCTGCTGGCCTTCGGCAAGTTTCTCAACCACAATCTGCTGTGGATTGCGCTGGTCTTTGGGGGCACAATCTTCACCATCTACCGGTTTGTGAACACCGACAAGGGCCGCGATGTTGTTGACGGAATCCGCATCCGGCTGCCGATCTTCGGCATGATCTGGCTCAAGTACCAGGTGGCGTTGTTTGCGCGCACGCTCTCTACGCTGCTGACTGGCGGATTGCCGCTGGTGCCGTCGCTGGAGACGGCGGCGAAATCGATCTCATCGCTGCGCGTTTCAAGGGCAGTTCTTGACTCCATCACAACGGTGCGCGAAGGGCGCAGCCTGGCGGATGCGCTGGGACAGACCAAGGTCTTTCCCGACCTGGCCGGCGAAATGATTTCCGTGGGCGAGCAGACCGGCGCCTTGCCGCAGATGCTCAATTCGGTGTCGGAGTTTTTTGAAGAGGATGTGTCGACGGCCCTGACGGCGGCACTGGCGATGATTGAGCCGGCGATTCTCATCATCATGGGCATCATTGTGGTCTTCATTCTTATTTCTCTCTATCTGCCCATCTTCTCCCTGGGGCAGCCCACCGGAGGTCCGGGATAAACCATGGCTGACGCGACACCAGTTGCGATACCACTTCTGACCGGCGAGGACGAGCGCGCCCAGGCTGAATCTCTGGCCGAGCGTTATCACGCCGAGTTTGTGGATCTGAAGAATTTCAAAATTCAACACGAGCTTTTGCGCACAGTTCCGGTGGAACTGATGTTCCGCTACAACTTTGTTCCCATCGAGCAGCATCCGGACGCGCTGGTGATTGCGGTCAGCGATCCTTCGCGGCTGATGATACTGGACGAGATTGCCGGACTGCTCGCGCAGCGCATCGTTCCGCGCGTGGCAACGCTCTCGCAGATCACCGACCTGCTGAAAAAGACCGAGCAGTCGCAGCGCGTCCTGGATGAAGCCAGCGAGGGGCTTACCTTTGATGTGCTTACCGGCGACGACAATACGGACGAGAACATCTCCATTGAGAAGCTGACCAGCGAGGAAGATATCAGCCCCATCATCCGGCTGGTGGATACGACGATCTTCACGGCGCTGGAGCGGCGCGCCTCTGATATTCACATTGAAACCTACGACGACTCGGTGCATGTGAAGTACCGCATCGACGGCGTGCTGCAAGAGGCAATGGCGCCGATTGCGCGCGAGCATCACACCACGATTCTTTCGCGCATCAAGATCATGAGCGAGCTGGACATCGCCGAGCGGAGGGTGCCGCAGGACGGCCGCTTCAGAGTGCGGTACAAGACCAGGCTGATCGACTTCCGCGTCTCCATCATGCCGACGATTTATGGAGAAAACGCGGTGTTGCGCGTGCTGGACAAGGAGTCAATGAGCGAGAAGTTCCACCATCTCACGCTGGACGTGGTGGGCTTCAACGACGAAGACCTGAAGCGCTTTCGCGGCTACATTCGCGAGCCGTACGGGATGGTGCTGGTGACGGGGCCGACTGGATCGGGAAAGACGACGACGCTGTATGCGGCTTTGAACGAGATCAAGAGCGACGAGGATAAAATCATCACCATCGAAGATCCGGTGGAATACCAGATTCGCGGCATCACGCAGATTCCGGTCAACGAGAAAAAGGGATTGACTTTTGCGCGCGGACTGCGCTCGATTCTGCGCCACGATCCGGACAAGATTCTGGTGGGCGAAATCCGCGACAACGAAACGGCGCAGATCGCCATCAATTCCGCGCTGACCGGGCACCTGGTGTTCACCACGGTGCACGCCAACAACGTGGTGGATGTGCTGGGCCGCTTTGTGAATATGGGCGTCGAGGTTTACAACTTTGTCTCCGCGCTCAACTGCATTTTGGCGCAAAGGCTGGTGCGCACCATTTGCGAGCATTGCGCGCGCCCCATTCACTATGACGATGAGGCATTACGGGCCAGCGGCATGGACCCGAAGGAGTGGCGTGGATTTGAATTTCGCGAGGGCCTTGGCTGCATGGAGTGCGGCGGCACCGGCTATCGCGGCAGGACGGCGATTCACGAACTGCTGGATTTGACTGACCCGATTCGCGAATTGATTCTGGCCAAAAAGCCGACCTCCGAGGTGCGCAAGCTGGCGCAAAAAGAGGGCATGAGCTTTTTGCGCGAGTCGGCGCTGGACCGTGTTCGCCGCGGGCTGACCACGCTCAAGGAAATTAACAAAGTCACATTCATTGAGGCATCAAGATAGTGAGATCGATTCTCAGCAAGGCCAAATTCGTTTCGCGGTCGGGGGCGCGGCCGCCGGTAGCGGTGGAGCTTTCGCCGCAGGGCGCGCTTGCCGCCGCAACGCCGGGACCGGGCCAGCCGCCGGTTTATGCATTTGAGCCGCTGCCGGCTGGAGCGATTGTTCCGGGCATCAGCGAGCCGAATCTGCATACCCCGGAGGCAGTGGCAAACGCCATCCGCAACGCGCTGGACCAGGTTTCTCCGCGCACCCGCGCAGTAACGCTTGTCTTGCCTGACACCGTGGTCCGGGTCTTTGTTCTGGACTTTGACACGATGCCCGGCAAGTCTGAAGAAGCCATTCCTGTTCTCCGCTTTCGCCTGCGCAAGATGGTTCCCTTTGATGTGGAGCATGCCGGCGTGAGTTACCAGATTCTGACGGAGAAAAAGAATGAGTGCAAGGTGCTGGCTGCCGTGATGCCCGGCCCGGTTCTGGCGGAGTACGAGGCCGCGATACGCGAAGCCGGCTATGAGCCGGGCTCGATTCTTCCTGCCAGCCTGGCAGCACTGGGGGCCATTGATTCGGCTGAGCCGGTTTTGACGGCCAACCTGAGCGCCCATGCGCTTACCACCTCGATTACCCACGATCAGGACCTGCTGCTCTATCGCACGCTCGATTTGCCGGATGAGCCGAATGCTCGCCTTCAGGAGGTGCAGCGCGGCATTGCCGTAGCCGCGGCCTATTTTGAAGACAAGCTGGGAGCGCGACCCACCCATATTTACTACGCAGGAGTTGGCGCAGGCGGCGCCAGCGCGGCGGCGGATTTTGCCCGCTGGATCGACGAGCCGCAGTTGACCGTGGTTGACCTTG
>Ga0316217_10007853_pt1 | contig 10039 bp, 6 predicted proteins | sample 1anoAmetaG_FD_203633 | JGI IMG/M metagenome (GOLD analysis project Ga0316217, IMG submission 203633) | Freshwater microbial communities from Trout Bog Lake, Wisconsin, USA - 1anoA | ecosystem: Environmental > Aquatic > Freshwater > Lake > Hypolimnion/Profundal zone | place: USA: Wisconsin... | reverse complement strand
TGGGCCTTGGAAGTCTTCGATGCCGTCTTCCTTGAAGTTCCAGAGCCTTGTCGCCACTTCGTCGATCAAGTCGTGATCGTGGGTGACTAACAGCACCGTGCCTTCGTAGCGCTGGAGAGCAATGTTGAGCGCGTTGATGGCTTCGAGGTCCAGGTGGTTGGTGGGCTCGTCGAAGATGAGGATGTTGGGCTTGGTGAGGATCAGCTTGCAGAAGGCCAGGCGGGCCTGTTCGCCGCCCGAGAGCGCTTTGGTCTGCTTGTCGCCTTCTTCGCCGCTGAATAACATCTGGCCCAAGATGCCGCGAATCTCCTCGACGTGGGCGGCGGGGTTCCAGCGATGGAGCCACTCGGCCACGGTGAGGCCGTGCTCGATGGTGGCGCCGACGTCCTGGGGGAAGTAGCCGATCTGGGCTTCGTGCCCCCAGAAGACCGCGCCGTTGTCGAGGTCGAATTCCTTGTCGGCCAGGCCGGGATAGTTATTGAGCAGGCTCTTGATCAGAGTTGTCTTGCCGGCGCCGTTGCGGCCCATGAGGCAGATCTTCTCGCCGCGCAGGACGTTGGCGGTGAAGCCGTCGATGACCTTCTCTTCGCCATAGAACTTGGTGATGTGCTTGAACTCGAGCACATGCTTGCCGCTGGGGCGCACCTGATCGAAGCGAATGAAGGGGCGGGCGATATTGGAGCGGGCCAGGTCGTTGGTTTGCAGGCGCTCGACTTCCTTGCGGCGGCTGGTGACCTGGGAGGAGCGGGTGCCGGCGGCAAAGCGGGCGATGAAGTCGTTGAGCTGGTCGATCTTCTTCTCGCGCTGGGCGTTCTGCGATTCGAGCGTGGAGCGGATCTGGGTCTTGGCCATCACCATGTCGTCGTAGCCGCCGGTGTAGACGATGATGGTCTGGTAATCGATGTCGGCGGTGTGGGTGGTGACCGAGTTGAGGAAGTGGCGATCGTGGGAGATGGCGATGAGGGTTCCCTGGTAGCTGTGCAGGAAGTCCTGGAGCCAGTGGATCGAATCGAGATCGAGATAGTTGGTGGGCTCGTCGAGGAGCAGGGCTTCTGGCTTGCCGAAGAGGGCCTGGGCGAGCAGCACGCGGACCTTCTGGCCGCCCTGGATTTCGCCCATCTTGCGCTCGTGAAGCTCCTCGGGAATGTCGAGGCCGTCGAGCAGGATGGCGGCGTCGGCTTCGGCGGTGTAGCCGTCCTCGTCGCCGATGACGCCTTCGAGCTCGCCGAGGCGCATTCCGTCGGCGTCGGTCAGTTCGGGCTTCTCGTAGATGCGGTCGCGCTCTTCGAGAGCCGCCCAGAGGGGTTTGTTGCCCATGATGACCGTGTCGATGACGCGATAGGCGTCAAAGGCGAACTGGTCCTGGCGGAGCACGCCGTATTTGCGCGGGCGGACGACGTTGCCCTTCTGGGCGTCGAGCTCGCCGGTGAGGATCTTCATAAACGTTGACTTGCCCGACCCGTTGGGGCCGGTGAGGCCGTAGCGGCGGCCCTGCACAAAAGCGATGCTGACATCGTCGAAGAGCACTTTGGCGCCGTAGCGCATGGTCACATTGCTGACACTAAGCATTTTTTCTAAGTCCTAATTGTGGGCCGCAGCGGGGTAACGGCTGCGCCGGGCCGGATGAACTTGGGTTGGGTCAAGATTTGGGGCGCGCACACGCGGGCAGCCCGGAGAAGAACTGACTTCTGCACTTCTAGTCTCTCATAGCGGCGGCATTTGCAGGGCCGGGGAGGCGGGAAATGGAGGGGCCGGGGGGATTGGAAAGGGCTAATTACAAGCGGCGAAAAAGATGCGGCGCGGCCCGGGGAGAGAGCAAAAGCTGGCGATATGTACGAGAAGGAGATTCTCCGGGAAGGGGCCAGATCCCCGTCGATCCCGCGGAGGAGGGCCATGGAAGGGCACAAGGCGAAGCCGGAGCCGGTGGTTCCGACGCCGGACGAGAAGCCGATCGAGCGCCGCGATCCCCGCTTGCGCTGCAAGGGGACGGCGGAGATTTGTGTGCTTCCGACGGGGACGAAGATCTCCGCCGCCCTGGTGGACCTAAGCGTACGGGGATGCTGCATTGAGGCCGGCGGGGCGATTCCGGCAAGGGCCGACGACCGCATCGAGGTGTGTTTCCGGGTCAACGGCTTCGCGCTGCGGCTGGCGGGCATTGTCCGCCACTTGCAGGGGGGGACGCGGGCGGGCATCGAGTTCACCGATCTCTGCTGCCGGAAGGAGGAGCAGATCAAGGAGTTGGTGAACGAGCTCTTCGATCGGGAAGAGGAACTGGGAATCAACGAGTGCCCGGACGATGTGCCGGGGGTGATGAAAAGGTCTGGGTTACCGATGGCAGACTAGCCGAGGAAGGCCATGGCCAGGTGATTGACCAGGAAGGCGGCAATCCAGGCCAGGACGAGCATATAGACGAACTGGATGGCCGGCCACCTCCAACTATTGGTCTCGCGGCGGACCACGGCCATGGTGGAAGTACACTGCATGGCGAAGGCGAAGAAGATCATCAGCGCCAGCGCGCCGCCCAGGGTCATGTCGTGGTGGAGGGCGGTTTGCAGGCTGAGGGCGTGGGTGTCGGCCTCTGCGCCGTAGAGCGTGCCCATGGTGCTGACCATGACCTCGCGGGCCAGCACGCTCGAAAGCAGGCCGATGCCGATCTTCCAGTTGAAGCCCAGGGGGGCGATGGCCGGCTCGATGAAGTGGCCCAGGCGTCCGATGAGGCTGTCGGCCAGCTCGGGCGCAGCGACTGCGCCGCCGGCGGTCTGAACCACGGGCAGATGCGCCAGCACCCACAACGCCAGGGTGACGCAGAGGATGACGGTGCCGGCCTGGCGCAGGAAGACGCGGGCGCGATCGATGAGCCGCAAAGAAAGCGAGCGCAGGGTCGGCATGCGGTACTGCGGCAGTTCCAGGATGAAGGGCGCGTCGCTGGAGCGGAGGATGGAACTCTTCAGCAGCCAGGCGGTGGTCATGGCGCCGACAAAGCCGGCCACGTAGAGGCCGAGCATGACCAGGGTGCGCAGGCCCAATACGCCGTGCAGGTAGAAGGTGTTGGGGATGAAGGCGGCAATCAACAGCATGTAGACCGGCAGGCGCGCCGAGCAGGTCATGAAGGGGGTGACCAGGATGGTGGCGAAGCGGTCGCGCTTGTTCTCGATGGTGCGGGTGGCCATGATGGCCGGGACGGCGCAGGCGTAGGCCGAGAGCAGGGGAATGAAGGCCTTGCCGTTGAGTCCGGTGGTGCGCATGACGCGATCGGCAATGAGCGCGGCGCGGGCCAGGTAGCCGGAGTCTTCCAGGATTCCGATGAAGAGAAACAGCAGAAGGATTTGAGGCAGGAAGACGAGGACGGAGGAGATGCCCTTCCATGCGCCGTCCAGAATGAGCGACTGAATCCAGCCGGCGGGGAGCAGCGGGCGGACCAGGTTGCCCAGGTCGGCGAGCAGAGCGCCAAAGCCGTCGGAGAGCGGCTGGCCTACGGAAAAGACGACCTCGAAGACAGCGAAGACAACGAAGAGAAAGAGCAGCGGTCCCCACACGCGGTGGAGGAGGACGTTATCGATCTTGCGGGTGCCCTCGACAGAAAGCGGAGCGCGGTAGCCGGTGCGGCGGCTGACCTGGGCGGCCCAGGTGTGGGCGCTGGCGGCGTTGCCCAAGACGGGTAATGTGAGCGGCTGCGCGCCGAACCGCTCGGTGTGCTGGTGCAGGAAGAGCGGGACGGCGTCCAGGCCGGTGCCGTTGACGGCGCTGATCTGGGCGACGGGCGCGCCCAGTTCGCGGGCCAGTTTGAGCGGGTCGATCTTGCCGCCGCGGGCCTCCATCAGGTCGGTCATGTTGAGCAGCACGAGCGTAGGCAAGCCCAGGGCGAGCACGGGGGCGGCCAGCATCAACTGGCGGGTCAGGTGCAGGGAATCGAGCACCAGGAGAACGGCGTCGGGCTTGGGCGTGCCGGGCATATTGCCGCGCAGCACGTCGATGGAGACGCGGGCGTCCTCGGAGTAGGGATCGAGGGAGTAGATGCCGGGCAGATCGATGAGGGTGAGGTCGTCGCGGCCCACCCCGGCCATCAGGCCCATATGCTGCTCGACGGTGACGCCGGGGAAGTTGGCGACTTTTTGCCGCAGACCGGTCAAGCGGTTAAACAGGGTGGACTTGCCGGAGTTGGGCGGGCCGATCAGGACAATGGTCCTGAGGTCCCCTGGTGGCGGCGGATTGGTGGGAGGCTTGAAGGCGGGAGGCGTGCAGCAGCCGCTCATTGGGCCGCCTCGAGGAGCGCGGGAAGTTCCTCTTCGCCGGAGTCTTCGGCGGCGGCGCGGACGCGGATGGAAGCCGCAGTCTCATGGCGCAAGGCGATCTCCATGCCGTCGATGCCGTAGACGGTGGGGTCGCCGGCCGGGGCGCGGCGCAATGCCGTCACCCGCGCATCGGGAACAAAGCCCATATGCATCAGATGGTTTTGCACGGATTCAGGCAGATCGAGGCCCACCAGGATCGCGCTCTCGCCGACATGCATTTCGCTCAACACGCTCAAGTTCCGAACTCCGGAGGGCCGTTGAAAGGGGAGGACCCTCAAAATACGACCGGATTGGTCGGACTTCAGTATACGACCATTGTAGGCCGACTTGCAAACATGGGATTGTGAGGCTTCCGTCCTGTGGAGTGGCATCGTCTGACCTCTGGAACAGGGGCGGCCGGTGGTCTTCCGGCCCGCCCCTCCCTGGCCCCCTGACGGAACCCCATTTTTGCTCAAGCTATTTAGGTGGAATATCGGAACGATGAGCTGTTTTTATCAGAGGGAATCGAACTAAAAATGTGATGTACGTCACTCGGGAGGCAAAAGTGCGCATGGAGTTCTTGAGTTTCCTTCCTATGCTTCCAAGGCGATTGCAGGAACGGTGCGTGGAGCGGAGAGAGAGTTCATTCTGCCCCTTGCGGGGCGGAAGACCCTCAATGGGCCGTTCTCAGGACTGCGCTTCGCTTGTCCTGGGCTACGCTCAGACCGTCCCTTCGGGACGAAAGCTGCAACAACGGCTGTCTGAATCGATCTCTGGAAGGGGCAGAGTCGCCCCAGCGGATTCACACGATTACCTGCATAAGCGTCAGGCAATGACCCGAGAGGGGATCGAAACCTGAAATACTGTTTCTGGAATCCGACTTTCTGCCGATTCGCTGGAACTCGCCTCCGATTAGGATGGTGTGCGAAGTCCAGGCAGGTTCGCATTGGCTCTCTCGCGTCCCGAGTCAGAAACTCGTAGCAGCAATTTTCATCCCGAACCGCAGGTCCTTCGACTGCGTTTGGCGCAAAATGCGCGCCAAACTTCGCTCAGGATGACAAGGTTTTTGTTGAGCGAACTACGGGCTCGGGACACTAGCAGATTGAATCGATTACCTTTCGAGGTCTCATGAATCTTTCGTTCATTCCCCGCCGCCGCACGGCGATGGCGGTACTGGAACTGGCGCTGCTGGTCTTTATGGCTGCCTCCACTGCGTTTGGCGACGATGCTCCGCTTCATATACCGCGTGTGAGCCGTGCTCCCAAGCTCGCCGATTTTATTACCGGGACGCCGCGCGAGGCGGAGACCGTGGTGACGGTATTCAAGCAGTTCGACCCGCACGACGGCGAGCCGATCAGCCAGCCGACTGCGGCTTATCTCTCCTACGACAGCAAGAACCTCTACGTGGGATGGATCTGCAAGGACGATCCGAAGTTGATTCGCGCGCGGGTTGCACCGCGCAAGCAGATCGACACCGACGATCGCGTGACGATCAACATCGACACGTTTCTGGATCACAAGCACGCCTACTGGTTCGATGTGAATCCGTACGGCATTCAGTTCGATGGGCGGACCACGGACGGCATCGGCGACGACCCCAGTTGGGAGGCGCTGTGGTACTCGGAGGGGAAGATTACCGAAAGCGGCTACGTGGTGTTGGAAACGATTCCATTCCGCAGCCTGCGTTTTCCCCGCGGCCAGAAGCAGGTGTGGAACATCACCCTGGGGCGCATGATCCAGCGAACCAACGAATTTGCCTGCTGGCCGTTCATTACGCACGCGCGCAACCCGCAGTTTGTGGGCCAGTTTGCGCCCATCGAGATCGACGACGATGTCTCGGCGGGGCGGAACATTCAACTGATCCCCTACGGACTCTACTCGCGGGACAACTATCTCGATCCGGCGAATGGCTTCCAAATGCAGCAAGAGCACCATCCGGGCCTCGACGCCAAGGCGGTGATCCACGATGCGTTGACTCTGGATTTGGCATTGAACCCGGATTTCAGCGAGATCGGCTCCGACGACCCCAAGGTGACGGTAAACCAGCGCTACGAGGTGATCTTCCCCGAGCGGCGGCCATTTTTTCTGGAGAACGCCTCGGTGTTTTCGACGCCGGAGTCGCTGTTCTTTTCGCGGCGCATCGTCGATCCGCAGTTTGGCGCCAAGATGACCGGCACCCTGGGCCGTTGGAATCTGGGCGCACTGGCGGCCGACGATCGCGCTCCCGGCGAAGTGCTGGCACAGGGCGAGACTGGCCAGGGGGACCGGGCCATCGGCGGGGTGCTGCGCGCGGAGAAGGAGTTCGACCATCAAGCGCATGTCGGGCTGTTGCTGAGCGACACGCAGTTTGAAGCAACCTCGAATCGCGTCGGCTCCATCGATCTTCGCTATCCGATGGCGCACAACTGGACCGTGAAAGGGCAAGCCACGACCACCCAGACCTACGGAGACGAGGGCGCGTACACGGCGGGGCCGGGCTATTTCGCGAGCCTGAGCAAGCACGGTCCGCACATCGATTTTTCGACGACTTATACGGACCGAAGCCCAGGTATGACCGCCACGCTGGGGTATCTGGATCGCGTGGACATTCGCAATTGGGAGACGTTTTTCAACTATCAATGGAAGCCGCCGGCCAATCGCCTGCTGCTGGCCTTTGGTCCGATCATGGACGCGGTGGTCAACTACGACCACGAGAAGCGCCTGGCCAACTGGACGTTATGGCCGGGTGTCTCGGTTACGCTGCCCCGGCTGACTTCCTTCGGCATCAACCACAACGAGTCGTTCGAACTCTACCAAGGCATCGGTTTTCATGAACATCTGACGAACTTCGATTTGGGAACTTCGTGGTATAAATGGCTGCAAACGGGGCTCCATTATTCGCAGGGAGTGCAGGCCAACTATTATCCGGCGACGGGAGTGCAGCCGTTCTTGGGCAATGCCAACAATGCTTCGGCGACGGTGACGCTCTGGCCCCAGCCTCACTTGCGGCTGGACGAAATCTATTACTACACGCGCCTGGCGACGGACGCCGATGGACCGCCGGCGGCATCGCTGCCCAGCGGGGACATCTTCACCAACCACCTGATCCGCTCGAAGATCAACTACCAGTTCACCCGCGACTATTCCTTCCGGGCGATCTTCGACTATAACTCGCTGTTGCCGAACCCCGATCTTGTGTCGAGCACTTACGCCAAGCAGGCCGATACCACGCTGCTGTTCACGTATCTGCCGCATCCGGGAACGGCCTTCTATCTGGGCTATGCCGATACCTTCCAGAACACGGACTACGATGCGGCGGCAACACCGCCGTATTCGGTCAGCAGCTTGCCCTCGACCTCGACCGACCGGCAGCTCTTTGTGAAGTTCAGCTACCTGCTGCGGTTCTAGAGTGTGCGCGGATTTGTTGCGGAATTTGCGTGTCGGCGAAGGGGAAAAGTGGTACAAGGATTCCATGGATGCCGTGGAGTTCCGCAAATCCGTCATGCTCGAAGCGCCGCCGGAGAGGCTGCCGCCGGCGCTGGCCGCGCTGTGGTGGGACGCGAAAGGCGACTGGGCACGCGCCCACGGTCTGGTAGACGAACTGGAGACCGCCGAAGGCATGGCGGTGCACGCCTACCTGCACCGCAAAGAGGGTTCGGCGGCCAATGCCGAGTACTGGTATCAGCGCGCCGGGCGGCAGTTCCATCGGGAGACGCTCGAAGAAGAGTGGGTGGCGCTGGTGGAAGGGCTGACGGGGTAAGCGTTCTCAATTGCGGACCGGAACGCCGATGCACGAGAATTGCAGGATGAGCCGTCAGGTCTTCCCGGCCATTGCCGGATTCGCCCTTGCGATGCAAGCCCTTGCCACTCTGGCCCAGGCGCCGATTCCCGCTTCTGTGTGCGAACTGGCCAAGAGCCCCGTGAAATATGCCAACCAGGTTGTCGAGGTGCGGGGAAAGGTGTCTCTTGGTTTCGAGAACTTTACCTTGCGCGACTCCGATTGCGCGGAGAAGGACCGGAGCGTCTGGCTTGCGTACGGGGGCGACGAGCCGACCCCAACGACCTCTACAGTGAACGACCAAGCTCGCCCAGCGGGCTCGGTTGTGAAAGTGAACGGCCGTGCGGTGCTGCTTCAGCGGGACGAATCTCTTGAGTTGTTCAAAAGGCGGCTGGCAGCCCTGAGGATTGGGGTGAAGGACGATCTGAACTGCTACGACGAATGCCGCTTCTACGAGGTGACGGCAACATTCACCGGGGTGTTCTTTGCTGCGGCCGACAAGCGTCCGGGAGGCTACGGGCACATGGGGTGCTGTCACCTGCTGGCGATCCAACGGGTGTCGGAGGTGGACGCTAGACGAACCGAAGTGCCCGCGGGCGGGCGCTTTGCATGTACTACCGAGACATGGGACATAGCAGCCGCCGAAGCGCAATCGATGGAAGAGAGGCGTCATTCCTGTCACGGATTCGACGACTGCCGCAAGGCCGCCGGCGAAGAGCTCATAGCGGTTGCGAGACACTGGAACGATCCAACGAACCTGACCGGCGAAGGAGATCTTTCGTTTTTCACCGGGCCGCATTGGCACTCAGCAGATAGGCTAAAGGCTTATTCAATCGCCTTTCAACACCAACCTGCAGAGCACGCTGCCAAAGTGATTTCAGGGGGCATTGGCACTCGTGTTCAGTGCAAAGCAGTGTCGCCGCCGCTTCCGTTCAGCACGCCCATTGGGTGCAAGGGGCTGTGGTCCGAGTTGCCGGTGAGCCAGAGCGCCGCGAAGGTGATCCAAGAACGGGTGAAACTTGGTCAGGATTCATGGCGCATGGGTTCGGCCGATGTCGCCGCCAAAGGTGCTTTGGACGAGGCTGTTCGCTTGTGGGGCGTGACGCCGGCGCCGGGACTGAAGCTGGGAGATTGCGGGAAGCCAATGGTCGTGGATGGGGACCAGTTCTCGTGGTGCAATTGGGTTGATCCGGACGGGATGCAGCAACTGATGGTTCAGGTCACAAGGTTGGGGGCTCTTCGCCACTGGAAGAGTTGGGAGAGTGTGCCGTGGGTGTTAACGCGTGGGGACGGCATCGTGTGCACAACGGAGTAGAATGCTGTTTTGAATTGCTGAGAAACGTACATGTGTTTGAGTGAAATGCCCTGAACAGCAGGTCTCCGGGGCTAAAGCCCGTCTCTATTATCAGGTAGTTACGGCACGACTGAAGTCGTGCCCTGACACTTTCGACAGTTTGGAAAGAGTTCGAAGCAGGCATTTGAATCGCGGGAAGGGGTATTCATGCAATATCGCAAGTTTGGCAGTCTGGATTGGCAGGTTTCGGCGCTGGGGTTTGGCTGCATGAGGCTTCCCACGTTCGACGGGAACCGGCTGAGCGGGAACATCGACGAGGCGGAAGCGGTGCGGATGCTGCGCCACGCCATCGATAGCGGGGTCAATTATCTGGACACCGCCTACTCCTATCACGATGGGCAGAGCGAAGTGCTGGTGGGCAAGGCGCTGAAGGACGGCTACCGGGCGAAGGTCCGGCTGGCCACCAAGTCGCCCACCTGGCTGATCAATGGGCCGGCGGACTTCGACCGGCTGCTCGACGAGCAGTTGAAGAAGCTGGATACGGACCATATCGATTTCTATCTGCTGCACGCGCTGGGCCGGAAGCGCTGGCACGATGTAGTGCTGAAGCACGGCATCCTGGCGCGGGCCGAGGCGGCGATGGCCGACGGGCGCATCGGGCATCTGGGGTTCTCCTTCCACGACGAGGGCGAGGCCTTCGCCGAAATCGTCCAGGGA
>Ga0316217_10007852_pt1 | contig 10040 bp, 8 predicted proteins | sample 1anoAmetaG_FD_203633 | JGI IMG/M metagenome (GOLD analysis project Ga0316217, IMG submission 203633) | Freshwater microbial communities from Trout Bog Lake, Wisconsin, USA - 1anoA | ecosystem: Environmental > Aquatic > Freshwater > Lake > Hypolimnion/Profundal zone | place: USA: Wisconsin... | reverse complement strand
AACCGGCTCGCGCGAGGTTGGCGGCCATGAAGGCACCCATGGTTCCCAGGCCTGCGAAGCCAACGCGTACGGTCGAGGGGGTGTCGTTCGGGGTCAGTGTGGTCATCTTCTCAAAATACTTGGAATGACAATGGTCTGGAGTCGGGGAGTCGGTCCGACGACGCCGGCCTACAGGAGCGCGACGTAGAGGTCACAGAGGTTCCAGCCGGTGTGAGCACCCTCGAAGAGTTGCCCCAACGCCGAGAGGCCCCGGTACGTATCGTTACGTTCCTTGATCGCGATCCAATCGATGCCCGCTGCCGCCACGCGACGCCGGGTCGACGAATCGACCCACGCACCTCCCACGTCCTCGAGGAAGTCCCGACCGTCCGAGGACCGAGCGACGAAGATCGCGTCGCGACCGAGCCCGTTGAGTACGTCCGCCATGGTCCACGCGAACTCCTGACAACGTCCACCCCTGCCGCCTCCGCGGACCTGGACAGTGACTTCGCCCACCCCGATGAGGCACTGGGGTCCGTCGAGTAGCGCGAGTCGCTCCAACTCGTGGGCCCACTGTCGGCCCACCTCGTCGACGTCGCCCGCGACCCGGCTCCCCATGTTCGACACGCCGTAACCGCGACGTGCGGCCTCGGCGACGGCATGCTCGAGCACCATCACGGGTTCGGCCACGACCGAGTTCTCGTGGTGGGTGGTGACGGGCGACGCCATCAGCCGGGTCCGGTGTTCGAAGGCGGCGAGAAGCGTCGCTGCCAGAGGCGCACCACCCAGGTGCAGGCGCTCCACCAGTGCGTGGACGTCGTCCCTCGACGGGTTGTAGTCGTAGGTGAGTCCTGACGCGACCCACTCGGCACCCGAGATCACGTTGTCCACCATGATCAGACTCCGCGACGTACGCGTGCGCACCTGACGTAGCACGGCGCCGCCGGCGATCGCTGAGGTGGCCGCACGGATCTTGTTGAGCGTGGTGATATCGAGCCCGGCCGCCAAGGCCGCCTGCCACACGCCGCGAAGATCGCCCACATGGAGTGGTTCGACGGGAAGGGCGCAGAGACTCGACGCGCCGCCCGAGATCAGGAAGACGGTGCCGTCGACGTCGCGTGACGTGGCGAGAAATGCCAGCAGCTCACGCGCGCAGTGCTCGCTTCCCCCGAGCGGGATCGGGTGCTCGCCGACACGCACGTCGGGGTCATCGGGTGCGAGGTCCGCACTTTGGCGATCGCAGACGATGAAACGTCGTCGCACCCGCGCGCCCAATATCGACTCGGCGGCCGCGACCATCTCGCGCGCCGCCTTCCCGATCGCGACGAGGTCGATGCCCGCGATGTCGGGTTCCAACGTCACGAGTTGGCGACCGACGAGTTGCGCCAGGTCCATCTCGTCGAGCCAGCTTCCACTGATGGCGCGGGCGTCGTTGACGAGCCTCGAAGCTCTGGATTCGTGCGTGTAGTCGGACGTGCCCGTCAACCTAGCCGACCCGCAATCAGCACCTCGCACCGTCGACGCTGACAAACTGGGCACGTGGCCCGACTACCCGACGCGATCCCCTTGGGGAAACTGGAACTCCGACGAGTCCGACCGGACTACGTCGACGAGGTGATGAATGCGATTGACCAGAGCCTGATCGATCTCCAGCGTTGGATGGCCTGGGCGCAGTCGGAGCCGACCCGCGAGGAGGTGCTCTGGCTGCTGGAGGACAGTGACGCCGGCTTCGAGAAGGATCTCGCGTGGGAGTACTTCATCTTCGAGAGCGCGAGTGGTGACCTCGTGGGGATGACGGGTCTCAAGAACTCGAACACGGGCAACCACGCACTCGAGGTGAGCTACTGGGTACGTTCGGACCGCTCCGGCCAGGGCTACGCGACCATGGCGGCGGCGGCGATGGTCGAGCTGGCGCTCACCGTGGACAAGATCAAGCGGGTCGAGATCCGTATGGACGCTGCGAACATCGCCAGCGCTTCGATACCGGCGAAACTGGGGTTCGAACTTGCCCGTACCGAGAACGTGGCAATTCGAGCGAAAGCGCACACGGGACGTGAGCTGGTGTGGCAGCGGTGGCTCACCGGGTGACGTCGTGCCCGTAGGGCGACCGGCGTCGGTGCCGGACCTGCGTCGCGGTCCTGGTCGCTCGCCAGCGCAGGGTCCCCAGTGCGATCAGTCGACGATCAATGGTCTGAAACGCAGCGCGCTGGTGAACACGAGCAGGTCGATTCCGGCGAAGATCGCGATGGTCAACGGCACGACGTGGATGCCGAAGCCCCCCACCATCAAGTCGAGCGTGCCGGGTCCGATGACGCCGCCGACCATCATGAAGAGGATGATCCAGGAGATCCCGTCGCTGTCGTGAGGACAGAGCATCGAGTACCACATCAGACCCATCGGGAACACCGAGGCGATGATGAGACCCAACGCCGGGTAGGCGAAGGGGGCGAGCGTCGTCGAGAGCGCGAGCAGACAGGCGAGGGTGGCGAGCACGAGGCCGCCGAGGACCAGGATCCGGTCGGAGAGACGGTGGTAGAGCGGGCCACCGAGTGCTCGTCCGATAGCCAGACCGCACCAGAATCCCGCCGTTACGTAACTACCCGCGGACTGCGAGAAGCCTTCGCCGTGCAGTTGCGTGGCCATCCAACCAGCCGCACTCGTCTCGACGGCTATGTAGACGACGTAGGCGATCACGAACGTGACCAGAATCGGCCGGCGCTGCTCCTTCATCCCCGTGATACGACGTTGGCGGGCCTCGGCCCGCAACGGGGGTGCGTGGACGCCGCCGACGAACGTGGAGAGCACGAAGGCGAGAATGCCGATGCCCGTGAGCACGAATGGGAAGTTGCCGGGGCGGATCAGGACGATGATGAGCGGACAGATCACCGCGCCCACGCCGAAGCCGGCGTTACCCATGCTGAGACGGAACGCTCTGCCGTCGAGCGCGGTACGCGCGAGCAAGGTGTTCATCCCGATATCGATTCCACCAAAACCCAGGCCGACCAAGAACACACTGATGAGAAAGAGGATCCACGTGTGCGTGGCGGCACCGGTGAGCGCTCCGAGTGCGATGGTGATCAGCGAGATGATCAACACGATCCGACCTTCGAGACGCTTGAGTCCGAGCCAACCCGGCAGTACGCCGAAGCCGGCTCCCACGAAGTACACGCTGAGCGCGACGCCAGCGCTCGGTAGCGAGAGATGAAAGCGTTGGGCGAAGCTGGTCAGGAGTGGGCCGAAGAGTGACGACGTTCCGCCGATGAGGACCGAGATTCCAACGGCCCCGGCGAAGGCGAACGGTTGGAACGCGACCTCGGTCCCGCTGGTCGAAGGTGTCGGTGCATCCACTGGTCACTCAGTTCTTCAGGCGTCGAAGAGCGCCTGGCCGCTTCGATGAGGTCCGGACGACCCCCAACGAGGTTAGGCCACGCGCCGCCGACCGATCGAACACGTCGCCCGCTCGTACGGCGTGCGATCGATGGGACTTTGGTACCTAGTCGAAGTGCCCCGGCGCCTTGGCACCGCGTCACTGCGTGGCTAGGTTGGCAATGAGAGAAAGGTTTGCCATGAGTGAATCGACAAATGACTTCGTTGCGGTGGCGATCACGCGCGATGAGGCGCGGGTCTGGGCGACCGGGGTCGCGTCGGGTACCAAACCCGAGAGCGTGCGGGCGCCCAACGAGATGGAACGCCACCACCATGTTCGCGAAGCACAGCATCACCACGGACACGACACCGATCGTCAGAATCCCGCGTTCTACGAATCGATCACCGCCGCCGTCGACGGCGCGTCGGCGATTCTGTTGATCGGCCACGGCAAGGGCAAGGCCAATGAGATGCTCCGGCTCACGCAGTACTGGGAGCGCAAGCACCCGTCAATCGCCGAGAAGGTGGTCGGCGCGGTCGACAGCGATCTGGACGCCCTGTCGGAGAATCAGATCCTCGCGCTCGTGCGCGACTGGTTCGACGAGTACCAGGAATTCATCTGAGCCAAGGATGTCACTGAGCGCGGTCGCCGTCCGCCGGACTCCAGGGACCGGCGGCCTCGCGTAGCAGTGACGTGACCTCGTGATCACTGGTCTGATCGAACCGGTCATACCATTCGCCGACCGCTTGAAATGATGGCGGCGTGAGCAGACTGATGACGTCGTCGGCGTAATGCGAGAGTTCCTCGACGGTGTCGGGTGGTGCGACCGGTACCGCAAGAATGACTCGCCCGGCACCGCGAGACCGCGCCACTTGGATGGCGGCTCGAGCGGTGGCGCCGGTGGCGAGCCCGTCGTCAACGACCACGACCGTTCGCCCCAGCAGTTCAACGCTCTCTCGGCCATCGCGGTAGAGCGCCACCCGACGGGCAAGTTCCTCGCGCTCGCGCTTATCGACGCTCACCACCTCGTCGTCGGTGATGCCGAGTCGTTGCACCAGATCCCTGTTGAGGACTCGCACGTCGTCCTCGCCAATCGCCCCGAACGCCAACTCGGGGTGGAAGGGGACGCCGAGCTTGCGCACCAGCAGGATGTCGAGTGGCGCGCCCAGGACCCGGGCGACCTCGAACGCGACCGGCACCCCGCCTCGTGGAAGTCCCACGATGACAGGGTGCTCGAGCCCGAGGGTGCTCAGCCGCTGGCCGAGCAGCAGGCCGGCCTGGATCCGGTCACGGAACCTTGGCGGTATCGATTCGATCCTCACCGTGTCACAGCCCGGACGGGAAGGTCTCGGCGGGTTCGCCCTCGTCCCACAACGGCGTCAACTCGAGCGGTTCGAGCGCCCGAGTGTGGTCAATGTGGATCACCGCGTCGAACTGGTGCACGAGGTCCGCCTGGAAGTAGTGGCTCTGCAATTCGGTGTCCGGCCGGTAGATGACACCAATGGCCCGTTCGAGTCGGGTGCGCGACAACTCCTCGTTCTGGGCAACTTCATGGGTCGCCACCCAGAACTGTGGAAGGTTCGCGGCGTGCAGCATCGCCTCGTGGCTGTCACTTCGTGCCGGACGCACACGCTTGCGCTCGGTCGGTCCACCCCAATCCGAGGCTGCGGTCACGCGTCCGGCGAAGGTGCTGAAGCCGATCAGGAAGGCCTCGTCGCCCAGTCGTTCGCGAGCGAGTTGGCCGATGTTGAGCTCGCCGCGCACGCCCATCTCGGTCGCCCTCGCGTCACCGACGTGCGAGTTATGCGCCCACACGACAACCTTGGCGGGGGCGGATTGATCGTCCAGATGCGCGACCAACTGGTCGAGCGTGTTCGCCATGTGCGTGTCACGAAGGTTCCACGACGAGACGTTGGCGCGGTACATCAGTCGGTAGTACTCCTCGGCGTCGTGCACCAGGAGGGCATTCTGCTCCGCGTAGAACTGCTCGTCCTCAGCGGCGAGTCCGTCGCGAACGAGATACTCCTCGGACTTGTGGCGAAGTTCGACCAACTGGGTCACGACCGCATCCTCGCACGGGTCGGCGACGCCGGTCGCGAGGGCGTAACCGTAGGCCTGACCATCGGCGCCGACGTGATCGAAGCACGAGTAGCGCATCCGCGCCCGGTGGGCCTCGTCGGGGTCCACCCTCGACAAGTAGTCGATGACCGCGTCGATGGACGAACGCAGGCTGTACAGGTCGAGTCCATAGAACCGAGTCTTGGTTCGCGAACTCACCTGCGCGTCATTGCGGGCCCGCAACCACTGGACGAACGTCAACACGTCGCGATTACGCCACATCCACGTTGGGAACCGACGGAAGCCGTCGAGCGCGTCGTCCGCATTCGCGACGCGCTCGTTGCCCATCACGTAGCGGTTCACCCGATACGCGTCGGGCCAGTCGCCCTCGATGGCGACCGCGGTGAACCCCCGTTCGTCGATCAACCGCTCCGTGATGCGAGCCCGCTCGCGGTAGAACTCGTGGGTACCGTGCGAGGCCTCGCCGATGAGGACGAAACGCCGCTCCCCGATCAACTCGAGGAGCGAATCGTAATCCTCCGCGACGCCAGTGACCGGTCGAGCGAGCCGGTCGAGTTCCTTTATCGACCCATTGGTAGGTATGGATGTGGCCATACCCCCAACATCACCGTCGGACCGAAGCGCTTCCAGAGTCGAAAGTCATTTCGTCACTCGATTGAAGCGAGGTTGATTCGTTACGGCCGTTGTCGAAACAATCGGTATGGACCTATGGTTAATTGACGTGTTGAATCGACTGAGCAAACTCCTCCTTGTGGCGCTGATGGGGACCGGAAGCCTCGCCGCCCCCGCGTTCGCGGGCGCGAGTAGTTCGTTGCTCGCGACGTCGACCGGTTACGACATCAGCTACCCCCAATGCGGCGGCTCGTTGCCGACACCGGTGGGCTTTGGCATCGTCGGAGTGAACTTCGGACACCCCTTCTCTGCGAATCCCTGCCTCTCGACCGAGCTGACGTGGGCTGGAGGCTCCGCGAGTGGTGCGCCCTCGTTCTACATGAATACCGCCAACCCCGGGGCCGCACTCACCTCGGACTGGCCCGCCAATCAGCAGACGCCAGTGCTCTGTCGCGGCGCCAACACGCCCGCGTGTTCCTACGATTTCGGATGGAACGCGGCGCAGGTCTCGTTCGCCGATGCCGTCGGCGCCGAAACCGCAGTGGGTAGTGCGACGCCAGGTGCCGCCGCGCGGCTCGCTCACTGGTGGCTGGACGTCGAGACCGGCAACGCCTGGCAGACCATCGAGTCCACGTACGGACCGACGGCGCTGTCGAAACTGAACGATCAGCAGATGCTCGAGGGTTCGCTCGCGGCTCTGACCAGTCTCGGCGTCATCGACGTCGGGATCTACTCCACGCCCTCGCAGTGGCGCACTGTCACTGGTGGCACCGACGCGACGTTCCCACCGGTTCCGGTCTGGATGCCGGGGTACGCGACGATCAGTGCGGCCCAGACCGCGTGCGCCTCGGCGTCGTTCACCGGCGGACGTGTCGCCATGATCCAGTATCCGTCCATCGGGCTCGACGGCGACTACGTGTGTCCGTTGCTGAGCTCTCCGTCGACGGCGTCGGTGACGACGTCGACCTCGGCGACGTACACGTCGCACCTGACGGTCGCCGGTGACAGCGCCGCAGTCACCTTCGTCCAGTCAACCGGCGCACCGCAACTGCTGGTGGGTCCGACGGGGCTCGTCACGACCAGCGGGGCGTTGGCGGCGGGAACCTACACGGCAGCCGGTACGACCAGTGACGCGAACGCCAACAGCGGGGCGTTCCTCTTCACCTTGACGGTGGGTCTCATCACGCAGAGTTCCGCGCTGACGGGCGTCGCCAAGGTCCCTTCCACTCCTTCGTTCAGTACCCAACTCGTGGTGAGCGGTCAGAACGGTGCGGTCACGTTCGTCCAGTCAACGGGCGCCCCGCAACTGCTGGTGGGTCCGACGGGGCTCGTCACGACCAGCGGGGCGTTGGCGGCGGGAACCTACACGGCGACCGGTACGACCAGTGACGCCTTCGGTGACGTTGGCTCGTTCTCGTACGCGTTGACGGTGGGTGCGATCACCCAGAATGCTCCGCTCACGGTTTCGGTCGCGACAACGGATCTGGCGACGTCGAGCACGCAGTTGAGTGTCAGCCACAACGACGGACCCGTGACCTTCGTGCAGTCGACGGGCGCGTCGACCGTCGTCGTGTCGCCGAGCGGCTTGGTCACGCCGAGTCCCACACTGGCCCCCGGTACGTACACGGTGAGGGGCACCACGACTGACGCCTTCGGGGACCTCGGCACCTTCGTCTTCACCTACAAGGTGACGTCCCCACCACCGCCGCCGACGTTCCAGACGGGCCCTCTTCGAGTGATCGGTTACGCGCAAACCGGACGATCGGTCACGATGGCTGTCACGGGTGTCGGTTTCTACGGGCGACCGGTCGTGACCAGCCACACCGGCACGGACTTCGTGGTCACGCGCGACACCGGTGCGGTGCTCACGCTCAAGGTGTCGGTGAGGGCGCGATCGCGCCACGGCGTCTACACCCTCACGATCGCGTTGGCCAACGGCGAGTCGCGCCAGGTCAGGTACAACCAGCGCTGATCAGGTGACGTCGAAGGTCGCGGTGGCGGTCCCGGCCGAGCACGTGACGGTTGCCCGAGCGGTGCCCGCGCCCGTTCTCGTCCCGATCAACCACGTCCAGGCCACGTCGCCCTGGGCATTGGCGCTCGCCGGGCCGAGCCCTTTCGAGGCGCTGGCGTAGCCACTCGCCAGAACGACCGTGAGGGAACACTCGTCGTGAGGTCGGGACGAATGCGCGCGCAGTGACGCACTTTGCCCGGGGGCGATCGGAGTGGTCAACGAGGTGATGCTCACGTCGCGTCCCGCCACCGGTGGCGAGGACGCGCTCGCCGATGTCGGTGTCACGCCCCCGACGAACGCTGAAAGCGGGGAGCCCGAGGTGAAGTCCGCGGTGACGGTCGAACGAATCGCATTGAGCACGATCGGTGATCTCGTGACGACACCAAGTTCGCGGTTGTAAGAAAGCGACGACGTCGAGAAGTTCTCGCTTCCGAGGAAGGCGGTCCCCAGGGTGCCCGTGCAGTCCGCGCACAGGACCTTTGCGTGAATGTAGGTGAGCGAGAGAGGAAGTTCGCGCACGTGCACGCCGGCCGCTGCGAGTTGTTCGAGCGCCGACGTCCAAGCCGTATCGATGGTCATGACGACCTCGACCGAGACCCCGCGCCGAGCGTCGGCGACGAGCGCCTCTTCGATGGTCGCGTTGTTCATCTCCTCGTTCTCGACGAGCAACGTCCGTTGCGCTGACGCGATGACCGCGACGAGTGCGGACGTCGAGGCGGGACTCCACACCAGTCCGGCGCTGGCCCGCGCGGTGGTGCCGGTACGCGCGAAGTCGGCATCGAACGTGGACTGTATCGCCGCGACGTCATCGCGCGAGGTGTCGAGAGCCCAGAAATCGCGTGTGGTGGTGTAGTCGTCGGCGACGAGGTTGCCCGAACCGATGTAGGCGGCGGTTCCGTCGACGACCATGTACTTGGCGTGGAAGATCTGGTTCGACGGGGCCCACGCGACGCGCACGGCGGTGCCACGAAACGCGGCGACCGCACCGGCATTGTGCGTGGTCCCGAAGTACGCGGCGTTCAAGAGGACTCTGACCGTGACGCCCGCTCGTGCTCGGGCGATGAGTTCGTGCTCGAGTGTCGGGTCCGAGAGTTCGTAGATGGAGAGGTCGATGCGGTGGTGCGCGCCGAGCACGGCCTGAGTGACGAAGCCGTAACCCGCCTGGGGTTCGACCCAGATCTTGGCCACCGGCGACGCCGGTACTCGCGACGACGCTGACCCGACCGTCTGACCGCTCATGGTGGTGACACCGATCACCAGCGCCGATGCGATCAGCGCGCGGAGTGATGAGGGCATCGCCTCATCTAACCACGCAGTGATGTCGCGAGGGATCGCCGTCGCCGCAGTGTTAGAACTCCGCGGCCCAGTCGTGGTTCTCGAGGACGTCCTTCAGCGACCGCAGGAAAGCTGCCGCGTACGCGCCGTCGAAGGCTCGGTGGTCCCAACTGAGCACGAGCATCCCGACCGAGTGGATGGCGATGGCTTCGCTGCCGTCGCTCGCAGTGATGACCACGGGCTTGCGCGTTACGCCATCGGTCGAGAGGATCGCGACCTGGGGTTGATTGATCACCGGTGCGACCATGAACGTGCCGAAGGGGCCCGAGTTCGAGATCGTGAAGGTGCCCATGCTCAACTCGTCGGGACGAAGCTTCGAACTGCGAGCTCGCGCGGCGAGGTCGGAGACCTCACGGGCAATGGCACCCAGTCGCTTGTCCTCGGCGCGCCGGATCACCGGCGCGAGCAGACCTTCGAAGTTGAGGTCGATCGCGATATTGAGGTCGATGTGGTCGTGCAGTGCGATACCACCCTCGACCACCGAGGCGTTCATGTGGGGGTACTCACGGAGCACCTGCACCAGCGCACGGGCGATGAACGGGAGGTACGTGAGCGAGAAGCCCTCGTCGCGACGCCACTGATCCTTGTGGGCTCGCCGCACCGTCTCGATGCGCTCGTAGTCCACCTCGACCGCGGTCAACACGTGCGGCGACGTGG
>Ga0316217_10007851_pt1 | contig 10041 bp, 6 predicted proteins | sample 1anoAmetaG_FD_203633 | JGI IMG/M metagenome (GOLD analysis project Ga0316217, IMG submission 203633) | Freshwater microbial communities from Trout Bog Lake, Wisconsin, USA - 1anoA | ecosystem: Environmental > Aquatic > Freshwater > Lake > Hypolimnion/Profundal zone | place: USA: Wisconsin... | reverse complement strand
CGCCGGTTTCGGCCCGGCCATGGGCGGCTTTCTCACCACTCTCACCCGCGCGCTGAGCGAAAACCCCGCCGATCCGGCCTTCGAGAGCAAGGCCATGCCGGGGATGCCGCTCCAGGTGCTCTGCTACGAGCGCGCCGACGACATCGCCTCCGGCGTCAGCGGCGTGGTCACCGTTGGCAAGGGCATCCGCGCCAGTTTTCCGGATCTTAATCCGGCCGAGATTCCCATGGCCACGGACGTGAAGCAGGAGCGCGTCTTCTACCTCCTCGATCCCATCGGCGCCAGCCGGCGCTCCGCGCTTTTGCGGATCGGAGACGCGGCGCTCAAGACCGCGGCTCCGCTTCTCGGCGTGAAGGACTCCGCCTTCGAGCTGCCCTGCACCCCCGCCTTCCTTCACAAGCACGGCGGACTGGTGCTCTCCATGGGCCAGTTCAACCAGTGGGTGGGTTCGCAGTTGATGGGTAGCGGCATGGTGCAGATCTGGCCGGGCACTCCGGTCAGCGAGCCGCTCTTTTCAGGCAACAAAGTCGAAGGCCTGCGCCTCACCGACCAGGGCGTGGACAAGTTCGGCGCTCCTGCCGACGGCTTCATGGCCGGGATGGACGTGCGCGCGCAACTGACGGTCGTCGGCGACGGCCCGGTGGGCGCGGTCGGCCAGGCACTCGACCGGAAGCTCGGCCTGCCCGAGGGCCATGCCCGCCGCGAGTGGGCGCTGGGCATGAAGTTCGTCATCGAACTGCCGGAAGACACCACGCTTGAACCCGGCACCGTCTGGCACTCCTTCGGCTACCCCGAGCCGGAGATCTTCGGCTTCCTCTATGTCCATCCCGAGCGCCTTGTCTCGGTGGGCATCTTCGTCCCATCTTGGCTGAGCGACCCCTCGCGCACCGCCTACCGCTACTTGCAGCACTACATCCAGCACCCGCTCCTGTGGAAGCATCTCAAGGACGGCACGCTGCGTTCCTGGGGTGCAAAGTCTCTGGAAGAGTCCGGCAAGCATGGCGAGCCATTCCTCTCGGGCGACGGCTTTGCGCGGATCGGCGAAGGCTCGGGCTCGACCAACATGCTCACCGGCTCCGGCGTGGACGAGGCCTGGACCACCGGCGTGCAACTGGGCGAGTCGGTGATCGAGTTGCTGCGCGCGGGCAAGCCCTTCACGCAAGAGAATCTGGCCGCCACCTACGAAGCCCGCCGCCGCGCAAGCTGGGTCGAGACGGGCGCAAAGGAAGCCATGAACGCCCGCAACGGCTTCCAAGGCGGAATCGTCAAGGGCATGATCGGCATGGCGCTGGCCGGACTGACCGGCGGCAAGCTCTCCCTGGGCGCGCACATTCCACCGGCGCACAAGCAGATCGCTTGCTCCGAAGCTGGCGTGAAGCTGAAGGACGCGGCAGCGCTGGCCATCGCCGACGGCCGCCCGCTGCACGATGCCCTGCTCACCGCGCGCGGCTGGCCGGAGATCGCCCTCGACGGCCGCCTCCTGGTTACGCAACAGGACGCGCTGCTGCTGGGCGGCAAGGTGCAGGCCATGCCCGGCTTTGCCGACCACGTGGTCTTCAAGAATCCGGCCTTGTGCATCGCCTGCGCGGAAAAGACCTGCGTGGCCATGTGTTCGGGCCAGGCCATCACCGAGGGGCCGGACGGCGCACCCGCCTTCGAGCGCGAAAAGTGCGTCCACTGCGGCGCGTGCCTGTGGAACTGCGGCCAATCGCCCGACGGCGAGCACGCCAACATCGAGTTCCGCGCCGGCGCCGGCGGCCTGCACTCGGCGGAGAATTGAGGCCCTTCGCGGTTGGCGAATGTTGGCGACGAAGGGGGTCGTGGAGGATACAGGTGCGCCGGCCGGAGCCCATGCCCGTGATGGATATAATCGAAAAAGCAAAAGTGAGCATCGCGGCACGACAGGAGACGAAAGTGGAACCAGGCGAGCTAGTTGTGTTCGTATTCGAGAATGCCTTTTTCCAACCCGCGCCCCTGAACATTCAGGTCGGAGATCTGTTTTTCACAAAGGAGAGCTTGTACTTCACCGCCTATTCGGGCTTCACGTCGACCGGGTCGGCGGGAGCCCTTGTTGGTTTACTGATGGGCGGGGTTGCGGGTGGTGCTGCTGCATCGACAGGGGATGATAACAGTCGAAATGCCGCAATCAAGGTAGCCGACCAAATTCGCAAATCGTACTGGGGATTGAATCTTGGCTATCGGCTGAAGTTAAGTCCCAAAGCAATCGCAATATCCCGAAATGCGATACTCGATATTGGGTTCGATACGAACATCATTTCCTTGCGTACTAGCGAGCGAAATATTGAATTTGCGGTCAATCATCTCATCGACAATAAAGAAAAGCTGCTTCTGTGGCAACTTGGCAAGTTGAGCACTCCGATAGATTGCGCGATCACCTCGAAACATCCAGCTCCCTGGTGGGCCTTCAATTCCTCCTTCGAGGGGAAGAGGGACCGAGACTTGTTAGATGAACTTAACCAGGCTTCCAGCGATAAGGAATACATGCAGCATGTTTGGGAAGCCTACGGTGTGCTCTCAACCAAGAAGCGACAGAGTTTTGTCAGGTCATTCGATAAGATTGAAGGATCATTCAAGGATGCATTCTGGAACCTGCGGCAAACCACGATCGCATCAGGCCGGAACACGTTAAACACAGGTCTTCTCGCTCTCGCTCCTACAGCGATTCTTTCAATACTCCTTGCGTTTGCCGCCAATTTTCTTGAAAAACAAACAGCAAACGCCATAGGTTTCTTTTGGGCGCTCATGTGTTTGTTTTCGGCATTCTTCGGGATACCCAGGATCGTCAAGGGATACCGGGAAATCGGAATGTAGGATGGTTGTTCAAGAATTGCCCGGGAGGGCTCTGCGGGTCACCAAGTTTGATCTCGAACACAGATCCACTTAATCGTACAGTTGAGCGAAAAGGAAACCGAACAATGGCAAATGCATTGCACATCGTGGTTTGCGCGGGCATCGTTCCCGATCCGCTGCAAACGTTGGAGCCGGTTACCGGACCCGCCGGTCCGGGGCTGAAGAACGAGATGGTCTTGCCCGCGGTGCTGGACCCCTGGGCCGCCAGCGGCCTCTATGAAGCCGCCGCCCTGGCCGCCAAGAACCCCGGCAGCAAGGTCTGGCTGGTCTCGCTCGGCCCCAAGGCCAAGCTGCAACAGGTGATGATGACCGTGGCGCAGAAGGTGGCCTTCGAGCTGGTGGCCATCGACGGCCCCATCGGCGGATTCCCCGACGCGCACGCGACGGCAGCCGTCCTTGCCGACACCATTGCCGCAATCCCCGGACTCGACCGAGCGAAGCTGCTGCTCTTCGGCGGCTGGGAGTCGGCCACGCGCGGCGCGGGCGTCACGCTGCAACTGGTCGGTGAGCGCCTTTGGATTGCCGACCAATTTCAGGGCGTGGACGAGATCGTCCTCCGCGAAGACGGCTCCTTTGAAGTGCTGGAGCGCGTCGAAGGCGGCAAGCACCAGGTCTCGGTCTGCGCCGGCGCGCCCGCCGTGCTGGGCTGGGCCACCGGCAATCTGGCCGAGCCACGCAACAATCCGCAAGTGGGCATGGCCAATATGCGGACGATCATGCCTGCCCTGCAAAAGGCCAAGGCGGCCAAACTCGAAGCCAACAGCCTGCGCTACGTCTCCGTCAGCCTGCCCAAACAACAACGGACGACCCGCGTTGAAAAAGACATGTCGCCCGAAGATATCGCCGCCGAGCTGGTCGCGTGGATGGGAGCCGAATAATGGAATTTCTTCTTGTTTTGACTCATGTGGACGACACCGGCACTGCATTGAGCAAGGCCTCTCTGGAAGCCGTCACCGCAGGCGTCGAACTGGCTGCGCAGCTTGGCGCACAGCTCTCCATCGGCTGCCTCGGCGGCGCAGCCGCGCTCAACGCGGTCGCCTCCACCGGCGCGCGCCTTCTGGCCGTCTCCGGCGAGCCCTTTGCCCAGGCCCGCTATGCCAGCGACGCCGCCGCCTGCGAGGCTCTCTGCCGCGCGGCCGAAGCCACCATCGTGCTCGCTCCCGGAACCTCGCGCTTCACGCGCGTCGCCGCCGGCGTGGCGCATCGCCTGGGCGGCTTCATCGATACCCACATCACCGCCCTCACCGGCGCGGAAGCTATCGAGGCAACGCGCTGGTTCTATCGCCAGCGTGTAGAAGCCGTGGTGACCCGCGACGCGCGCCCCTGGTTCCTGCTGCTCGATGCCGGCACCCACGCCGCCTTTGCCGGCGCGCCCGCTGCTGCCCCGGTCGAGCAAGTCGCGGTCGAACTGCCCGCGCTGCGCACCACCGTCAGCGGCCTGCGCGCTCCGGCACAGGACGCGCAAACCATCCGCCCCGACGCCAAGATGCTCTTTGTCACCGGTGCGGGATGGACCAAGAAGCAGCCCGACGGGCAGATTCATGCCGATCTGGCAGGTGACCTGATTCTCGGCTTCCTGCGCCTCACTGGCGCGTCCTTGGGCAGCAGCAAATCGCTGGTCGATCAGGGCGGCGAAGGCGTGCCGGTGCTTCCCTTCCTCACCCACATGAACCAGATCGGGCAGACGGGCGCCACGCCGCGCCACGCCAAGGGCCTCTCCACCTGCTGCCACGGCGAAGAGCCGCACGTGGTCGGCTGGCGTTTCATCGCCGACCGCCGCGCCATCTCGCTCGACCCCAACTGCGGCTGGAGCCGCGGCAAGGCCGACGTCGTCTACATCGCCGACGCCTTCCAAGTGATGGCCAAGGTGAACGCGCTGCTGGAAGAGAAGAAAGCGTAACAGCCAGGGCGGCCCGAGTCTCGCAATCGAGGCCTGGGCCGCCCGAATCCTTCGTTTGATCGGGAATCGCGTCCGCCCCGCATTCTCAAAGAATGCTGAAGCAAGAGCAAGCCTCTGTCGTGGGCTCGGTCCCAGGATGGCACAACCTTCCACGCATTCCCGCATCTCCGAAGACACCGTAGCGTATCCAGCCCGCCCCGCAACGGTATTCTTATAGGCAACGTGATCAGGGAAGACGACCAACCCGCAATCGAACCGGCAGCCAGCAAGAGCGGCCCCCTGGACAAGGCGCCCGCCGACCTGACTCCCTTCATGCGCCAGTGGACGGCGGCCAAGCGCGAGAATCCCGACGCCCTGCTGTTCTTCCGCATGGGGGATTTCTACGAGCTCTTCTACGACGACGCGGTGACCGTGAGCCGGGAGCTGCAATTGACCCTCACGGCGCGCGACCGCGAGCGCAACCAGCCCATGTGCGGCGTCCCCTACCATGCCGTCGAGGGCTACCTGGCGCGCCTTTTGCGGCAGGGCTACCGCATCGCCATCTGCGACCAGATGGAAGACCCCAAGCTCACCAAAAAGATCGTCCGCCGCGAGGTGACCAGGGTGCTCTCCCCCGGCACCGCGATGGATGCCGGCCTCGGGCAGGAGCAGAATAACTTCCTCGCCGCGCTCTTTGAGACCGGCCCCAAAGGCGCGGCGGTCTGCGCCGTGGCCCTGCTCGACGTCTCCACCGGAGAGTTCCGCACGGCAGAATTCACCGGGCCCGCGGCGCGGCAGCAGGCTCTCGACGAATTGCTCATGGCCAGCCCCAGCGAAGTGCTGCTGGCGGCGAGCGCCGAGCAATGGCCGGGCCTGGAGCGCATTCCCGCGCGCACCCGCGTCGAAGACTGGGTCTGGACCCGCGACTTTGCCGTGCCGCTGGTCGAGCGGCAACTGAATGTGCGCTCGCTCGAGGGCTTTGGACTCACCGATCATCCCGCGGCAGGCATCGCCGCAGGCGTGGTGCTCCACTACGTGCGCACCACGCAGAAGAACGAAGCGCTGCACATCGACAGCCTCAAATTCCAGGAGCACTCGACGGTGCTGGAGCTGGACCAGGTGACGGTGCGCAACCTGGAGCTGATCGAGCCGCTCTTCATGGGCCAGGACAATCGGGCCACGCTCTTTTACACCCTGGATGCCTGCCAGACGCCCATGGGCAAGCGCCTGCTGAAGAGCACCATCCTGCGTCCGCTGTTCGACGCGGCGGCCCTCGAAGCTCGCTACGAGGCGGTCGCCGAGGCTCACGGCGACTTGATGAAGCGCGAGGAGATTCGCCGCGCATTCTCAGGGCTTCTCGACCTGGAACGTCTGCTGGCCCGGCTTTCGCTGGATTCGGCCGGGCCCCGCGACGTGCGCGCTTTGGCCGCCAGCCTGCGCCGCCTGCCCGGCGTGAAGGCCGCGCTCGACGCGATGCAAGCGGCCAAATGGCGGGAGCTTGCCGAGCGGCTCGACACGCTGGTCGAGGTCACCGCGCGCATTGAGACAACCCTGGTCGAGGAGCCGCCGTTGACCCTGGTCGATGGCGGGGCGATTGCCTTGGGCGTTGACTCGGAACTCGACGAGTTGCGCACCATCTCGACCACCGGACGCCAGCAGATCGCGGCCATCGAGGAGCGCGAACGCGCGCGCACCGGGATCGGCTCGCTGAAGGTGCGCTATAACTCGGTCTTCGGCTATTACATCGAGATCACCAAGGCCAACAAGGCGCTGGCCCCGGCCGACTACGAGCGCAAGCAGACGCTGGTCAACGCCGAGCGCTTCACCACGCCTGAGTTGAAGGAATACGAAGTCAAGATTCTCACCGCGCACGACCGCTCCATCGAGATCGAGAAGCGGCTGTTCGCGGAGTTGCGGCGCGCGGTGCTGGAAGCCGCGGGGCGCATCCGGCGCAGCTCGGCGATTGTGGCCGAGGCCGATCTGCTGGCCAACTTTGCGCACCTGGCCGCCGGACGGCGCTATGTGCGGCCTGTGCTGGTCGAGGAGTCGGTGATCGAAGCCGTCGCCGCGCGCCATCCGGTGATCGAACAGTGGATGGAAGACACGCGCGAAGGCCGCTTCATCGCCAACGACCTCTATCTGAACGCGGCGGGCGAGGGCCCCAGTCTGCTGCTGATTACCGGCCCCAACATGGGCGGCAAAAGCACCTATCTGCGCCAGGCGGCGATGCTGGTCCTGCTTGCCCAGATGGGCAGCTTTGTGCCCGCGGAGAGTCTGCGCTTCGGACTGGTGGACCGCATCTACACGCGCATCGGCGCCAGTGACAACGTGGCGCGCGGCCGCTCCACCTTCATGGTGGAGATGACCGAAACCGCCACCATCTTGAACACCGCGACCAACCGCTCGCTGATTCTGCTCGACGAGATGGGGCGCGGCACAGCCACATTCGACGGCCTCTCCCTGGCCTGGGCCACGGTCGAGTACCTGCACGCCGAGACCGGCGCACGCACGCTCTTCGCCACCCACTATCACGAGCTGACCATGCTGGCCGAGAAGCTGCCGCGCGTGCGCAATCTGCGCGTGGGCGTGAAAGAAGCGGCGGGCGGCATCGTCTTTCTGCATCACATCGAGCCGGGCGCGGCCAGCAAGAGCTACGGCATCGAAGTGGCGCGGCTGGCAGGACTGCCCGCCGTGGTCATCGAGCGCGCCAAGCGCGTGCTGCGCCAGCACGAGAAGGCCGAGCGGCAGAGCGTGCAAGTCGAGACGACTGCGGAACCGATGCAGTTGACAATCTTTACGCCGCTCTCGCAGCGCATCGTGGACCGCATCGAAGCCACCGACGTGAACTCGCTGACGCCGCTGCAAGCGCTGAACCTGCTGGAAGAGTTGCAACAAGAGCTCAAGGAGAAAGCATGAAAGAAAATCTGCGCCAAGCCGCGGGAAGTCTGCTGGTCGTCGGCCTTGGCGGCACGGAATTAACGGGCCTTGAACAAGCGTGGCTCAAACTGGTGCGCCCCGGCGGCATCATTCTCTTTCGCCGCAACGTCGCCGACGCCGCGCAGACCCGCGCCTTGCTCGACAACGCCACCGCGCTCTGCGCGCCTGCCTCCTTTCGCATGGTCGATGTGGAAGGCGGCACCGTAGACCGCCTGCGCGATGCGCTCGCGCCGGTGCCCTCCGCGCAATCCGTAGCCAGCACTGGCAAATCGCGCCTGATGCGCGAACACGGCGAGTTGGTAGCCCGCGCGGTGCGCGCCTTCGGCTTCAACACCTCCTTGGCGCCAGTACTGGACCTTGCTCTGCCGGAGTCGGCAGCGGTGCTGGGCACGCGGGCCCCTGCGCCAACGGGCGCCGGAGTGACCGACTATGCGCGCGCATTTCTTGCTGGTCTTACGGAGCACGGCGTCGTCGGCTGCGGCAAGCATTATCCGGGCCTCGCCGGCGGCACGCTCGATTCGCATCTGGAAACGCCCACCATTCACCGCAGCACACGCGCGCTCTGGCAGGAGGATCTTGCTCCCTACCGCGCGTTGCGCGACGAACTGCCGATGATCATGATGAATCATGCCGCCTATCCCGATACGCCGGGCAAGGACCGGCCGGCGAGCGTTTCGCGCTACTGGATTGCGAACGTGCTCAAGAAGCGCATCTGCTATCGCGGCATCGTCTTCTCCGACGATTTGCAGATGGGCGGCATCCTCAAATACATGCCCATCGAAGAGGCCGCCGTCGCCGCCCTCCGCGCGGGCACGGATCTGCTTGAGGTTTGTCACAGTCCTGAACTAAGTCTCCGCGCATACGAATCGCTGCTTGCCGAGGGAGAGCGCTCCGCCGCATTTCGCGCGCGGCTCTTCGACCGGGCGAAGTATATCGCGCGCCAACGGGCAAAGCTCTTCGCAAGCGGGACTCCCAAGGCTCTCACGGCCAAGCAGTTCGAAGCGTTGCGAACGCGGATCCTGCGCTTCAAAGAGACAATCGAGAAGGCGCAGCCGGCATGAGCCCGAAGACCATGACCGTCGCCGGCATCATGAGCGGCACCTCCGCCGACGGCATCGATGTGGCCGTGGTGCGCATCGCGCCCGGCAAGTTGCGTCCCAAACTCACGCTGCTGGCGCACGAGGGATTTGCTTTCCCCGCCGCACTGCGCCGCGCGGTGTTGGCGGCGATGAATGCAGCGTCGACTTCGACGGCGGAGTTGGCGCGGCTCAACTGGCGGCTGGGCATCGCATATGCGGAGGCCGTGGAAGGCACACTCAAGAAGCATCCGGTCAAGCTCGACTTGATCGGTTGCCATGGGCAGACGCTCTATCATCAGCCGCGCGCGCAAGCCTACGCGGGACGCAGCTTTGCCTGCACCTGGCAGCCCGGCGAGGCCGCGGTGATTGCTTCAACGCTCGGCATTCCGGTCGTCTCCAACTTCCGCCCCGCGGACATGCTTGCCGGCGGCCAGGGCGCGCCGCTGGTTCCGCTGCTCGACTACGCACTCTTCGCCGACAGCAAGCGCGGGCGCGTCTTGCAAAACATCGGCGGCATCGCCAATCTGACGGCCATTCCCGCCGCGGCCGCGCCCGATAAGGTCGTCGCCTTCGACACCGGCCCCGGCAACATGATCATCGATGCGTTGACGCAGCAGCTCTTCGCCAAGCCCTTCGACCGCAACGGCGCATTCGCCGCACAGGGCACGGTGCAGGCGCCTGTGCTCAAGGCCGCGCTGCGCAATCCCTACTTCGCGATCAAGCCGCCGCGCACCGCGGGCCGCGAGCAATTCGGCCGCGAGTATGCGGCGAAGTTTCTTGCGTCCTGCCAGAGGCACAGCGACAAGCCAGAGGATGCGCTCGCCACGGCGACTGCCTTGACCGCCGAGACCATCGCACAAAGCTACAAGCAGTTCGTCCGCGCCCGGATGAAGGGACACGCCGTCGACTACATCGTCTCCGGCGGCGGCGCGCGCAACCGTACGCTGATGGCGATGCTGGAACAGCGTCTTGCCCCGTTGGGCTGCGAGTTGGCCGCCAGCGAGCAGTTCGGACTTCCCGTCGAGGCCAAGGAGGCTGCGGCCTTCGCGCTGCTGGCCTGGCAGACCTGGCATCGCCTGCCCAGCAACGTTCCCACGGCCACAGGCGCTTCGCGCCCCGCCATCCTCGGCCAGGTGACGTATGCGTAGTGGAGCGAGTGCCGGCTTGTCGAGATTTGCGGTTTCCCACCCATTCCGCGAGAAGATGCGGAATGGATGGGGCACGGAGCTTTTGTGGTTCCTCGGTTTCCCACGTCACAAAAGAGAACCCTGGGGC
>Ga0316217_10007850_pt1 | contig 10043 bp, 11 predicted proteins | sample 1anoAmetaG_FD_203633 | JGI IMG/M metagenome (GOLD analysis project Ga0316217, IMG submission 203633) | Freshwater microbial communities from Trout Bog Lake, Wisconsin, USA - 1anoA | ecosystem: Environmental > Aquatic > Freshwater > Lake > Hypolimnion/Profundal zone | place: USA: Wisconsin... | reverse complement strand
CGCTGCGCAAGCGGGGCCAGCCAACCAACCTGCGGTTGGAGCCGGTGATCGCGATCGTGGTCGAACCCAGGCCCCACGGTAAGAAGAAGCGGAAAATCAATGCCGCAATCTAACCGAACAGTATTGACTCTAACCCCGGGTCCGGAAGTTGTAAATAAGAAACAACGAAGATTCAATATCTCATGTTTTTACCATTTGCCAGGCCAGCCGGAGGATCAGCGCCAGGACCACGACGATGAACATCGCCCGGACCCAGCCGCTGCCCTTGCGCAGCGCGGTGCGCGCCCCGAGCACCCCGCCCACGCCGTTGGCCATGGCCATGCTGAGGGCGACCATGGGGATCCAGCTGCCGCGCCAGACGAACAGGCAGAGCGCGGAGACATTGGAAGCCCAGTTCACGCTCTTGCAGAGGGCCGAGGCGCGCAGGAAATCGAAGCCCAGCACCGCCACGAACAGGAAGATGAGGATGGAGCCGGTGCCGGGGCCGAAGAACCCGTCGTAGAACCCCAGCAGGGCCGAGATGCCGGCGGCCAGGAACCGCTGGTGCTGGAGCCCGTACCTGGGCGCGTGCAGCCGGCCCAGGTCCGGCCGCAGCAGGGTGAAGGCCAGCATGGCCACCATCAGGGCCAGCATGCCCGGGCGGAAATAGGGTTCGTAGCGGTTCTGGAGGAAGTAGGCCATGGCCACGCCCACCGCCGCCCCGGCCATGGCGCACAGCACCGGGGAGACCATCTCCTGCCAGCGGATGACCTTGGCGTGCAGGAACTGGCCGGCGGCGAAGGTCGTGCCGGTGCAGGACACCACCTTGTTGGTGCCCAGGATGGTGGTGATCGGGGTGCCGGCTGGCAGGGCCAGCATCAGCGCCGGGATGGTGATCAGGCCGCCGCCGCCCACCACCGCGTCCACGAAGCCGGCCAGTAGCGCGGCCAGCATGAGCATGGCCAGGATGGGGGCTTGGGGCATCGGCTCTCCGGGGTGAAGCAGTCAGGTACGGGACCGGATCAGACGTGCATGATCTCGGCTTCCTTGTGCTTCACGATCTCCTCGATCTCCTTGATGGTCTCGTCGGTGATCTTCTGGACCTGTTCGAGGGCCTTCTTGGCGGCGTCCTCGCTGAGCGGGGCGTGCTTGTCCTTCTCCAGCTTCTTGACGTCCTCGTTGGCGTCCCGGCGGACGTTGCGCACCGCGGTCTTGATCTCCTCGCCCATGCGGCCCACCACCTTGGTCAGTTCCCGGCGGCGCTCCTCGTTGAGGGCCGGGATGGGCAGGCGGATGACGTTGCCGTCGTTGGCGGGGTTGAGCCCCAGCTCGGACTTGAGGATGGCGGTCTCGATGGCCTTGATGGACTTCTTGTCGAAGGGCGCGATGACCAGCATGGAGGCTTCGGGCACGCTGATGCCGGCGATCTGGTTGATGGGCATCATGGAGCCGTAGTATTCCACGTGCAGGGTGTCCAGGATCCCGGCGTTGGCCCGGCCGGTGCGCACGGTGGCCATCTCCTTCTTGAGGGTCTCGATGGAGGACTTCATGCGCTTCCTGGTTTCGGCAAGGATCGATTCGACGTTCGCGGTCATGGGGGCTCCTTCGATGGCTGCCTAATTCGAAATGGTCATAGGTTCCAGACTATCATCAGCCGCATGGGGGGCTGATCGCAAACGCCGGAAGCCCATATGGCATTGGGTGGTCATTATAGCCTGAACGAACCGGCCCCGGCTCAGCCGGAGCGGGCGCCCCGCCAGGCGCGGGCGAGGAAATAGGTGAGCAGAGCCCCGGCCCCGCCCAGGACCGGTCCGACGATCAGCGCGCCGATCAGCCACTCCCAGAGCCGGTAGTGGATCTGGTGCAGGAGGGTGATCCGGTTGAAATCGGACCACAGCCGGCCGTGCAGGACCAGGTGCCCGGCCTGGATGCAGAGGAAGGGCACGAACGGGGCCACGCAGACGTTGCTGGCGGCGGCCCCGGCCAGCTGGTTGAGGTGCAGCTTGCCGTTCACGTAGACGATCAGGGCCAGGCCGAACGGGATGATGGGCAGCGCGCCCAGGAAGATGCCCACCCCCACCGCCGCGGCCAGTTCGCCGGCGCTGGCGTGCTCCCGGGCCAGCCGGGCCAGGAAGTTCCGGGCGCGCGCCAGCGGCCCGGGGCGCCGCGCCGCGGGCTCCCGGGGGGCCAGCCGCGGGTGCGGCCAGGGCAGCAGCGCCCGCAGCACCAGGAGGGTGTGCAGGCCGGTCAGGCGCAGGTTGTCCCGGAACTTGCGGAAGTGCGACACCCGGCCGGCGCCGGGCGCGTAGTAGACCGGGACCGGCACCGAGACCACTGCGAGCCCGGCCCAGGCCGCGCGCACCAGCGCCTCGATCTCGAAGGTGTAGCGCCGGGTGAGGAAGCGCCGGGAGAGGAGGAAGGGCACCGGATACATGCGGTAGCCGCTCTGGGTGTCGGGCAGGCTGCGGCCGCACTCCAGGCGCACCCAGAAGTTCGAGAAGGCGCACCCGAACACGCTCGAGCGGGGGGCGCCGGCCTCCGCCATCCGCCGGGCCCCGATCACGATGGCGGGCCAGGCGCCTTGCGCCGCCTCCAGCAGCAGCCGGGCATCGGCGGGATCGTGCTGGCCGTCGGCGTCCAGGGTGAGGATGGCGTCGAACCCCTCCCGGCCGGCCAGGGCGGCGGCCTGCAGCAGGGCGTGCCCCTTGCCCCGGTTCTCCGGGCTGCGCAGGCGGCGGATGTCCAGGCCCTCGAGCCGGTCGAGGCTGCCGTCGGTGCTGCCGTCGTCCACCACCAGCACCGCCATGCCCGCGCGCAGCGTCCCCTCCACCACGGCGCGGATGGTGGCCGCGTGGTTGTAGACCGGGACGACCGCCAGGACGCGCACGGGGTCAGGCCTTCCTGCGCGCGGCTACTTCCAGGAGCATGCCCCCGGACAGCCACGATTTCAGGAGGTGGGCGCTGATCTCGATCCGTTCGAAGCCGTTCGCCTCCAGCATGGCCGTGAACTCGCGCCGGCTCCGGGCCCGCAGCCACATGCCCTGGCGCATGGCGTTGCCCATCTGGGTGAACAGCCGGAACAGGGACCTGCGGGCGGTGATGAAGTAGACCGCGCCGCCGGGTTCGAGCATCGGCGTGACCCGCGCGAGCAGGCCCGGGAGGTCCGCCATGTACTCCAGCGCGGAGAACGCGCAGACCGCCGAGAAAGGGCCCTCCAGCGCCAGGGTCTCGATGTTGCCCAGCACCGGGGTGATGTTGGCGATGCCCGCTTCCCGGGCCTTGCGCTCAAGGATGTCCAGCATCCTGGAGGAGATGTCCACGGCCACCACTTCCCGGCACTGCCTGGCCAGGTCCAGGGTGAAGATGCCGGTGCCGGCGCCGATCTCCAGCACCCGGCCGGCGCCCGCGAACAGATTGGGCAGGCGGGCGGAGAACAGGGCGAGCTCGGTCAGGCGGGAGCGGGAGACTCCGGAGCAGAACTGCTCGTGGTCATAGTGGGCCGCCAGCCCGTCGTAGAACATCCGCGCGGCGTGGCGTTCCCCGGGGCCGCTCCCGGGCTCCATGATCTCCTTGCCGATCAGGGCGCCCAGAGGCATGACCGGCAGGGCCTTGCGCTCCAGTCCCTGGAGCAGTTCGCCGAACTCGGCCAGGAGCCCGGCCACTGTGCCCTGGTGCGGCAGGGTGTCGTGCAGCAGGATGATGTCGCGCGGCCGGGCCTTGCGCAGCAGCCTTCCGGCGAGCCCGGCCACCCGGCGGTTGCCGGCGTCCCAGCCCCGGCAGCTGAAGTTGACGCAGAACATGCCCTGGTCCAGCAGCACCCGCCAGAGGACCGGGTTGGTGACGCCCACCGGGGGGCGGAAGGCGAGTGGCACCATGCCGGTCCGCCGGAGCACGTCCTGGGCGGCCGCCACCTCCCGGGCGATGGTCTTCCCGCCTTTCAGCATGAGGAAGGGATGGTGGGACATGGAGTGGTTGCCGATGGTGTGGCCCCGGGCGAGGATGTCCTGGATGAGCCCGGGATGTTCCGCGGCCTTGGCGCCGATGACGAAGAAGGTGGCCTTGGCGCGGTGCCGGTCCAGCAGATCCAGCACCAGGGGGGTCACCTGCGGGTCCGGGCCGTCGTCGAAGGTGAGGGCCACGCCGGGCGCGCCCTTCCGGCCGCGGCTGACGATGGGCAGGAAGAAGCTGAAGCGCGGCAGCAGGGGCGCCGCCAGGCAGGTGGCGAGAAACAGCAGGAGCGGCCCGGCCGCGAACCGGGGATCCACGAACAGCAGCAGGGCGGAGAGCTGGAAAGCGGTCAGGGCCGCGAGGTGGGCCGGCGCCAGAGGCAGAATCATGCGATGGTCCTTGGGGAGGTGGGGCGAGGGCACTGCGGGCCATTCGCGGTTTCAGGTATCCTCTATTCTATTCCATCTCTTCCTCAGCCCCGTCCGGCTTTCCATCCCGCGCCAGGCCGGGGCATCCCAACTTCGCAGAGTGCATCGAACCGCCATGCCGCCCAGCCGCCACCGCCCCATGCTCGACAGGCTGCGCCAGGGGCGCAAGATCCTGGTGAGCGGGCTGCTCTTTTCGCTGCTGGCGCTGGGCGGGGCGCTCCTGTCGCTGCTGCTCCTGCCGCTGCTGCGGCTGCTCCCGGGCGGCCGCGAAGGCCTGCGCCGGCGGGCGGGGTGGCTGATCCACCGGTGCTTCGGGCTGTTCGTGTTCGCCCTGCAGGGCAGCGGCATCTTCCGGGTGGAGACCCGGGGCCTGCCCGGGCCGCGGGAGCTGGAAGGCACCCTCATCGTCTGCAACCATCCGTCCTACCTGGACGTGGTGGTGCTCATCGCGCTCCTGCCCAACGCGGTCTGCGTGGTCAAGGAGGCGATCTACAACAGCCCCTATTTCGGCCGGCTGGTCCGGGCGGCGGGCTACATCCCCATCAGCGGTTCGGAGGTGGTGCTGGAGGCCGGGCGGGAGGCGCTCCGGAGCGGGAAGATCCTGATCATCTTCCCGGAAGGCACCCGGAGCCGGCCCGGACAGCCGGTCAAGTTCCAGCGGGGCGCCGCCTACCTGGCCCAGAGCACCGGAAAGATCCTGCCCCTGGTCCTGTCCTGCCGTCCGCCCCTCCTCGCCAAAGGACACCGGTGGTACCATATACCGGTTGAAACATGCCGGTTCCGAGTGCGGGCGGGGGATCCCCCCTTCGACCCCTCGCCCCAGGCCAGCGACACGCCCCATTTGGCAGCCCGCCAGCTGATCGAAGCCCTGGAAAACTACTACAACAAGGAAACTTATGTCGCCGACGAAGGAAGAAATCCTTGCTAAGCTCCGGGAGATACTGGTGGATTCCTTCCAGCTGGAGCCGGGCAAAGTCACGCTCGAGGCCAACCTCTTCACGGACCTGGACCTGGACAGCATCGACGCGGTGGAGCTGGCCATCCAGCTGCAGACCTACACCGGCCGCCGGGTGAAGGCCGAAGTGTTCAAGCACGTGCGCACCGTGGACGACGTGGTGGAGACGGTATTCACCATGCTCCAGACCCAGTGACCGGACCCGCCCCGTGCCCATCCTGCCCACAGTCCTGAACCGCGCGTCCGGCCCGGAGGAGAGCTTCGCCCTGGCGATGGATCCGGAGCTGACGGCGTTCCAGGGGCACTTCCCGGGCCGGCCCATCCTGCCCGGGGTGGTCCAGGTGGACTGGGCGATCCGGTTCGCCACCGAGGCGTTCGGCCCCCTGGGCCGTTTCAGGGGGATCCAGAACCTGAAGTTCCAGGATCTCATCCAGCCCGGGGGGGTGGTGGACCTCACGCTCGGGTTCGACCCCGCCACCGGGCGGCTGCGCTTCCGCTACCTGGCGGGCCCGGCCAGGAAGTCATCGGGGGTGATCCTGTTCGCCCGGCCATGACCAGCACGGAATTCCATCGCGACGCGCGATGCAGGAGGATGCACCCATGAAGCCGATTCTCACCGGTGAAGCCATCATCGAGGTTCCCTTCCACGATGTGGACTCGATGGGCGTTGCCTGGCACGGCCATTACGTGAAGTACCTGGAGATCGCCAGGACCGCGATGATGCGCCCGATAGGCCTCGACTTCAAGCAGATGCAGGACTGGGGCGTCATGTGGCCGGTGGTGGTCTGCAACATGAAGTTCATCCGCCCCCTGGTCTACGGCCAGAAGGTCCGGGTCCGGGCGGAACTGCTGGAATACCAGGCCCGGCTGCGGATCACCTACCTGCTCACCGACGCCGAAACCGGCGAGCGGGTGAACAAGGCCGAGACCATCCAGCTGGCCGTGGCCACCGGCACCGGCGAGCTGCTGTTCGAGTGCCCGCCCATGCTCACCGAGGCGATCGCCAGGGCGACCGCCTGAGCATGCGCCGGCGAGCCTGGATCTGGCTGGTCTGCGTCCTGCTGATGGCCGGATACGGAGCCTGGCGCTGCCTGGACGGCCAGGCCCTGCAGACCGACCTGCTGGCCATGCTGCCCGACACCGAGCGGAACCCGGTGGCCGAGGAGGCCATCCGCACCCTGGCCAAGGTCACCGGCGACCGGGCCATGTTCCTGGTGCGGGCCGGCGATCCGGCCCGGAGCGAGGCGGCGGCGCTGCGCATGGCCGCCTCGCTGGCCCGTTCCGGGGCGTTCCAGGAGGTCCAGTCGACCCTGCCGCAGGTGGATCCCGGGGCCGTGGCCCGGTTCTACGCGGACTACCGGTTCCGCCTGCCATGGCCGGAGGCCGGCAAGGATCCGGGGCCGGAGGCGCTGAAGGCCCAGGTCGAGGCCCGCCTGGCCTCCCCCCAGGGCGGCCTGTCCGGCACCTCTCCGGCCCAGGATCCCCTGGGCCACCTGGACGCCTTCCTGGGCGGCCTGCCGTTCTCCGCGCTGCGCCTGGAGCTGCGCGACCAGCTCCTGACCATCCCCTCGCCCGAAGGCCTGAACGTGCTGATCAGCGCCGGCCTGCCGGGGTCGGCCTACGACCCCGCGCTCCAGCAGCGGGTCGCGGCCGCGGTCCGGGCCGCCGAGGCCGATCTCCGCGGGGCCTATCCGGAGGCGCGGATCCTGCGCACCGGGGTGGTGTTCTACGCCCTGGACGCCCGCCGGACCGCGGAGGGCGAGGCCAACCTGATCTCCACCCTCTCCATGCTCTGCATCTTCGCGCTCTACTTCGCCGTCTTCCGCTCCGCCCGGCACCTGCTCCTGGGCCTGGCCTGCGTGGCGGCTGGCCTGGCCACCGCGGCCTGCGGCTGCCTGCTGATCTTCGGCAAGCTCTACCTGCTGACCCTGGTGTGCGGCTCCTGCGTCCTGGGGGTGGCGGTGGACTATTCCTTCCTCTACTTCGCCTATCAGGTGGGCGCGGGGGCGGACTGGGCACCGCTGCCGGTCCTGCGCCGGCTGCTGCCGGCCCTGCTGATCGGCTTCGGCACGACCCTGCTGGGCTACTCGGCGCTCCTGGCGGCGCCCTTCCCCGGGCTGCGGCAGATCGCCATGTTCTCCATCCTGGGCCTTGCCGGAGCGTTCCTGACGGTGCTCCTGGTGCTGCCCGACTGGCTCCGGCGGCCGGGCCCGGCCAGGCCCGCGCTGCTGGCCCGGCTGGCCCTGCTGCTGGGCCGCGGTGCGCGGCTTTCGGCCCGGCGCGGCCTGCCGGTCTGGCTGGGGCTGCTGGGGGTGCTGCTGGCCTTCGGGGTCGCCCGGGGCCGGGTGGATGACGACGTGAAGGGCCTGATCCAGCCGTCCGCGGACCTGCTGGCCCAGGAGAACGCCATCCGCGGCCTGACCGGGCTGTCCAACAACGGCGCCTTCTTCCTGGTGGAAGGGCGCGACGAGGGGGCCGTGCTCCGGAGCGAGGAGGCGCTGCGCTCGCGCCTGGCCGCCTTCGGCCCCGGGGACGGGCTCACCGGGGTCCAGGCGGTTTCCTGCTTCGTGCCGTCGCCGGCCAGCCAGGAGGCGGCGCTGGAGCAGAACCGGCGCCGGCTGCCGGCCCTGGCCCGGGCCCTGGACCAGCTCGGGTTCAGGCCCGGGGCGGTGGCCGCCCTGGGGGCGGACCTGGCCGCGGCCCAGGGGCGCCCGCTGACGGTGGCGGCGTTCTTCAGGACCGGGTTCTCCGCGCCGTTCCGGATGCTCTGGCTCGGGGCCACCGCCCATGGCGTGGGTTCGGTGGTGTTTCCCACGGGCGCCCCGGACTCCGGGCGGCTGGCCCAAGCCGCGGCCGGGATTCCCGGGGTGAGCCTGGTGGACAAGGCGCAGAGCGTGACCGGCCTGCTGGGCCACTACCGGCGCATCGCCTCCTGGGCGCTGGCCGCCGCGATCGTGCTGGTCTGGACGCTCCTGGGCCTGTGGCGCGGGTTCCGGGCCGCGGCCGCGATGGTCGCGCCGGCCTGCCTGGGCATGCTGATCGCCCTGGCCGGCGGCGCCCTGGCCGGGGCGCCGGTCACCCTGTTCACGGTCCTGGCCCTGATCCTCCTGCTGGGCTTCGGGGTCGACTACACGGTCTTCCTGGAGGAGGGGGGCAGCAGCGACCCCTCGGCGCTGCTGGGCGTGCTGCTGGCGGCCATGGCCACCCTGATCTCGTACGGCCTCCTGGCCTTCAGCCACACCCCGGCCCTGCGCGGGTTCGGCCTCACCCTCGCCCTGGGGGTCGCCGGCACGGTCCTGCTTTCCTTCCTGGCCCTCCGCCCCCGGACCCGGTCATGATGGCGGATGCCAAGCCTCTCCGGAGAACCGACCTGATGGAAACCTCGATCCCCCTGGTGCCGCACCGGCCCCCGCTGCTGCTCATCGACGCCGTCCGGGAAGTGGATGGGGAACGGTGCCTGACTTCGACCCGGGTGGATCCCGGAGCCTGGTACGCGGACCCGGACGGGGCGATGCCGGCCTGGTTCGGGCTGGAGCTCATGGCCCAGACCATCGCCGCCTTCAGCGGCAACCTGCACAAGGGCCAGGGCCGGCCGCCGAGCTGCGGCTACCTGCTGGGGACCCGGGAGTATGCCTGCGAAGCGGCTTCCTTCCCGGCCGGCGCGCTGCTCGAGGTGGAAGCCAAGGTCCACTATTCCGACGCCATGGGCCTGAGCGCGTTCGCCTGCGAGCTGCGCTGCGGGGGCGCCGCGCTGGCCTCGGCGATCCTGAAGGTGTACGAACCCGAATGACCGCGTCCCGGAGCCGCCGATGACCATCCAAGCCCAGCCTGCCCCCAACCGAGTCCTGGTCACCGGCGCCACCGGCCGCATCGGCCGGGCCATCGCCCTGCAGCTGGCCCGGGACGGGTTCGCCGTCACGGTGCACTGCCGGAGCCGGGTGGCGGAAGCCGAGGCCCTGGCCGCGGAGATCCGGGATCTGGGCGGCAGCGCGGACGTGCTGGCGTTCGATGTCACCGACCGGCCGGAGGCCAGGCGACTGCTCGAGGCCCGGGTCGAGGCCGCCGGTCCCTACTACGGCATCGTCTGCAACGCCGGCATCACCCGCGACAACGCCTTCCCGGCCCTGACCGGGGAGGAGTGGGACCTGGTCCTGGACACCAGCCTCAGCGGCTTCTTCAACGTGGTCCACCCGCTGACCATGTCCATGATCCGGACCCGCAAGGGCGGGCGGATCGTCTGCATCGCCTCGGTCTCCGGGGTGATCGGCAACCGCGGGCAGGTGAACTACAGCGCCGCCAAGGCCGGCCTGATCGGGGCCGCCAAGGCGCTGGCGGTGGAGCTCGCGGGCCGGGGCATCACGGTCAACTGCCTGGCCCCGGGGCTGATCGAGTCCGAGATGCTGGGCGCGGCGGAACGGGAGCGCGGGCTGCAGATGGTGCCCATGGGCAAGGTCGGCCAGCCGGAGGACGTGGCGGCCATGGTCGGCTTCCTGTTCTCCAAGGCGGCCGGGTACATCACCCGGCAGGTGATCGGCATCAACGGCGGGATGATCTAGCACCGCTGGGTTTCGTTACGGTCTGGCATCCGTGCCGGGCACAAGCAGTCGTAACGGAGCGAGCTCCGTAACGGCTGCTAGCCCCAATACTGTTCGGTTAGATTGCGGCATTGATTTTCCGCTTCTTCTTACCGTGGGGCCTGGGTTCGACCACGATCGCGATCACCGGCTCCAACC
>Ga0316217_10007849_pt1 | contig 10043 bp, 8 predicted proteins | sample 1anoAmetaG_FD_203633 | JGI IMG/M metagenome (GOLD analysis project Ga0316217, IMG submission 203633) | Freshwater microbial communities from Trout Bog Lake, Wisconsin, USA - 1anoA | ecosystem: Environmental > Aquatic > Freshwater > Lake > Hypolimnion/Profundal zone | place: USA: Wisconsin... | reverse complement strand
ACTACTTTCCTGAGCTGCTTGAGCTTCTTGGCCTCTCGGGCCAGGGTCAGCTCCCAGTTGTGCAGTTCTTCGAGGAAGGCCTGCTGCGAAACATTGCCGATGTCGTTCATTATATTCAAATTATTATAGTTACATCTGACTGTGATAGTTACATCTGACTGTGATAGTTACATCTGACTGTGATAGTTAGTTAGATCTGAAGAGCAGAAGAGCAGAGTGAAAATCACGGACAGCCTCACAAGCCGTAGATCTTGATCAAGTCAGTCAGCTCCTTATTGTTCTTCACACTCTTTATCTTCTTCACTGTCTTCTCCTTCGTCTGGGTCTGGGTCACCTTCAACTGCTCCTACTCAATCACGCTCTCAGCTAGCTTCAACCTTTGGAGGTCTTAGGGGTTGCCGTTTTTCTTGGATGGGGATCCTTCGTTATAGATTTTGCTGCTACTTTGAGACTTGCTCAGGGAACTGGTCCTCAAATCGTTGGTTTTGCCCTTCACCTCGGTCTTGCTCAAAGAATCGTTCCTCTTTTGATTGGAGGAGGTCCTGATGTCAGTGGTTGAATTTTGGAGGTTGTTCTTGGAATCGGCTTTACTTTTGGCTTGCTCCTTATTTAGGGTAGTTTTTAGGTTCGTTTTGTCTTTCTCCTGCTGGGGGTTAGGTTTCTTGTCGTCAATTTTGGTGATAGTCAAGGGCGCATTCTGCGTCTACTTTTTGACTGCAGTGGGCCCATCCTGCGCAAGGGTGTCCTGCTTGGCGAGTGGCACAGTTGGGAGTACGGTTTTGTCTCCAGCGGATGCTCCACAACCCATCGTCGAATTATAAATTTATTGTTAGGGTAATTAAACACTAATGAACTGGTCTATAATAACTTGGCTTATCCTTGGTATATCCTGATGCTATTTATATTTAAATGGAAAGCTCAAAGCCAGATACGATCAAGTTTTGCCTTTCCCTGCTCAACAAACTCAAAAACCACGAGCCCATCGACATCACCAACAAACTCATCAATGTGGGCATCGGAGCTATACCCAGCAGCCACCTAAAACTTCTCATCTAGGCAGAGTCCTACAACAACCACACTCTCCATGTCTAATCTTTGCAGGAGATAGAGCGCAAGACACAGATAATCGCCAGAGACGGACAGCACAGCCGCGAAGAGTAGCAAACCAACACACTCATCCAGCTGAAGCTCAAAACCTTGATTCTCATGAAAGAAATGAGGAGCAACGATATCAATTTGTCGATGATAACCGGGAACCAGCTGCTGACCCTAATCCAAACACCAGAATAAATGCAGTTCGTTCTAAGGCTGCTCTTCAAAATCGACTGCCTCTATGTGCTGTAAACCCTAGCTGCTGCCAAAATAACCAGTTCCAAGTTGGACCAGGTCCAGCAAGAAACCCTGCTGTATATGGCAACCTTGGTGAAGTTGGTGCACCACCCTGCTGAGGCCAAGGAGATTCTACTGAACTAGCTCAAGGGGAAATACAAGAAGGAGCAGGTTGAGAGGGAGAAGAAGTCAGTACTTGCTGTCATAAAGATGATGCTTGAAAAAGAGAAGGATCTGTTGAAAGTAAAAAGACCCCAAATGGCAGAGAAAAATCAGTAGGATAGGCAGAAGGAGAACAATACCAAAAAGCTAATCAGGAATAAGTTATTAAACTAATATAAAATAGACCTTGACAATCCGAGTTCTCAAGTCTAATAGCACATTACAGCCTTAGATTAAAATGCTTTTCTTCTAGTCTCTCCTCTTTACCGCTTTTACCAAGAAACAAATCCTAAAGTTCTTCAAATTCTAAGATAGACCAAATTATCCTCAAAACTAAACTACAATACGAAACCCCTCAACGAATCGTTTCTAAATAATTCCCCAGTTTCCAAGTCCAAATCCAACATCAAGGTCAGATACATCAAAAACCCAGATCAGTATAGAAAATATCTGAAGTTAAAAATAAAAAACTGCTAGACCTACTCCAAAGAATGCGCACAAGGAGAATACTTTGTCAAGCATAACTTCAACAACCTAAACAGCGCCTTGAAGTTCGTGGTTTTCAACAGGTAGCGGCTGTTATGGGCCAAAAACAAGGTCTAGATGAACGAAGACTCCACCAAAGGTACTTCTATTTTTAAGCAGTCAAAATCAAGAACATCGTAGGCGTTCTATATGGCAAGGTGTCGGCAAGACTTCAAGAGGAAACAGACTCTGATTTGTGCTTTTCGATTGTAATGAAAGATAGAACTTTGGATTTGTCCAAGGCTAAGGACAAGCAGGATTTGGCACTAAAGAGGTTCATTATGGGAGCCAGTTCGATTATCAATTCATACCACTCTGCCGAAAAGGAGAGAATACTCGCAGAAAAACGGACAATAACAGACAAAACTCAAAAGGACGAAATCTCTGAGAAAATAGCGTTCCACGAATACAAGGTTCAGACAATAACCTAAGGCAAGCTGCTGTGGAGAGACCTCTTCAATTCTTTCTCAAGGAAGAGCAAAAGGTTCGATCAAGAGATATTCAACAAACCAAAGTATCTTATCTACTTCGCCAACTAATAAGCCCTCGCTTAGCGCAAATTGTCATTGGCCCAGTCCGCAAGCAAGAAGCTGCTTCCTTGATCTATATGTTTATAAATACTATCCATGACCCAACGGCTATATATCGACTACGACCGACATCTTTACGACCCAGAGCCCAACCTCCACAAAGACAAAAACGCAAAAATGACTGAAATCTAGGCCTACGTCAATGTCCTCATAGAAAACAATCGTACCTACGGTGATTAGCTGAATGCACTCAGAAGGTAAAACACCTAGCTTCGCGGACAGGTTGAGCTAATGATGGGCGACATGCTAAGAGAGAGATAGAAGAGCGAGTAGCTGCTAGCCAACACCAGGGCTGACTACAGCCGAGAAGTTGGCAGTTTGATTGAAGACCTCAAGGACATCCTGAGCAAGAAAGAGCAGATGTAGGGGTCCTACAAAGCCCTGCTTGAGTAGCTGTCCTACCAGAATGAGTTCGACAAGAGGGCCAGAGCCATCCAGCTCGATGAACTCTAAAGGAACTACTAGAACAAAATCAAAATCCTGAATGACCGCCTGCAGGATCAGAACAAGGAAATCGAAACCAACTTCTACCTGCAGAGCGACAACAAGCTCAGAATGGTCAAAGAAATAGACCAACTCAACTATGAGAACTGCGAACTCAAGAAAATAAACAAGGACCTCAGAGATGCACACCTCTTTGACTAGGCTGAACTCGCCAGACTGTCAGTCAACGTCAAGCAGCTCACGAAGGAGAGGGAAGAACTGGGAGTCAATCTGCTCAAGGTTGAGCAGGAGAAAAACAACCAACTCATAGAAATGAAGCAGAGCATGGCTCAACTCAGGGAACAGCTGAATGACCAAATCGACAACCTCAAAAAGATGGAGACAATGCTCATAGCCAAAGATAGATAGTTGCAGCAACTTTCCGAAAGGCGAGACCTGTAGTTACGAGTAAAAAGTGAGCTTGAGGGCAACAAGATACAGCAATCTCACTAGCTCAACTAGCAAGCAGGTGAAATCGCTGAACTGCACAATGAACTGGCCAGACTTAAGGACTTTTCTAGCAGGGAGCTCAAAAGGATGTCAGATCTCATCAGGATGCTAGAAAATGATAACACCAAAGCCTGCAAATAGAAGAACGAAATCGAGCATCAACTTAACCTCAAGCAGGGAGAACTTGCTTCCTTACTTGGCAAACTCAAAAAGCTGGAAGCAGAACATTCAACCGCCACGAACACTCTCATCAAAGTGCAGCAGGACAACCTTGAGTTGAAGTAGCTGGAAGGTGTTCTGAGGTAAGACGTTGATTCACTTGTGCTGGAGCTTAGAAACTAAAAAGAGAAGTGCATGTTGCAGGCGAACAGGATAGCCACCCTTGAGCAGCTGCTCTAGAAAGAGAAGAAAAAGACTATGCAACTCTAGCACAACAACTACGACAAAGAAACAATAGTGAGGCAGCTACCCAACGAAATCAACAAAAAGTATGAACTGTAGATTCAGGAGATATTGCACCGCAGTGACTTTGAGAAGGGGGAAATCCTTGAGCAGTGCTAGCTCTAGAAGGAGAAGCTGGTCAGAATGTATGAGAAGGCTTTGAGAGAAAAAGAGACTATTTTCAAGGAGAAGATCTTCCTCATGGAGAGCTAAATCAGAGACCTGGCCAGCATTTGATACCTGTAATATAACTGTAGCTAAAAAGAAATAATCACAAAATCGCAGCGAACTGCACATCGTAGTCAGCCACTTCCCTCAGTCTCACCTTCTCACCCTCTAAACTCTGTTCTTCCTCAAAAAACCGGCACACCCGACTAGCATCATAGTCTGGGAAGATGATGTCTAGGAAATAGCTGGGTTCCAGGGCATAGAACTAGTGAAGATTTTCTTAGTTGCCCTGCAGCCCGTCAATGAAGCTGAACTGTCCCTTTTTGAGGGTGACAACCTTCCTTTTGTAGATGTTGCCCTACAGGTGAGTGAATATCTTTGCCTGCATAGTTCCACTGCATATGTAGCTTAGGACTTCCATTCCTGAGTGATCATGGAGTTTCATGGTTTGACCTTGAGGAAGGTAGTACACAGATATCCTGAGAGGTTAGTGCTCATAAATGTTGCAGATGCCCAATCCCTCCATAATGTTGCTGTGATCACGCTGTATGCCAAGTTCCCTGAAATCAATGAGTTTCAGGATTTGCTGGATGTTGAGCTGCTGGCACTGCAGCTACAACTTCTGGGTGTGCTTGTAGTTGTTATTGAGCTTGATGCAAGAAGTGACAAGTTGGTGGAGAAGACGTCTGGCGTTGGACTTGCTCATATTGTTGTAATAGTCAATATAGTTCAAAGGGTTTAGTTCATAGACCATTACAAGTACTATCAATCATCAAGCCTTTCGAGAATCACCACAAATATCAATATCGCTTGAGGTTTGAACTGGCTACTTCAGCTCTAGCAGAATTCTTAGTGCCCTGATTGTCTTTTCCTGCTATTTCTTCAGCTCTCGCTTTTCGTTCAGTAAGGCCAACTGGTCCTTTGTGGCTTGGTGATAGCTGTAGGGACCAATTTTAAGCTGGATCTATACAAAGTCAAACTCCCTATTGTAGTAGCCTTCCTCATAAAGCTGGCTCAGTTTAATGTAGTTCTCATAGCCCCAGCAAAGTCCCACATCGAACTCTGATTCAAACTCTCTCTTAAAGATCTTACCTTAGTTGTACTGGTTGTTGAGGACTATCTCATGCTTAAGCTTAGTGTTGGGTACAGGTGCCTGAACTAGCTCTATGAACACAGCAAAGTATTCCTCATGTTTGGACTGCCTTTTGGTCAGTTTGGGGTCACTTTTGTTGTTTTAATCTTAGCTGGATTTGATTCCTTTGGGGTAAATTTTGAGTCTAAGCTTCAAGCCTTCCTTAGTCTAGACTGCATCAGTATAGAAATGCTAATGACCATTCTTCTTGAGGCTGAAGTTCTAAAGGATGAAGGTATAGCTGTAGAATTCAGGTTGGACATAATTGCTAAAACAGTTTTGCTTTGCTATCTTGGCCTTCATCTAGCCAATCTCCTTTTAGACGTTTTGCACTTGCTCGAACAAAGTGGAAAGTCCCTCGCTCAGTAGATCATGCTCCTGCTCGATGAATTTGCCCTTGGAGCTATTTTTCAAGGTCTTGATCCATTTCTCGTAGAGCTAATTCCACTGCTAAACTTGTTCGTTCATGTTGCTCATTTTGTTCTCACTGTCAGATAGCAGCCTTTTTAGCTTTTTTTTGATTTGCTCCTTCAGCTAAATTACCCCAATTTTACTGATTTCATATTCGATTATAATTTAGCAACTCCGTCCACTTTGCTGACCTACTTTGTGTTTGTGCTGCCTCGAACGAGCTCCACCTTTTTGCTAATTTGGTCTCTCATGACTTTTATGTCTTGGAGTTTGAGGTTCATCTTCTGCTCGTATTTGTTTTTTATAATCGAAAGCTTGACGAAATCATGGCCGCGATGCTAAATCAAATCATTTTTTACGCTTTAGGTTAGCACACTGCAATCAGAACAGAGAGGACGTTCACAAGTCTGGCAGTAGTAGGTTTTTTATAGTTTATGGCTGTAACAGTAGTATGGCGATTTGTCCTGATTCATTCTGGCCGATTCAACTGATCTCAGCTTTACTTTTTAAAGAGTTTCCCTCAGATCGAAGCAGAGTTCTTCGCAGTTGCTAAGCATGGAGCTGGAAAGCACTTTGTTGCAGTGCAGGCATTTTTATTCGATGGCCAACTGTCGATTGATACATGCTAGACAGTAAAATTTGGAGCAGTTGGGGCAAATGTGGGCCTAAGCCACCAGACCTTTGCAAACCAGGCATGTTAGTATGTCCACTAAGCATCGATACTCTTCAGAGATGGCGGCTGCTATCATTATCCGCTAATCCTTAATAATAATTTTAAGTTGTAAGGAACTTTAACGAACGACTCTTACATACTATCACTTATTGGTCATGAATCAGATCACATAGACTCTGATTCCTGCGATTAATTCAAGGAATTATCACAAAACTTAGAGCTGACCTGGGGGTATAGCTCGCATTAGTTCCGAAAAGAAGTGTTGATTTAGACTCTTATGTAAACAATCTTCTTGGATAGACCTTTCTAGGCTTTTGCTTCTACCTCTTAATCTTTTCTATGCTGGCCTCTTTTAAAACACATTCCTCTTTTTTTTCATTCAATATTTTCTCTTTTTATTTCAATTTATTTAGTATTTTATTGGTCTAAGCTTGGCGACTCTAAATCAGATTGCTTATTTTGCTCTGGGAAAACTGCCTGATATGTCTCCGGCTTTTCTTCTCAAATTACACCACTTCACAGTATTGTTATTTCTTCTTGAAGAGGGACTGCATCTTTGCGTTATGTATTGCTTTGGTGTTTTATAAACTGTGTTAGCGAACTGAATCATGACTTTTGTATTTCTATTCGGTTATTACCCGTTTGGCTTTCTCTCTTCTTTGACTGTTTTCATGTCTGCTCTCATAGTTTCGCAACTGTCTCTTACTAAGTACCTGATGTTCTAACTCTCGCACTTTGCTTAAGCTTTGTTTCGATCTTTGATTCAATTACTCCACCACACTTCTCATCTGCTTTCCCTTTTCTTCAAAGTACTCGGATATGGGGTGACTCGCCTGCGACTACTTAGATGTGAGTATTTTGATTCTGTTATTGACTGAGTGGAGCTAGCGGGTGACTTCTTTAAGATTGTGAAGAGCTTTGTAGTAGTGATAGCTTTTCGTTTTTCCAAAAGATCGCTGAGTCTAGTGAGGCAGGTTGACTGCAGGATCAAGTTTTGGAAAATGCTATTCCATGTTTATTTTATTATGTAACCTTAAATGGGAAAAGATCAGAAGGCAACAAACTCTTCGGGTTGCACCTCGAATACAAACATGGTCTCTTTCTCCATCTACAGCAAGCAGTAGAAGGCCTCATTGAATATCTATTCGCAGTCGGTCATGGAATGCACTATCTTGCCTTTTAAATAATCCTTCCAAACAAAGTTTATCTCCAGGTCGCCAAGACAGTCCTCATCCTTCAAGTTTATGGCTAGGATTTTGCCTCTCAGTCGTTTTTTGAACATCCTTATGCTGAATTGGATTCTCTAGTAGTTGGTTTTGGCGCTACTTCTCACCTTCTCCAGCATATCTGCTGCACTTTTGATTCCCTTTCCGAAGTACATTTTAGAAGAGTACTTCAGCAAAGGCAACCCGATGATCAATGTTTAAGAGTTAGAATAAACGACCTAACCCACAACCTTGATATACCCTTGGTCGGCAGTAAAGAAGGCTGAGAAAATTGGACTTCGAATTTTGAGAGTTAGAAGATTAATATTCTAGCATTTGAATGCCAGATTATAGGCATCTTGAGGCAGGTACTTAGAGATAATGGTTTCATGCAGCTTCTGGACAGACTTGAGTTTGCTGTGATAGCTAGCCACTGCAGAAAATGAGCCTGGGTACATGAGCTTGTTGATAATGAGCAAATAGTTGAAGATTATGAACTTTTGAGTCTAGAATTCTTTGATGTTGTTTTGGATAATGAGTTCGTTTTTGTTTTCTGTGGATTTGCTGATGGCCACGTTGGTGAAGTTGACTGACAGAAAGTAAGTATACTCAGCTTCCTGTATTTTCTAGGAAATGGTTCTTGTCCTCTCATAAATGCGTTCCTTTTTTTGAATGAAGTTGTTTGCAGTTAGCTACTTTATGAAGTTGGCGTTGAAGTAAATCGATTTCAGAAGGGTGCTCTTCTACAAATGCTAGAGATACTTTGAAAACAGGAAAATTGACATTTCTTCATCGCACGTATCAAGGGGTCCCCAGTATTTAATAGTAATGTCGCCTTCAGGCAAAGCACAGCAGAGGGAAACTGCCTGCAGCTAATCGTTGATGAATGATTTGTGGAAATAGTACTGATTATGGATTACTGATTTCTGCCAATTGCCAATTTAGAAGTTGCTGCGATATTTTGGGTTTATTTTAAGCCTTTCCAAAGTTTTGAAAATCTCCTCTACTGTGTCGTTCTTGTCAGATGCTTTGAGTCTGTATTTCTTCTACTTTATCTTAGATTCCTTTTCCACCGCCTTTTTAGTCTTTTTCTCCTATTCTTTTGGTGGTTCTGGCTATGTCTAGAAGATAACTTCAGGTTTTGTTTGCTGCTCTGCAGTTGTGTACATTGGCTTGCTTTTACGATAAATAGTGCCTTTGGGCTTCCTTTCTTAAATCTCTGATTCTTATTCTTCCTCCTTCCTACGTTTGAAAGCTTTCTGTCTTCTCTCTGCATTATCATCGCTTATCTTCCGATTATTATGGCCCAACTCGAACTCGTCGCATTGGACTTCAATATTTTTAGACTTGACTGGCTCAGTTGAGTTATTCCTTTGGGTAAAGTATATCTTACTGTTCAGGTATGTTGGATCCTTCTTTGCATTTTTTGTCAGGGAACTTTGATTCTTTTGACTGGCGTCAGTATTATTCCGCTCGAATCTTTTGGGAAACACGTATTTCTTAAATTACTCGTCTTTCTGTGTTACCAAGTTTACTTTGTTGTCAAAGTATCGTCTTCTGCCCTCAGGTGACCCTATTGAGTTGCGACTGTTCCCAAGCTCTCCGTATCTTTGATTGTCTTTTATGACCGAAATTTGATCTTCGTCCATCATCCCAATGGTTTTGATTCTTGGGAATAAGCTGCCTTCCCTCTCAAGTTACTTTCTGTCACTTGAATAGCTGCCGAAATTAGTTTCTTTCGTGGCACCATTTTTGGAATAAGAAGGAGGCGAAAGTGAGCCTGAGTGAATGCTTTTACGATGAAGATAAACATCATTGACTGAATTTTTGCGCTAATTGTAGCGTTTTCTGTTGAAATCAGAAATGGGTGGCTTTTGCTCTTTATTGATGGTAGACATTAAATCTTCCTCATATCTGACATGCTGCAAGTATTATTTGATCTCTTAGTGTGCTTTTGTAAGCCGATAGACCTAGTTCAAAGGGATTGTGAAGAGGGATTCAATTGCAGGAAGCTCTTTCAGTCTGAAATTGCTTGTCTTTTTCAAGAGCTAGTAATGTTTCAGAAAGAAAGGGTCATAGCTCGAAGAAAACACAATGTACTTCCTCATCAAACTTCTTTTCAGAGGTTAGTTATCAGCATTCAGAGCAATGAAAAAAGGAGCAAGTTGTGTATAGATTTGGAACGTTTGTATTTTGCTGGTGTAATAATGATGTAGAGATAGAAGGGTTTAGGCGTATAGAAGATTAGAGTCTCTTAACTTGTGTATTGAGGTGCATATGGTTTAGATATCTTGCTCAGTTTTGATTTTTGAGGACTAAAAAGTTTCAATCTATGAAGAGAGCTGTTAGAGTATGATCATTCTGTTGTAAGACAGGTTCTTGATGGTGAAGCAAAACGATCTCTTACTTTTGACCTGCCGTATTTCTTACTCTATTTCCTCCTCTAAGATTTTGAGGGGCAGGAAACTGAAATA
>Ga0316217_10007847_pt1 | contig 10044 bp, 9 predicted proteins | sample 1anoAmetaG_FD_203633 | JGI IMG/M metagenome (GOLD analysis project Ga0316217, IMG submission 203633) | Freshwater microbial communities from Trout Bog Lake, Wisconsin, USA - 1anoA | ecosystem: Environmental > Aquatic > Freshwater > Lake > Hypolimnion/Profundal zone | place: USA: Wisconsin... | reverse complement strand
GGGATCATGGCCAGTTCGTAATTGGTGTCGGGCGCTTCGCCATATTCCGGCGAAGTGCTCTTGGGCATGTGCAGTTTGCCGTCCGGCCCGGGCTTAAGCAGCCACAGATACAGGTTCATGCACTTTTTGAGCAAGGGGAAGAACTTGTCGCGCAACCGGGCATCGTCGGCAGTGAAGCGGCAATGCAGGTAATAGAGTTGCAGCGTCCAGGGCATGTCTCCATATTCATTGGACACACCGCCCAGCAGATCGTAGCTGCTGACGCGGCCAATGCCGATGGTATCGGGCGGGGCACCGTGCGGGACGTTTTTCTCCAGGTTGGCGGCATTGGTGTCCAAGGTGCGCATCAGCGGTTCCATCAGTTCCATGCGATTACTGGTGCAGACCGGGGCGTAAGTAAGCTGCACGTTGAGGTTCCACCAGATGGCCGGCCAGGGGGTTTTGTCCCACCAGGGGCCAATAAGATCGAGCATGGGTCCGCCGGCCCGCGTGGCGGAGGCAAACTTGTACATCTGCACCCAGTAGAAGCGCTCCAGCTTGGCATCCGGCACGCTGACCAGGGAGATGCGGTAATAGTCGTGCCACCATTTCTGGTGGGCACCGCGCAGGGCCTCGGGGCCGGCAGTCACGGCGGATTGCACCAACTCCAGGGCCTGCTGGCGGTAGGTGGTGGCGGGGTGGGCATAGCCTTCGGCGATGGTGATGATTTGCTTGTCCGGCGTTGGGGTGGTCACCTGCCAGGCGGTGGCATAGCCGCCGCCGGCCAGCAGGGGTTGATCGACGTATTCGATGGCACCCTCGTGGCCGCGGGTGGGTGCGGGATTGGGTTTGTAATCGGCTGGTGCGCCCTTGGTGCGGGTGGATTGGGAGGGGGCGGCATCGAAGCTCCAGTGGAGGGCATTTTCGCCGCCGGTGGTGTCGAGTTCCACCACGATGACATCCTGGGTGCGCGGCGTAAACGTGCGCCAGGCAATGGTGCCCTTGGTGGTGGTCAGCGTGCCCTGGGCCTGGGCATCCCAGAGGTGCAGGTCGGTGGTGCCGCCGGTGATTTTGCCGACCGGTTTGAGGACAAAGCCGCCGATGGGCAGCCGGCAGCGGTCAAAACAGACGTTGGCGCCCGGGCGCTGGTCGATGACATCTTCGCGGCCAATTTCCCAGCGCAGAGTGTCGGCTTTGGCATCGCCCTGGATCGTGCAACCCACCAGGCCATTGCCGACAAACGGGCAATCGAGCCAGCCGGCGGGGGGCTTGTCCCAATGAATATCGTGGCGGCTGATGAACGCGGGCCAGGCGGTGGCATCCGTGACCTGGGCGGGGGCGGTCCTGGCGGTGCCCAGCAGCAGGGCGGCCGCGATGCCGGCAAGAAGCCGCAGCGAATTCCGGGGGGTAAGGAACATTGGGATCTCCTTCCAGTGGCGTCAGCGACCAGCGCCTAACAGGGCCTGCAAATGCGCCCGAATGGCGGCCGCCGTATCCGGCCGGCGCAGGGCATAGTCAATAAAGCACTTGGCATATTCTACGCGGTTCCCGATGTCATAGCGCTTGGCTTCCCAAGCCAGGGCGTACATGGGTTGCTGGCTGGCCAGCAGGTTCATGGCGTCGGTAAGTTGGATTTCCCCGCCCACCCCTTTGGTGGTGTGGTCAATGCAGTCAAAAATATCCGCCGTGAAGATGTACCGGCCGGCAATCGCCAGGTTGCTGGGCGCCCGCTCGACGGCGGGCTTTTCCACCAGTTGCCGGAGCCGCAGCAGGTTGGGATTGGCGGCCTCGGCGGTGCCATCGACAATGCCATAGCGGGACACCCATTGCTCGGGCACACGCTGCACGGCGACGACGCTGGCCTGCTTGTCGGCAAACACGTCGCAGAGTTGCTGTAACCCGGGCTTCTTGCCCTGGGGCGGATCGATAATCGTATCGCCCAGCAGCACGGCAAACGGTTCGCGCCCCACGTGCTGGCGGCCCAGGCGGATGGCATCGCCCAGGCCCAACTGCACTTTCTGCCGGATGTAATGGATCTGGGCGTGCTTGCCGATGTCGCGCATCTGTTCGATCAGCTCGTCCTTGCCCGATTCCTGCAGGAACGCCTCAAGTTCCTTGTTGTAATCAAAGTGGTTCTCGATGGCCGCCTTGCCGCGGCCGGTGATGATCAAAATATCATTGATGCCGCTGGCGACGGCCTCTTCAATGACAAATTGCAGCACCGGCGTATCGACGATCGGCAGCATCTCCTTGGGCATCGACTTGGTCGCCGGCAGGAAGCGCGTGCCCATTCCGGCGGCGGGGATGAGGGCTTTGGTTACGGGAGTGGGCATGGGGCGTCCTTTACGATTTTTGATTTTACATTTTTGATTTTTGATTATGTTGGGATCGTGACGGCGGAAGTGTGGCGGCTGCGGATTTGCGGGAGGCGGTAAGCATCCGCGTAATGGCATCGGCTTCCTGGTGTAGTGCGGCCACCAGCGTCGCGTCTACGATGCGGCTTTCCATGATGAGCTCCAGCCAGAAGCAACTTTCATCCGCCTCTTCCTCGGCAATCGCCAGCTTGCCAATAAAATCGGCACGTGATCGGCCCCGGCAGGCCGCGCGATAATTCGCACCCACAGAGGGGCCGCAGCGGCAGAGTTGGTTGGCAATGACGCGCCCGGCCACGGTGTTGGGCAACGCGCTGCAAAGTTTAATGATCCGAAGCGCAAAATGTTTCGTACGATCCTTGAATTCCTGTTCCGTCACGGGCGTGCTCCGTCGTCAATTGAAAATGAAATTATCCAAAACAAATCAAAAATGAAAAATGAAAAATCAAAAATCTATACTATTTGCGGCACAATCACCGTTGCACCAAACTCCGCATACGCCGCGCGCAGTCTTTCCAGCCGTTCCGGGTCGCCATCATAGAGGCCGATGATCGCGCCGCCGGAGCCGGCGAAGTTGGTGGCGGCACCGAGTGTTCGTCCCGTGGCGATGAGTTGGAAGTTGCCCGGACTGATTTTGATCAGGCTGGCGCGCAGGTCGAAATTCTCGTTGACCAGCGGGCCAATTTCACGGCCGCGGCCGGCCACGATCAGATCATGGGCCTGCTGGGTCAAGGCGGCCCATTGGCGGATGGCGGCCAGCACTTGCGGGTCGCCGCGGTTGTAGCGGGCCCGCAAATCGTTGTGCGTGACCTCGGTGCCTTCGGCCAGGGTATCGTGATAGGCAATATAAAGCGGCGGCAGCAGCGTTGGATCCAGCGGTTCGTAGAGTCCGTGGCCGTCGCGTGCCATACGGTCCTGGTCGAAGTCCATGAACGTGACCCCTTCGTAGACCTGGGCCACGCGGTCCTGGAGACCTGCGCCGATGCCCAGTTCATCGAGTTCCACGCTCAGGATTACCTTGGGCAGGATGGGTTTGGGAATGGCGATGCCGTAGAAGGCGATCAGGGCTTTGATGATGGCGGTGACAATGGCGCTCGAGCCGGCCAGTCCCACGCGTGCCGGAACGGTGGTCTGGTATTCGATGGTGAAATTGCGCCCGGAGAGTGCCAGCCCCTGTTCCTGGCAGTAGGCGTGGAACCGTTTGAGCGCCGCCTTGATCAGGCGGATGCCGCCGTAATAGCCGTGGTGTTCGATATCGCGGATCAGGTCGTCGAGGCCCTGGTATTCCAGGCGATCGACCTTCTGGGGTACAATCGCCAGGCGTGGCGACTCCCACAGCGTGACCTGGGCCTGGAAGTTCTGGACGATGACGGATATGGTTTTACCGAAATAACCATCGGACGGATTGCCAATGAGCCCGGCCCGGGCGTACGCCTGCGTATGGATCATGAGCGCCTCCGTCTATCCGTATGCTCGAATGATGGATCGTACCGCGCGTTATGGCCCGGTGGAAGTAATGCGGCCGGCGGCGGTGAACTTTAACAAGGCGAGGAAACATGCATACCAAATCGTGGTTGGTTCTGGCGGCAGTGATGGCGAGCGCAATGATCGGCGTGCTGGGCAGCAGCGGGGCCGATGGAGCCGCAGCGCCGCGCGTGGTGCGCGAGAATATTGAATGGGCCGACATCTGGCTCCCCGGCTCGGACAAGACCGACCGGCCGCATGTGCTGTTGATCGGCGATTCGATTACGCGGGCCTATTACAGCGCGGTGGAAAAGGACCTTGGCAACCGGGTGTATGTGGGGCGGTTGGCCACCTCCAAGTCCCTGGGCGATCCGGCCTTGCTCGATGAAGTGGCGCTGGTGCTGCGGCAGACGCACTTTGACGTGATCCATTGCAATAACGGCATGCACGGCCATGGCTATACCGAGGAGGAGTACGGCCGGGACCTGCCCAAGCTCATCGCCGTGCTCCGCGCCGGGGCGCCGCAGGCCAAGCTGATTTTAGCCACCACCACGCCGCAGCGCACCAGTGGCAAGCTGGCGCAACTGACGGAATTCACGGAGCACATCAAGGCCCGCAACGCCCTCGTGCGCGAACTGGCCGGCAAGGAGAACATTCCCGTCGATGACCTGTTTGCCCTGCTGGAAAACCACCCGGACTATTACTCCGCGGATGGCACCCACTCCAACGGCAAAGGCGTGGAGGTGGAAGGCAAACAGGTGGCAGCGGCGATCATGGCGGTGCTGAAATGAGCTTGATCTCTTCTCTTGGGATCACTAAAATTTCAACATGACTCTTTCCTTTTCCCAACTTTCCCAGAAGGCGTTGCAACTTCCTGCGGTGTCTCGCGCACGTCTGGCGGAACAACTCGTGGAAAGTCTCGCCAACGGCGACGGCGGTGAAATTCGCGCGGCTTGGGCGGCCGAGGCGATCCGTCGACGGGACGAACTGCAATCGGGCGCCGTAGCGTCTGTCGACGGCGCGCAAGTGTTGGCGGAGGCACGCCGGTTGGTTGGGCGGTAATGAAGTACGCCTTCCATCCGGAAGCCCGCGTCGAATACCTTGCCGCGGTGGATTTTTACGCGAAACGAGGAGCGGGGCTTGGGGAAAGATTCACGCTTGAAGTGGAAGCGGCTATTGACCGAATTGTCGAAGGTCCTACGCGCTGGCCGCTGTTTGAACAGGATGTGCGGCGTTGCCTAACGCACACTTTTCCCTTCGGGATTCTTTATACGATTGACCTGGATTCCATTCTCATCCTTGCGGTAATGCATTGCAGTCGCAGTCCGGGATATTGGAAGGGGCGGGCGGATTAAGGCCGTCCGCGTGATTCGGCACACGCGTCGCGTTGCGACGGCGCTAAACATGTTGGTGGCCGCGTGGGGGACGGTTACGGAGCCAACGCCGGCGTTGGTAGCGTGGTGGGGACAGGATCGAGTCCCATTTCGTAGAGGGCATTGCGCAAAAGCGGATGGGCGCGGAGTTTTTCGCGGGAAAGCCGCGGCTTGTTCTTGAAGGGGTTGTAGAGCGGATCGCCGACGAAGGCGATGCGCCAGGACGTATTGGGCACGGTCAGGTAATACACTTCGGCCTGGGTAAACAGGCCCGAGACCAGCAGCGGGAAGAACTGGCTGGGCTTGGGGAATGAAAACAGATAGGGCTCGCTGACGGGGCCCAGGGTGCCGCACACGCCACGCCGCAGCAGGTTGCTGCACCAACCGGTTTCCGCCGGGTCGTGCAGGGACAGTAGTTCAAAGCTCGCCACGTGATACGCCACCGATCCGGGCAGCCACTGGCAGCTTTCCTGGTAGTTATGCACGCTGTACCACCCGCAATACAGTGCGGCATTGGGGCAGTTGGCGGCCCGCAGCAGCGCCGGTTGATCGTCCAATACCACCTTCATATCCGTATTGTCTTTGAGGTAGTCGGCCGCGGCGCGGAGGTCGGCATCAAATAGCGCGTAATCGTCGGTCTGGTGGAGGCCGCGGGCGTCAAAGTAGACGGTGCCGTCCAGCCCGACCATCTCGGTCTTGAGGGATTGATCCACCATTTGATTGACGGCCGCGACCGTGAGCCCGTCGAGACGGGAGACCATCATGACGTGTGGCGGACGGGCGATCTGCACGCGGTAGGGCCAGCGTGTCACCGCCATGGGGTTGTTCTGCCAGCGCGTGCGCGGATAGGCATCAATCCACAGCATCATCAGTTCGTTGTCGAAGGCGGCTTCGCTTTGCTCTCCCTGGAGGTAGGCGATCTGCTGGTGCAATTCCGTCACGGCGCCGTTAAGGCCGTGGAAACGCCGGCGCAGGTCGATCATGGCGCGGCGAATATCGGGCTTGTCGCGGGCGGCGGCCAGGGCTTCATAATGCTGCTGGGCCTCGGCGATTTCCTGCTTAACCGCATCGGCCTGCTGCTGGAGGGCGGCGGCGTTGGGGCTCTCGGGCGCGATATGGAGCATGTCGGCCACGCCCGCCACACCGGCCACCCGCTGGTGCAACTGGAGGAAATTAGCCATGGCTTTTTCGCGCTCCGGGCCGGTGGCGGCATTGATGCGTTTGCCGGCACCATCCACCGCGGCCTTAAGATGGCGCTCAAGTTCCGGGATCGGCGGCATGTCCGGTTCGCGGGCGTGGGTGGTGCTGGCCGGGGCCGTGGCCACCGGCGCCGGGGCGGTCGAGGGCATGCCCAGGATGGCCTGGTAAGCGGTGGTCGCGGTGCGGATTTCCTCCAAGCCATCGATGAGTTCGCGCCGCAAGGCGGTGATTTCTTCCTGCTCCATGGCGGTGGGCACCACCGCGCCGATGCTCAGCGGCAGGCCGTAGGTGGTCACCAGGCAGGTCACGGAATCGTCGAGTTTCTTGTCGCGCAAGGCCTGGCGAATTAAGGGGACCATTACGGTGCGGTAGTAGTGCTCGCTGGCGGGGTTTTTGCCATTGTCCGCCGGGACATCAATGATGTGGCTGCGTGGAATATGCCGCACCAGGCAGTAATGGTCGGCCATCTGGTGGGATTCGAGGCTCTCGCGTGCCACCAGGACGGCAATTTGTTCGGGTTCCAAGGCGTGGGCGGTGGTGGCATGCAACCCCAGGGCGACAGCCAGGGCCAATGCGGCGCTGCGGTGGCGGTGGTGTGCGGATGACGGGTGTTTACAGTTGGCCACGGATGCTCTCATATTTTGGCGGGTTTAACTTGGGCGGGCCAGAAAACCGCTGGCCAGGGCGACCATCATGCGGATGCCATGGGGCAGCGCCGCATCGGTAAAATCATACAATGGATTGTGCAGCATGGGGTAGCCGTCGCGCTCCGGCGGCTGGACCCCCAGAACAAAGAAGCAGCCGGGCACCTGTTCGAGGTAAAAGGCAAAGTCCTCGCCCCACATGGCGGGCTTGGGTACGGTGGCGTAACTGTCGGCGCCCAGCGTCTGCCGGGCGATCTGTTGCACAAATTCCGTCATGGCCGGGGTGTTGTTGGTGCAGGGCGTGCATTCGGAGAACGTCACGGCGGCCTGGCAGCGCTGCGCCAAGGCCAGGCCGTTGCAGATGCGTTCAATGGCCCGGAGGATCCGCTGGCGTGTCGGCGCGTTGAGGGTGCGAATGGTGCCGCCAAAGACGGCGCTTTCCGGAATGACATTGAACGTGGCGCCGGCATGGAACTGGCTGACGGTCAGGACCACCGGTTCGTTGGCGTCGGTCTCGCGGGAGATAATGGTCTGTAGCGCCTGGACCATGGCGGTGGCACAGACAATCGGATCCACCCCTTCCTGCGGAGCGGCGGCATGGGTGCCAATGCCGCGCACGGTGACCTGGAATTCATCGACCGCGGCCAGCAGCGGACCGGGGCGGCTGGCCACATGGCCCACCTTAAGACCCGGCCAACCATGGAGTCCAAAGATCGCATCCACGCGGGGGTGTTGCAGCACGCCATCGTTGCACAGGCGCTGGGCCCCGCGCCCGCCCTCTTCGGCCGGTTGAAACAGCAGCTTGATGGTGCCTTTTAAGGCCGGCGCCATACTTTTGAGTATGGCCGCGGCTCCCAGCAGAATGGCGGTATGGCCATCGTGCCCGCAGGCGTGCATCAGACCGGGATGCAGGCTCGAATAGGGGGCGCCTGTGGCTTCCTGAATCGGCAGGGCATCCATATCCGCCCGCAGGGCCACACACGGGCCGTCGCCAGCGCCGCCGGGTATCAGGGCGACAATGCCGGTGCCGCCGGCCAGGCCGGTCTGGTGGGCAATGCCCAGGCGCGTCAGCTCGGCGCGGACCACCCCGGCCGTATAGGTTTCCTGGTAGCCCAGCTCCGGATGCTGGTGCAAATCGTGCCGGATGGCGGTGACGTGGGGCACCACATCCGCCAAGGTGCACAATGATTTTTCGGTACATTGGGTCATAAGCAGCCTCGACGCCAAGCTAACCGCCGGGCACGGGGAATGCAATGGTTGTGGGACGGGCTTGTGGCGGGGGGAGGGGAGTAAATCGTAAACTGTAAATCGTGAATCGGTCATGTACCGTTTGCCCGGGAATCGGACGATTTTCGCGATTCGGTTTAAAGTTCAATCCCCTGCCTTGACTCAGTCGGAAAGTGCGCTAAGGTTAAGCGTACTCACAATTTACTGCTCCGGCATCCTTCGGGCTCTGACGCGATGGCCTTAGCGATTGGTATCAGGGCATCCGTTCCGGCAGCGCAACACCTTTGCCGGCGGAACGTTGTGGCTCTTGTTGCAATCGCGAGGTTCTATTGGCACCCCATGAAAATCCCGATCTTCCGGCCCACTACGAAGTGATCTGCAACATGCAGGCGACGGTGGCGGAGAACCTTCATTTCCTGGCGCCGATAGACCGCGCCTGGCAACCGACTGACTATTTGCCCGATCTGTCTGCCGACGGATGGCGCGAACAGCTCGATGTATTCCGCCAGTCGGCCCGGCAGATTTCCGATGAAATGCTGGTGGTGGTCGTCGGCGATATGGTTACCGAAGAGGCGCTGCCGAGCTATTCGATGTCGCTTAACACCTTGGTACGCGATGAAACCTGCCAGAGCCCCGAACCCTGGGCGCGGTGGCTGCGCGGGTGGACAGCCGAGGAAAACCGCCATGGCGATCTGCTCAACGCCTACCTGCGCCTCACCGGCCGCGTGGATATGCACGCGGTGGAATTGACGGTGCATTATCTGCTGGCCAATGGCTTTAACCCCAACCCCAAGGCGGCGCTGGATCCGTACAACGGGTTGATCTACACCTCTTTCCAGGAGCGTGCCACGCGCATCAGCCACGGCAACGCGGCGAAGATCGTCAGCAGCCAGGGCGATGCGTTCCTGGGGAAAATCTGCCAGCGCATTGCCGGCGATGAATCCCGCCATGAAACGTTCTATACCCGCATGATGGAGCATGTCATCAATGTCGATCCGGACGGCGGGATTCTGGCCTTTCGCACGATGCTCCGTGGCCTGATCGCCATGCCCGGCCGGCTGATGTTCGATGGCAAGGATCCGGATCTCTTCGATCACTTTGCCGCCGTCGCGCAACGCTCCGGCGTCTACACCGTCTACGACTACGCGGCGATCATTGAGCACCTGGTCGACACCTGGAACATAGCCGGCCGCAGCGTGACCGGGCCGGCCGCCAAGGCCCAGGACTACATCTGCCGCCAGGCGGAGCGCTACCTGCGCCTGGCCGATGAAGTGACGGCCGATATCGAGAAAAAACCGCTGTATAGCTTCGCCTGGATCCACGATCGCAAAGCCTGATTCCCACCGCTTTCCCACGCCCATGGATCGCAATCCATTGGCCAATGTGAGCCCGCCATGGCCGGCCGGGTAAGACGCATCCCCGTTCTTTAAGGCACCTGACAAAATGCTCCGGCAAGACTGTCACACCGGAAATAAATTAGCCACAAATGACCCCAGCGCGGCATAGCCGCAACCAAAAGGAATAAACACGAAGTCACGAGGTCACGAAGACCCACGAAGAAAGGCAACGAGAGGGAGCCACAGATGAACACAGATATTAAAGAGGGAAATGAAGATGATGGAAATTTGCGCAGCGTGCGAAGAAATTGATGGATTGTGGCACGAATGAACAGTGCGCCGGCCAAGCCGGCAAGGTGTAAAGGATGAAAGTTCCTCACGGTGAAGATATGGCAAATCACACCGGCCTCGAGTCCTGCGAAGGCGGTCGAGAGGCCGTCGTCGAAGC
>Ga0316217_10007846_pt1 | contig 10044 bp, 7 predicted proteins | sample 1anoAmetaG_FD_203633 | JGI IMG/M metagenome (GOLD analysis project Ga0316217, IMG submission 203633) | Freshwater microbial communities from Trout Bog Lake, Wisconsin, USA - 1anoA | ecosystem: Environmental > Aquatic > Freshwater > Lake > Hypolimnion/Profundal zone | place: USA: Wisconsin... | reverse complement strand
CCGAGGTTGAAAATCTCAAAGCCGAATTCCTGCCGCGTGCAGGCGATGACACCTTCAACAATATCTGAAATGTGCGTGTGATCGCGCGCCGTGCGGCCGTCGCCGAAAACGGGAATCGGCCGGCCGGTGTCAATCAGCTTCGTGAACTTGTGGATCGCGAGGTCGGGCCGCTGGCGCGGGCCATAGACCGTGAAGAAGCGCAGCGCCGCCACGTCCATTTGGTAGGTGTGATGATAAACGTGGCCGAGCGCCTCGCACGCGAGCTTGCTGGCGGCGTAGGGCGAGATGGCTGAAAAAACCGGGTCGCTCTCGCTGAACGGCACCTTGGCGTTCACGCCATAAACAGACGAGGACGACGCGAGCGTGATTTTTTTGACGCCGGATTTCCGCGCGGCTTCGAGCAGGTTGACCGTGCCCTCGACATTCACGCGCTGGTAAAGCGCCGGCTGTTCGAGGCTCGGCCGCACGCCGGCGCGCGCGGCGAGGTGGATGATTTGGTCAAATTTGAAGTGCTTAATAAGTGCATTAACTGCTGTTGCGTCACACACGTCACCTTCGACAAAAACGAATTGGGGACCTAGTGCATGGAGATCATAAATATTGCGGAGTTTTAGTTGCGGGTCGTAAAAATCGTTCAGGTCGTCAAAGGCCCAGACGCGATGGCCGTCGCGCAGGAGCCGTTCGCAAACGTGCGAGCCGATGAAGCCCGCGCCGCCGGTGACCAGAAAATTCATAGGCAAAAATTAACCAGCGACGGGCGAAGTGTCGAGTGCGCAGGAAAATTCAACACCCATCAAAGCTTACTCGTTATTATTTCCCAAAATTCCCTTCAAGCGCGGGTTGAAGCAAAAGAGTTGCAAAAATGTGGATGCGGTAACGATGATCAAAACGATTATAGACAATCGGGTAGTCAGTGTTACATGAGAATCAACGAAAGCGGACATAAATACCGGTGTGAAAATAAAAATGCCGATAAAAATCTTTCGGTAAAATTTTAGGCGGGAATCTGTTTCCAAAAGCGGGCGAATAATAGCGGCCCGTTCTTCGCGAGATTTGCCGGATAAAGCGGGAATACCCTTTTGCAAGGTTGGCTTCATGGTTTGACTTTATGCCTGGTGATTCGATTTGTCCAGCGTTCTCTGGGTGGTCAAGTTTAGTGGTGACGCAAAAGCAAATTAATGAACCATGATAAATTTCAATCATCTGTTCCAGTGGGTCAAATTTCTTCGTGTCCATCCGTGTCCATTCGTGGTTAAATTTTTGCCGCGATGATTCAATACCTCGATTTGCTCCGGCACGTCCTCGAACACGGCAAGTTCAAGGCTGATCGCACCGGCACGGGCACGTTCTCTGTGTTCGGCGCGCAAACTCGATTTGATTTACGGCACAATTTTCCTGCACTCACCACCAAGAAGTTACATCTGCGCTCCATCATTTATGAATTGCTCTGGTTTTTGCGCGGCGACACGAACGTCCGCTGGTTGCAAGAGAACAAGGTGACGATTTGGGACGAGTGGGCGGATGAGAACGGAAATCTTGGGCCAGTTTATGGCAAACAATGGCGTCATTGGGTAAAAAGAAGCAAGCCACGCAAATCTGCTGAATCTGATCCCACTCTTTTTGATTTGAGTGAATTCATAGTTGAACCCGCAGCAATATCAACAGGAGCACGAATAAGAACTGGAGAATGGGGCGTGGATCAAATTCTTGAAGTGATTAAGCAAATTAAAAGCAATCCAGACAGTCGTCGGCTTATTGTTAGTGCTTGGAACGTCGCGGATATTGATAGTATGGCGCTGCCGCCATGCCACTGCCTGTTTCAGTTTTATGTGAGCGACGGCGAATTGAGCTGCCAGCTTTATCAGCGCAGCGCGGATATTTTTCTCGGCGTGCCGTTCAACATTGCCAGCTACGCGCTGCTCACGCTGATGGTCGCGCAGGTCTGCGGCCTGAAGCCGGGCGAATTCGTCCATACGTTCGGCGATTTGCACCTTTACGCGAACCACGTCGAGCAGGCGAAACTACAGCTCTCGCGCGAGCCGCGTCCGTTGCCGCAAATGAAATTGAATCCGGCGGTGAAGGACATCCACGATTTCAAGTTCGAGGATTTTGAATTGGTAAATTATGATCCGCATCCGGGCATCAAAGCGCCGATTGCGGTTTAGTTTTTTAGACAGAATGACAGAATGGACGAAATTGAATTCTGAAAATTCTGTTAATTTTGTCAGAAGCAAATGAAGCATTTCAAAGCCATCACCGCAATGTCGCTGAACCGCGTGATTGGCGCCGGCGGGAAGATCCCGTGGCATCTGCCGGAGGATTTCAAGTGGTTCAAGCAAACCACCATGGGCAACGTGATCGTGATGGGGCGCAAGACGTTTGAAAGTCTCGGCCGGCCGCTGCCCAACCGCAAGAACCTGGTGCTGACGCGGCATCCGCAGCGGCTCATCAAAAAGCATCCGGAAATTTTCGGGCAATATCACGAGTGGCGCGGCGGCAAATACCTGAAGCGGCCCTTCCAGTTTCATTTTTCCAAGCTTGGCGAAAAACTGGAAACGGAAATTTTCATCTTCAGTTCGCTGGACAAGCTCGACCCGGCGGAGTTTCCGAACGACATCTTCATCTGCGGCGGCGCGGAAATTTATGAACAGGCGCTGCCGCGTTGTTCCGACCTTTATCTCACGGTGGTGAAACGCGAAGTCGAGGGCGGCGACGCTTTCTTCCCGCCGTTCGAGGACAAATTTGAGCTGGCGGAAACTCTCCGCGACGAGTTCGACTTCAAGATTCTGCATTACCGGCACAAGTCGCTGGCGAAATAATTCACGGAGCGCACGCGTCTCGCGTGCATTTTTTGGCGTCCCGCCAAAAACTTTGTCCGAACAAATTTCCCCGGCAAAAAAAGTTGGTTTAACAAGAATTCGGCGAGACGCCGAATTCAGCACGCGGGACGCGTGCGCTCCCCAGCAAAAAAACCGGCGGACTGTTGCCAGTCCGCCGGTTTGTGTAATTTAATTTCGTTCGGGAAAAATTATTCCGCTTTGACCGCTTCGTCGGCGGCGTCGAAGGCGTGTTGCAACGCCACGAGGTCTTCGCCGGGCTTGAGCTGGTCGAGGATTTTCTGCTCTTCCTTGAGCTGCTCGTCAGTGTAGCTGGCGGCCTTGATGGACAAGCCGATCCGGCGTTCGCCTTTGTCAATCTTGACGACGCGGGCATTCACGTCCTGACCGACCTTGAGCACGTTCTTGATTTTGTCAACGTGCTCCTCGGCGATTTGTGAAATATGGACGAGGCCGTCAATCTCGTGTTGCAGACCAACGAAGGCGCCGAAACTCGCAAGCTTGGTGACCTTGCCGGTGACGAGGTCGCCGACCTTGTAAAGCTTCTCGATGTTGGCCCACGGATCTTCGCCGAGCTGTTTCATGCCGAGCGCGATGCGCTGGTTTGGACGATCCACTTCGAGCACGGTGGCCTCGACGACGTCGCCCTTCTTCATGACTTCGCTCGGATGATTGATCTTGCGCGTCCACGACATGTCGGAGACGTGGATCATGCCGTCAATGCCTTCTTCCAGCTCGACGAACGCGCCGTAGCTGGTGAGGTTGCGCACCTGGCCCTTGACCTTGATGCCGACGGTGTATTTCGCCGCCGCGCCGTCCCACGGATTGGATTCGAGCTGGCGGACGCCGAGGGAGATTTTCTGCTCCTCGCGGTTGATGCCGAGCACGATCGCTTCGACTTCCTGGTCCTGCTTGAGCACATCGCTCGGTTTGGCGATGCGCTTGGTCCAGGAAAGTTCGGTGACGTGAATGAGGCCTTCGACGCCGGGTTCGAGCTGCACAAACGCGCCGTAAGGCACGAGGCTGACGACCTTGCCCTTGACCTTCGCGCCGACGGGGAATTTCGTTTCGATGCTGTCCCACGGATTCGCGAGCTTCTGTTTGAGGCCGAGGCTGACGCGTTCCTTTTCCTTGTTCACGTCGAGGACGACCACGTCAATTTCCTGGCCGACCTTCAAAATTTCCGACGGATGACCGATGCGGCCCCAGCTCATGTCCGTGATGTGGAGCAAGCCGTCAATGCCGTTCAAGTCAATGAACGCGCCGAAATCGGTGATGTTCTTGACCGTGCCCTTGCGGATGTCGCCGGGGGTCATCTCGCCCAAAATCTTCGAGCGCTTCTCGGTGCGTTCGGACTCGATCAATTCGCGGCGTGAGAGAACGATGTTCTGCCGCTCTTGGTTGATCTTGACGACCTTGAACTCGTAGGTGTTGCCGACGAAGCCCGCCAAATTTTTCGGCGTGACGACGTCAATCTGCGACGCGGGCAGAAACGCCTCGACGCCGACGTTGACCACCAGGCCGCCCTTGACGATCTCCGTGACCTTGCCCTTGATGATGCCGCCTTCGTTGCAGATGGACAGAATGTTGTCCCAGTTCTTTTTGAACTCCGCCTTCTGGTGTGAGAGGACGACGGTGCCTTCCTTGTTTTCGAGCTTCTCGATGAGCACGTCAATCTGGTCGCCGACCTTGACGGCCTTGATGTCAATGAATTCGTTGACCGGGATGACGCCTTCGCTTTTGTAGCCGATGTCCACGAGGACTTCGCTCTTGCGGAGTTCGATGATGGTGCCTTTGACGATTTCGCCTTGAGCGAAGAGCGACTTGCCGCTCTGCTTCAGGGCTTCTTCCATTGTGAGCATACTTTTACGGTAATGAACTAAAGGAGGCTTGGACTTCCCGAAACGGGACTTCGAAGACTCCATTGCCTAACGACCAGACGCTGCAAACGGCAACGGAGGTTAAAGGTTAGGTTGTTGGTTGACTGCTTTTTCTCAGCCTCAATGAACATCCGCACACGCGGCGTTCAGGCAGGATGGATAATAGGGGAAATGCGGAGGATGGCAAGTGGGAAAATCGGGCAAATACTTGACTCAAATTGTTACATATTCATGCACTTTATAAAACTTTTGCCTAGTTCATTAATTTCATACCCGACCCCAGTAATAGGTGTTCTGCCGGTTCCTCTTTTCTGGCCAACCAGTCCTGTTCGGACAAGATTGAGATACAGCACAAATAAAGAATTGGATTTAGAATGAGCAGCCCCTGTGGAAACAGTTTCGGAAGTGTTTGTTAGCTTGGCAAATTCTTTAAGATCTTCGATAAAACCAATGTCAATTGCCGACGCCAAACGACGAAAAGTAACCAACCCAATTTCGTTCCTAACAAGTGCTGCAAATGTTTTTGCAACCATCTGCGGTTTTTCAAAGTCATCTAACTTGTCGAGGATAAGAACTATTGCATCGGAAAGCTTTTTTGCTTCCTGTGCATCTTGCAAGTGGGTTTGGGCGAATTGTTCTTTCTGCTCTTTTGTAAATTTAGGGCTGCTCAATATAAACCCTGCAACTTTTTGCAAGAATAGTCGGTCATGAATGGCCGTCCATGTCTTGTGAGAGGCAATGACACTTTTAATAATTGGAATTTCCTGAAATATGTTCTCATCCAAAAGCGCCCCAAGTTCAAAATCTCCCAAGTCCACAGCAAGGTCTTTGGCTTCAGGATTGCAAACGCCCTTCACTATTGCCGCGCCGATATTATCTATTTCTGGGGTCATTTTATTGAGAACGAGCCTCTTTGTGCCTTGGTGTCTTGGTGGTGAATCTGAATTACTTCACAAACCCCTGCGCCTTTAGCCAGAACAAACAGTCGCCTGCCCACGGATGCGGATGTGCGAAGGGCGGTTTGTCAACCAATCCCATGCCGTGCCAGCCTTGGGCATAAACATGCAAATCGAACGGCACCCGATTTTTTTGCAATGCTCCGGCGAACATCAGCGTGTTTTCCACCGGCACAACCTTGTCTCCGAACATTGTCCACAGAAAACAGGGCGGCGTAGCGGGCGTCACCTGCAATTCGTTGGAAAGCAGTTTTACCAGCTCCGGCGACGGGTTGCTGCCAAGCAGATTTTGCTTCGAGCCGCTGTGCGTGTATTCGCCCATGGAGATGACCGGATAACAAAGGATGCCCAAATCCGGCCGCGAACTTTCCCGCTCCACCGGATCGGCGGAATTCGTGTCGCCGGCATCAAAATGCGTCAGCAGCGTCGCCGCCAGATGTCCGCCCGCCGAGGAGCCCATGATGCCGACGCGCTGCGGATTGATTTTGTAATCGTCCGCGTGCGCCCGCACCCAGCGCACCGCGCGGGTCACGTCCTGAAATTCCGCCGGATAATGATAGCCGCTGGAGCCGAGCCGGTATTTCAAAACAAAACAGGTGACGCCGTGCTGGTTCAGCCAGAGCGCATAATCATTGCCTTCGTGCGGTGCCAGATGCTCGTAGCCGCCGCCGGGGCAGATCACCATCGCCGCGCCGGTGGCGTTCGTTGGGTCGGGCAGATACGGCGTGAGCGTGGGAATATCCGTGGCGGCATGGCCGAGCGCGCCGGGCGCGCCGTCGGGCCAGAGCGGAATGGCGTTTTTCATTTCAGCGCGGGACAGCATGAGCGAGGCGGACAAAAATACCGAGGCAATTAGAGTTTTCATGTTTTGGATGAACCCATGCTCGTGGAATTTCCAGCCAGTTTCAATCCCAACTTCACGCCGGTTTGACAGCGCAAAATTCCCGTCTATTTTCAATCCGTGTTTGAACTCGTTTCCGATTACCAGCCCGCCGGCGACCAGCCGCAGGCGATTGAGAAATTAACCGCCGGAATTCTCTCCGGCGCGAAACATCAAACACTGCTCGGCGTCACCGGTTCGGGAAAAACGTTCACCGTCGCGAACGTCATCAAAAACGTGGACAAACCCACGCTCGTGATTTCGCACAACAAGACGCTCGCCGCGCAGCTCTACGCCGAGTTCAAAAGTTTTTTCCCGCACAACGCCGTCGAATACTTCGTGAGCTACTTCGATTATTACCAGCCCGAGGCCTACATTCCGCGCACCGACACGTTCATCGAAAAGGATTCCAGCCGCAACGAGGAGATCGAGCGGCTGCGGCTCTCGACGATGAGTTCGCTGTTTTCACGGCGCGACGTGATTGTCGTCGCCAGCGTCTCCTGCATTTACGGCATCGGCAGCAAGGAAGATTACGAGGAGATGATCATCCCGATCCGCGTCGGCCTGCACTTGTCCCGCGAAATTTTTCTGTCGCGGCTGATTGACCTGCAATACGAGCGCAACGACATCACGTTCGACCGCGGCCATTTTCGTGTGCGCGGCGACACGGTGGAAGTTCGTCCCGCCGGACGCGAAGACGGCTTGCGTATCGAATTCTTTGGCGAGGAAATCGAGCGCATCACGCGCTTCGAGCCGCTGACCGGCAACAAGATTGAAACGCTTGACGCCGTCGTCGTTTTTCCCGCGAAACAATTTGTCACGACGAACGACAAGATGAAGCGCGCCATCCTGACCATCCGCGAGGAACTCGGCAATCGCATCGCGGAATTTGAGCGCGACCGGAAACTGCTGGAAGCGCAGCGCATCAAGCAGCGCACCGAGTTCGACCTGGAAATGATGGAGGAAATGGGCGTCTGCTCCGGCATCGAAAATTATTCGCGCCACATTTCCGGCCGGCCGCCCGGCTCGTCGCCGAACACGCTCTTCGATTTTTTGCCCGACGATTATCTGCTCGTGATTGACGAGTCGCACGTCACCGTGCCGCAAATCGGCGGGATGTATGAAGGCGACCGCTCGCGCAAAACAGTGTTGGTGGAACACGGCTTCCGCCTGCCGAGCGCTCTCGACAACCGGCCGATGAATTTTCTTGAATTTCAAGCGATGCAGAACCAGACGATTTACGTCAGCGCCACGCCCGCACCGCGCGAAATCGGCTGGTCGCAGGGCAGGGTGGTGGAACTCGTCGTGCGCCCGACCGGGCTGATTGATCCGAAGGTCACCATCAAGCCGCTCAAGGGCCAGATTGATGATCTGATGGAAGAAGTCCGCAAGCGCGGCGACAAAAAGGAACGCACGCTGGTGACGACCCTGACCAAGCGCACGGCGGAAGAATTGACGGATTACCTGCGCGAAACCGGCGTGAATGTGCGCTATTTGCACAGCGAAATTGACGCCATCGAGCGCGTGGAAATTTTGCGCGCGCTGCGCAAGGGCGAGTTCGACGTGCTGGTCGGCATCAACCTGCTGCGCGAAGGTTTGGATTTGCCGGAAGTTTCGCTCGTGGCGATTTTGGACGCCGACAAGGAAGGTTTTCTGCGCAGCGAAACCAGTTTGATTCAGACGGCGGGCCGCGCGGCGCGCCATTTGAACGGCGAAGTGATTCTTTACGCCGACGTGATGACGCAGAGCATCCAGAAATTTCTGGCCGTCACCGAAAAGCGCCGCCAGAAACAAATTGCCTACAACACCGAGCACAACATTACGCCGCGCAGCGTCGTCCGCGCCGTCGAGGAAAGCCTGGCGACCTACGAATCCGACCGCCAGGAGGCCGACGCCGTCCTGCGCGAAGGCAGCACGGACATTGACATCACCTCGACGATCCAGGAACTCGAAACTGAAATGCTCAAGGCCGCCGAGGATTTGAAATTTGAAAAAGCCGCGCTGCTCCGCGACCAGATCAAGGAACTCAAACACATGCTGGACGGCACGAAACCGGAGGCGAAGCCGGTGAGTTATAAAAAAATGAAAAAGACTCGGAGAAACTAGATCAATTCTGCTTCAAATTATGAATTGCTTCTTTGATAGCTTGTCCTTCTGTATGCAACTGCTCACGAAGTGCATTCCCACTAACTGCATGAACCATTTCAATTTCCTTAAGCGCAGCGAGAAATGCGTCTTGGCTTTTTTTCTGCGCCGCAAGTTGTTCCTCATGAATAATTCTTTGGAACCAATAAGCCAACAGCGTGCTGATCAGCGCGCCAACAATAACTCCAACAATGCCGGTGTAAAAGATTTCGTAGTATGTCATAGGTCGCTTTTGATGGTGGGATCATGGAAACAATCGTAACAAAGATTTCCGAGTAAATTCGCGAATCGACCACAAATTATACAGGGTCCCCGACTTGGAATTTGAAAACGATGAATCAATTCATCAAACGGAACCTCTTTATCTGGTCTTAAAACCAGTGAATCAACAAAAACAAATAGATGGTCAAGCACAGCATGTGTAAGTTGGCTTGCTGGATAAGCCGCTACCAGCCTGCCATTGATGTGAATGGTTAACGTCTTGTCGTCGAAATTAAGAGAAAATTTGTTCTTTTTACCATTGCCTGAGTTCATATCAGCGTCGTCGGCGCGACCTCTTTGTAGAACCAAACCCAAACCAAATCAAGGTTCTTGCGAACGGCCACCATTTGAAAATGGGGAGCGCAGGCGTCCCGCCTGCCGTTCGGCGCGTCCCGCGCCGAACATCTTCGCGCACGCAACCGCCGTCGTGTTTGCCGCGAGACGCGTCAAACTGCAACCGGGACGGTTGCGCTCCCCAACCATCAAAATTCATTTCGCCGGATTCGCGCCCTTGACGTTCATGCGGATCGAGTAAAGCGACGTGCTCGCGGTGATGAAAAGCGTCCTGCGGTCCGGGCCGCCGAAGCAGACGTTGGCCGACCATTGTTCCGGCACGTCAATGTGGTCAATCAATTTGCCCGCCGGATTGAAGATGGAAACGCCGTTGGTCCGGCCGGTGGCGCACATCACCAAATCGCCGTTTTCATCCAGCGTCATGCCGTCCGAGCCTTTGGCGACGGCCAGCGTTTTGTTGGTCAGCGAGCCGTCGGGCAGAATGTCGTAGCGCCAGGTTTGGTTGGCGCGAATGTCGGCAACGCAAAGCGTCCTGCCGTCCGGCGTGCCGGTGATCCCGTTGGGCTTCTTCAAATCATCCGTGACGCGCCGCAAACTTTTCCGGTCGGGCGAAAGATAAAACACCTGCTCGCCGGAGACGCGCGTGACATTCGTGCGCCACCAGGAACGGGGATAATACGGATCGGTCAAATACATCGCGCCGTTCGGCGCAATCCAGACATCGTTCGGGCCGTTGAGATATTTTCCGTCGTAATTTGTGACGAGCACCGTAACCGTCTTGTCCGGCGCGA
>Ga0316217_10007845_pt1 | contig 10045 bp, 14 predicted proteins | sample 1anoAmetaG_FD_203633 | JGI IMG/M metagenome (GOLD analysis project Ga0316217, IMG submission 203633) | Freshwater microbial communities from Trout Bog Lake, Wisconsin, USA - 1anoA | ecosystem: Environmental > Aquatic > Freshwater > Lake > Hypolimnion/Profundal zone | place: USA: Wisconsin... | reverse complement strand
TGTTGCAGCCTGTATTTCAGTCTCATATTTACACTTATCTCGTTTAGATTTTTCTTCAATCATTTTTTCCCATTTGTCAGGACGCATTTCTTGATGAGTCATGTAAGCTAATTCTGACATTTTGATTTCACCAGATTGAATCAAAATTTTAAACGGTTCATATTGTAAATTTGTATATATGCTTTTCATGCGATCAATATAAATAGTTACGAAAAAGGGATTATCCCATTTTTTTAATAATTTACGATTAGTACATTCTTTCAATGTAAAATTATATATACCTCTTTCAATATTGCGACTTATTTTTTCATTTTCAATAAGTAAGTCAATTTTTTTGACAAAATTAAAACGAAAAGTATCAGGTTGTTCTATTTTAAACATTTCAATTTAAATAAAGTATACATAAATAAATTTAAATCAATTTTTAAAGAAATTGATTATTACCACAAAATATGTCTACTTAAGTTATTTGCGGAATAAGGGTTTTTTTTCCAGTTACCTAACATACCTTTAGTTCTGGTTAAATAATTTTTTCTTCTATTTTTATCTTTATGTTTTGTATAATCTTCATAACCAATTTGACCGAAGTTAATCCATTTATTATTTTTTGGATCATAAATTTTATATTTTTTTTCTGGTCTATCAGAAGGACATATTTTTGCAGTTTTACCTAAATATTTATATGCCATTTTTTGTGCTTGTTCTGGATTAGAATATTTACGCAATTTTTTTGTAAATGATTTTTTGCACTTCATATAATATTAACAATATTTAATTATATGAAGTTATTGTAAATTGACAGCCACTAAATGTTTTAACAATCACAATCACTAAATTCTTCTTCTTCTAATTCAGTTGTAATATCAATAGGAAAATCATCTTGATTATTTTCAGTAATTTTAGAAACTTTTTTCTTTGGTTTAACTTTTTTACAAACATGAACTTCTTCTTCTTCCTCTTCTTCATCATCTTCTTCTTCTGTTTGTTCTGTATTATCAGAATCATCCAATTCAGAATCACTTCCAGTATCACCATCTACTATAAAACCATCTTTTAAATAACCAGATTTTGTTTTTTTATTAGCTGGAATTTTATCCAGTTCATCCTCTTCTTCCTCATCTTCTTTTGAAGTTTTACTCAAATCTTCAAATCCACCCATTAATTTTTCATATATTTTAGTCCAAATAGGTATAGTCAAGCTAATATATTCAGACTTATTTTTTTTACAAACTAACGCACAACTTCCGAAAAATAATTCTTTATCAATTGGAGGAGGAAATTCATATTTATTTTCATAATTGGCTTTCCCATTTTTTTTAGCATATACAGAAATACTATATGAATTATTATCTATCATTTTAGTCCATTCTATTTGTTTTATAAACCCGTCTGGTTTAGTAAAACCACATTTTTTATATAAATCTGATTCATTATATTCTTTAACACACAAAGTTTTCATTGTTCCATTTTTTTCAATAATAATAATACCTAAATTTTTCATTAATCAATTTATAAAACATTTTTTAAATTGATTTATTAATATAATAAAATTATATATAAATGATTACACAACAAAATAATTATGCAACCAATACAATCATAACTCTAACAAAAAAACATCTAACAAAAAAATCTTCTAAAAAAAAATCTTCTACAACACAAAATTTAACTCAAATAACTACAATATCAGGATTAGATATTATAACTAGTAGACTTATTATCCAAAGCACATCTGCTATAATTGGTGTTATTATTTTTGTATTTGTTCCTATATTAGCAAATTCAATTAACAAGCCAATTGCATCTGTTATATTAAATGTAATACCAAATGATTTAATATTATCTTATTTTATTGTAGAAGATAATATAGAAGAATATTTATTGGGATGTGTTTTTACTCCATTATTGAATGTTATAGATAATATAATATCTTATGTTTTATATGTTTATGTAAAAACAACAGCATCTGTAGCATTATGGAGTAATATCTTAATATGGTTACTTGCAACAATATTGTCTTATATATTTATATGAAATTGAAGAAAAGTAAAAATTCTAAAAATTTAAAACAATATAACACTCTTTCTGGATTAAATAGTAAAACATCTGGAGTATATATTATTGCGATATCAGTAATATTGGGTATTTCAATATTTGCAATGATTCCATATGTTTCCAATAGGTTAAATAGACCAATTACTTCTTCTATATTAAATGTTGTTCCAAATGGTATGATTTTAGGATTTTTTATAGTAGAAAAAAATTTTGATATTTATTTTAAAAGTTTAATTTTTGCACCTTTATTAAATACGGTATTAGATATAATTGTTTTTACAATGTATAGATATCTTAATATTTCTGCTATAATTTCAATAACAACTGGTATTATAATATGGTTAATATTATTAATATTAGCATATATTTTTACATAACATTCGTATATTTGTAATGTTATTTTTTTGAAGTTAATATATGTTTTGGTATTTATTTAAAATTTCTATTCTTTCTTTCTTAATTGTAATATTTATTCATCATATTATTATTTATTTAAAAAATAGTTTAACAACACCAAAGATTATAGATTGTGTTAATAAACCAAAACAAGAATATGAAAATATAAAAGAAATTTTAAAAGATATAAAAGAAGAAAAAAAAGAAGAAGAAGAAGAAGAAGAAGAAGAAGAAGTTATTGATTTAGATACAATGAGAGAAGAATTGACATCTCATATTCATAATATTCAATAATAAATCATTATTTAAATATATACTTTTAAATTATATATAACTTGTTAATGTCTAATATTCAGTTACCAAAAATAGAACTATGCAATGAAACAATTATATATAAAAAAGTTTATTCTAATTATGTATTGTTAACTCCGGTTGGAACTCCTTGTTTATTATGGATTAATTCTTCAGGTACATTTTTAATTCAATATAATAATAAAAATAATATAGAAAAGAAAAATATATCTTATAATTCTTCTCTCACAAAAAATACAATTTTTTATGGGATTCATTTTTTATTTAAAAACATTTCTTTTTTTGCTATTGAAGATATATTATATTATAAAGGAAAAAATATAACATATCAATCTTTCTCTCAAAAATTAAATTTAATAAATAATATTTTAGATAAAGAAATTCAGCAACAACCTACAAATAATCCTAATGATATTATTATTGGTTTACCTATTATTACTTCTCATGATAAATTAAATATAAAAATGATAGAAAATTTTCCTTATAAAATTAAATATATACAATTTAGAAATTTACAGAAAAATAATGGGAACCAAAGATTTCAGTTACCTTTACAAAAATTTATAAATTTATATAATCCTATTATTGAAAAAATGTTTATAGTTAAACCAGATATTCAAAATGATATTTATCATTTATATATAGATGATAAATATATTGATGTAGCATTTATTCCAGATTATAAAACGAGTGTATTTATGAATAAAATTTTTAGAAATATAAAAGAAAATGATAATTTAGATTTATTAGAAGAAAGTGATGATGAAGAAGAACCAGTTGTTTATTTAGATAGAAAATTTAAAATGAATTGTAAATATAATAAAAAATTTAATAAATGGATTCCAATTTCTTTAGTTAATAATAATAATATTTAATAATTATATAATGAGTAATGCTCCATTAAATAACATTTTATCAAAATATACAAATATAGATAATAGTCATATATCAGCATCATTTACTTCAAGTGATGATTCATATGCATATGGTAATCCTAAGATAGTAAATAATGTTGAGGCAGCAAATGCGTCAAGATACAGTGGAGGAAGAAAAAAGAGAAAAAGAAAAAGTAAAAGAAGAGTTAGTTTATATAAGAAAAAAACAACTAAAAGAAGAAAAAAAAGAAGAACATTAAGAGGTGGAAATCATTTTAATCCATATGGATTAATTACACAAAATGGTGGATTATTATCTGTAACAAATTGTAATGCAGGGTATTCAACGGGAGGAGTAATTACCCCCAACATGTTAGGAACAGCAAATCCTGTTCCATATCATTTAAATAAACAATTTTAAATTTTTAATAAACAACATCCTGGTAAATCATCTTTTTCTTTCTCTTTTTTTAAAGAAACAAATTGATTAGATTGTATAGAATAAGAAATTATTTTATAATTTTGTTTTTTATAAAATACTTTTCTTTTTCTCCATTGATTACGAAAAGGTAAGTGTTGATCTACTATATCTATTACAATTGGATTACCATGTTTTTCTCTCAATATACGACCAACAGCTTGTTCTATATCAGTTTTAGGAGTAGCCATTAATAAAGTGGTAAGCGTTTTTATATCTAATGCTTCTGCTGCCATAGAATATGTAGCAATAACTATTTTTTTACCTTCTGTTTCTTTTAAAGCAGCTTCTTTCATTCCACCAATATAATAACCAACACTTCCATTAGCTAATTGTCTATGAGAAATAGCATCATATAAATATTTTAAAATATTTTTATTATGAGCTAATATCATCATTTGTTGATTTTCATTTTCCTCAAACATAAGTTTTATGATTTCTAAAATATATTCAGTTCTTCTATTAAAAGTACATAATTTAGAAATCATAGTACTATATTGAATATTTCCACGATAATCTGTTTTAACTTCAGAAAATTCTTCATCATCATTACTGTATTCAAAAGAACGAACTGTTACATTATGTTCTTCTTCTCTCTTTCCTTTATAAATAATATCTCCTAAGAACATTTTAAACACTTCAGTAGTCCCATCTTTACGATTCATAGTAGCAGATAATCCCAACATATATTTAGTAACAATTTTGAATAAAGCACAAGAAAATACTTCACTCGAAATATGATGAACTTCATCAATAATAGTTAACCCAAAACTTTTAAACATTGTATCTGAATATTCTTTCATAGAAAGAGATTGCAACATACCCATTACAATATCTTTATTATCAATATCAATTATTTGTCCTTGTATTTTTCCAATACGAATATTTGGTAAAAATTGATTGATTCTCTCTATCCATTGATTCATTAAAAACTCTTTATGGACGATAATTAATGTTTTTTTCTTTAATAAAGAAATAATGTAGAGAGAAAGAACAGTTTTACCAAAAGCACAAGGTAATTCTAATAATCCACCACCATTACCAGAAAGAACATGTTTCATAAAAGTTTCTACAACTGGTTGTTGAATTGGTCTTAAAGAACCTTTAAATTCACATGTAATATCAATTCCTTCTGAAATTTTATTTTGTTTAGGATTTTTAAATTTTTTAATTCCATAATATCGTGGAATATATATTTTATGTAATGATTCACGATAAATAGGAAAAGTATGTTGTTTATTTTGAATTCCACAATTATTTACAAGAGGTTTAGCAACCAAATCATTGCGTAGTTCTTCTAATTCTTCTCTCTTTAATTCACTTTTAGGAATGGTATATCCTTTATTTCCTAGATAAGAATCCATTTTAGTTTATAGTGAATTTTATAAATATATTTATATCAATTTTATATATTTCATTGAGTTAAATAATATTTTTAATATTTTATTATCATATATGAAATTTGATATGAGTAGTATTAATCAATTATATGAGAGAAAAAATATGGGTCAATTAATATTAATAATATTATTTCTTATTTATTTAGTTATTGGATATAAAACACCATATGATTTGGCAATATTAATAGATAATATTTGGGTAAAAGCAATTATTGTAATTATTGCAATAGTTTTATTTGCAGTTTGTAATCCTATTTTAGGAATACTCGGATTTTTTGTTGCATATAAATTAATAATGACTTCTAATATAGATAGCGGTAATTATGAAAAACAACGATATATTCCAACAGAAGAAAAAAAGTATGCAGAGATGATTAATAATAATGAATATCCGTATACTTTGGAACAAGAAATTGTAAAATTAAGAGCACCAATTTATGATTATAATTCAGATAATCAGACATATTCATTTACATCTACTTTAGACGACCAAAAAAATGCTGCATCTGTAAACTATAATGGAGTTATATAATTTATTTTTGTAGTTAGTGTTACTATCTATGGAATTAATTTACCATCTATTAGTTTTTCAACTTTATTTAATTCATTCATAAAATTTCTAACAAATTTAGTATTAGATGTTGGCAAATTTTGTTTACTATCTAGACCATTATTACGACCATTATTGGAACCAGTAATTATTCCCAAAAATTGTTGCATAATTGATGCATTTCTAGATTGAGTACTATTACCAAATGATCTAAATGAAAATATAATAATAAAAAATAATATTACTGCTATAAATACGCTTATGATTATAATAGATACAGAACTAGATTCTCCTCCTCCTATAATAAAATTTTTATAATAATCTTTATTAGATTTATCTATTAATAAATTTCCTTCGCTATCTACAGGTTGACAATCTATATATATATCATCTCCTGCATCATTATAAGGTCCTTTTTCATTATAATTTAAGTCACTAATATATGGTAATTGTTGATATGATTTAGTTATTATTAGTTTAATAGAAGTTAATACATCATTCGTTATTAATATTCCATCATTAAGTCCATATACAATATAATTTGTTTTATTATCTAGATAATAATAATAAGGTGAGTATTTTACAAAAGAATTAATATTATAATCTTGATCTAAACTTAAATCATGTGGTTGATTATCAACAATTTGGTGACTAATAATTTCATTCAAAATATTATTTAATAAAGGACAAGGTGAACCTGAATTTACATTCAAAGGAATACAAACATTTAATTTACTTCCATTTGTTGCACTATGATAAATAATTATCTCTCCTGATGCAGGATTATCATTAAAATTATGTAATGATGGAAAATAAATATTGATATTAGAAACTGTATATTCAACATTATTAAAACTTACAGGAGAGTTTGTAGTGCTATAATTATAATCTAATTTTAAATATTGTTTATCTATATTTGTAACAGTACAATAATTAGATGTTGGGTAATTAAAACTGTATAAACATTTTTCATAACATTTATGTGGAGGTGGGTTATTAACAATATTCATAGTATTTGTTAATATTGAACTCATATTATAATATATTACAAATATATTATAATATTATTACTTTTTAGCGACTAAAGAACCCGCCAAATTATTTAATCCATCAAAATTAATTCCATTCATTAAAGTTTTTGCAGTTTCAATTAAAGGACCCATATTTTTCATTGCCTTAGTTAATTCTGCTTGTTGTTCTAATAATTGTTTTGTATCTATATTTAAATTTTGTCCGGAACCATTTTCTAATAATTTATTTAAATCTTCATAAGTATCATTTACACTTGCAGCATTTTCATCAAATCTACCTCTTTTTCTACTCATTGAATTCATTGATTCTGTAGTAGTACTTTTAGCTTCAGGAGTAGAATTATTAGTAATATCAGTAGTATCAGTAGGTTTAATAGTTGGAATAGTTCCTGTAGTTAAATTTGGTGGAGTAATTTTATCACTTTTTTTTTTAGAAGAAGAATCAGTTGAAGTCATAGTAGTTGTATTATTTTCTAATCCTTCTTTAACTTTCATTCCTAAAGTTGAAATAAAAGTAATAATGAGAGAAACCCCTAAAACAACAATCATATTTTTATTAAAACAATAAACAATATAAGAAATTAGACCAAATACTATAATTAAATTAAATCTTTGTTCTAAAAGAAGGTATAATAAATATAAACAACTCAATAATAGAACAAAATACAAAAAGTATTTATTTGTTAACAATTTTTTACTCTTATTAAATGAAAACTTCATTATATATAATAGTAATATAAAATTGAAAAAAATAAATAATTATTAATTATTTTTATGAATTATGACAAACAAACTAGTTTTGTGTGAAATATTTAATTCAAAAAAATATGGTATAGATGAAAATAGTGATGAAAGTATAGACAATCATTATATTGTCATTTACAGTTATAAATATAAGGGAATCAAAACCTTTTCAGTTATTAAAAAAGATATAAAATTTATAAAAAAAGATGAGATTATTATGTATGAACCATTCCACCCATATATAAGAAATTATAATCATATTAATAAAAATATACTAAATATACAAATAGCAGAAAAAATTATTTTAAAAGGAGGGGAATGTGTTGCTATTTTAAAAACATTTTGGATTAGAATTATCCAAAGAACATGGAAAAAAGTATTTCGTAAATATTTATTTGACAAGTATTTACGAGAATTAAGAGGATATAAAGTATTAAATAGACCAAATATTTTAAGAGGAATGCTAAAATAATTGTTTTTCAAGTTCTAAAATTTTATATTTTATATTTTTTTTATCTTTTTCTATTTCTCTCTTTTTATAACTAGTAAAATCTGGAGTAATACTCGTTTCTTCTAATGTTTGTAATAATATTTTTAATAAATCTATTTGTTTTAAATTATTATTTACAATTCTTTGATGATATAATTTATATTCTTCTTCTATACCATCTAAATATGAATTATTTATTTTTAATTTACTTATTTCTTTAATTTTTGTATTTAAAAAATTATGTTTCTCACTTATTTTATTTTTAATTTTTTGTTTTCGTTTATCTTTCTCTCCTAAATCTTCATTCATAAATTATAATTTATACTATTATTATTTTATATTTAAAAATTTTGTATTATATAATATAATAATGGAAATTATTAAAGAAAAAACAAATAAAATTATTGTGAAACCCGAACCATTATTGACTCCAAATAATAATAGGTATGTTATGTTTCCTATAGAACATGAAGATATTTGGAACATGTATAAGAAACAAGTAGATAGTTTTTGGAGAGCAGAGGAAATTGACCTAACAAAAGATTTAAATCATTGGAATGATAAATTATCGGAAGAAGAAAGAAATTTTATTTCTATGATTTTAGCATTTTTTGCTGCAAGTGATGGAATTGTTTTAGAAAATTTGGCTATTCGTTTTATGAGTGACGTTCAAATTGCAGAAGCAAGAGCTTTTTATGGATTTCAGATCGCAATGGAAAATATCCATAGTGAAACATATAGTTTATTAATTGACACTTATATTAGTAACAAAGAAGAAAAAATGAAATTATTTCAAGGAATTGATAATTTTCCTTGTATTCAAAAAAAGGCAGAATGGGCTAAAAAATGGATTCATGATAAGAAAAGTAATTTTGCAACAAGATTAGTTGCATTTGCATGTGTTGAGGGAATTATGTTTTCTGGAGCATTTTGTTCTATTTATTGGTTAAAAAAGAGAGGACTAATGCCTGGATTGACTTTTTCAAATGAGTTAATAAGTCGTGATGAAGCTTTACATGCTGAATTTGCTGTTCTTCTTTATAAAAAATTAATTAAAAAATTATCAAAAAATAAAGTGTATGAAATTATTAAAAATGCTGTTGAAATAGAAACTGAATTTATTTGCGAAGCTTTACCATGTCGTTTAATTGGTATGAATTCTGTATTAATGATACAATATATCCAATTTGTAGCTGATCGGTTAGTAGTCCAGTTAGGATATGATAAAATTTATAATGTTTCCAATCCATTTGATTGGATGGAATTAATTTCTATTGAATCTAAAGCTAACTTTTTTGAAAGTAATGTAAGTAGTTATGCTCTTGCAAATAAAAGTAAGGCAGATGATATTTTTAATTTAAATGATGAATTTTAAATAAAATAATATAAAACAAATCATATAATAGTATTATTATATGATTTATTTATTATTAAAAGGTGGATTAGGTAATCAATTATTTCAAATATTTACTTTAATTTCATATTCATTGAGAGAAAATCATCAATATATATTGCCATATTTTTCTTTTTGTAAAAGAAAAAATACTTATTGGGATACATTATTAGTTAATTTAAAAAAATATACAACTGATTACACAAATATTAAATTTGACAAAAGATATTTAGAATCAGATTTTTTTTATAAAAATATTGAATCATTAGATATAAATTCTAATTTATTATTAGATGGATACTTTCAAAGTTATAAATATTT
>Ga0316217_10007844_pt1 | contig 10046 bp, 9 predicted proteins | sample 1anoAmetaG_FD_203633 | JGI IMG/M metagenome (GOLD analysis project Ga0316217, IMG submission 203633) | Freshwater microbial communities from Trout Bog Lake, Wisconsin, USA - 1anoA | ecosystem: Environmental > Aquatic > Freshwater > Lake > Hypolimnion/Profundal zone | place: USA: Wisconsin... | reverse complement strand
CCTTAATGTCGATTATATTAGCAATTTTTTACAACGAAAGTCAAACGCAGCCGCAGAAATCCTTCACGCCTCGTTGTCGAGATCCGATCCCATCATGCGGCGAAAAAACCGTTGCAAGCTCTCCATAAAGCTGCCAACATGCCGCCCGATCTGCGTGGCGACTGCGACCTGATTCGCTTGCCCGCCGTGCGAATATCGGGCGCCGTACAGAACTAACCCCAACCCCGTCGCGTAAACCGGAGACTGCAAATGCTGCGGTAAATTCTCGATGTCCAGCGGTGAGCCGATGCGAACAGGCAGGCCCGTAATCTGGGCGCACAACCTAATGACCGCCGGCATCAAAGCACCGCCACCTGTCAAAACGATCCCGGCAGGCAGACAATGATAGTACCCCGACTTGATGATTTCCTGTTTCACACAGGCTAAGATTTCTTCCATTCGGGGGTTGATGATATCGACGAGTTGCTGCACGGGAACCTCGCGCTTCTCATTGTCCAGGGCGCTGACCTCAAACGTATCGAGCGCCGCTAAACTGGTTCCGTCGGCAAGGGCGGCGCCGAACTCGCACTTGACTCGTTCCGCCTCTTCGCCAGACAAGCGCAGACCAATGCTCACGTCGCGCGTTACGTGATTGCCTCCGATCGGTATGACGCTCGAAAACGCAATATCGCCGTCGACAAATACCGCAACATCGGTCGTTCCGCCGCCGATGTCGACCAATACCACTCCGAGACCCTTTTCCGCCGGAGTGACGACCGCTTCGGCGCTGGCAATTGGTTCCAACACCGACGCTTCTACTGTCACACCGGCCCTGTTGACGGCCTTGCCGACATTTTGCAGCAGGGTTACTGCCCCGGTGACGATATGGGTTTCTACTTCTAACCGCGTGCCGGCCATGCCAATCGGATACCTGACACCTGTTTGGCCGTCCACCGTATACAATCGTGGGATTGAGTGAATGATCTCGCGATCCGGCGGGAGAACGATGACGCGCGCCTGCTCGAGAACCCGATCCACATCCTCTGTCGAGATTTCTCGCGACGCATGGGTGATTGCAATCACGCCTTTCGAATTGAGCGACGCGATATGGTCGCCCGTTACACCCACAACCACGGAATTAATGTCGTACTTCGATACCGCGCGGGCGCCCGCAATGGCATCGCTAATCGCTTTGGATGCATCGTCGATATCGATGACGACTCCTTTGCGTATCCCCGCAGACACAGCCGAGCCGACGCCGACGATATCCACTCGTCCGTCTTCGGCAACCTCGCCTACAATGGCGCAAACTTTTGTCGTGCCGACATCAAGGCCGACCACGCAATCTTTCGCCACGAGATTTCTTTCAGCAGGCTGGGCCTGCATCCCTATTTGAGTGGCTTATCGCCATCCTCGGCCGATCCATGGGTTCGTCGTCCGGACCGGGGCAAAGCCGGTATGCGCGGTATTTGAATTTGCTCATGATCGAGCCAATACCGGCGCATGTACGATACATTATTCAAAATTCGCCAGGTAAACACGAATACCGTGGCGGTCCAAATCGGGGCATTGATAGAATCGCCAAAGGCAGTCAGAAGTACCGCAATGATCACCGTCATAACGAAGCCTGTCAGAAACACGTTCGCCTTGAATACGCCTTCCTGAATACCCCTGGCGCCGCCCACCACGGCGTCCAGCCCAGCCAGCACGGCGACCGCTAGATACGGCTCGAACTGCGCAGGCACTCTGAACTGCGGTATATAGACGACGAGAAATCCGACAATACCCGCAAAAAACGCGATCCAACCCATGGCTCTTTATCCTGCCGTTACAACGGTTTGGCGTATCTGCTCTGAAACCCAGCGTACGCCGGCAATATTAGCTTTTGCTTCTGATCGATCGAGATCATCTCGGGATCTGTAGACCGAAGCATCTCTCCGATTCCGCCCGGCAAAGCCAGCGTACTGGCAAGGCTCTTAGATTCGCCGATGGCGGATATGCGAAACGGCGGCGTCTGAGGAACACCGTTCACCTGAATGGCCGGTCCTACACAACGCACCGAAGTGGTCGCCACTACGCGCTGGTCATTGACAGCAAGCGCCTCGGCGCCCCCCGCCCGAAGCTCATTGAGCACCCGTTGTATGTCGACGTCGTGAACAATGTACATATTCGTCAGATCGGTCGTAAGCCCGCTCGGAAGATTGGCAGGCGGTCGTTTCGCACTGTCGCGCAATGTCACTACGACCCCTGGCCCTTCGACCTTTGTCAATCCTGCCAGAAACTGCGCCTCGGTTAAGTGCGACGCGAGCCGGCTACCCACTCGGCCTTGATCGTCCGCCAATTTATCGTTTTCGGTTTGCAATTCCCGAATTCGACCTTGTTGCTTGGTGACTGTCTGCTCCACGGCATGGTAAGCGGCGATAATGCCGGTCACATTTGACGACGGCGCATCGCGAACCAAGACGATTTTCTCGGTCTTAATCGCAAGGGCGATAAACATGCCCAACACGAATGTCATCGCAGTAATCGGCCACACCCAGCGATGCGATGGGGGAGGCGTCGATGCAGCCTGCTCCGTAAAGTCCTGGTTTATTGTTGTCAATAGAATGCTCATACAATTCGCGTTCTGAAGTTTATTATAACGGTTTTGACGCGGGTTCCTTCATCTTTATCGCGGGCTTTGACGGTAATGTCACGTCAACATATTCCGCAGCTTGCGCCCGAACAGGGTCGGAGTCGATCGCAGCCGCCGCAGTGGCCAGTTTTTGAGGCAAATTCACAGGCAAGCCCAGCCGAACGGCGGGCCGGTCGCTCATGATTACCGAGATGTAGAGATTCCGGCGCACCTGTATCTCACGAAGCTTAAGCGGCACAAAATACGAGCCGTGAGTTAACTTGTCCAGCGCGCTAAACGCGGCCCCTAAAGGATTGGTCACCTGCATGTCCAGTTTCTTGCCAAGATCCGGAGCGCCAGTCCCCGCAGGCGCCACAATCACAGGAATGCCGGGATCACGAACGGCGAGTTGCCGATATGGAACCCCGTTTGCATCAACTATCAACAACGGACCGCCATTGATCCGAACTTGGACGTACGGCGTTCGCTCCTGTATTCGCAGAATCAATGTGTGCGGCAGCTTGATACGCACATGCGCCGACTCGACAGCCGGCTCCCCAGCCTCAATTCGAGTGTCGATATTGCGACAAGCGATAAGGGAATAAATAAAGAGGTTGTGGCCCTTTTCCGCGCGTGCAAGCGTCAATATCTCGTCACGTCCAATCGTGTGCAAACCATCCACCCGTACGTCGCTGATATTAAATCGCCTATCCAAACAGAGCCAGAAGAGCAGCCCCACCAGTAAGATTGTAATCAGACAGCCCAGATTGGTCCGTCGGCGGTCCAATCGCTTTCGATTACGGCGCACTGGCTTGGCCGGCTTGCGGCCGGGCCGCGCCGGAGGTCTCCTGCGAGTCGATTCAGAGCGAGTTTGTTTTGCCATTGAAATCGCTTTAATGCGTGAGCGCCAGGTCGATCAATCGATCAAGTAATTCCGAGAATGTGTACCCCGCTGTCGCTGCCGCGCGCGGAAGTAAACTCGTAGGTGTCATGCCCGGGATCGTGTTAACCTCAAGAACGTAAATGCCGCCATCCGGCGAGACAATCATATCCGTCCGCGACATCCCACGGCACCCCAGCACGCGATGGCATTGCAACGCAATCTGCTGAGCCTGGGCGGTAACTGAGGGCTCTAGCCGCGCGGGGCAAATCTCTTCGGTCGCGCCGGGAGTGTACTTGGCCTCACGGTCATAAAAGCCCTTGGCGGGCAGGATCTCCACGAGCGGCAGCGCCTCGAGGTCGCTATTGCCAAGTACGGCGCAAGTGATCTCAACGCCTGCGACGAACTCCTCGATTAAGATCGTCTCGTCGAACGTGAACGCAAAATCGATTGCCTTGGGCAGATCGCCATCAGCCGGCACAATGGTCACGCCGTCCGACGAGCCCTGCAACACGGGCTTGACCACCGCCGGCAGACCAAAGCTGCACTCACGCGATTCCGAGCGACTCAGCACCACTCCTGCCGGAACACGGATACCACAGGCCGCAAGGAACGTCTTGCATCGCGCCTTGTCCATCGCCAGCGCTGACGCCAGCACGCCGCTGCCGGTATAAGGAATCCCAACAGTATCCAGGAATCCCTGAATAGTCCCGTCTTCCCCGCCCTTCCCATGCAGCGCTATCACGATTACATCCGGCAAATCCCCAGCCGCCGCTACAGGAAGCTCGGGCGTGTCCAGAATGCACACGTTGTATCGCCTCGAATCGAGAGCGCCAAGAATTTGCCGCCCGGTCGAGAGCGAGATATCGCGCTCGCTGCTCGTTCCACCCATCAATACCGCTACGTTCAGTTTCGCCATAAATAATTCAACAGTCCTTCACCCGCCGCCCTGATGTCCCCAGCGCCAAGGGTTAGCAGCAGGTCGCCTGGTGTAACCAGAGCGGCCAGTCGTGCCGGCAAATCGCTTTTGTCGGCCACATAAACGACCTTCGCACTCCCCAACTCATCCGCCACCCTCGAAGCCAGAACACTCCCGTCCAAACCAGGCATCGGCTGTTCGCGCGCCAAGTAGATATCCGTAAGAACCACCAGGTCGGCATCGCCAAAGCTCTGCGCAAACGCATTCATCAGGTCAAGCGTGCGGCTGGGCAGATGCGGCTGAAATACGGCCACGATCCGGCGAGTCGGATAAGTAGCCCGCGCTGCAGCCAATGTCGCGCGGATTTCTGTTGGGTGGTGCGCGTAATCATCGATCACGAGCACGCCTGCCGGGGTCTCACCAACTTTCTCGAACCGCCGGCCCGTGCCCTGGAACTTAATCAACCCGGCGGCGATGCTTTCGAATTCGATGCCCAACTCCAAGCCTACGGCAATAACGGCCAGTGCATTGCGGACATTGTGAATACCCGGAACGCTCAGTTGCGCGTTCCCTATAAGCCGGCCATCGCACGCCACTTCGAACGCGCCATTTCCGATAATCCGTCCTTGCACGTTGGCATCGTCCGCCATACCAACTGTGACCACTTTTCCCGATACTGCGCCACGGATGTCGGGTGTGCGTGGATCGTCGCTGCTCAGCACGGCGAGGCGAGTGGTCTGAGCCAGAAAGGTGCGAAACGCATCCACGATGGCATCGAATGTCTTGTAATAATCGAGGTGGTCCGCCTCGACATTCGTGACGATCGAGATCGTCGGATGAAGATCGAGAAACGAGCCGTAAGCCTCACAAGCCTCCGCGACGAACACTTCGCCGGCTCCCAGGCGCGCATTTCCGTCCCAGCCGGCCACATCGCCGCCGATCAGCGCGGTCGGATCCAGACCGGCTTCCAAGAGCATAACCGCCAGCATTGCCGAAGTCGTTGTCTTACCGTGGGTGCCGCTCACCGCAATCCGCTCACCGTACAGATCCATAACACGGCCGAGCATTTCGGCTCTGGTGATAACCGGGATGCCCCTCTGGCGGGCGTAAGCAATTTCAGGATTGGTGTCCTTTATAGCTGCCGAAGCCACTACCAGAGTGGCGTCGCCCACATTCTCCGGCCGATGGCCCACGGGTATCGCGATTCCCAACTCGCGGTCGAGCGCGGCCCGCAAACGAGAATCGGCCATATCGCTGCCTTGGACCAACTCGCCCCGCGCCACAAGCACCCGCGCCAGCGCGCTCATTCCCGCGCCGCCAATGCCGATAAAATGGTAACGTTCCTTCATTTCAAAATCCCGAAGCAGCAATTATTGTACCTCTGGGCTGGCTCCCAGCCCTGCGTCCACGACCAGCCGAGCCAGGTTGCCAGCGGCGTCCGGTCGGGCCAGTGCGCTCGCCGCCCTCCCCATCGAAGTAAGACGAGCAGGCGACCCGATCAGATCCAGAATCGCATCGCTGAGGGTCTTCGGCGTTAGCGTATTCTGTGCAAGCGTCAGGGCTGCGCCAGCCGCCTCCAGACGGTTCGCGTTTCGTGTTTGCTCGTCGCCTCCGGTCGGAACCAGGGGAATAAACAGCGCAGCCTTACCAAGAGCACAGACCTCGCTGACGGTTCCCGCCCCACTACGCGATACAATGAGCGATGCCAAAGCAAACACGTCGGCGATCTCGTCTCTTATAAATCCAACAACGTGGTAGCGGCGCCTCAGGGCATCGGACAGCGCATGCGCTTTGGCATTGAGCAGATCGATATCCTGCTCGCCGCTAGCTTGCCGACCGCATTGATGAATAATGCGGCATCGCACCAGAAGCTCATCCATCGATTCAGCAATCGCGCGATTAATCAACCGAGACCCCAATGCGCCTCCCGTAACATAGACTGTCGGAAGATCATCGTCTCGCGGATCAAATCCCGCCCAGCGCCCTGCATCTTCTGCCGAGCCCGACAGCAAACCCTCCCGCACGGGGTTGCCGGTTACACTCACGCGGTGACGAAGGCCCGGAGCGAGTTCCGCCTCCGACTCCAAATACGACAACGCAATCCGGGCTGCCCGCGGCATGATGATCTTGTTCGCCAATCCGATCTGAACGGTTTGCTCATGAGCCACGACCGGAATCCCGCGCCGCGCCGCGGCCAGAGCAGCAGGAACGCTGACATAGCCGCCCGTCGAAAATACGACGTCCGGCTTGAACCGAGCGACGCAGCCGGCCGCCTGGACGATGCCGATTGGAATTCTCACGAGGTCGGCAAGGTTGGCCCAGTTGATCATGCGAATTGGATTCGAGGCCCGGCGCAGCTTGCCTGTCTTTACCGCCTCGAAGGGAATTCCGGCGTCCGATGCCAACTGCTGCTCGACCCCGCCCACGCTGCCGACATACAGGAATACCGGACTCCAGCCCTCGCGTTCACCTGCTTCTTTGGCCAACGCCTGAATCGCGCGTACGGTAGCGATCGCGGGGATGGCATGTCCGCCCGTTCCGCCCCCGGTCACCAATATACGCAAGACACCCGGTTCGCGCATTACCTGTCTGCCCGACGCCAGTCAAACATCCTGCGGCGTTTGGTCGCGCCAACTTGAGGCTGGCGGTACCCGTGCGTACCCCGGTAAGCCTCGTTGCGTGCGTGCTCCGGGCGCGACAATATCGCGCCCCGATTGCGTCTCCGTTCGAAATCTCGTTCCGGAGCGTTCTGGGTCGTGTCAACGCGTCCCACGTCGGCGCGGTCGGAGAAGCGATATACGCTCAGCAGGATGCCGACGCTCACGAGCGAGATCAACAGCGACGAGCCGCCGTAGGAGAGAAACGGCAATGGAACACCAGTCGCCGGTATGGCGGATGTCACCACGCCAATATTGAGTAGCGTCTGCACCCCGAACCCAGCCGAAATACCGCCAGCCAGGATGGCGCCAAACGGGTCCTTGGTCAGAGTTGCAATGTGCAGACCGCGGGTCACCAAAACGCCCAGAAGCGCTAAGACCAACAAACTGGTGATCAGTCCGCCTTCCTCGGCGAGTGTCGCGAAGATGAAATCCGTATGCGCTTCCGGCAGATAGTATTTCTGTCGGCCGTTGCCAACACCTAAGCCGAAGATCCCGCCTGTGCCTAGAGCAATCATCGAGTGATAGACCTGATAGCCCTCTCCGGTATGGTTCAAATCGGGATGGAGCCAGACATCGATACGCGACGTGCGATAGTCCGGGCTGTTAGCCGCAACATCCGAACGCCCTAAGTAACTGCCCTTTGCCGCAAGCATTCCGCCAATCAGAACGAGACCGGCAACGGCCACGGCGAAGAAGTGACGATATCTCATGCCGGCGAAATAGAGTGCTCCCATGCCCGCTCCGAGCAAGACGAGGCATGTACCCATATCGGGCTCGCGTTCTATCAGTAAAGCCAGCACAGCCATAACGCACAGAGGGATCATAGGCCCGCGGGTAAATCTGGACATGGCCTTGGGCCGTCCCGCGCAAAGGCGCGCGATATAGAGTACGATAGCCAGCTTTGCTATTTCCGACGGCTGAAGTCTGAATGCGCCAACTCCGACCCAACGCTTTGCGCCATTCACTTCATGCGAGCCGATGTGCGGAATGAACACAGCGATGAGAAGCATTGCCGACATCACAACCAGCGGCACCGCCAAATTTTCCAATTTGCGGTAGGGGAAGCGCATTACGACTAACATCACGGCGATTCCCAGCACCGCCCAGCCAGCCTGCTGACCCACGTATTTGTAGCCGCTGATATGACGCTGCAGCGCGTAGGCGTACGACGCATCGAAGATCAACAGAACGCCGATGCAAGTCAGTAGCAATACCACCGCCAGTAAAACGCCGTCCGTATTCGATTCCGACGCCGTTCGCGCACTCATGTACTTATCCTATCTGCAGGCTCATAGCCCCATACCAGTCGTTTGAAAGTGTCGCCGCGATCCTCAAAATCGCGAAACTGATCGAATGATGCACAACCGGGGTTCAATACCATTATGTCTCCCGCTCGTGCGACGAGTCTACCGGCGGCCAGGGCCGCCGCAAGGTCAGGTACGGTCTCGACACGATCGAATCCTGCGCTGCGCACTGCAGCCTCGATCTCCGGGCCCGACCTGCCAAACAAGATCAAACGCCTAACCGAATCCCGAGCTGCCGCTTGCACTAATTCGGACATGTCGCCGCCCTTGTACACCCCGCCGGCAAGCACGACTTTCGGACCGGGCAATGCATCCAGCGAACGAGCGAATGCAGCATTATTGGTGCACATTGAGTTGTTGATATAGCGAACACCGCTGTAGGTTCCAATGAACTCGAGGCGATGGATAACTCCACCAAACTCAGTGGCAGCCGCCCTAATCGCCGCCTCCCCAATCCCGGCAGCGCGAGCCATGCACACGGCGGCGAGTACGTTCTCAATATTGTGCTCGCCTGGCAAAACGATGTCGCCCAGCCAGGATGGCCGCGCCTGACGGTCGAAAAAGACTTCCTCCGGACCGTTGCTTCTGGGCGAAAAGCCTGACGGCCGCGGGCAGTCGCTGCGCAGCACCACGACGTCGCCTCGGCCCTGATTCGCCTGAATGCTCCATTTGGCATCGACGTACTCGTCCCAAGTCTGACGATCCAGGTGATCCGGAGTAATATTCAAGATAGCCGAAACGCGAGGCGCAAACGAGGGCGTCCATTCGAGCTGGAACGACGAAATTTCCGCCACGATCATTGCGCTGGACGAAGCCTGTGCCGCGGCCCGGATCAGCGGCAACGAGATATCGCCCGCGGCGATGTTCCCGGCAACATATGTCTCGCGGCCGTCCGCCTTTGACATTTCGCCCAGCAGCGCCGTGGTTGTCGTCTTGCCGTTCGTGCCCGTTATTGCCAGGATCGGCGCCTTGCTAATTCGATAGGCGGCCTCGATCTCGCCCCAAACAGGAATGCCTCTGGCACATGCATCGGCGAGCACCGGCGCGCTCTTGCGAACCCCAGGGCTGGTAATAACCAGATCCGTGTCGGCGACACAGTTTGTCGAATGATGCGCCTCTATCCCACGATCCGATGCCCATGCCAGTGCGTCTGCAAGTTTGTCCGGTGTGCTCAAGTCGTAGAGAACCACCTGCGCTCCAAGACCCTGCAGAGCTTCGGCGGCAGCCAGTCCGCTCCGGGCCATCCCGATCACTGCTATTCGTTTTTTTGCGAAGTCATGCATGGGATGTGTATCTATCCTAAAAGCCGTTGCTCCATCAATATGCCTAGCCACAAAGCCAGCACGCCGGCAATCCAAAAGCGCAATACAATCTGGCTCTCGGTCCATCCAAGCTTCTCAAAATGGTGATGCAGCGGCGCCATCAGGAAGATCCTCTTGCCTGTAAGCTTGAACGAGGCAACTTGAAGAATAACACTCATGCCTTCGGCGATAAAAACCAGCGCAAAGGCAAGAAACACAATCTCGGAATGTGCGAGAACCGCCATGGCAGTCATTGACGCCCCCAAAGCCAGCGAGCCCGTATCTCCCATGAATACGCGAGCCGGATTGCCGTTATACGCCAAGAATCCTAGCAGCGAGCCGGCCAAAGCCCAACCAAAGATCGCAATGCCAGGACTTGAGAGCGATGC
>Ga0316217_10007843_pt1 | contig 10046 bp, 4 predicted proteins | sample 1anoAmetaG_FD_203633 | JGI IMG/M metagenome (GOLD analysis project Ga0316217, IMG submission 203633) | Freshwater microbial communities from Trout Bog Lake, Wisconsin, USA - 1anoA | ecosystem: Environmental > Aquatic > Freshwater > Lake > Hypolimnion/Profundal zone | place: USA: Wisconsin... | reverse complement strand
GAAACCACCGAGGTCCGGCTCCTGGCCAGGCAGAGACTCTATGCCGCCCTCAGCCAGACCAACCTGGCCATCTTCCAGATCCGGCAGGAGCAGGCCCTGTACCAGCGGATCTGCGCCATCGCCTCGGAATTCGGCGAGCAGGTGCTGGTCTGGATCGCCCTGGAGGACGCGCCCGGACAGGAGTTGCGGGTCGCGGCCAGCTCGGGCTCGCCGAGGGAGTACCTGGACGGGATCACCCTGCGCACGGCCCAGAACCCGCCTTTCGGCCAGGGCCCCGCGGGCACCGCCATGCGACTGGAAAAGAGCCTGGTCAGCAACGCGTTCCGGACCGACCCCGCGTTCCTGGCCTGGCGCGCCAAGGCCGAGCGGTTCGGCATCGAGGCCGTGGCCGCCTTTCCGATCCGCCGGGCGGGCCGGGTGGTCGGGGCGCTCTGCGTGCACGCGGACCGCCCCGGCTTCTTCGACCCGGAGAGCGTGGCCCTGCTGGAGCGGATCACCGGCGCCCTCTCCTTCGCCCTGGATGCCATCGACCGGGAGGCGGCGCTGCTGCGGCTCAACGAGGAGCTGGAGGAGCGCATCCGCCGCCGCACCGCCCTGCTGGAATCCGCCAACGCGGAACTGGACGCTTTCAGCTACTCGGTCTCCCACGACCTGCGGGCGCCGCTGAGGAGCATCGACGGGTTCAGCCAGGCGCTCCTGGAGGATTGCGGCGGTGAGCTCAACGACGGCGCCCGGCACCTGCTCGCGCGGATCCGGGCCGGGGTCCAGCGCATGGGACTGCTGATCAATGACCTGCTGCAGCTGTCCAAGGTCAGCCGCGGCGCCCTGCGTCCGCAGGCCCTGGACCTCAGCGGCATGGCCCGGGAGCTGCTCGACGAGCTCGCCCGCGGCGACCCCGGCCGGTCCCCGGCGATCCGGATCGATCCGGGGCTCGGCGCCTGGGGCGACCCCGAGCTGGTCCGTTCGGTCCTGGCGAACCTGCTGGGCAATGCCTGGAAGTATACCGCCAAGGCGCCGGAGGCCCGGATCGAGGTCCGCGCCGAAGCCTGGCCGGACGGCCAGCCCGGGATCTGCGTGCGCGACAATGGTGCCGGCTTCGACATGGCCCACGCGGCCAAGCTGTTCACCCCCTTCCAGCGGCTGCACTCCGCCGCCGAGTTCGAAGGCTCGGGCATCGGCCTCACCATCGTCCAGCGCATCCTCCACCGCCACGGCGGCAGGATCATGGCCAGCGGAGCGGTCGGCGCGGGGGCCGCCTTCTGCTTCACCCTGCCCGGTCCGGCGGATCCAGAAGCCGGCGCCCCCAATGTCAAATTAGGATAAAGAATCATTTTAAGTTCAGGTCCCCCCATTCCGGCCGTGGTCGTTCGGGAAAACCACTCGCTGCCGCTCGCTATTTTTCCCTGAGCGGTTGGCCTCACTCATCAGGGTTGTGCTTCGCCCGTTGGAGGCGGTTGCCGGAGTATTGTCAGCCCCGTCTTTTCGAACTGCCTGATGATGGGAGGCGACCTGAAAGCCTGCTCCCGGCTTAAGAATTATTTTGATATTTTGATATTTGTGATTTTCAACTTGCCGGTATTCTCCAGACTATGGAGATGCCCATGGGGTTCTGGACGTATCTGAGCGTCAAACGGAAGATCCTGGTTTCGGTGCTGGCCCTGGTGGCCGTCCTGATCGCGGTTTCCAGCTTCGCCAACGCCGTCCTGCTGAACAACAGCCTGGTGGAGGGTCTGCGCGAACAGAACCAGGCCATGGGCACCCTGCTTTCGGGCGCGCTGACGCTGCCCACGGAGTTCGAGGACAACCTGGGCGCCGAGCATGCCCTGGACGGCCTCAAGGACCTCGCCTCCCTGAGCCAGGCGGCGGTGATCTCCGGCGGGGCGGAGCTGAAGGTGTTCGCCCGGGCCCGGACCAACAAGGACGCCGGCCAGGATCTCCTTCCGCTGGCCCGCCAGGTCCTGGGCCAGGGCACGACCCTCGCCGCGCCGGCGATGGTGAAGACCGCCAGCTACGTGCTGGGGGGCTACCCGATCCACAGCGATTCCGGCAAGACCTCCTTCCTGCTGCTGGCCACCAATCTGAACGCCATCCGCGCCGCCCGGGCCAAGGCGCTGCTGATGACCCTCCTGGTCGGCGCGCTCATGGCGGGGCTCGGACTGGCCGCGTCCTGGGCCATGGGCAGCGCCATCGTGAACCCGCTGAACGTCCTCACCCGCCACCTGCGCGACATCTCCGAAGGCCAGGGCGATCTCACCGCCCGGCTGGAGGCTTCCGGCACCGACGAGATCGCCCAGCAGGCGCTCCACTTCAACCGGTTCGTGGGCAACATCCAGGCCCTGGTGGCGCAGGTGGTGGGCATCTCCGCCAGCCTGGCCTCGGGCGCCCTGCAGCTGAACGCCGGGATGGCCGAGATGGCCTCGGCGGCCGACGCCATCGCCCTGGCCTCGGAGCAGCAGAAGGGCAGCGTGGGCCAGGCCAGCGCCAAGGTCGGCCAGATCGCCGGGTCCTCCAGGGACATCCACCGGACCGCCACCGAGGCGCTCCAGGTCTACGACCAGACCCGGGAGGCCGCCCGGCGGGGCGAGGCCGCGGTGGCCGGGGCGGTCCAGGGCATGCGCGCCATCCACGACAACTCGCAGCAGATCGGCAGGATCCTCGCGGTCATCGGCGAGATCGCCAACCAGACCAACCTGCTTTCGCTCAACGCGGCGATCGAGGCGGCCAAGGCCGGGGAGCACGGCAAGGGGTTCGCCGTGGTGGCGGAGGAGGTGCGCAAGCTGGCCGAACGCTGCGCCAGCGCCGCCAAGGAGATCACCACCCTGATCGGCACCTCCGGCAGCGCCATCACCGACGGCACCGGCCGGGTCAACGCCGCCGGCGAGGTGCTCAAGGGGATCCAGGACGCCATCAGCGCCAGCGCCGGCAGTCTGCAGAGCATCGACCGCCAGAGCCAGGCCGAGAGCGAAGCCAGCGTGGAGGTGGCCGGGGCGATGAGCAGCCTGACCGGGATCGCCGAGCAGAACGCCGCGGCCACCGAGCAGATGGCCGCCACCCTGAAGGAATCCACCCGGACCCTGGACGAACTGTCCCGGCTGGCCGACAACCTGAACACCCTGGTCGCGCGTTTCACCATCTGAACCACCGGAGGCACCATGAAATTCCTCATTCCCAGTGCGATCTTCCTGGCCGGCTCGCTCGCCTTCGCCCAGACTGCCGACCGGCCGAAGGCCATCAGTCTGGTCAAGGAGGGCGTGGCCATGGCCAAGGCCAACGGCAAGGAAGCCCTGTTCAAGCAGATCAGCTACGGCGGCGGCAAGTTCCACGTGGGGCCCGGCCGTCCCCTGTATCTGTTCATCTACGACCTGAGCGGCAAGTGCCTGGCCCACGGTTCCATCTCCAACTTCATCGGCGCCAACCGCCTGGGAGTGAAGGACCCGGACGGCAAGCCGTACGTCGCCGAGATGGCCAAGCTGGCCAGGAGCGCGGGCAAGGGGTGGGTGGACTACAAGTTCCTCAATCCCGCCGACGGCAAGGTGGAACCCAAGACCACCTATTTCGAGCTCAACGAGGACTACATGGTCTGCTGCGGGATCTACAAGTAGCCTGAACGGCTTTGGCTTATGGGGACGGTATGGTCCCTAGAAGTCCCCGCCGGAATCCCCACCGCCGGAATCGCCCCCGCCGGAATCACCCCAGTCCCCGCCGCCGCCGGAGTTGTCCTGCTCGCCCCAGTCGTCGCCCGGGCTGCTGGGGCCTTCCCCGCCGCCGGTCCAGCCGCCGTCATCCCGGTAGCGGCGTTCGCCGCCGCCGCCGAGCATGCTGCCGATCACCATGCCGGTGAGCAGGCCGCCGCCGCCGCCCTGGGGCGGATAGTAGGGCTGGCCGGGGACCATGCCCTGGGGCGCGTCCAGCCCCAGCCGCTGGCGGGCGCCGGCCGGCAGCTCCTCGTCCTTCAGCTCCTGGATCCCGGCCACGCTGCCGCAGTAGCCGCAGGTCCAGGTCACCTTGCGCATGCCGTCCCAGGTCTGGCGCATCTTGTCGCCGGCGGCCCCGCAGCCGGGGCACTTGGGATAGGGGTTGGCGAACTGGACGCCGCCGACCGGGCCGGAACCCATGGGCCGCACCGGGGTCCCCAGCGCCTCCTCCCGGTCCCGCCGCCCCCTCAGCACCAGGAAGACCACGATCCCGATGATCAGCAGGACGATGAACATGCCCATCCCGCCCCCGCCGGATTCATCCCTTCTCCGGGCCAGCAAGGCCAGATTCAACACCAAAGCTTCCATGGACCACCTCGAGGATCCCCCCTAGCTTATACCGGAATGAGAAAGGTGTTTTCTCTCCGGCGCTTGGCATAAAATGCGGGCATAACCCCAGGATGTGCCCCATGTCGGACCCCTCCGAACCCGGAATCCGCTTCGGTATGCGCATGGAGCAGTTCTCCGGGCTGATGCCCTACCGGGTGTTCGAGATCCTGCTGGTGGCGACCAACTACGACGCCTTCATCCTGGAGGAGGATGGGCAGCTGACCGAACTGCTGGTCCAGGAGATCCGCGACCTGGGCATCAATCTGCGCGGAACGCCCCGGTTCGTCACCGTGAATTCCGGCCAGGAGGGCCTGGCGCTCCTGGCCGGGCAGTCCTTCGACCTGGTGGTCACCACGGCCCGGCTGGCGGACATGACCATCGAAGCCTTCGCCCGGGAGGCCAAGCAGCTGGTGCCCAGGCTGCCGGTGGGGGTGCTGGCGGTGCATCCCTGGGAAGTGCCCATGCTCGAAGACCTGCGCGGCTCGGGCCAGGTGGACTGGGTGTTCCTCTGGCTGGGCGACGTGAAATCGCTGTTCGCCATGATCAAGCAGCAGGAGGACCACCGGAACGCGGACCACGACGTGCTGGAGCGCGGCGTGCGGGCGATCATCGTGGTGGAGGACGATGTCCGGTTCTACTCGTTCTTCCTGCCCCACATCTACGCCGAGGTCACCCACCAGACCTCGCGCCTGATGGTGGAGGGGATGAACCTCAGCCACCGGATCCTGCGCATGCGCGCCCGGCCCAAGATCCTCCTGGCCCAGACCTACGAGGAGGCCTGGAGGCTGTTCGAACGCTACGGGGAGAACCTGCTGGGGATCGTCTCCGATGTGAGCTTCCCCCGGGAGGGACGGCTGGATCCCGCCGCGGGCATCGAGCTGGCCCGGAGGGTCCGCTGGAAGAACCCGGACCTGCCCATCCTGCTGCAGTCCTCCGACCCCGCCAACCGCTGGCAGGGCGAGGAGCAGGGCACGTTCTTCCTGCACAAGGACGCCCCCACCTTCCTGGCCGACCTGCGCACCTTCATGCTGGAGAATTTCGGCTTCGGGGATTTCATCTTCCGCCTCCCGGACCGCACCGAGGTCGGCCGGGCCGTGGACCTGCGCCAGCTGCTGGCCCAGCTGGAGCATGTCCCGGACGCGGCGCTGGAATACCACGCCAACCGGGACCACTTCTCCCAGTGGTACGCCGCGCGCACCGAGTTCGCCCTGGCCGAGTCGGTCAAGCCGGTGATGGTCTCCCACTTCCCGTCCATCGCCGGGCTGCGCGCGCACCTGCGCAACAGCCTGCTGTCCTACATCCGCGAAGTGCAGCGGACGGTCATCTCGGATTTCGACCCGGCCAGCTACGACGAGTTCGTCACCTTCGCCAAGATGGGCTCCGGCTCCCTGGGCGGCAAGGGCCGCGGCCTCGCCTTCATGCAGAAGCTGCTGTCCCTGGAGAGCCTGGAATACCCCGGCGTGGAGGTGGCCATCCCCCGCACGGTCGCGGTGGCCAGCGACATCTTCGAGGCGTTCCTGGAACGCAACGGGCTGGCCGGACTGCCCCACGCCTGCGCCGGCATGAGCGACGCCGCGATCCTGGACGCGTTCCGCCAGGGACGCTTCGACCGGACCGTGCGCGGCAACCTGGCCCGGTTCCTGGCCGTGGTCAAGACCCCCCTGGCGGTGCGCTCCTCCAGCATCCTGGAGGATTCCCTCTACCAGCCCTTCGCCGGCGTCTACGCCACCATCATGCTGACCAACAGCCACCCCAGCCTGGACGTGCGGCTGGCCCAGCTGCTGGAGGCCCTGAAGGTGGTCTATGCCTCCACCTACATGCGCGGCGCCCGGGACTACCTGGAGACCACCCCGCACCGGCTGGAGGAGGAACGCATGGCCGTGGTGATCCAGAGCCTGGTGGGCTCCCGCCGCGGGGACCTGTACTATCCGACCTTCTCCGGGGTGACCTCGTCCTACAATTTCTATCCGTTCCGGGACATGTCGCCCAGGGACGGCACCGCCCTGGTGGCCCTGGGCCTGGGCAAGGCGGTGGTGGAGGGGTTCGAGGCCCTGCGCTTCTGCCCGGCCCAGCCCCAGGTGCTGCCCCAGTTCTCCGCGGTCAGGGACATCCTGCGCAATGCCCAGCGGAAGTTCTGGGGCCTGGACATGCGCCTGTCCGACGTGATCCCGGGCATGGCCTACGACGCCAACCTGGTGGAGGCCGACGTGACCCTGGCGCTGGCGGAACCGGGCATGGGCGCCATCGCCTCCACCTTCCACGCCGCCAACGACCGGGTGGCGGACGGCGTGTCCGCCCCGGGCACGCCGCTGGTCACCTTCGCCCGCATCCTCAAGGGCCAGGGCTTCCCGCTGCCGCAGATCCTCTCCAACCTGCTGAAGGTGGCCGAAGGCTGCATCGGCGTGCCGGTGGAGATCGAGTTCGCCGTGGACCTCCGGCCCGAGGCGGCCCAGACCTTCCACGTGCTCCAGATCCGGCCCATGAACGTCGAGCGGGTGACCCTGGCCGCCGGCTCCCTGGAGCCGCTCAGGGAGGAGGCGGTGGTGTTCTCCCGCAGCACCCTGGGCCACGGCCGCCGGGGCGGCATCCTCGACATCATCGCCATCCCCTGGGACCTGGACCGGGCCCGCACCCGGGAAGCCGCCCAGGCCGTCGACGCCATCAACCGCGGCCTGCGCCAGGAGGGCCGCGCCTCGCTGATCATCGGCCCCGGACGCTGGGGATCGGCCGACCCCTGGCTGGGCATCCCGGTCACCTGGCCGCAGATCTCCACCGCCCGCGCCATCGTCGAGACCGATTTCCTGGACCTGGAGGTGGACCCCTCCCAGGGCTCGCACTTCTTCCACAACCTCACCGCCTTCGGCGTGGCCTACTTCACCATCCACCGCCGGGGCGACGACGGCGCCGTGGACTGGGACTGGCTTTCGGCCCAGCCGCTGGTGCGCTCGGAGCTGGACGGCCGGATCCGCCACTACCGGCTGGAGCAGCCGCTGGAAGTCATGGTGGACGGGGCCCGGGGGCTGGGCGCCGTGGTGCGGGAGGGTTCGGCTTAGCGCCGGCCGGAATCGCCCGCCGCCTTTCAGGCAAGCTGGTAAATTTAAGATATAAATCATATTTCCCAATAGTTGAAAAATAAACATTGGATTGGAACCCAAATAGAACTACAATGCGCCCATAGAAATAGCTTCAAAGCGATCGAGCGCCCAGCCGGCCCGAGGAAGGCAGGAGCGCATGTAGTTGTTGTTCCAGCCAGAAATCAGGTCGGAGGCCCCATGTCGAAGGGAAGCAGTCTGCTCGCAACTTGTCTCCTCGCGGTCTGCCTGGTGGGGTTGCAGATCCGCTGCGGCAGCAGCAGCAGCGCGCCGCCGCCAGCGGCGCCGGCCATCACGGTCCAGCCCGTGGCCCAGACCACCGTCCTGGCTCCGGCCACCGCCACCTTCAGCGTGACGGCCACCGGCAACCCGGCCCCCACCTATGCGTGGAGCGTGAACGGAACGCCCATCGCCGGGGCGACCGCCGCCTCCTATGACACCGGCCCCACCACCGCCGCCATGGACGGCAACAGCTATACGGTGACGGTCAGCAACGGCGTCGGCAGCCCCGCCGTCAGCAGCGCCGCCGTCCTCACCGTGCACGCGGCCCCGCTGTTCACCACCGAGCCGGCCAGCACGACCGCCGTTTCCGGCGCCACCGCCACCTTCACCGCGGTGGCCACCGGCAGCCCCACCCCCACCTACCAGTGGTATCTCAACGGCAGCGTCATCAACGGCGCCAATTCCGCCTCGTACACCACCGGCCAGACCTCCCTGGCCGACGACGGCGAGAGCTACACCGTGAGCCTGCACAACACCTACGGCGACCTGACCAGCAGCCCTGCGGCGATCCTGACGGTGGACCAGGCCCCGGCCATCAGCGCCCAGCCCCAGCCCGCGACCGTGACTGTCCCGGCCCCGGCCAGCTTCTCGGTGACCGCCACCGGCAACCCGCTCAGCTACCAGTGGAACCTCAACGGCAGCCCGATCACCGGGGCGACCGGCTCGACCTTCAACACCGGCGCCACCACTGCCCTCATGAACAACAATAGCTATTCCGTGACCGTCAGCGGGGCCGGTTCGCCCGTCACCAGCAACGCGGTCGCGCTCACCGTGCAGTATCCCGTGCAGATCACCAGCCAGCCGGTGGGCGCCAGCGTCACCGAGCCGGCCGGACTCACCCTCACCGTGGCCGCCAGCGGCAACCCGGCGCCCACCTACCAGTGGTATCTCGGCTCGAACGCCATCGGCGGCGCCACCAGCGCCTCCTACAACACCGGAGCGACGGTCCAGGGCCAGGTCGGGTTCAGCTACCCCTACAAGGTCGTGGTCAGCAACGGCATCGGCAGCCCGGTCACCAGCAGCGTGGCGACCATGACCGTGGACGAGGCGCCGACCCTCACCTCGCAGCCGGCTGCGCAGACCGTCACCGCTCCGGCCCCGGCCACGTTCAGCGTCAGCGCCACCGGCTATCCGCTCAACTACCAGTGGTTCCAGAACGGCGTCGCGATCAGCGGGGCGACTTCGGCGACCTATACCACCGGCGCCACCGCGCCGGCCATGAACGGCAGCACCTACCAGGTGTCCGTCAGCGGCGTCGGCACCGCCGCCACCAGCAGCCAGGCGGTCCTCACCGTGGACTACCCGGCGGCGATCACCACCCAGCCCAGCCCGGTGACCGTCACCGCCCCGGCCCAGGCCTCCTTCACCGTCGCGGCCACCGGCAACCCGCTCACCTACCAATGGAACCTCGGCGGCATCCCCATCACCGGGGCCAACGCCGCGACCTATACCATTCCCTCGACCACCGGGGCCATGAACGGCGGAAGCTACAGCGTCACCGTCGGCGGCACCGGCAATCCGGTCACCAGCGCCCCGGCCACCCTCACGGTCGACTACCCGCCGGCGATCACCACCCCGCCCAGCCCGGTGACCGTCACCGCCCCGGCCCCGGCCGCCTTCACGGTCGTGGCCACCGGCTATCCGCTCAACTACCAGTGGAACCTCAACGGCGTTCCCATCACCGGGGCCAACGCCGCCACCTACAGCATCCCCGCCACCAGCGGCACCATGAACGGCGGAAGCTACAGCGTCACCGTCACCGGCACCGGCAATCCGGTCACCAGCGCCCCGGCCGCCCTGACCGTCAACTACCCGCCGACCATCACCACCCAGCCCAGCCCGGTGACCGTCACCGCCCCGGCCCAGGCCTCGTTCACCGTCGCCGCCACCGGCTATCCGCTCAACTACCAGTGGCTCCTCAACAACAACCCGATCGTCGGGGCCAACTCGGCCACCTACACCATTCCGGCCACCGACCCCACCCTGAACGGCGGCAGCTACAGCGTCGTCGTCTTGGGCACCGGCAGTCCGGCCACCAGCATCCCGGTCACCCTCACGGTCGACTCCCCGCCAGTGATCACCTCCGCGCCCAGTTCCGTGAGCGTCACCGCCCCGGCCCCCGCCGCCTTCACCGTCGCGGCCACCGGCTATCCGCTCAACTACCAGTGGAACCTCAACGGCGTCGCCATCCCCGGAGCCAATGCCGCCACCTACAACATTCCCGCCACCAGCGGAAGCCTGAACGGCGGCAGCTACACCGTCACCGTCAGCGGCACCGGCAATCCGGCCACCAGCACCCCGGCCACCCTGACCGTCAACTACCCGCCGACCATCACCAGCCAGCCCAGCCCGGTGACCGTCACCGCCC